>Ga0114957_1000615_pt1 | contig 44647 bp, 38 predicted proteins | sample BantaG_FD_87175 | JGI IMG/M metagenome (GOLD analysis project Ga0114957, IMG submission 87175) | Marine algal microbial communities from Bantry Bay, Ireland - BantryBay_4 metaG | ecosystem: Host-associated > Algae > Red algae > Unclassified | place: Bantry Bay, Ireland | collected 2014-11-21 | reverse complement strand
ATTCAGCTTTATTTATAGCGTTTTGAAGCAGCGTACCCTCGCCCCAAGGCAATAATTGCTTAGGACTACCCATTCTTTTTGAAGCGCCAGCGGCGAGAATTAGTATCGCGGTGCTATTCTCAGTCATGATGTCTTTTATGCTTTCTTACACTTGAGTATGCTTAGCCCAAAATCTCTTTCTCAGTAGTTTTCCAAAACTCGGGCTGTTGCATAAATGGTTGCTTGTATATACGTTTACCGGTTGCTGCTTTTAATGCATTGGCAACCGCCCCACCTGCAGGTGGTAGGGTTGGTTCCCCAAGCCCTGTAGGGGACAATTCGTTCTTTATCAAATGGGTTTCAACCATGGGTGCTTCTTTCATTCGAATCAAACGGTACTTATCGTAATTATTCACGGTTGGTTTCCCTTTTTCAAAGCCAAAGTCACCGTACATGGAGTGTCCGATACCATCGATAACGCCACCTTCTATCTGATTCAAAGCCCCCAACGGATTGACCACAATACCGCAATCGACCACACAAATTACTTTTTTGACGACTGGCATACCACTCACCATTTCTACATTGGCAACTTCCGCTACATGTGTATTATGACAGTAATAGGAACAGAAACCTTGATAGACTCCTTCAGTTTGCTTGCCCCAGCCAGATTTTTCTACCGCTGTCTTAATTACATTTTGCATTCGCTCCGGGTCATATTGGATTCGTTCATCATCGGTTCCTTTAACTTTTTCCAACAAGTCTAAACGAAGCTTTATTTTGTCCACTTCCATCAACTCGGCCAGCTCATCGAAAAAGGTCTGTTCGGCATAGGCCAAAAAGTTAGTATAGGGCGCTCGCCATGCTCCGGTTGTAATATTACTATTATAATTTGCCCCGTCTACTTGATAATTTTCAACTGCGCCTGCGGGAAAGAAATTAGGAATCAGCCCATACATATTACCATTTATCGCTGCTTCTTTTAAATGATACCCCGTAAGTTCACCATCTTTTATCGAAGCCTTAATCCTATATTTAATCGCAGGGCGATATACGCCCGTAGTCATATCATCTTCCCTAGAAGAGACCAATTTCACTGGTTTTTTAATGGCATTTGAAATTTCGGCAGCTTCATAAACGAAATCCCCATAAAGCCGTCTTCCGAAACCACCTCCAATTCGCGTCATTTCCAACTCAATATCGGCAACATCGCGATCAAGTAATTCTGCTACGGTGCTTGCCGCCGCTTCAGGAGTTTGAACAGGGCCTACCAAATGAATCTTATTCGCTGTAACATTTGCGAAGAAGTTCATGGGCTCCATGCAGTTATGTGGTAAGAAAGGTGATTCATAGGTACGTTCTAGAACTTTATCCGCAGCAGCGAACGCTTTTTTAACATCGCCATCTTTTCGAAGCGTAACAACATCCGAACCATCTAATAGCGCCAAAAGTTTTTCATCTTGAAAGGCAGTACTTTCCAAAGGCGACTTTTCAGCCCAAACAGCTTTAACGGCTTTCTTTCCTTTCATGGCAGCCCAAGTATTTTTCGCAATTACTACCACTTTACCACTACCGCTTAGTTGCACCGACCAATTGACTTTTTCTTTGCTTAGAAGTGCCGCTGCTTTATCCCCGATTTGAATCACATCAATTACCCCTGGTATCGCTTTGGCAGCTGTCGCATCAAATGACTCTAGCTCTTGACCAAATGCGGGCGGACGCAGAACGGTTGCATACACCATTCCTTTTTCCTTATAATCCAGACCAAACAGCGGTTTTCCGGTAATTATCTTATCGATATCGACATTGCCAATATCCGTTCCGATTAAAGTGTAGTCTTTTGGGGCCTTTAACGTTACGTCCTCTGGTATTTCTAATTGGGCGGCATCTTCCACAACGTCCCCATACCCTAACGTTTTACCGTTGGCATTGGAAATAACACCTTTTCTGGCTGAACATTCTGATGCATCAACACCCCAGCGTGCAGCTGCGGCATTTACCAACATCTGTTTGGCCGTAGCACCAGTTTGACGCAGGGCATCCCAACCAAATCGAATGGACTGGCTACCACCGGCTACTTGTCGCGTATAATTCTCAATATCCAATTTTCCTTGCACCACATTCACATTCTTCCATAGCACATCCAATTCTTCTGCAATAATCATTGGCATTGCAGTTTTTACCCCTTGCCCTATTTCAGGGTTTGGAGAAAAGATGGTCACCATGCCGTTCTTGGCGATTTTGATGAAGGCATTAAAGTCCTTAAAATCAATTTTTGATATATCGATAGGAGGTTTAGCTTCTGGTTTACAGGAGTTGAAAAAATTGACCCCGATAAGAAGTCCGCCGCTGGCAAGGGAAGAAGTTCTAAGAAAATTTCTTCTGCTGAATTGTATTTTGGATGATTTATTTGACATAATTGCTTCGTGTTAAATGAAAAGTGTTCCCCACGTGGGAAACTGAATGCTTTTGGTTGATAAGATTTCCGCTTTACTGAAATTAATTCAGCACAAGCGTGTAAATCAAAATTATACGCATTAACCCATTTTCTCGGCGGCGATACCGACTGCCTTATGAATTCTATTATAAGCAGCACACCGACAGATATTGCCGTGCATTGCGTTTTTGATTTCATCGGGGCTTGGGTTCGGGTTTTTATCTAAAAACGACGAAGCAGTCATTATCTGCCCAGCTTGGCAATAACCACATTGCGGTACATCTACTTCTTTCCATGCCTCTTGCACAGGATGAGAGCCATCGTCCGAAAGCCCCTCTATGGTGGTCAGAGATTTTCCTGCTACCGCTGCGATGGTCAAAGAACAGCTACGAACCCCTACCCCATCTAAGTGAATGGTGCAAGCTCCACACTGGGCGATTCCGCAACCGAATTTGGTTCCTACTAAATCCAGTTGATCTCGTAAGACCCATAAAACGGGACTGTCCTCACTGGCTTCAACCGAGGTGTCTTTACCATTTACGGTAAGTTGATATGTTGGCATATGCTATATTTTTAGGGTTATTTATCTAAGAATTACTAAGTTATTAAATATTAGGGAGCTATAATCCCTCTAAAATGTTAATGGACTGTTAATCAACCGTCATTTACCACGTACTATGGTGTCTCTTAATTCTTTCCAAGTAACCAACACAATATTATTTTCTTTCAATAAACTTTTACATTCGGCACTGGTAAAAAAGTCAAAATCATCTTGACGCCATTTCGCTCCCCAATTAGGATGATCTACCGTAACGCCCTTCATTTCCTCGTTATCATAGGCCAGATGAATCAAAATGTTATTTAATCCAGGTTTTAAATTGGAAATAACCTCTGTATAGTAATTGGCCATGCCCTTCTCAAAATCTGAAGGCACAGCGGTGTATGTATGATCAACAACAATATCGGTAGCTATGAGCATTGCTTGAATCGTATCATCAGTCAAGGAAGGCATTTGATTGTCTAACAAAACTGGGAGTCGAAATTCTCTCCCCACCTTTATGTACGCCGCCATAAATTCGGGTGTGGTAATCGCAGTACCCATGTGCGCATCTAAATGCGTGACATTGATTCCGTATTCATAAGCTCTTTTGACTTGGTTTCGGATTTCGATTTCAACATGCTCGGGACTGGCATTGTTGACAACTCCGGGTATTAGAGGGTAAAGATACCCATCACCGTCAATCAAAGTAGCTACGGAATCTTTGGAAGTAACGGGTCCCCATCGATAATACTTCCATTCACTATTCAGGGTCAAATGCAAACCAAAGTCAGTTTCTTTATGCGCTTTTGCATAGGCAGCTATTTCTGGAAACCAAGGGCATGGAACCATAATAGATGCTGAATTTACTGGGCTTTCTTCCAAACCTTTAATACTGGCCATATTCTCGGAATGCGTAACCCCCAAATCATCTGCATGTATAATCAATAGTTTGGCATCTGCCGAATGACCTAAGCGTTCTGCAATATTCTGTTGCTGGGCTAAAGTAGTTACCCCGACTAAAAAAAGAACTGAACTTATAAGAACTGTTATTTTCATATCTACATGTTTATTTAATCCAAGAAAAGTACAAAAATTCATTAACAAGGTTTAACATATTTTTTTTGAATCGCGATACTTTCCACCGATTTTGATCGTTTTGCTAGGTGAACCATATTAAATTTTGAAAATGAAAACCTACTATAAATTTGTAGCAATCGTACTTACTAGCTTTTTGATTTTCTCCTGTGGAAACGCCGCCGATGATGTAAATTTTAGACCTAATTTTGGAGAACTCGGACAAGGAAAAGAAGTTGATGATTGCTTGAACTTGGGGGACAATGAGCTTGTTCCCTCCATTCAAGACCAATTTACTACCCTACCTGGGAAAGTATCAGTGTTTTTTAAGGTGTCGGATAATGAAGGAAATCCCGTGCCTGGACTTACAGCAGAAAATTTTACTATTTACGAACAAGGTAGAAATGACGATTGTTTCAATACAATTTCAACTTCGGAATCTTTTGCGCGTATTTCGCCCAATTCCCAGATATTCAGTAACAATAGTCTGCTCGTACTTGATTTGAGCAACAGTGTATTGAGCAGCAGCTTAACAGAACTCAAATCGGCATCTACTAGTTTTATCAATAACGTAATGCCCGCAACTACCCAAGAGTCGTTCAAAATGGCGATATATTGGTTTGATGGAGAGAATGAACTACACTTACTCAATCCGTTAACTGCTGTGAAACAAGAGTTAATAGAAGCTGTCGACGGTATTACCACTGATATTAGCAATGACCCTTCTACCGACTTATATGGTGCGGTTATCAAAGCTACCGATATCGCCAGCGATTTATTAGATGCCAGTACCCAGGGTGATAAAATCGGAGCGGCTTCCATTATCATTTTTACCGATGGTACTGATCAAGCTTCTCGATTTACCAAGTCTGCCGCACAACAAAAGGTAGACACTGCAGACCCGAATATTTCATTTTTCACTATTGGATTAGGTGCAGAAATCGATACAGATGTGCTGATGGATTTTGGAAAAACATTTAGTGTTTTTGCAGGCAACAAAGAAGAACTGGAAGAAACCTTCAACGATATTTCTTTTCGAGTTTCGGAACAGGCCAATAGTTTTTACTTATTTGAATATTGTAGCCCAAAACGAGACGGAAGCGGTGAAAACAACCTCGCCATTCAAGTAAAACAAGGCAGCCGACAGGGTGCAGTACAAACAAAATTCAATGCTACAGGGTTCACCGGTGGTTGTGAATAAATTAAAGAATATTTCAATTTATAGATATTTGGAGCGCGTTTGGCGCTCCTTTTTTTATGAACCATTCTGAATTTTCTTGATTCTATTTTTTAAATAATATTGATGCTAAAACATCCAGACATAAAATCTATCCGTATAAACAACTAGAACATTTAACACAAAACCTAATAAAATGAAAAAAGTAGTAATTAGTGCACTTTCAATAGCCCTTTTGGCTTCTTGTGTTTCAAAGAAGAAATATGTAGCCTTAGAAACCGATTTAGCGCAAACCAAAAGCGTATTGTCTAAAACTCAGGTAGAAAAGGAAGATTTAGAAACTAAAGTTTCTAAAATCGAAGCTCGTGTTGCTGAGTATAATGATAAAATAAACTCTTTAAAAGAGGTAAATGATAGTCAATATTCTTCGGTAGGAGATGTAGCTGTTATGAGCAATAACACCAAAGCGAAAATGCGTGCTACTTTAAAAAAGGTAGATCCTGCAAAATTGGCTGAAGCGAAGACACTCCAAGATTCTATGAACCTTGCCGTATCGTACCACTTTAAAAAATCTATTACAGATGAAGAAGATGATATCAACATCGATATTGATAAAACTGTTGTAATGATTAATATATCTGACAAGTTATTATTTAATAGCGGTAGCTATAAAGTGAGTAGCAAAGCAAACGATATTTTAGAAAAACTTGCTGGAGTCATCAATTCTGAACCTAGCATGGAAGTAATGGTAGAAGGTCACACCGATTCAAGAACAATAAATACTGAGTTGTTTAAGGATAACTGGGACCTTAGTGTAAAAAGAGCCACTTCTATCGTTCGTACCTTGCAAAATAAGTACGATGTTGACCCTTCTAAATTAATTGCAGCCGGAAGAAGTAGTTATGTTCCTTTAGCGGAAAATGACAACAGAGAAAACCGTGCTAAAAATAGAAGAACTAAAATCGTTATCATTCCTAACTTGGATAAGTTCTTTGCCCTTTTAGAGGCTGAAAGTTTGTAAGCTTTCAAAATAAAGTATGATATACTTATTTAAACGGGAGGCTTTTGCCTCCCGTTTTCTTTTAGGGTTATTGGCACCGTAGTTGTTATACATACAGTGGCCCCAAGCTAAAATGATTACCTGCCTGCGCATACCAATGCTATTATTTGATAACCCCCATCATAAAATGGGATTAATTGATAGAAATCATGGATGTACTGCATACAATAGTTCAAAACAGCTCTTTAATAGGAATGCCGCGCTGGTATAAAATCACCAGTTTAAGTCTTTTTAGTGTAATATTCTTTTTGGTAATTGTTTCATTTTATTTTTTACTTACCGATAGTTTGTACCGCAATATTCAGTTCGGGTATTAAACACAATTTCGATTAGCACAGCCCTTTTTTCAGGTAGTTTTATTTCACTTATGCCAGTGAGTCAATCATAAATACTTCAAAGTAATTTAGACCTTAAGTTCAGTCTGCTAAAAACTTTGACGCATGAAAAATTACCTGTCCACCATTATCTTATCTATAACAGCCTTGATTACAGTGCTGTTGGTTACATACACTTATCAAAATAGGCATCGCAGTGACGATATTATTCACGTGACAGGGCTTGGTAAAAAAGACTTTAAATCAGACCTGGTAATCTGGTCGGGTGGGTTTGATAAAAATGGAAAAATATTAAAAGAAGCTTCACAACTATTGCAGGCAGATAAATCTGTAATTCGAAAATACCTCCTTGATAAAGTTGTTTTGGAAAACCAAATTGTATTTTCTGCCATGGACATTCAAAAAGACTATACCAATATCTATTTTGAAAACGGGGGACTAAAAGAGCAGCGCTTTGATGGTTATCTATTGCGCCAAACAGTAAAAATAGAATCGAATGAGGTTGATAAAATTGAAGGAATTTCACGGTCGGTTACCGAACTTACAGATCGAGGCATCGGTTTTTACTCAAACCAACCCCAATATTACTATACCAAGTTATCGGAGTTGAAAATCGAAATGGTAGCTGCTGCAACCGAAGATGCGCGAATAAGAGCGGAACAAATTGCGCAAAATGCGAATGCAGCAATCGAAAGTTTACGCTATGCCAAAATGGGTATTTTTCAAATTATAGCCCAAAACTCGAACGAAGACCTTTCTTGGGGCGGTACTTTTAATACTTCCTCCAAAATGAAAACTGCAACGATTACCATGAAATTGCAATTTGGACTATAATAAATGGTTTTTACCGAACTCAAATTTTTGAACGTATGAAATCATTATTGGTATATGTTGTTGCCATTTCTGTAGTGCTAGGTTGTGGTGCCAAAAACAACGAAAAAAGCATCAATAAGAAGTTGGAACCATCTTTGATTCAATTAATTGATTCACTGCAATTAGGTCAAAAAGAGTTATCTATTCTCATCGATAAAAGTGACTATAAATTGTACTTACGCGCAGACAGTACTACTATCAAAGAATTTCCTGTCGTTTTTGGAACCAACCCAATTGACGATAAATTAATGGAAGGTGATCGCGCTACGCCTGAGGGCAAATTTAAAATCCGCTCGTTTTATCCGCACAAGTCCTGGTCAAAATTTATTTGGATCGATTACCCTACCGAGGACTCATGGAAAAAACACAATACCGCTAAGTCTGAAAATAGAATTCCTAGTAACGCAACAATTGGTGGTGAAATTGGAATACATGGCGTTCCCGAGGGTTCTGCAAGTCTAATTCCAGAAAAGAAAAACTGGACTTGGGGCTGTATATCATTGACAAATAAAAACGTAAACGAACTCTACGAAATCGTTTACAACGGCATGGTGATTGAAATTGTCAAGTAATAACTTTAGTTGACTGCTGCTAACAAAAAACAAACCTCCCTGTTTTAAGTGACCGTAATTTACCTTTTGGCAGAGATTTGAAACAGAGGAGTTCAACGTAATTTAGCCTTGTAAACGAATTTCAACTAAAACGCTTTATTATGAAAACAATCAACACTATTATTAAAGAAAGTCCCATAGGTGCTTTATCCAATTCCTATAAGTACGCAGTATTAAGTCTATTTTCTGGTATTGTTATTACCGCTATCGCACTATTGATTTTTGTGCTTAGCTATTTAAATCATGTAGGTGAGAGTTTTAACTTCTAATAATATAAAATTTCTTGAAACTGACTATCATGAGAGAAATCATAGGGCATTTCGCTGGTTTCTTGTAGGCTTTTGAGACAAAAACTGAAATTCTATATTTTGCCCTGCCCAAAATGCGAAAATACAATTCTGACCTCCCCCAAGAGGAGGTAATAACAGGAGACTCCAAGCAAAGCCACTGAGGTATTTTTTAGATTGAAGTTATTATCACCTATAAATCATCGCATTTTTAAAATGCCCATTGTCCTCTTCGAGGTTCAATAGAAAACCATTGATAACAGCATATGTAACAACCCCATTTTTCTCTAGTAGAAAAGTGGGGTTTATGCCTACTTCTAATTGTAGTTCAGGTACTTCATATCGTTTACCGATTACATGAATGGGTATTGGTGAGTAGAGGTCGTTCGGAAGTATATTCTCCGACCGAATATAAGTAAACCCTTGTTTTAAAAGCGAAATCACATCAGTAGATGAGTTAGCAAGTTGCCCTAATGACCTAAACAGTTTGGGATAGGTTTTTCCTGGTCTTATAGTGTAACCAGAGGCATCAAAAGTCTCATACCCATAATAAGTAGAGAGATCACCTTGATCCAATATTCGACTGCTATACCAGAAATCGGTACTATTCGCCATAGGTACTTCTAAACGATTGATTCCAAGGTCTAAAATGTACTTTTTCCCCAGAAGTTCATACATTGCATTTTCAATTTTTAAATCGAAGAGTTTTCTATCGTTTTTTGGTATCTTTTCATAATCCGCCAACGGAATATCGGCATAGTTATTCATTGCAATTGTATAGACAGCGGAGAGAATAGAAACGTAGTTCAACTTTCTTATTTCCTGCTTCTCCAAATCATTTTTGAATCCTCCTGATTCTATTAAAATCGTACTTGTGCCCCATTTTTGAATATTATCCCCAAAAGCGCGTGGCTCAAAATCATCATTGTATCGACCGACTTGACCCGGCGCATATTTCTGGATAATAGAATTCATATAGACAATAACCTTCATAGCATTCCCCCGTTTTTCATCGATTTCCTTTTCATAATTGTAAGCTGGTGCCAAATAGGAAATTGTCGCAGGTTTTTCAGTGCGTTCGGCATTGTAATAGGTACTCTGATCGTGCAGGTTAAACCCAAAGTCAGCATCCAAACTATCGCGCACTCGCTTCAGTGTTTGTCCCTCTGGGGATTGTAACCGTAGCGCATCTCTATTGATATCAATTCCCAATACATTTCTTCTTTGGTAACGCTCCGCCCCATCGGGGTTGAGCATCGGCAAAAAGTGTAACTTTAATTTGCTGAGTATCTCGGCCTTTTCCTCGCTAAAATCATCACTTTCAAAAAACTTGAAAATATCAAAAATAGCCTGTGTCGCGGTGGGTTCGTCACCATGCATTTGAGACCATAAAAACACATCTATTTCCCCGCTACCGATACTTACCAATGATAAATTTCTGCCTTCGATAGATTTGCCCACCACTTTGACCGTGAACATTGAATTAGCATTATATTTTGCTAGTAAAGGTTGTAGTTGGTGGTGTTTGATTCTACGCTTGTCAATAGATTTTTCTTTGTAAGTTGCATATGAATCGTATAAAGATGCGGTGATGTCCTGATTTTGACCAGAACACATACAGGTTATCAAAAAACAATATAAAGCTAGTTTTAACTTCATGGTATTTGTTTACTGGGTAGTGATTTAAAATTCCATTTTGTGGTGGCTTCACGAATAGTCTTCATAAAACCTTTACCAGGATCTGTCTTTTCGGTACGGTAACCCGCATCTTTTTCGAGCCATAGTTTATGACCATCGAACCGTGTGTATTCGTAATGTCCTATCAAGAATTCGATTTCGTATTTTTCAGAAAGGTAGTCTACCAACCAAATATTGGCTTTAAGCTGTGCAGTTGTAAGGGGCAAATCACCCGTGCCGCCTACATTTTCGACACCTATTGCGCAATGATTGAGTCCGATCACGTGTCGCGCCATTGTTGTTTCTGGCAGTAATCTATAAATAGTACCATCACGGTCAACCATAAATTGGGAACTTACATTTAAGGCACTTGCTTTTTTAATATCGGCACGATTAGGTAACCTAGATGGATTAAAAGTAGCGAAAGATTCGGCAAAAGTCGGAATGACCGTCCAATGCAAAACAATCATTTTTGGAGTAATTCTAGGTTCTTCTTGCTCCAAGCCATAACGGTCGAATAGATAGTCTAAAGTGAGTTGTTTGCGCTCGGCATCGAAGATTATCGGCTTATCTATGATCCTCTTGGAATCGGAACAAGAAACCATCAAAATCAATATTCCCAAAAGATATACATATTTCATATTTCCCCTACTTGATGCTTTCATGCATTTTCTCAACACGATACTGAATGGTCAACTTCTTATTGCCCCACTCTCTGGCCTTCGCAACATCTTTACCCATAAAAATATCGATTTTTTTAGTGTATCTGGCGTTCATCTTGTCCTTGACCAAATATATACCTTCCATACTATCAATCTTTACTTGCGTGTTGTGCTCGAGCCCCAGACTAATTAAATCTCGAGAAACTGCAATACATTTCATGCCAGGAGTCAGGGTATCGCCCCAAGCAGCAAGATTGGGCTGCCCATCGGTTTGCCAGTGAACGGAGTTGTATGCAGAAACTTTCACCTCCATGGTCTTCCATTCATAATTTGTTTCTTCATCACTACAGGAAAAAAACAATACCCCAAGTGATAGTATCATAGACACTTTTTGAATGCCCATTATCTGTTCAATTGATTTTCTAAAACCAGTACATCTACCTGCTTTTCTTTCCATAGCGCTTCCATTTCATCGGAAGTTGGCGTAAAACCGTAGGTAAAAGCACTCACTATAATGTCTTCATCCCCATCAGCATCAATATCGCCTGAATCCATTAAAAACCAACGACCGTGTTCTATTTCGTCAAAAGTCTGTGGCGTAAATTCGGGGGTATCTCCTCCATTATTTTCAAGATATACGAACGATTGCAGCGGTCGTTTTTCATAGTCCGGAAATGTAGCTACCACGGCGATATCAATATCGGTATCGGCATCAAAATCCTTCGCTATAACTCTAGTTGCACCATGCATTGGATAAAAATAGACTTCCTCAAAAACGTTGTTCCCATCATTCAAGTGAATACGAACGCCGTGATAGGGTTTTGATACATAAGAATTATCCGCATTGTCACCATGTACGGTTATAATATCCTGATCCCCGTCTCCATCATAATCCACCAACTCAAACCAACTAGTACCGTAAACGGGACTAAATCGAATTACTTTTTCGGGTGAAAATTTCAAATTATCTTGCTGAAATAATAACCATACACCCTCATCACCTTGAGAACTTAACACGACTAAATCTAACTTGCCGTCAGCATTCATGTCTTTAACGATAGTACGCAGCATACCAGGTTGCCCTAGCAAAGGGGTTTTCGTGTAAACTCCGTTCGTGTCTTTAATGAAGAGCGATAATTGTCCTGTTAAATGTCCAAATTCAGATACGACAAGTTCTTCTGTACCATCGCCATTCAAATCTTTGACCAATGAATGCACCGGGCGGTGTAACTGATTGGCTACCGTAAGCCCCTCACTGTTTTTGGTTTCTATAATGCTCCCATTCGGTATTTGACTAGGAGATAATTTTCCGATAAGCGTAGTAATAACAACGGAATCACTTTCGTGAAAATCAATAACCGGATGCGTAAAATAATTCATTACCGAAGTCGAGTTCGCAGTAAAGTCGTAACTCAGTAATTCCCCAGACATATTCCCCAATCTTAATTTTGCACTTCCTGAGTCAAAATCTAAAAATGTAATTCGAGATGCCGGCATACTATCTAAATCGATAGTCCGCACTTTGAATTTTTGAATGGGAATCGCTTTATTTTCTGCGATTTCAGGTAATGAATCTGGTGCCATTTCAATAATATAATCATGCAATAGCTTCCAATTATCATTTGATATCGATCGGCCAACGGTATAAACCCCAGATTTCAATATCGCTTCCTGTTCTGGAAAAGACATACCCGCAAGTGGGTCAAAACCAACATTTTTAATTCCCATACGGGCGGCCATTCGCGGTAAAATTTCATCTTCCCAGATATGCTTAGGCAATTGGTTTATTTCTGGGACGATATGGCAACTAGCACAATGATTATTGTACAATACGACTTCTTTTTTATCCGCGTTTAGATTACAGGAAGATAGAAATACACCAGAAACAAGAACAAGAAAAAATGTAAAATTTCTAATCAAATTCAACGAATTCACAGTTAAGCAAATGAATATAGCCATACACCCAATAACATCCTACAAATTCAAAGCTTTTTGTAAATTTGCATGCTATGAAGAATGAAAAAAAAAAGAAACCAGATTATGTCGTCTTTGATGAGGAGACACAAAACTATAACGGTAGCCTATTACCTTATGCAAGCGGAGTCTCAGCTCCGAAGATTGTTCCGCCAGATGTTACTACATGGAAGAACACCAATATCGTAACCGCTAACAACCAGTTTAAAGCGCGTTACGAGGACATTCAACTTCAATATCAAGAAATGATGGCGCAGTTCGAATACAACAATCTTATCTACAGTGCCAAATATAGTTTTGAGCCCATTACCGGGAAAACTTATCATTTGTACCGTTCTAAAGATGAAAGTGTTTTTCTTTCTTTGATTTTACCAAACGAATGTAATTTTGATTTTGTGGGTAGTTTTCGCTTGGGTCCGGATAAGATGTGGGAGAAGGTTTCATAGAAACTCCTAAGAATCATTAATTCCGTGGGCTTATATCAAGTGAAATCCTAGTTTAATATTCATAAGTTATCTCATCATCTGAGTTAACCAATCGCAGCAGAACCGTATTTCCTTCGACTTGCAGATTTGAAACGTTAAATGTCAATTCCTGTCTTATAAACGCTTCACATAGTTCTTCGTTCTTTAATGATAACCTTATGTTTCTTCGAGGTGGACTTGATTCCTGAACTAATCCAGAATCAACTAGTTTAACTTCCCAGCTATTACCATCACAACCACTTGAGCTGAAATTAACCTTTAGACAATCGCCTTCTAACGTCAAGCTGTTTATTGTTAAAAAATCTGAAGGGGAATTTTGATATGTTTCGACTCCACTTAAGGTGTCAAAATCGCAGTTTGATGAACCATCATTTCCAGAATCATTGGAGCAACTAAAAATTAGAAACCCAACTACTAAAAGCTTTATTATTTTTCTCATCAATTTTATAGTTGAACAATTAACTACTACTTATACGAACTATGAAACTTATTTTTATGTAATGTTTCCTAAAGTTGATGGCATTTCTAAATCACTACCCGCTTCCCAGCAGCCGCTGCTGAAGCAAAAATAGCCTCCACTACCCTAATATCTTTTAAACCTTCTTCCCCCGGCACCAAAACTTCATTAGGGGTCTTGTTTAGAATCGCCAATGCGTCCTCGTCCATCTGTTTGGCTTGTTGGTTGCCTTGAAAGGGCTGTAGTATCGTACCATCACTCAGAACACCTTGCACCCCGTTATAGGCTTGAAACGGGCTTATTTTATACCACCCCTTTTCACAATCTACGTTCAGAGTGTTTATATTGGCTGCAAATGTTGTTTTGCATTCCGCTAGTATCCCCTCTGGGAATTCTAGATTGAAGAGCGTAGTCTCATCTGCAGAAAAAATTTCGGAACGGGTGTTTTCCCGGGTGGCCCTTACCGCAATGGGTTCCATTCCTGTAACATAGCGCGTAGCATTTAATGGATACACGCCCATATCGAACATGGCACCACCGCCTAACTCTTTATTTACTTTCCAGTGTTTTGGGTCGTTTGCACTATTATAGAATCCCGCTTCTGCGTAAACAGAATTAATAGCGCCGTAAGGTTTTGTACTAGCCCATCCTATTATTTTCTGCGTACAGGGTTCATGCTGCATTCGATAACCAACTGTTAGTTGCACCTTGTTCTTTTTGCATTCCGCTATCATTTCCTCACATTCTGCCACCGTGGTCGCCATCGGTTTTTCGCACCACACGTGTTTTCCTGCAGCCGCAGCAATTTTAGCATAAGGCAAATGCAAGGTATTGGGTGTTACGATATAGACCACATCAATGTCATTATTATCCGCGATCGTATGCATATTCTCATAGGAATAGACATTGCTGTCTTTAATACCATATTTTTTTTGCCAAACAGGGACCTTTTCAGGACTTCCCGTTACAATCCCTTTTAGCTCACAGTGCTGCGTTAATTGCAAGGCTGGCGCTAATAAATCGGTGCTGTAATACCCCAAGCCAACCAAGGCAACTCCTAATTTTGTTTTTTTCGGATTGATTCCAAAAGTGCTCAGCGGCAGCGAACTGGCCGCCAAAAACAAACCTGATTTTTTGATAAATGTCCTTCTATTTCCCATTTCGATATCATTTACTTGATAACAAGCCTCAATTTAAGCAATTTCGTGATAAAAAGTAGGCAGTGTGCAGTGACAGTTGGCAGACGATAGTTTCCGATATGAGGCAGGCAGGTTTCCCTCCTGCGGCTTGCAGGCTGGTTTCTGAAAGCAATATTTATTTTCGAAGAAATACAGGTACTGAGAACTGTCTGCTCAAAAAAACAAAAACCTAAATTTTGAAGTAACTATCTTTAGCTCAAATAAAGACGAATAACAGCATCATGAAATTATTCAAACGCATCTTATTGATTCTTGTACTTATAATCGGTGTTGCACTAATCTACAACTATCCCAAATTAAACATCATTTCTGGGTATGCCGCCAAAAATGCCGCTTCTAATAATTTTATCGCTAAAAGATCTTTGGCAAAAATCGAAAAGACGGATAATAACATGCCATTGATCAATATGGCGGAAGTGGTTACGGATGATGAGACGGTTTCTGCATCGGTATATGGAATGATGGAGCGAAAAACGCTTTGTCGCGACGGACTAGGTTGTGTGCTAGTGGATGATGCTTACGATGTGCATACTAAAATGCCAGTGCCGACCCGATACACAAAAGCAGATAGCTTGCCTTTTCCGTACGGAAACAGGGGCAGAAAAGACTCTATTTTTGAAAATGTGAATTATGACAAATTGAAGCAAGCTGTAACGGATGCTTTTGCCGATAACGAAACCGTAAAAACACGCACGGTCATGGTTGTTTACAAAGACCAAATTATCGCCGAGAAGTATATGGAAGGCTTTAATGAAGAAACTCCGATTTTAGGCTGGAGCATGACCAAAAGTATTCTTGCTACATTCTACGGAATATTAGAATATCAGAGCAAACTTAAAGTTTCAGCGGCAGCTCCGATGGACGAATGGCAGAAAGATGAGCGCAAAAATATAACGCTAGATCATCTGCTTCGTATGGAAAGTGGATTAGAATGGGAAGAAGATTACTCCACCATTTCCGATGTTACAAAAATGCTTTTTTTAGAGGAAGACATGACGGCTTCGCAAGGAAAAAAAGAAAGTATCGCTGCCCCTGGCGAAATATGGAACTATTCCTCTGGAACGACCAACTTGCTGTCGGGAATACTGCGTAAACAGTTTTCAACACATCAAGAATATTTAGATTTTCCGTATGCGGCCCTCATCGATAAAATAGGAATGCACTCTATGTTATTGGAAGCCGATATGGATGGAAACTACGTAGGTTCTTCTTACGGTTGGGCCAGCACAAAGGACTGGGCCAAGTTCGGATTACTGTATCTACGCAAAGGCAATTGGAACGGCACGCAGCTTTTTGATTCGGAATGGGTAGATTATATCACCACGCCTACAGCCAACTCAAATGGTGTGTATGGTGCCCACTTTTGGTTAAATGCTGGAGGCAAATATCCCGATGCCCCTAAAGATATCTACTCCGCCAATGGTTTTCAAGGGCAGCGTGTTTTTATCGTTCCTTCAAAAGATTTGGTCATTGTACGCACAGGTTTGGCGAATGAGTCCGTCTTTGATTCGAATGCACTGTTGCGCGATGTAATAGCTGCAATAGAATAAAAGGCAGCTTAAAAGTTAGAAATCAATACTTAGGACTTAAGACAAAACAAACCATTTTCCTATTAAAAATACGCCTCCAATAACAACTTTCAAGAGCTACACCACAAAACTCCCTTAGCTGACAACAATACTTTTGCAGTTGGCCATGATGGACGTATGTTTACATCATAATAATCAACCAATTATTAAATTTTTTCATTTTCATATAGTGTTCTCGTAAAAGAGCCCCGTCTTAATTGATAGGGCTCTTTTTAGTTAATAAGAATATTTGCTGTAATTCCCGCGAAGGCAGAGATCTCTTCTCTTTATATCACGGTTATTTTGGAGAACTTAATTTCTGATTAGCGTTCTTGCTCGAAAAACTAGACCTTCTTAGCTAAAGGCTTGGTTCGTGTTTAGAAATGAATCTTTTCTTCTAAATCTATAAAAACAGATTTAGCTATTTATTCTCAAGGAATCCATTTATTCTTACCGAAATCTGGTTTGCGCTTTTCTAAGAATGCATTTCTACCCTCTTTCGCTTCTTCTGTACCATAGGCCAATCGCGTTGCCTCGCCTGCAAACACCTGCTGTCCAACCATTCCATCATCGGTAAGGTTCATGGCGAATTTTAGCATTTTTATTGATGTTGGGGATTTCTCCAATACCTCTTGTGCCCATTGGTAGGCAGTTGCCTCTAAATCATCATGAGGGACTACCGCGTTTACCATGCCCATATCCAAGGCCTCTTGTGCGGAGTAGTTTCTTCCTAAAAAGAAGATTTCCCGTGCTTTTTTCTGCCCTACCATTTTTGCCAAATAAGCAGAACCATAACCGGCATCGAAACTAGTAACATCGGCATCGGTTTGTTTGAAGATGGCATGTTCTTTACTAGCTAAAGTCATGTCGCAGACTACATGCAGACTATGCCCACCGCCAACGGCCCAACCCGGTACGACCGCAATGACCACTTTGGGCATAAAACGAATTTGCCGCTGTACTTCCAGAATATTCAAACGGTGCATACCATCATCACCAACATACCCTTGGTCTCCCCTAGCCTTTTGGTCCCCACCACTACAAAATGAATAAATACCGTCTTTGGTCGAAGGGCCTTCGGCAGAAAGTAGCACAACACCTATCGAAGTATCTTCTTGTGCATCATAAAACGCTTTATACAACTCGCTAGTGGTCTTCGGACGAAAAGCATTACGCACATTGGGGCGATTAAAAGCGATACGGGCAACGCCGTTGCATTTTTTATAGGTGATGTCTTCGAATTCGATGGCGGTTTGCCAGTTAGGCGCTTTCATTTGATTTGTTTTTTTATAATGTTAAAGATACAGGTTCTACTAAAATTAGTTGGCCACACCAAGTAATTCTATTTGACGAGTACCATATAAGGTTACATGGTATTCCCACATTGCTTCTCTGTTCAAATCAAATAGCATCAGCCTGCGTTTCCTATCGTCTTTAACAAGTACAGCTTTGAGTAAGCCACTTTGACGGCAATCGGCACAGAAGAGCGCAAGCCAACAAAAATAACAGCAATCAAAAATTCCTCGTTTAGTAAACCGTTAATTGGCCAACTCTGCCTAATTTGCAAAAAAAAGCGGTTCTGTGTGGTGCAATTTAACTGTTCCATGAATCTCACTGCTTCCTTTCAATGTCAAATCAAAAATTTTATCAAAATATTCTTAGGGTAACCGTACCACTTAACGAAGTGGTTGGCGATGCACGTTTTTTTTACGATGTACCTGAGGATTGGTCGGTAATTATTGCAGATGTAAAAGATTCGACTCTTGCGGTACTAAATGGTTTACATAATGAGGTAAACCTAGCTTCTACCGGTAGTATCGCTGCTGTTTTCAATACAGTTCAAGAGCAACTGCTTAATTATAAAATACCCTATTTTTTTGGGGGAGATGGTGTTACATTTCTCACACCTGAGGAAATTCAAGAAATTGTGCTGCAGGCATTGGAACGACATGCCGAGCATGTGCTTGCTACGTTCGACTTGGTGCTTCGTACAGGAAGCATGAGCGTTTCTGAAATCACAGCGACCGGGCGTACTGTTAGAATCTGTAAATACAAAATAAACAACTACCTGACCATACCTATCGTATTGGGTACAGGCCTCAAATATGCAGAAGCTAAAATCAAAAAGGACTTTAAGACGAACGTGCCGAATACTATAGAAAAGATGCCCTTAAACCTAGATGGAATGGAATGCAGGTGGGATGAGGTCATACCTGAACAAAAAAATTCGAAAGTGGTCTGTTTGCTTGTAGTTTGCGATGACGAGAAAGAACAACATCACATATATGAAAATGTTATATCTGAAATAGATACAATTTTTGGGGATTTGGAGAAAAGAAAACCGATTACCACTCCCCGATTGAAACTAGACGCTACCATTGCTAAAATACGAAAAGAAATGTACGCGCGAATTGGCAAGTATAGCGCTGTTTATCTTCTAAAAAATTGGCTAGTCACCTGTTTTGGCGTGCTATATTTCAAGTATTTTGAAGATGGAAAACAATATGTTTTTAAGATGAGTCAACTGTCCGATACGATTATGATAGATGGTACACTAAACACGGTCATGAACGGTACTTCAGCACAGATTGACAAGTTAAGACTATTTCTCGATGAGATGGAACAAAAAGGCAAATTACAATATGGTATACATGTTACTTATGCATCGGTGATGAGCTGCTACATACAAGATAGAAAAGAAAATCACATTCATTTTGTTGATGGCACCGAAGGCGGATATACAGCTGCTTCACTAGCTTTTAAAACCAAGTCTTTTCAGGGATAGTATTGTTTGAAAAAAGGTCTATCAAAACAATATTGTACGATTAAAGACATAAGACCGCTGTGCTAAAAGATAAAAGACGTGAGACTAAATTTTCAACTAATTGATAATGCGTGTGTTTGACAGCATTATTGTCATATAAGTATACTATTGTTCGAAATCTAAAAAAGCAAGGTGTTCTTTGTCGATTGCTTCTGAATGAGTAATAGTGACCGTATCGTACAAGTTTTTCTAAAAATCTTACCGGACACCAACGATAAAAAACAAAAATTAATCTTTTTTATTTTTCGCGGCAATCCACTTTGACATATATTTAGTGCTTGCCATGGTCTGATGTTGCACTAACGCACCGATGAAGTTCTGAGCCCGATGTGCTTTTAAATGCTGCGCTAAAAACGCGAGCTTCTTTCTTAATGCATCGTATCCTATTTTCTTGTTATGTAATTGATTCACAATTGCAATGCCATTTTTCTGAGCAGTCGCCCAACTGATTTCATCTTCATATAAGGCAATAGCGGCATGGGCAAATTGCGCGGCATTTTCTGTAATGCTGCCGCTCCAATCTAATGCACCATGCATTCCTTCAGCTCCTACTGCAGTAGTAATACTTGGCGTACCAGCTTGCATGGCATCAATCAATTTTCCTTTGATACCCGCGCCAAAACGCAAGGGTGCAAGATTAATCCTGGAATTTTTAAAAATTTCCTCTTTATTAGCTGCCCAGCCATGCACTAAAAAGCCTTGTTTTGGGTCATTCATTTGATTCACATACTCAGGTAGATACGCACCATAAATGTTTAGCTTGGTCTCAGGAAGTGCTTTTTTAATCAGCGGCCAGATTTCCTTTTTTAACCACACAATAGCATCTACGTTTGGGGAATGCTTCCCATTTCCGATACAGAGGAAATCTGCTCGTTTTTCGAAGGTGGGCAAAGCATCACTTTCGCTTCTTGTTATACCATCCAATAGAAAAGGAAGGTGCAAAAGCAAATCACTATCTATTTTAAGGGTATTCTGCAGTAACTCCATTTCAAAGGAGGAAATAATCAATGAAAGGTCGCTACGATAGATACTGGCAATTTCCCGTTTGGTACTATCCGCTTGTTGCCAATACTGTGGCGTCCATCTCTTATCCTTCTTAAAAGCAGTTTCCCGTGTTTTACGAAGGGAATGTAAGTCTTCGGTATCCAAGATCCGAAGCGCTTCTGGGGCGAACTCAGCTACTCGCCATCCGAACTGTTCTTCCATTAAAAACCGGTCAAAAAGTACTATTTGCGGTTTCAATTCTAAAAGGAAAGTATCAAAACTATCGTGATTAAGTAGAACATGCTGTTTCTGAATTCCGAGGGACTCAAAATCCATCGATAAATCAGATTCGCTCGTCGTGCTTGCAAAAGTTATCTGATACTCTTGTTGTACAAAAAAATTGATGAGCTGCTGCATATGACCACCAGCTGCAGTAGCTTGTGGCTCGGGCCACGTGGTTCCTAGTATCAGGAGCGGTTTCAAGTTTATGGTTTCAGATTAAAAATGTTATTGCAACTAGCCTTATAGCATTCAGTTAACAGCAGCAGACTGTAAAATACTGGCGGCTACAGACTGAAGCCTACATTTTAGCTGCGAACTTTTTCGAGATTCTAGAACGCAATTTACGCTCGTAATCTTCTTCGAGCCATTCTTTATAGTTCTTGGTGTTGTTCATGATACAATACGAATATTGTTTTACACGAAACTGTATCTCTTCTTTAAGCTGCTTTGCCAAAATTCGCGCGTCAAAAACGTCTTCTGCATTCTCTACACAAATCGTAGCATGCTGTTCGATACTTTTTTCCAATACAATTTTAGAACGTAGCCCTTGCGCAAAAACTTTTTTGTATTCCGCTTTTATATCGAATTCAATATTTGTCGATTTGCTGAATTCCGCTTTTAAAGCAGCCGGCATTTCGTAGATGAACTCACGCTCAATATCCTCATCGTTCTTAATATTTTCAAGATAAAAATCAGGAAAATGAAAGATTTCTTGCCAATCTATCGGAGCATCCCACATTCCGAAACGGGCAACGTTGTTACCCATATCTATTACCGTAAACTCACTCTTCTTTGGCATGGTTCGCGAACCACGACCTATCATCTGAAAATAAAGCGTTAACGAACGGGTAGCACGGTTCAAAATAATCGTTTCTACAGATGGTTCATCAAAACCAGTCGTTAGAATGCTTACAGATGTCAAAATCGCATCTGGAGTTTCTGAAAACCAAGTCAGTATATCTTTTCGTTCTGCACCTGTATTTTTATTATCTAAGTGACGAATATTAAAACCCGCCTTCTTAAATGTCTCATAAACATAACGGGACGTATTGATACCGTTATTGAAAATTAAGGTCTTTGTTCCTTTTGCAATCTCGTTATACCCGGTCATCAATTTGCTCAACATGCTTTGATTACCATAGAGCTCGTCGGAAGATTTAACAGTATAATCACCGTTAATACCCAATTTTAGCCCCTGCAAGCTTACATCGTAATTATACATATTGGCTTTGGCCAAAAACTTCTTTTTAATCAAGGCACCAATAGACTCCCCAATAATCAACTTTTGGTAGTTGTCTTTCATCGGAAGTTTAATATTCGAACTCAAGGGTGTAGCCGTAACCCCAAGTATGGTTGAGTTTTCAAAGTATTTGAACAACTTTCGAAAAGAGTTGTAGTGGGCTTCATCGATAATAACAAGACCAATATTATTGATCTCGACCTTTTCTTCTTGCAATCGATTATTCAAGGTCTCAACCATGGCGACGAAGCACATGTACTCGTCTTGGTCATGGAGTTCTTTGACTTCACTATTAATTACCTTGTTCTTTACCCCAAAGCCACTGAGCATTTTGGAGGTCTGAACGCTCAATTCAATACGGTGAGTGAGTACTACTACTTTCTTCTTTTTCTCAGCGATATACCGCCTTGCGATTTCAGAAAATACTACTGTTTTTCCACCGCCGGTCGGCAATTGGTAAAGTAGATTACCCGAATCGGATTCGTCCAAATGCTCGAAAATCGTATTAAGATCTGCGATTTGGTAGTCGTAAAGTGTTTTTTGGGAAGTATCTTTTTGAAGTTCCAAGCAGGAAAATGTTTTAGTATGTTGAAAGGTCGACTACACGTCAGATGTAATTTTGCAAAAATAACAGAATTTAACGCTCAGAAAAAATCTTAGGCATTAAAAAACAAATTCAAGACCTTATTACATTGATTATCAATAGCCTTTCGTCCGAGAAACGATATTGAGCAATGGTTTGGCATCAGAAAGTCTTTTATAATTATCCAAAAGCTGGGGCACTACTGATTTTGTGTCTGAAACACTTGCGCAATGCGGTGTCATGTGCACTTTCGAGTGTTTCCAAAATGCATGATTTGTCGCCAAAGGTTCTTGATGAAAAACATCGAGCGAAGCTCCGGATAGCTGACCAGAATCCAAAGCGCTTAACAAATCTGTATCGACTACATGCCCACCGCGAGCAACGTTGATGACGTGAGCCCCTTTTGGTAACTGAGCTAAAAGTTCTGCATTGAGAATACCCTTAGTTTGCTTTGTTAGCGGCAATAAACAGACCAAAATTTCGGTCGTGGAAAGAAATTGAGTTAATTCTCCTTCTCCTGAAAAAGCAGTTACTTGAGCTATTGTTTTTTTGGATTGCGACCAACCCTGAACCTGAAAACCAAAATGAGCAAGGTCTTTTGCCAAAACGCTCCCAAGTTCACCCAAACCCAAAATACCAACTTTTAGGTCTGCAATGCGATAATATCGTTTGGGCTGCCAAATGGTTTTAGTTTGATTTAGCCGGTACATATTCAAGTTTTTGAGATAGGCCAAAATAAGGGCTAGTACATGCTCAGACATATCGCTGGCCAACATCGGGTCTACTACCCTTGTAATCGGAATGTGTTTGGAAATAGTTTTATCTGCCATAATAAAATCGACTCCGGCGCCAGAGGATGCGATACATTTTAGATTCGGATATGGAGTTAGGCTACCTTTCGGGTGTTTCCAAACAATGGCCATCGTCACGGACTCCTTTGAATGGGCATCGTGATAACCATTTACCTCCATATTCGGGTCAGCATCTTGAATAGCCTTTTTCCAAGCTTCGATTTTATCGTCTTGTCGTATGATTACTATGCTCATTTTGGGTTTGTGGTTCTTGATTAATGTTTAATGGTTAAAAAATTTTTAAAATCACAAATCAACTATTTAATCTCCATTTTTTTATCTTCGTTCTTCGTTCTTCGTTCTTCTGCCAACTGCCAACTGTTTACTTTTTCACTTAATCCTGAAAAACTAATCAATAGCATCCAAAGCTCTGGAAAAACCTTCTTCGAAGGGCCAATGATTATCCTGCGTCCACTGGTACGTTTTTACGATTCGCTCTTTAAAATCTCCTAATAGTCCGTTTACGGAAACATAATGTACCACTTCGGTAAACGAGTTGAGCATGCTCTTGAAGAAGGAATCGGGCAAGTTTCGGTTGGTTGAATATGTTTGTGCTATCTCAATATTATAAAGCATTACATCGGCAATCAAATACGGGGCCACGCCAAGTTTGACAAAGTGCTTGATAAATTTTTGGGCTACAGAGCGCCTTGCTTTGGGTCGTTTTCGGCGTACCGGAAAATATTCATTCGATATCTTGGTCTTTGCTGCTTGTATAAGTTTATCCTCTTTTGGGTTAAATGCAAAGTCATAATACTCTTTCACTAACGGAAAGCGTTCGTATAAATCTAAAAGCTGTTCTTCGAGCATCGCTTTTTTAAGTCCGCTAAGGTATTTTTTGAACTGTCTTTTACTCATATTAAAAAGTGATAATTTGAAAATTCATCATTAATTTCATTGCAATATTAAACGCTATTCTAGCTTCAAAAAATGAAAGATTTTACGCCTTATGTTCATTCAACCGACGTAATATCCTTTTCAAAAAGAAAAATTAATGATTTTAAGGAATATAATATCCACTCAAAAATACTACTTGATATACTGATAAAATCAATAAATTCAGTAGATACGCCTGTAATTTTTAAGAAATTACAATATATGTATAATAATACCTTAATTCTTTTGGATAAGATGGGATAAAAATGTATCATGGTAATTACGATTATTAGAAATCCAAATAAACATATATGAGGCAACTAAAGATTATCAAGCAGGTAACTAATAGAGAATCAAAATCCTTAGATAAATACTTGCAAGATATCAGTAAAATCGATTTAATTACTGCAAGTGAAGAAGTTGAATTAGCACAAAAAATAAGAACGGGGGACCAAGCCGCCCTTGAAAAATTAACGACTGCCAATCTACGTTTCGTAGTATCGGTAGCAAAACAATACCAAAATCAAGGATTAACCTTACCAGATTTAATCAATGAAGGCAACGTAGGTCTTGTAAAAGCTGCAAAGCGTTTTGATGAAACAAGAGGCTTCAAATTTATATCCTACGCCGTATGGTGGATTCGACAATCTATTTTACAGGCACTTGCCGAACAATCACGTGTGGTGCGGTTGCCTTTGAACAAAATCGGTTCAATCAATAAAATCAAAAAAACATTTTCCTATTTAGAACAAGCGCATGAGCGTCCGCCTTCAGCGGAAGAAATTGCTAAAGAATTGGAAATGACGGTAAATGAGGTGAGACAATCGCTAAAGAATTCTGGCCGCCATGTATCTATGGATGCACCACTGCGCGAAGGTGAGGATTCAAACCTTTACGATGTATTGCGTTCTGGGGAGTCTCCAAGACCTGATAACGTTTTAATGCAACAATCGCTCAACACAGAGATAAATCGCGCATTAGAGACCCTCTCGCCTCGTGAGGCAGATGTCGTAAAGTTGTATTACGGTATTGGGGATCAACAGTCGATGACTTTAGCTGAAATCGGATTGACATTTGATTTGACCAGGGAGCGCGTACGCCAGATTCGCGAAAAAGCGATTCGCAAATTACGTCATAATTCTCGGAGTAAAATGTTGAAGACGTATTTAGGATAATTTCAATGTTATTCTTTTAAAAAATTAAAATGCCACGCAATTTGCGTGGCATTTTAATTTGGGGTAGTTACTTTACCGCTTATGAATAATTTAATCTGTTGATTTCAGATTCACTTAGAATGTCGTTTAAACTTTCGATAAAATTCATGTAAGCCGCATTGTCAGGGTTTTGATTTGCCATAATAAGTAGGTTTAAGAAATGGGTGCATTAGCTTAACTACATGTAGTCAAGTTCTGCTAATTCGTTAATGCTTAAAATCTCATTTAATTCTTGGAGAAAATCTAGGTACTCTTCTCCGTACGTGTCGTATAACATTGGTAAAGTATTAGTAGGTTAATATTTAATTTGGGACGCTTCAGTTGGTCGCTTAGGCATCTTTTTAATATGATATAAACTTATTCATATCATTAGATTCTCACAATAAAATGTGGTGAAGTATTACGATTTTGTTGTGAATCCGACGAACGGTAATAACAACGTTAAAATTAAATGTATTTCATCGAAGAAAAAGAAGATTGCTAGAATTTCACCTGATACGTAAGGCCGGCCGAGATGGCCAAAAAGAAGTTTCCACTGTCGAAAACGAGCTCTTGCCGCGTAAGCCCCAAGTTCGTTCTGTAAATGTTAAGATTTTTTTTACCTGTGAACTGGTATTCAAAAAGAACTTGCTGCGACTCAATGAATAATAACGTTTCCGCCAATATTGTGTCACCTGTGCTCAACTGTTTTAATTCGGGCGCAAAACCCATACCTATTGTAACCCCTAGGTAGTTTTCACCATCTTTAAAGTATTTTCTAGCCAACAAAGTTCCTGAAACACCCGTTCTTATATCGGTCGGTGTAATGTAGGGTCGTAAAGAAAAATAATAATTACCAGAATACAAACCTACCGAGCCTGTATATATAGTTGCTTTTGTATCCGCAAAATCGAGATAGCGCATACCTGCGGAAAGTTCCATAGACTTTGGCCAATTTGAATAAATCTCTGCACCTGCCCGATGATCCGGAAAAATGGGCGAGCTTGAATAGCCATAGTTCAAATACCCGTAGAATAGTTCGGAAAATTTTGGATAGAAATCCATTTCATGCTGCACTCCATGTATATTAAAACGATTCGCATAATTTACTCGTGGTACTAATGAACCTGCACTGGTTTCCCTTTTGTATTCGACACTAGTATTAATCATAGGGTCATATACCTTATCGAATACATCAAAACTGTTGGCAATGCTAATTTTATTTTTAAAAGACTTTAATTCAATAGAATCTTTCGTTAGCCTATTTTTAGATCTTTTTTTGCTTTTCTTTTTCGTATTCAAATTTACCAAAGCTTGTTCTTTAAGCTTAGAAATATCGGCATCATTGGGAAGATAGATCAATGCTTTATTGGCAAGACCTAAGGCAATATAATATTCCTGGGCATAAAGTTCATTTTTTATGGAAGCTACCCATGCTTCTTTATTTTTACGTGATGCCGATGTAATGGTATTGAAATGAGCTCTAGCAATTTCATATTCACCATCCCAACTATATGTACTGGCCAAAAGGTTTCGAACATCCGCATAATCAGGATATTTGGTGAGTACCTTTTTCAAAGTATCTCTAGCTACAGCTCTTTGACCATCTAAAGCAAGACTGCGAGCAGTAAAGAAAGAAGTATCAGGATTTCCTGCATAAGCTATTTCTTGTGCTGTTGCGAATAAACTGCAAAGCAATAGTGAACAAAGAATATATGATTGCTTTAGGCTCATTCGTATTCCGAAGTAACAAGTTGGTCTTTCTTTGTGGCTTCTTCTTTCAACTGCGTGCTCGCCCGATTTATTTTATGAGCGATTTCCTCTGAATTGATGTTATTCGATTTAACCAATTTCATCAATTGCATAGCTTTTTGAGGTTGTTTTGCCCAGAAATACACATCTAATAATGCAGCATAACCATCTTCATATACGGGATATTTTTGGATTGCTTTTTTTAGCAAGCGTTCTGCTTTGGCATAATCGGTTTTCCAAGCATAAATACGCCCCATAAGGATTTCAGTGTCGGCATGACTTGGGATTTTTGTTAGTATGTAATTACATAATAAAAGTGCTCTATCCCACTCTTTATCAAAGGCAAGTTTTTTGGCAGAAGCGTACGCGTTGTCAAAGTCTTTACCATTGAACATACTTTCAATCCAAATTAAATCTGTTTTTGAGAATTCTGGTGTGGTCATCACTACTAGTGAATTTTTTAGAGGTATCAACTTGTCATTCTCGACCACATAAGAATTAATCGCCCTAAATTCCTTTAAAGAAGCCTTAAGCAAGTTTGATTTTGCATCATCTTCTGAATCGATTAGCTTTAAATTTTTGTCGAGTTTCGAAACAGTTCGCGAAGAAATAAAATGATCTCCTAGAACATATTCCTTTACGCGCTGTGCATCACGAAATAAAGGAATGGACTTAGCTTCTGAGAAAACCGAATCGGATATCAAATTATCACCTAGCCAAGCTACTTGTTCTGGTATGTTTATTTTGTATTTTGTTTCTAATAGTTGCACCAGACTTGGCGCTATATCGGCATGAGAGGCCAATGTTTGTATTTCTTGCGGATGTTTTAACATAGGGCTGAAAACCAATAACGGCACCTTGTATCTACCCAATTCATTGTATTGGGGCAAATCATTTAGATTATGGCTACCGGTAATTATGAAAATGGTATTGTGATATTCTGGGCGTTGATCAAAGGATGTAATGAACGATCGCATTGCCTCATCCATATATAAAAGGCTTGCAAAAATTTCGGTGTTCTTACGTACCAAACGCTTTTGGCTTTCTGATAAATTAGATGATTTCAATTGTGCAAGTGCCTGCTCTTCATACATTTCTAGATTTGGTACAGCATACGGGCTTTTAGTGCTGGTTGTTTGAAAAACTTCAAACTTGGGCATAGTATCATCAAGCGTAACCGTTGACCATTTTTTAAAAAGTTCTTTATCCGGGTAACCAAGAGTAACGCCAGCACCATCTTCGGTTTGAAGAGTGTAACCATCTCCAAAACCTTTTTTATCCAAAACCAAATCTACCTGCTCTTCCTCCAAAAATTTATCAAAGTGATTTAAGGCAGAGTTACCTCCATAATAAAATGCCGTTTGATAACCATTCTTTTTTAACAGACTGAACAAAGTTTGGCGGTGTACAAAATTATCGGCGTTTGTAAACCCAATTTCTCCAAATGGAAGTGAACCTGTTATACTCGTCATTGCCGGAGCCCCTATACCAGAATTACTAAGATAGTTCTCCCAATAGAGTGATTTTTGGGATAGTTTTTCTAAAAAAGGAGTGAATCCTGAATAGCTAGCTTTCTTGCCTATAAAATCAGCCCCTAGACCATCAATAATCAATACGACTATGTTAGGCTTTTGTTCACTTAAATTAAAATGTGCGCCTAATCTATCATCATCTTTTTGATATTTTTTTACCAACGGAAATTTAACCGAACCCTCATAGGTATTGAAATCAGTAAGATTCTCATAAACACTGACCAGAAAGTGCTGAGTTTTATTTTCGTTAATCGGTTTCTTGTCAGAATTCAAAATTGCCAAAAACAAGCTAAAAAGCACAATCGTAAACGGATACATTTTACTGACTACGCGATAAACTGTTGACATTCGCTGGTAGAGGTAATTGAAAACAAAATAAATGACAACCCCGATTGACACAACCGATAAAACCGGAAGCACATCACCTTTGCCAATGGCTAGGTTAAAAATATTGTTTTCCAAAATTTCATATTGGCGAACGTAATATTCAATGAGCAGACCTTCAACAACCAATAATGCAAAGAGCGTAATCTTAACTACTTTAATACCAAGGCCAGCTTTTTTTTCTTCAAGCAGGTTAAAAGCAAATGCCAAAACCAAGCCAGCTATCGCCGCAAAACCAAGGTTGTGCAGAATTAACAAAAATAGACTTTTATTTAAAAACCCATCGAGTACACCATCAACATACAACCGTAAATATTGGTACAAACTCAATAATACCAAGCATGCAAAGAATGTAAAGACCAAAGGCACGAAATCGCTTAGCGAACGCCTTTCAGAATTGGTCGGTATGTTATTTTGTACTTGCATTTACGTTGCCTTGGCAAAACCTTTTCGAACCTGTGAGCCCCAGCCCGATTTTATTTTGAACAATTTTTTATAATTACCGCGAATGGCCGCCCAAACAACAATGGGGTGAAACGTGATTGGTTCGATAATTGCGCAAAACATCAACAAAAGAATGTCTTTTGTCTTCTTATATTCATTGTAGGAATAGACATCCCAAAGAATGGCATAAAAAGAAAACATTATCGAAAACATATAAATAAACGCGGTAATCGCTATAAAGAAGGGTAGGTTTAGGATGCCAAAGTACCAAAAAAGCACAATGGTGAGATACCCCAAAAACTCTAACAAGGGAGCCATCCATTCATAAAAAAACCAGTACGGGTAGCTGAGCATTCCCAATCGCCCATATTTGGGATTGAAGAACATATCGCGATGTTTGTACAAGGTTTCTAGGTTACCCCTCGCCCACCGATCTCTCTGGTTTATCAATATTTTGGTATCCTCAGGAACCTCAGTCCAGCAGAGGGAGTCTGGAATATACTCAACTGTGTACGGTATTTTTTGGTCATGCATATACCGCCTCATTTTAAAGACGATTTCCATATCCTCACCTACAGTATCGGTATCATACCCGCCAACGGCCAGTGCCACTTGCCTATCAAAAAAGCCAAAAGCCCCTGAAATAATCAAAAGGCTATCAATACGACCCCAGGCCATTCTTCCTAAGATAAAAGAACGTGTATACTCTAGCAGTTGAAAACGTGCCAACCAATTTGTGGGAAGCCTTATTTCTTCAAGTTGACCGCCCTGAATAACACAAGAGTTCGCTACTCTAATAACTCCGCCAACTGCGATTACCTTTTTTTCTGAACGCTGATAAAATGCTTTTACAACATGTAATAGCGCATCTGGTAACAAAAGGCAATCTACATCGATACAGCCTACATATTTGTTACTAGACAAGGCCATACCAGTATTTAGAGCATCTGATTTTCCACCATTCTCCTTATCGATCACTGTAAGCTTTGAAAAAACCTTGTGCTTTGATTTGTAAATACCGCGAATAGGTTTTGATTTCCAATTGGGATCGATCTCTTGCTCGATAAACTCTAAATCATAAGCATCAATCATCTTTTGTAGGGTATCGTCCTTACTACCATCATTGACGACCATTACCTCATAGTTCACATATTGCAGTGACATGAGTGAACGTATGTTTTCAACTATGGTCATCCCTTCATTATACGCGGGCGCAATTATCGTTATGCTAGGTGCCATGGGTGACGCCATTACCTTTGATAAATCTCCGAAACTGTTCTTGTTTTTATAGTGTATGGAATTTCTGGTAGAGAGATATGCCATAATAGTGAACATTGAAAAGAGTATCAACGTAAACGTAAAAAAAACGACGTTGATGTATTCTAATACAATATGAAATGTTCCACTATCCACTAAATATAGTTTAAGGGTTAATTAGTTTGTTGAAGAAATTGGAAAGTAAATTCAAAAATCCTTTTTCTTGTTTTTTTATTTCTATTTCTTGTTTTTCTTCTGCTTGGCTATCAATTTCAAAATCTATTTTAAAATAAGATGGTTCTTCAACTGCCTTTGGCGGCTTCAGTTCCATAATATTGATAAAGCGTTCGTACTCGTCAGCATCTTTACTCTCTTGCCCTATTGCTACTCTCTGAAGCCTTTCCTTAATTAGTTTTAAGGAAGCAGCAGCTTTAATTCTGATTGTTTCCGTTGGGTCGTTAAGCAGTTTTTCAAGAAACGACACCTCCTTTTTGTCTCCTATAAGCACGATTTCGTCTAATAGTATTAATTTAGATTCGGTGTCACAGTTTCTGAATAGTTCCTCAAAAACGCTATAGCTAGCCGTGCCTTCTACTCCCTTACCATAGGCATCGGTTCCCATAAAACGCTTCATTAGCCCATCAATCCTGTCTTTAGTTTGAATTTCATCCTCTTTTTGCATAAGTTCTTGTAGTAATGCGATTTCTCTTTCATCGCCAAACAGCTCGATATCGTCTAATAATCGCATGGTATCGGTAAGATCTTCATTTCCGGGGCCGATTGGTGATATGGCACTCATGAATCCTTTAATCTGATCCATCATTTCAAATTTCTTCGACTCCCACTCTGGACCTTCCATGTTTAAATTTGGTTTACTGCTATTAGCACTTTCGTTGGCAATTTCGTTTAAAAGCCATTGGGGTAATTCTTCATCCTCACTTTTATCATCGCCTAGTTCATGTTCGAATACAACTTCCATTGCATCAATTTCCATTTCAGCAGTAGAAAGCTCTTTCACATCTACTTCGATGTCCAGTACATTGGCGGCATCTATTTTCGGAATTCGTAAGGGAGACTGGCCATTGTTGAAAATAATTTTGAAATCGTAATGATCTTTTAAGTCATCTGACATATCAAAAGAAATCTCAGCGCTATCAGAAACTAGTTCTTCATAGATTACTTCAATATCTTCTAATAGTTGCTTTGTTTGAAGAGCAACTACCTTTAAAGTTTCATAGGTCACCTGTATATCCACGAGACTCTTTTCTGAATTCACTTCCTCAGTACTTGTCTTTACTTGTATTTGTTCGTAAACAACTTCTATTTCATTCAATAGAATAGTTTCTTTAACTTCCTCTTGGTTAGCAACTACTATCGGTAAAAAGTCCAGATCAACGACTACCGCTATTGCATTCGGGTCAATAGTGCTTGTTTGGGTGGCGTCTGGAGTGTATTTATTGGAAACTTCCTCAAAATACACATCAATATCATTTACTAGCGATTCCATTTGTTGAGCTGCGCTTTTAAGTTCGTCTTCGGATGCTGTAACAATTGGGATAAAACAGGTCGAAAATTCAACCTCAATGTCATTCAAATCCTTTTCTTTTTTTGTTAATTTTTTCTCTTGAGCCATATTGATAGTACTCTCTAAAGTGCTGGTATTTATTATTTTGTCTGGTACAAGTACGTTTTCGAATTCTTGAACTTCAACAGAATCTTGCTTTTTATCCTCTTCAGAATGAGCAAGTGCTATGCGTTTTTCAGGGGTAACCGTGAGAGCTTCTTTACTTACCTCCTCTTCGATAATATCGCTGGGAATAGTAATACTTTGGTTATCTATGATACCTTCAGTAGGTAAGATGGTACCAGGCATAATTGCATTAATCGTACTCAAAGCTTTGCTTGTAACGCTGTAATTGCGTTCTTTCTTCTGTATACTTTGTAAAAATGGAATATCGCTCTGCGAGCCCAAAACCGCAATGGCATCTAGGATATTTATCTTACTATCGGTAGAACAGTTCCAAAACCATTGGGTTAACGTAGGCAGCGCATCAGTTAAATGAAAAGCCTTTATACAGTCAATTGCCTCTTCTTTTATTTGCTCGTCTTGATGTTTTACCAATTCAATGATTGAAGCGCTAGAATCGTTTTGATCGTAATATTTAATCAAACGTAAAGCGAACAGAACGACATACTTATTTTTTGAAACCAACCAAGCCTTAAAGCTAGGTGGTGAAAAATCTGTCTTATTACTAAGTACTTCTATAAGTTTTAATTGCTGCCATTCTGATATCTTGTTTCTTGTTGTATCCAAAAAGTAGTTGATTCCTTCAGAATCTAATGTTACAATTGCTATCTCTGCTTGTTTGCGTATAGTGGTACGCTTGTCATTTACAAATTTGGTTAGAAAGCCATAGGCTTCACGTACTTCCATTCGAGTTAGTTCCTGAATTCCTGAAGAGATACTTTCCCAACGCCAACTTTTTAATTTTTTATAAGAATCGGTATGCAAGTCTAAATCCTGAAAAAGTTCAAAGAGTTTTTGCTGTGCCGCACCCGAAACATCTTTTCGTAGCTCTAATAATATTTCTGAAATCGTACTTCGCTTAAAATCGTCTTTAAGCATATCACGCACTTTGACTTTTAAGTTGATATAGATACTTTTTTCTTCTTTGCTACCCGTGACATCATAGAAAATAAACTCGCTAATCATTGGCGAGAGTTCGGTCTTTAAATTACTTTTCTTTAAAGACTTCCTCGACATCCTGTTCTTTATGATAAAAATGCCGGTAAAATATAAAAACGCAATGCCACCAACTAGAATGGTAAGGTCCCACAATACATCGGTATGTATTTTTGGAGCTTCTAAAAGGGCTAGCGCCTGATATGTTCCGGTGTATAGTTTCACATTACACTTTACTCATTTCTCGTTTTAAACGTACTACCAATTCAGACGGGCTTATTGGTTTTGATAAAAAATCATTTGCGCCCAGTTCAAATGCACTGAGAACATTCTGTTCGTTACCGGCTGACGAAATCATGATAATTGGAAGTTGCGATCTTAAATCGTTTCTGATATGGGCTACCAACTCAATACCTGAAAAATATGGCATCATAATATCACATACAATAACGTCTGGCAATGAGCTATTTAACTGTTCTTTTACTTCTTTGCCATCTTTACATAATAGCACAGCGTATCCTTCTTTCTCTAGCCTAAACTTTAATAATGCAGCTAACATTGCATCGTCTTCGGCCAATAGGAGTTTGATATTTTGTTGATTTCCGTTCATCCTATTTTCAGTTTTTCAAGCTCGGCATCTATCTGTCGTTCCACATTTGGATATTCTGAAACGAAATTTTCAAACAATACATTCAATTGTCCGGTATCCTCGGTAGTTTTACAGCAGGTACTCATTTCCCTAATTATCTCATATAAACTATTGGTTCGCATCATTGCCAAACCAGATTTTATTTTGTGCAATGCAAACCCCATGGCTTCAAAATCTCTTTCAGGCAAATAATATTTTATCTTACCAATAAATTCTAAAACGTTCTCCTTGTAAAGACTTATGAGTTCTTCGACTAAATCTAGTTGCCCCATGCAGTCTTCCACAATATGATCTAGACTAAACTTATCTACCTCTAAAATTGTTTTAGAATCTAGTGGTTGTTCAGTTTCTTTACTGTTTTCAGAGGTTCTACCATTTTTTTTATTCTTCAGTAACTTCAATAACAGCTCATCCGGACTATACGGTTTGAGTAAATAATCGTTCATGCCATGCATCTCTGATATTTCTTTATCTTTTATCGTAAAGTCCCCCGTTAAAGCGATAATAGGCACTTGGCTTACTGTAATGCTATTATGATTACGTATCAACGACGAAACTTCAAAACCGCTCATTTGTGGCATTCGCAAATCCATCAATACCAAATCTATATTCTGATTTTCCAGCACGTTAATTCCATATTCCGCGTTTTCGGTTATGAAAGACACACAATCCCATTTTTTAAGTCGGCGTTCAATCAACCGTTGGTTAAGCGAATTATCTTCAAAAACCAGTATTCTTGTTCCTTTGATAAGCTTTACACCATCTTTTAAGTAGTTATTGTTAGGATTCTTTTTACGTAGTTGAGTTTTGTCACCTACAGTAAAAGGCAGCTGAAACTTAAAAGTAGTACCCATGTCTAAGTTGCTAACAACTGAAATAGCGCCTCCAAGTTGAGTTACAATTTGTTTAACGATACTTAGCCCCAGACCAGTACCCCCATAAGTATTCGAGGTTTCTTTGTCTGCTTGCCTAAAAGAATCGAAAATAAAAGGCAGTTTGCTCTCATCTATGCCTATACCGTTATCGGCTATGGTAAATTCGAGTAACAATTCTTTTTCCTTTTTCTTTTCGAGTATTATTTTAAAATCAATATTACCTTCCTCAATGAATTTGATGGCGTTGCCGAGAAGATTTAGCAGCACTTGACTTAATTTTGTTGGGTCTCCTACCAATACTTCTGGAATAGACGGGTCGATAAGCATTTCTAATTTTACATTCTTTTGAACTATCAACGTTTCACAAAGAAAAACCACATCACGTAGCAAACGGTAAAAATTAAAATGAACAGAGTCGAATAATTCGCGTTTGGCAGATAGTTTTGAATACTCTAATAACTCATTTACAATATCCATCAGCGAAGAAGAGGCGTTTTGAATTGCGTTGACATGAACCATCTGAGCCTCATTCAAAGAATCTTCTTTGAGCAAGTCGGTAAAACCAATAATTCCGTTCAAAGGAGTGCGAAGTTCATGGCTGACATTTGCGATAAGTTCAGCCCCTGAATTTGGTTTCCGACTAGTAGTGTAGCAATTTGACTCCAAAGTGTTTGAGAGCTTGCTGTTAGAAATTTCATTCCCTGAAATAGTATCATGAAGTTGTTCCTTAAAAAGTTCGAATGAATTTTTAAGTGTTTTTGCCTCAGTTGCATCTAACTCTTCGAACGAAAATTCGCCAAGGAGTGTTTCAACACGAGATATCCAGGAAATTAGCTCTTTTGGTTTCATTTTGGGGGACTGATTTGGTTCTGTATTGAAAAATAAAAAGCACTTGTTTTCTTACAATAAATTTGCAACAAACTTTAGCTTCTTATTTTTCTTGTAGTAAAAATCAACAATAACGAGGGTGTTGCCAATAAAATGTTACCGAACGCCCGATTTCTGTTGTCAAATCGCTTTATTTGTAGGTATAAATTCTTACGACATGAAATATTGTACCTTATTCAGTTGCTTTTTATTGATAGTATCCTGTGGAGAAAACCCTAAAAACACAGAGGAAAGCCTTGAAAATCGGGCAAAAGGAATACATGAAAAAGTCATTACAATCGATACGCATAACGATATCAGTGTAAAGAATTTTACTGATGAAAAAAACTATACACAACGACTCGAAAACCAAGTGAATCTTCCCAAAATGGTAGAAGGTGGTTTAGATGTTTCTTGGTTGATTGTTTATACAGGCCAAGACACCTTGTCCCAAGAAGGATATGCCAAGGCCAAAGAAAATGCAATGTCTAAATTCGATGCAATTCGAAGATTGTGCAATGAAATCGCCAGCGACAAAATAGAATTGGCACTCACATCTGACGAGGTTCGGCGAATCGATGCCGCTGGTAAAAAAGTTGCAATGATAGGAGTTGAAAATGCCTACCCGATTGGTGAGGATTTAACGAATTTTAAACGTTATCACGAACTGGGTGCCCGGTATATTTCACTCTCGCATAATGGCCATAGTCAATTTTGTGATTCAAATACGGGCGAGAAAGATAGTGTTTGGCTTCATAATGGTTTAAGTGATTTAGGTGAAAAAGCTGTGCAAGAGATGAATAGACTCGGTATTATGATAGATGTTTCCCATCCATCAAAAAAGGCTATGGAGCAAATGATTCAACTTACAAAAGCACCTATTATCGCTTCGCACTCCTCCGCTAGAGGACTTTGTGACCATAGTAGAAATTTAGATGACGACCAATTAAAATTAATGAAAGAAAATGGCGGAGTAGTTCAGACAGTCGCCTTTAGTTCTTACCTGAATACAAAAAAACACGACGCCCGGGCGGCATTTATGAAAGAAGTATATCAGAAAGTAGCCGATTCAATGCAGGTAGAATGGTACGAACGTTCACAATTTTCTGATTTATCGGAAGAACAGATTGCAGCTTACATGCAATACCGCCCGAAAGTACTGAAACAGGGTAACGAAATGGCTTCCAAAATGAGCGATGCTCCTGCGGCGGTTGATGTCGGAGATTTTGTAGACCATATCGATTACATGGTCGGACTAATCGGAATAGACCATGTAGGCATCAGTTCAGATTTTGACGGTGGTGGCGGTATTGAAGGTTGGAACGACGCATCGGAAACTTTTAATGTTACCTTGGAGCTTGTAAAACGAGGGTATACCGAAGATGAAATTGAAAAATTATGGGGCGGTAATCTACTTAGAGTATTAGATCAAGTACAAGCCGTAGCTGCTAGTATGCAAAAAGCTTAGTTTTTATTCTCTAGCCTGTCTTTTACGAATTCTATTTTTGTTTTTCCATGAGGCAATGGTTTGCCGTCTGCGCCTAAGTTTACCATGATAACACTGTCGACGGTTATGATGGTCTTGCGCGTCATCTTATTGCGTACTTCGCATTTGAGCGTTAGCGAGGATTTTCCGAATTTAAGTACTTCCATTCCGATCTCTACGATATCGCCTTGCTTGGCCGAACTCATAAAATTTATTTCGGACATGTACTTGGTCACCACTTTATTATTTTCAAGCTGAATGATGCTGTAAAGGGCAGCTTCTTCATCAACCCAAGCCAACAGCTGTCCACCGAACAAGGTACCATTAGCGTTTAAATTTCCGGGTTTAACCCATTTTCTGGTATGGAATCTCATAGTAAAGCAATTTTGAAAATAAACTCTAATTCTTAAAAATATAAGAGTTGCTGTTGAAGCCATTTCTTTTAACAAAGCGAATCTTCACGCAAGTTTCACCAACAAAATTACCAAAGATTAGGTCTTTAGAACAAGTTTGGAGCCGTATTGTGAAGCGTTTTGGGAATTTGCAATTCTGTGCCCATTTTTTTGTTCAGTTTATCAATAAAATAAGCTGATAACAACGGAGATGCTAATTCCATATTTTGATGCACGAAAAAATAAATGTTGTTCAATCCCTTTTCATTCCAATCCGCCAATTTATCAACCCAAGCATCTAAGCGTGCATAATCGGTTTCGTGGTTGGCACCTACATAACGAACAAAGGCCTCATTATTGGTCAAGCGCATGTGCATTATATCTCTTCTTCCTGCAGTATCTACCAAAGTATTTGATATATTATTTTCTTCAAGGAGATGATACAATTCTTGGGCTACTTTTTCATCGTTAAACCAATCTGTATGGCGAAACTCCATAGATAATGGAAACTCTTTTGGCCAATATTCTACAAAACGTACTACCCTATCCCAGTTTTTCGGCCCAAAATTAGTATGCATCTGCAAAAAGATAGTGCCCAATTTATCTTTTAGGTTAGAAGTAACCTCCAAATAGCGGTCGATAAAAGGGTATATAGCATCATTAAGTCTTCTTAAATGACTGATATCATTAGCAACTTTGGGAAAGAATTTAAAATTTTCGGGAGTCTTATCATACCACTTCTCATACTGCGTAGCAGGGAAAATACGGTAGAAGGTGGCGTTGAGTTCAATACTATTAAATTGTGAAGAATAATAGATCAATTCGTCTTTAGTACCCCTAGGATAGAAATTTTTAAGGTCTTTACGATTCCATTTGGCACAGCCGACAAAAATGTTAGGGCTAGTTTTCTTTTCAAGTTTAGATAAAACCACTGCTGTATCCAAATGGTCTTTTGGCAATGTAAAGTCAATAAATTCAGGGGTTTCCGTGCTTCCAAATTTCATAAGTCCATTTTAATCATCAGATTTTAAAAGTAATGAATTCAATTTGTTTTAAACGCAACCCACACGGTTTTTCCTTAATCAAAAAATCCAAAATAAAAATATAAATAATGTGTAACAATACACTTATATTTGATACTAATACGATATAATCATAAACACGATAAAATGAAAACAGTAAAACTTTTGGCGGCCCTATTTGCTATGGCGATAATGGCACCAGTACAGGCACAAACGGCAGATGATATTTTAGCCAGCTATTTTGAGAACATTGGTGGTCTAGAAAATTTTAAAAATATTAAAGGCATAAAAATGTCCGCAAAAGTAAACCAAGGCGGTATGGAAATTCCTTTGGAAATCTACCAATTTGAAGACGGTAGGCAAATGACCGTTATCAATTTTCAAGGAATGGAAATGAAACAAGGTGTTTTCGACGGAGAAACCCTCTGGAGTCACAACATGATGACAATGACGCCTGAAAAAAGTGATGCTGAAACTACGGGTAATTTTAAGCTGAACGCTAACGATTTTCCAGATTCGTTTATCGACTACAAAGAAAAAGGTTATACAGTAGAGCTTTTGGGTAAGGAAACTATAGACGGTGCTGAGACTTTTAAAATTAAACTTGTTAAAGAGCCAATTACTGTTGATGGTAAAGAAGAAGAAGATGTTTCTTTTTACTTCTTCGATACTGAGAATTTTGTACCGATAGCCGTGCAAGCAGAAATAAAATCAGGACAAGGGAAAGGCATTACCTCACATACTACAATGAGCGATTACCAAGAGGTTGATGGTATTTACTTCCCATTCTCGATAACCCAAGGTCAGAAAGGCCAACCTGGTCAGCCGATCACGATTGATTCTATTGAGCTCAATCCTACGGTCGATGATAGCGCCTTTGCTTTCCCAGAGAAAGTCGAGACCGAAAAAAATTAACATATTTTTTTATAAAGACCCTTTTAACCAAGGGTCTTTTTTTTAACAACTAACAAACCCTAGAAAATGAAAAAAATTATAATGGGCGCCTTGGCTGTGGTACTAACGATACCACTAGCAATAGCGCAGTCTGCCGATAATGGCGGAAAGGAACTTTTTGGAGACATTACCGCAAGACATATCGGCCCTGCTCTAATGAGCGGTCGAATCAATGATATGGAAGTGCACCCAACCAATAGTAGAATAATCTACACAGGTACCGCAGGTGGTGGTGTCTGGAAATCGAATGACGCAGGTACTTCTTTTACCCCAATTTTCGATGACTATTGCCAGTCTATAGGCGCTGTTTCTCTAGACCCAAATGACCCGGACAATACTATTTATGTTGGTACCGGTGAAACGTGGCCAAGAAATAGCGTATCAGTAGGTGACGGCCTCTATAAATCAATAGATGGCGGGGCAAACTGGAACAAGATAGGCCTTGAAAAATCTGAGCGCATTTCGAATATTATCATCAACCCAAAAAACTCATCGGAAGTTTATGTGGGTGTGCTTGGAGCCTTATGGGGCGATAGTGACGAACGTGGTGTCTATAAATCAAATGATGGCGGGGCTACTTGGGAAAAACTACTATATGTTAATCAAAAAACTGGATGTGCCGATTTGGTAATGGATCCCAGTAATCCAAGTATTTTATACGCTTCCATGTGGGAGTTTAGAAGAACAGGCTGGTCGTTTGAATCTGGTGGAGCAAATAGCGCGTTATATAAATCAACAGATGCAGGCAAAACTTGGAATAAAATCCACAACGGTTTCCCAGCTGGTAAATTAGGTCGATTGGGTATTGCTATAGCCGCATCTAATCCGAATACCTTGTATACAGTAATCGAGGCAGAGAAAAAAGAACGTAAAGGTCTTTACAGAAGCGACGACGCCGGTGCGTCTTGGGAACAATTGAACAACGACTTCGGAATTACCGTTCGCCCATTTTATTTTTCGCGGATTGTTGTAGATCCTCGCGACGAAAATGTAATCGTAAAAGGTGGTTTAAGTGGTTCTATCTCAAGGGATGGCGGAAAAACGTTTAAAGACTTAGGGCAGATGCATAGCGATATTCATGATATTGCTTTTAGTATAAAAGATTCAGACATCATGTACGTCGGTACCGATGGTGGTGTATATCGTTCTTGGGATGGTGGCACGAACATGGAAATCGTAGAGAACTTACCCTTGTCTCAATTTTATCAAATTAGTGTTGACGATGCCGAACCTTACAATGTATATGGTGGTTTGCAGGATAATGGTTCGTGGTACGGCCCTTCTTCTTCACCAGGGGGCGTACAAGCCCGTGATTGGAACTCGGTCGGGTATGGCGATGGATTTCGAGTATTGAAACATCCTACTAAGAACATAATCTATTCAGAAATGCAAGGTGCAGAAAATGTTTGGCGTTACGATGTAGAAAGAAACTTGGATAAAACCATTCAACCCTTGGCAACCGAAGGAACTCCAAAACTACGTTTCAACTGGAATGCTCCCATGGCGGTGAGCGCACATAAGCCAAATCGCTTTTATATGGGGAGTCAATTCGTACACCGATCTGAGGATATGGGCGATACTTGGAAAATCATCTCACCCGATTTAACGACCAATGATCCTTCAAAACAGAGTCAAGAAAATTCTGGTGGTCTTTCAATGGATAATTCAGGTGCGGAAAATCATACCACCATATTTACCATTGTAGAATCGCCCTTAGATGAGAACATTATTTGGGTAGGTACCGATGATGGCAATGTTCAGGTTTCTCAAGATGGAGGTAAAACATGGACGAACACCGCAGCGAATATTGCAGGTTTACCAGCGAATATATGGTGCTATCAAATTGAAGCCAGCGTTTTTGATAAAGGTACTGCGTACGCCGTCTTTGATGGTCATACCATGAATAATATGAACCCGTACGCTTACAAAACGACCGATTTTGGGAAGACATGGACGAATATTATAACTGATGATGTGGTTGGTTTTGTTCGAACGATTCAGGAAGATTTTGTAAATTCTGATTTACTTTTTTTAGGTACTGAATTTGGTCTTTATATTACCTTGGACGGTGGTAAAGACTGGAAAAAATTTACAAATAACATGCCATCAGTTGCGGTGCATTCAATAGAAATGCAGAAAGCTACTAACGATTTGGTAATGGGTACGCACGGCCGAGGTGTTATTATTCTCGATGACGTTTCTCCTTTAAGAGAACTTTCAGATGAGGTCATGGCTAAAAAAGTACATTTCTTCAAGTCGCAACCAATCCAAATGGTAGAATCAAGCGGGTTTTCAGGCAGTTTTGGAGGAGAAACTCAGTTTGTAGGGAGAAATAAGACACGTAGTGCACAAATCAAATACTATCTCGGTAAAAGGCACACGTTCGGAAAAATGACACTTGAAGTCCAAGATATGGAAGGCAACAAGATCGCGGATCTCGGCCCGGGCAAGTCTAAGGGAATAAATATTGTTAATTGGGGCTATACCAAAAAACAACCCAAGGTTGCAAAAGGCAAGACCTTCTCCTTTGATGGTTTTACGAGTCCGAGAGTTCCGGCAGGCACATATAAAGTAGTAATGAACAAAGGCAAAGACACCTATGAACAGGAATTTGACTTGGTCTATGATAAAAAATCCTTGTTGAACGAAGCGGATAGAGACCTTAAAAACAACACGACTTCAAAGTTATACGATATGACCCAAGAATTGGCTTATTTGGTATATGAGTTGGATGAAATGCTGGCGAACGCGGATGCTAAAACGGCGAAAAAGCTAAATACCCTAAAGGAAACCTTGGTGATCACCACAGGAGACAACTACGTGGGATCGGCTGAACCACAGCTACGCGAAAAAATGACAGCCTTGTTTAGCAAGGTGGCCAGTAGCTATGATAAACCTTCTTCCTCTGAAATGCAAAACCTAACTGTTATCGTAAATAGATTCGATACTGCAAAGACAGATTTTGCTAAATTGAAAAAGAAGTTTAAGAGCAAAGAACCTTTGGATATTAAAAGTTTTGATGATTTTCTAGAAAGTAAATAAGCCGTTTCTAGCTCAAAATATAGTGAATAGCCATCGACAACTGTTGATGGCTATTTGTTTATAAGCTGGTTGAGAAATTGAGAACTATAAAGAATTTACCCCTCTCCTATTCCTTATCTTTAAATAAAACAGAACTATGAAAGACAGATCCCAAAATCTATTGGCAATCAGACCTATAGCGGCCAACGCCAAACTTTCAGAAGGTATGAGTGCCGATGAACGATTTCAAAATGAAACGCTACGTCCCATCATAAAGCTCCAAAACGATATCCTATTGCTAACTTTTAAGAACTATATCGTAAAACGTAAAAACGTGTTCTTTGAATTAACGATTCAAAAACGACTGGATTATATAGCGCATGCCATACAAAAAGATATCAAGTTTAGGAATTCGTTAAAGGGAATGATAATAGGGCACTATACGCAGATGGAATATGAAAGCTATGCACTCAATTCATCGGCTCTGAATAAACGAATGATGACCATGGTTATTAAAAGAATTCAAGATCAAATCCAATTTTTCGAAAAGGCGACAACTGCCTAATACTTAATGATGTGAATTGAGTTTTTGCCCACTGAAAATGCCACGTTACTATTTGATTATTGATTCTCCGTTCAAGTTTGTAGTTAGCACATTGCTCATCAAATCAAAAAAAGGTCTTATTGCTTTAAACGCATCGTTCAGCGTTTCTACGAAATCTATCGCCATTACCTCTTTGTCAGTAAAATTATTTACGAAAATGAATTGTTTTCTTCGTATCAAATCGATATTTGAATGCTCCTTATCAAAACCTTTGGGTGCCGTTTTAAGTGCCTAGCCAGCCAAATCTCCCCAAATCTCCTTAAATTTCTTTTTATTGATTATAGCTCTAAGTTCTGTGGCATCTACTTCCCATTCTTTTCGAATTCGAAAAAGGTCTTCTTTTTCCGGGTTCCAAAAGCCCGTTGCGATAAAACTTGCCCCAGATTGAATATGCATGTAATACCCACCTCTTCTATTAGACCCAGCTCTAGACATTGAAGCGCCCAAGTTTGTTTTGTAAGGCGCCTTGTTTCTAGAAAAGCGCACATCGCGATATATTCGAAAGAATTTTAACTTTTCAATTTCATCATGTTGCTTCATTTTTTCATAAACGGCAGTGAAAACCTGATTTACCCCGTCATTTAAAGCTGTGAATTGCTTTTTGTGTTCGTTGAACCAATCCCTATTATTATTGAGTTCCAGTTGTTTTAAAAAATCAAAAACCTCTTCAGTAATCTTTTTTTGTAGCATACGACGAATTGACTGATTGATCAATTGATTATTTGAGATAAAGTTAAACATATCACGATATAGAACTTTATAAATAATGGTTAAATTTGAATAGTCTACTAATTAACTATGGATAAGAAATCAATCGTTCAAAAAATCAACAAACATAAAAAGCAACCCCATCTTAGGTTTCGTTTAAAGGAAAAAACGGAGACTTTTACCAATCTTTTGTTCTATACCCTTTTTGATATCGATACTCCTGTAGAAGAGAATCTAGACCAATTGGAAATGGAATTTGACGCACTTGTAAATTTGGCATGCTGGGAGCTTGAAAAACCCTGCAAGAAAATTTGGGAAAACTATATGGCCAAACTTCCTGATGTTTTAGAAAGTCTAAATTTAGATGCGGAAGCTATTTTAAATTGTGACCCTGCCTCCCTATCTATTGAGGAAGTCTACATGGCGTATCCCGGATTTTATGCGATTGCTATTTATCGCTTAGCACACGAATTGTACGAAAAAGGCTTCCCATTGGTTCCGAGACTCATGACCGAGTATGCACACCGCCAAACCGGTGTAGACATCAACCCAGGTGCCCAAATAGGAAAATCATTCTTTATAGATCATGCCACGGGAGTTGTTATCGGAGAAACCGCAATAATTAAAGACAACGTAAAAATTTATCAGGGCGTGACTTTAGGGGCACTATACGTGGTCAAAGCCCTTAAAAATACCAAACGCCACCCAACTATCGAAAACAACGTTACAATTTATGCCAACGCAACTATTCTGGGCGGAAATACCGTAGTTGGTGAAAATAGTATCAT
>Ga0114957_1000613_pt1 | contig 44679 bp, 34 predicted proteins | sample BantaG_FD_87175 | JGI IMG/M metagenome (GOLD analysis project Ga0114957, IMG submission 87175) | Marine algal microbial communities from Bantry Bay, Ireland - BantryBay_4 metaG | ecosystem: Host-associated > Algae > Red algae > Unclassified | place: Bantry Bay, Ireland | collected 2014-11-21 | reverse complement strand
GCTTGCCCCGAGGTAGTTTATATTAGTAAAGAATGTGGCATACTTGTGCAGATAAGGCTATTGTACAAGTAAGATATCCAGCCCCATTTACAGAAAATTTGGATGGTGTTAAAATTGTTAAAAATACATGTGCTACGTCGAATTGACTGGCATTTGAACAATAATAGTAACACATCTGACGTAAAGCATTGTACATCGGGTCTTAAAATAAGCTTGTTGCTTAACGATTGAAAATACGCTGCCCCAATGCGTTTCAATTTTAATAAGCAACAAGAACATGCCCGAGTTGTCAAACACCTATGAACGTACCTACTCAAAAGTATCGCAATAACGCTGTATATGGTATTTCTTTGCTTATTTTTTTCTTATCCTGCTCAAAGGATGTTCTTCAATTAGAGGAATATGTATTGAACGACCAAAATATTTATGTCGTTGATGATGAATATAATCTTGATGCTAATTCGAATATTATTGCAGATGTTTTAAAAAATGATTTTTTCGATGATTTGGATAACATCATCATCACCGAAATCACTGAGCCTTTACTTGGTTATACTGTCATAAATCAGGATAATACTATTACATACACACATAACGGGGCAGAGGCTGAATCAGCTAATGAGGAAGGCACAACAGAATCTGGGCAAGAATCTGAAACAGGGGAAGAGTCTGATTTGGAAAACGAGGATAACTCAGATTCGTTCGAAGCGGTAGCAGAAACCGATACGTTTATTTATCGCGTGAACATAACTAACGAATCTGGCGCTATTATTACTGAGCAAGGTGTTGTAACCTTAAATATCAAAAGGGTAGAAGAAGCTACAGATGAAGAGGAAGATGACACTGTAACAGATGAGGATTCTCAAGAAGAAGATGAGAATGATGATACGACAACAGAAGAGGACGCTCATGACGATGCGGAAAACCCTGATGATTCGCAACCCATAAATACTGCGCCGGTCGCCGTAATCAATGCGGACCAAACCAGTGGTAGGGCTCCCTTACAAATAAGTTTTTCGGGAAGTGAATCAACAGACGATAACAAGATTGTATCCTACTCTTGGGATTTTAAGGACGGAAATACGGCAGCGAGTGCAACTACTGAGAATACCTTTGAAAACCCGGGAACTTATAATGTTGTCTTGATGGTCAGTGATGATGAAGGACTTCGCGATACAAAAAACCTTGTGATTACAGTAAACGAAGCGCAAACAGGTAATATTGAATGTGGTTCTGGGGGTGGCCAAGCCGGAGAAAGCGGAGAAAAGGTATGGTGTTGGGAGAATCATGCTATTCCCGATTATAAAAATTCTAAGGGTGTCACCTTTGGAAATGGACAATTAAGGGTTGATTCGGAGTGTTATGAAAAGCAAGTAACCATAACAGGGAATCAGTTGAAATTTAGAATCGAACCATCTCGTCCGATTACAAATACCAATTGCTCTCGAGATTTTAATATGAGAGCAGAGGTACGCACCAGCCCTTGGGATGTTCGCCATGGCCAAGGTACCGAGGAGTGGTTTGGTTGGAGTTACACTTTTGGTAATGATTATGTTATAGACAAGAAAAACCAATGGAAGTTTTTTCAAGTACACAATGGTATTGTCGATACGTCACCTCAAATAGGTTTGGAAGTGATAAACGAAGATCAATTTAATGGTCATGGGGCCGGGGAGATATACGTTACTAATTCAACAACGGCTCAAAATTATACCCCAACAGCTATTACCCCTGTAGCGGGCCAGACTATCGACATCGTAGTACATGTTATTTGGGGCGACAATTCGAACGGCCTCTTACAAGTTTGGATAGATGGCAACAAGGTATACGACCGTCAAATTTCAACAGTGTATAGTAACCAACCTTGGGCCGGAAACGCCAAATGGGGCATTTATAAATGGCCATGGAGCAATTCGCAAGGGGTTCAGTCTTCTTTAGAACAGGGTATTAATCACTTGGAAACTTCTATGGGCTCGCTACGAATGATAACCAGAAAGCCCGGTGAGTCTGATTATGGTACAGATTCCTATCAACGGGTAGCTCCGAATTAGGTGCAAATCAGAATTACTACGCAAATAGCCTTGAGCCCATTAAATAACTTAAATATATAGCAGCAAGTTCATTTAGAAAAGGTTCCAATTTTCTACATTGACCTATTTACGCAACTGCCGGCACAGGAATTTCCTTTAATGTGGCTTTTTCTTTAATAGCTGTTACATGATCGGCCATATTCACCAAGGTGTAATGCTTACCTAATTTTTTCATAACCTTTTTAAAAATAAAGATTTTTCTATCGCTAGAGATATTCATGCCCGGAAAGAACGCGAGACTTGAAATCTGATCACCACCGATCACATCTAATGGGTGCAATAAAAAGCTGGGTTCCGTTCTGGTGACCTTGCATAAAAAAATAGCAATGTTCAGATACAACATCATCAAATGAACCGAGATATTACTGATGTAAAGTAGGTAGCTTAAATGAAACGGAATTCTAAAAACCGGCATAGTCGTTACTGGAAGTTCTAGTAGTTTTTTTTCTTTTTTCAGTCTCCAGTAATAGGGTCTAAGCCTTCGAAATCCGTCCGAAAATTTACCGAAAATCTCTTTCCGATCTTCTTTTTCCTCTTTAGAAAGGTTAGAGGTGCTGAAGTAATACAAGCGAGCTAACGGTCCTATTACCGTGGGTAGCGTTGAAGCATCATACGCATAACCCTTTTCTGAGAGTACTTCTAATAAGGTGCTGCTCCAACTAAAACCTGGCCCCCGAAAACCTATAGGTTCTTTTCCTGTGACCTCCTTAATAATATCGTGCGCGGTATCGATTTCATTCTTCATTTCTTCTTTTGAATACAAATGAAGCCATGTTTCATGTTTAAAGGAATGATTCGCAATATCATGCCCAGCATCTGCGAGTGCCTTTAGGTGTTTATGGTTCTCCTTAAAAGCTGCATCTTGCCCAACGATAAAAAAAGTGATTTTAAGGTCTAATTCGTCCAGTACTTTTATGATGTAGGGAACAAAAACATCTAGATAAGAGGGGTATTTTTCCCAACCTTCTTCTCCATGTATCTTCATATAAGACCATTGATTATCCATATCCAAAGAAAGGCTTAATAGTGGTTTGCTCATAGTTTACTGTTTTCTTGAGAGGGTTGAAGTTCTTTATGAAAATCGCTCATAAAATTTTCTACATGGTTTACGACCGAATTGTTGTTCAGTGTATCATTCACAAATTGAGATGTATTCAACACATAAAAATCTGAATGATCGGTATGTATTTTAGGAATTATTTCCGAATAGTTCAAGACCTGTAAGGGTTGTACTTTAAATGCTTTGTGCATGTATGCGTCAACTTTTTGCGATATGTCGAAGTCAGGATAAAGCTTTTGAACACCTTCTAAAAAGAGTGCTGTTAATTCCGTATCGGTTTTTTGCCAATACGCGTGATCAGCCGTTAAATATTTAGGAAAGTAGGTAATGTACGTTCCATTGGTCTGTTCAATATCTACTAATGAGCTCATTCCTATTACTCCTGTAAAAGGCACTTCTTTATCCGCTAAATTTAAAACGTAATAGGGTGTTAATGGCGTTTTGGTCAGCAACACTAAACATAAAACCCCTAAATATTCTACAGTGCCTTTGGCATTTTCGATATTTACGAGCTGCGGTGCAGCCACTTTCTTTAAAACGTTCAAAGGGGCTGTAAAAACTACTTTGTCAAAATGTTCTACTTCATCGCCATAGCTTACATCTATTCCTCCATTAGGATTAGCGGCAATCGAAGTAACGTCACAATTTAAAACAATTTTTGAACCTTGTTCTGTTAATGAAGTATGCAAGCAATCAAAAACAGTCTTATAACCTCCATTTACATAACCCATGTGTTCTTTTTGGGCAGCAGAACTTCGTGCTTGAAATAGTCGCTTGATATACGTCCATATAAATACGGCCGATACTTTTTCATGACTATCACCTAATTTGGCAAGAAGTAAAGGCGACCAAAACTTTTCGTACGTGCGTTTACCTCCGATTTTTATCAACCAATCTTTAACAGATATTTTTTCAAGCTTTTTTCGATCGTTGATTTTAGAGCCATAAAAAATGGTAAAAGCCAACATCATTTTGTCTAGTAGCCCTAAAGGTGGGAATAACAAAAAGTCTTTAGAACTGCTAAAAGGATAAAACTTTTTATTGACGTAATATCCTGTCATAGAGCGTCGCCAACGAAGTTCGTCGGCTAGTCCTAGATCCGAAATAAAGTCGATTAAATAATTATCGGTCGGTAATATAACATGGTAGTATTTATCCCATATAAAGGAGCCATAGTCAAAATGCGTTGCCAGACCACCCAATTGCGAATCGCGTTCAAACACTTTAACGGTCGCATTGGTCTTTGCTATTTTATGGGCGAGAACCAGGCCCATAAAACCACCACCGATTACACCAACTTTCATTAAGCTTCTACTTTACTGCTAGTAATACGCTTTTGCCATTCATAGGTGCGGCGCAGTCCTTCTTGCATTAAAACTTTGGCTTTTACACCTAAAATACGTTCTGCTTTAGTAGTGTCTGGTACGCGACGCATAACATCTTGATACTTTCTACCGGTTGATATTTCGTTGTACGGAATTAATTTTATGCCCGCAGTATAGGATTCGTCGGCGATATCTTTTAAAATATTCGCCAACTCAAGAATGGTAATTTCTTCGTTTGCACCAATATTGAAAATCTCACCATTTGCCTCAGGTGTCATCGCGGCGGCATAAATGCCAGCAACGGTATCTTCTACAAACGTAAAAGTTCTTGTTTGCAGCCCATCACCATGAATAGGAATTTCCTTATTATTTAGAATACAATCGATGAATACGGATTGCGGGCCGCCCCACCAAGACAGGTGTTGATTTGGACCATAAGACCCAAAAAATCGAAGTAAAACTACCGGAAACCCATAATCCTCCATATATGCTAAGGCCAAATGTTCGTCGAACAACTTGGAAACAGCATACGCCCAGCGTGGTACTTTAGAATCACCGATTACACAATTGCCATCTTCTACAAATGGTAAATCAGGACTCATGCCATAGACATCCGATGTAGAGGCCAACACAACTTTACACTTTGTCTTACGTGCAAATTCAAGCATGTTTTCGCTTCCTTTTGCATTTATTTTAAGGGTATCTACTGCATTACCGTATCTGGGAATCTTAAAAGCCGCCAAGTGAATAATGACATCAAAATCAATATCTAACTTGTTAATAGCCGATTGGTCTAATATATCCTGCTCTAGAAAAGTAAAATTTTCATTTTTCAAACAGTTTTCAATGTTACTTAGACTTCCCATAGATAGGTTGTCAATACCCGTGACAAGGTGTCCTTCATCTAACAGTTTATAAAGGAGATTGGAGCCTAAAAAACCGGCAACCCCCGTTACGAGAATTTTCTTTTGGTTTTGAATCATGTTACTTGATTTAAATGTGGTTTGGTTTGGGTACTATTTTAGAGGTGCAATTTAGACCAATTCGCTAAAACTATAAAATCAGTTTAGTGCAGTTCATACAGAAAAATAGGTAGAAGGTCGAATATTATCCAATATCTATATTTGAAAGCCCTTAACAACGAATTACCATCAAAATAATCGAGCTTTAATTGACCGTGAACAAGCCTAATGGAAGATAAATTATTTTCATAATTTTAGTATCAATATTTTTTATGAAAATCTTGATTTTATGTGCAACAGGTAGAACCGGAAGGCATATTGCAAATAATACAATTTTGCAAGGTTATTAAGTCAATTGTCTGGTCCGAAACTCAAAAAAGGTTCAAAAAAGGCAAAATCTCAAGATTTTTCAAGAAACTTCTGTAAATGCGGTTGACTTGGAGAAAGCTATAAAGGGTTGTATTGCGGTAATTAGCGCCCTGAACATTTCTCGTAAAACAGATTTTCCTTGGTCAAAACTTAGAACGCCTAAAGATTTTCTTTTCCAAAGTAATGGCGAATGTTATTTTTGTTTCGACAAAAAAAAACGATATCAATGAAGGTAATAGTATGTTCGGCTTGGGGAGTCGCAGAAATAAGAACAGATATTCCCTTTTGGTTTCGGTGAACTATCGATTACAGTAATATAAAGCATGCTTATCTAGATCACGCGAAGCAGAAAGAGCTTTTGGAAAATTCAAATCTCAACTGGACAATCGTTAGGCCTGTTAATTTAACCAATTTCAAAAAACTGTAACCAGTAAGAGAAAGTATTGAGAATACCCCGAAACCTAGCTTAACTATAGGAAGAAAAAATGTCGCTAAGTATATGCTGAAGTGTTTGGAAGATGCGAGCTCGATACACCGAAAGGTGGTGATTTCAAAATAAACTGGGTAGTCAGCGCACAATCACTTCTTCAAAGTGTGATATTTGTACTTAAAACAATAAGTTTGAACAACTTCAGTTTTAGAAAAGCAAAATAAGCACATGCCCGCCATATCAAAAAAATTGTTGACCCGCTTTTTAAAATGGCGGTATAAACATATTTCTGACAAGACCTTTATTCACATGATGGGTGTTGTTGTAGGGCTATTGGCCGGTCTAGCATCCGTAGTATTAAAGAACCTTACTTATTTTATCCAATCCTCTTTAAAAGAGGGTATTGTTTTCTCCAGTAACGGACTGTATTTTATCCTTCCCATTATCGGACTAACTTTGGTTTACCTATATGTAAAGTTCGTTCATCGCGAAAAACTAGAGCATGCGGTCTCCTCTATATTATTAGCCTTATCGAAGAAGAAGGCGAATATCGATTTAAAGAAGATAGTAACTCCGCTTATTACTGCCCCGTTGACCGTTGGGTTTGGTGGTTCTGTGGGTTTATTAGGTCCTGCGGTAGCATCGGGTTCTGCTATTAGTTCGAACTTGGGGCAGCTATTTCACTTGAATTCCAAGAAAAAATCCTTGCTTGTCGCCTGTGCCTCTGCTGGAGCAATCGCATCTATTTTTCAATCCCCTATCGCCGCTATAATTTTTGCCGTTGAGGTCTTTAGTTTAGACTTTACAATGCTGTCTGTAATGCCATTATTGCTTGCTTCTATTTCCGGGGTGCTCACTTCTTATTTCTTTTTAGGGAATGAGGTGCTTTTTAGCTTTTCCCTATCGGATAGTTTTGAAATTAAGGACACGCTCTTTTATGTTTTGTTGGGCGTGGGCACGGCCTATGCCTCTATTTATTTTACCAAAATGTATTTCGGGATATTGAATTTGTTCAAGCCTTTAAAGAGTCCGAAATACCGTCTTTTGGTGGGCGGGCTGGCCATTGGGGGCATGCTCTATATGATTCCGCCACTTTACGGTGAAGGCTTTGGTTTTATAAATGATTTATTAGATGGCAATCACCTTTCTGCTTTGGGGTCAACCCCTTTCGATGCCTATTTAAGTAATATTTGGGTGGTCATCGCTTTGCTCTTTGGCCTGACGATTTTTAAGGCTGTTGCTATGACCACTACATTCGCCGCGGGCGGTGCAGGCGGAATTTTCATACCCACAATGGTAATGGGCAGCGCTTTGGGCAATGTAACGGCAAAAGTTATTAATAACTTAGGCTTGGACTTTGCAGTTTCGGAGAGTAATTTTACTTTAATAGGTATGGCCGGTCTAATTGCCGGGGTGCTTCATGCACCACTAACAGCGATATTCTTGATAGCTGAAATAACTGGCGGGTATGAACTTTTCGTACCGCTGATGATTACTGCTGCTATCTCTTATTTGATTACTAAAAGAACTATAGATTATACTATTTATACAAGAGAATTGGCCGAAAGTGGTGCTTTGCTTACTCATGATAAAGATCAGAATGTATTAACGGTAATGAATCTAGATGACGTATTGGAGCAAGATTTTAGAGCAGTTACCCCAACTACTTATCTAGGCGATATGTTACATGACTCGGTATCTAAATCAACACGAAACATTTTTCCGGTAGTAGATGAGAATAAAGCCTTGGTGGGCATTGTGCTCTTAGATGATATACGAGAGTTTATGTTCGATACGAAACTGTATAAAACAATCAAAGTAGAGACGTTCATGCATGCAGCTCCTGAATATATTTTCTATGGTCAGGACAGTATGCAGAAGGTAATGCAGAAATTTCAAGACAGTGGCGCATGGAATTTACCCGTTATCAAAGATGGAAGGTATTATGGTTTTATTTCCAAATCAAAACTGTTGACAGCCTATCGTCAGCAATTGATTAATTTTACCCAGTAGGTTTAGAGACAAGAGACAAGAGACAAGAGACAAGAGACATGAAATATTTTGTTGCCGCAATTGTGATTATCTCCTTAGGGTTGATTATTTATGGCTTTTCTATGGAAGCATCGCAAGAAGCTCTTGCCAATAAATTTATAGGTTCTGGTACCTTATGCCTTTTTCTAATTGCGATGCCGCTTTTCCTATATAAAGAAAGTAAGCATCGTAAAATGAAAGACTATATGCTCACAGAGGAAAACGTGCGAAAAATGAGGGGAGAGGACACAAAAAAATCTGATAATCAATAAAGTATAAGCTAAATAGTGTTAGTTCAGATTTCTCTTTTGAATAAAGAAACGTTTTAATAAATCAGACGCTTCATTCGCTAATACACCACCTTGCATGGTAGTTTTAGGGTGCAACTTGGTGCCCATTGCGCCACAACCTCTTTGTGGGTCTTCAACCGCAAAAACAACTTTTGTAATTTGACTCCAATACAAGGCACCTGCACACATTTGACAGGGTTCTAAGGTTACATACAGGGTGCAGTCTTTTAAATATTTTCCTCCTAAAAAATTGGCAGCTGCCGTAATGGCCTGCATTTCGGCATGAGCCGTAACATCATTTAGTTGCTCGGTTAGGTTATGTGCACGTGCAATTATACGGTCTTGCACGACAATGACAGCCCCGATAGGCACTTCCCCTTTTTCAAAGGCCGCTTCTGCCTCTTGCAAAGCTTTTTTCATAAAGTAGTTATCGTCGTAGGGGAGTAACATAAAATCAAAAATACGATTTTAAGTGAATTTTTTAGAATTGCGAAAAGTGAAATTATCTTACATTTGTTTCTTGCATGAGAATCTTAGATTTTATTCAGATTCCCCAGGATATTCGAAAATTGCACATTTCGAGTCTACCCCAACTTGCCCAAGAACTTCGCGATTTTATAATAGACATCGTTGCCACTAAAGAGGGGCATCTTGGTGCCAGTTTAGGTGTGGTAGAATTGACGATTGCTTTGCATTACATTTTTGACACACCGAATGACAAGTTGATTTGGGATGTAGGGCACCAGGCTTATGGCCATAAGATCTTGACTGGTAGAAAAGAAATTTTTGACACCAATCGGCAGTTGGGCGGTATCAGCGGTTTTCCGAAAATGAGTGAGAGCAATTACGATGCTTTTGGCACTGGGCATAGTTCTACATCTATTTCGGCGATTTTAGGAATGGCAATCGCTTCAAAATTGAAAGGCGATATGAACAAGCAGCATATTGCAGTAATCGGCGATGCGTCGATAGCAAACGGAATGGCTTTCGAAGGGCTTAATCATGCAGGTGTTTCAGATACCAATATCTTGATTGTTCTCAATGATAATGCGATTGGTATCGACCCAAGCGTAGGCGCTCTTAAAAAATATTTGACCAATGTAAAAAAGGGTACGGCCAAGGATGAGAATATTTTTGAATGCCTGAATTTTGAGTATTCTGGCCCTATAGATGGGCATAACATTACCGCTTTGCTTTCTGAATTAGATCGACTTAAAACAATCAAAAGGCCACGGTTACTGCATGTAATCACGACCAAGGGAAAAGGGTTGCAACAGGCCGAAGAGCAGCAGGTAACCTATCATGCTCCCGGAAAATTCAACAAAAAAACAGGAGAACGCTATAAAAAATCTTCTTTGGGTCATCCACCAAAATACCAAGATGTTTTCGGGCATACGATCGTTGAACTGGCAAAGGCGAATGATAAAATAGTAGGAATAACACCGGCCATGCCGACAGGCAGTTCCCTGAAATTTATGATGGAACAAATTCCTGATCGCGCATTTGATGTGGGTATCGCCGAACAACATGCGGTTACAATGGCAGCTGGTATGGCCGCTGAAGACCTCATTCCGTTTTGTAATATTTATTCCACTTTTTTGCAACGTGCCTACGATCAAGTTATTCACGATGTTGCGCTACAGAATTTGCCCGTTATCTTTTGTTTAGACCGCGCTGGGCTGGTTGGTCAAGATGGCGCTACCCATCACGGGGTCTATGATATAGCCTATTTGCGGTGTATACCTAATCTTGTCATATTCGCCCCCTTGAACGAAACCGAACTTCGTAATATAATGTACACGGCACAATTGGGAATGATACATCCGATTGCGATTCGGTATCCTAGAGGTAACGGTGTAGTATTGGATTGGAAGACACATTTTGATAAAATTGAAATCGGAACATCCCAAGAGTTGGCAAATGGGACTACGATTGCTATTTTATCCATAGGGCATATAGGGAATATGATTTCAGAAGTGCTGGAAGAACTAAGCCATCCTGTGGAAATTGGCCATTACAATATGCGCTTTGTAAAACCTTTGGATGAAAATAGATTACAAGAAATCTTCAAGAACTACGAACGCATCATTACAATTGAAGACGGCTGTAAAGCAGGTGGCTTCGGAAGTGCAATCTTAGAATACGCGAACAAATTGAAAGCTTCAGTAAATATCGAAATCTTAGGAATAGATGATGTTTTTGTTGCGCATGGCTCCTCTGAGGAATTGTATAAACTTATAGGGCTAGATCACAAGACTATCAAAAAGAAACTAAAGTCTTTGCTTGAATGAAATCTAAAACAGTAAAAATCACCACATTTTTTATCACCTTTATTTTCTTGATGCAGTTTGGGAATGCGCAAGAGGTCAAACCAAAACCAAAAAAAGTAGATTCTTTGATTACAGCTCCAATTGTCTATCATGCAGTTGTTTGGGATACTGTGTTTTTTAGAACAAAACAACGAAGAATAAAGCCAGAAGTTCGAAATGTTCATCTAATGAACACCATGATATCGGTCAAAAAAATAAGACCCTTGAGCGATAAGCTTACGAAATTCGTAAACCCTTCTCTTTGGCAAAGTGTAAATCTACTTGGATTAAATTTTAGTCAAGCCGCTTTCGTTAATTGGAATGCAGGGGGTAATAATTCAATTGCAGCACAAGGTAATGTTCGTTTTGAACGGAATTATAAATTTCAGTATTTTCAATGGGAAAATACCCTAGAGGCGAGATACGGGATAAATCTACAAGAAGGTCAAAAAATAAGAAAGACCGATGATGCCATTAGGTTAAGTTCAACTATTGGGTATCGAAGAGATACCATTAGTAATTGGTATTATTCCGTAAAAGCCAATTTTAATACCCAATTTTCAGATGGCTTTAAATACCCAGATCGAGAAACACCTATATCTAGGGTTATGAGTCCAGGTTATTTTTTCCTAGGAGCGGGTACTTCCTTTATTACGGAAGACCGCAAATTTAATGTATACGTGTCACCAATGACCATTAAAACAACCGTAGTGCTGGATCAGGAGCTGGCAGATAAAGGGGCATTTGGGGTCGAGAAAGCCATTCGCGATGTGGATGGTAACGTGCTAAAAGAGGGTAAAAATCTATTTCAAGAATTAGGTTTTTTGGTAACAAATAATTGGGAAACCCAACTCATGCAAAATATTGCCCTAAAACATCGCATTAGCTTATATACTGATTACCTGCGAAAGTTTGGTAATGTTGATGTGGATTGGGAGTTGAATATAAACCTTCAAGTCAACAAGTATATAGTAACCAATCTAGGTACACATATTATATATGATGACGATATTCTTTTTGATCCCATAAAAAATGACGCTGGTACGGTCATTAACGAAGGAAGGCCCAAACTTCAGTTCAAACAATTATTAGGCATTGGGGTAGCATACAATTTCTAGGATGTGGTTGCAGCCATATTTTAAAGGTATTTTTTAACCAGAAACCACAGAAACTGTAAACCCGTTTAAAGTTGTTTCCCCATAATCTTATTATGAATATGCACTGCGGCACTATCAGATAAGCTTGCTACATAACAACAGACGTTCAATAGAATGGTGTAGATAGAAACAGCTGTTTTTTGGTAGAATTCGGGCAAGGTACGCAGCATAAGCTTGTCGTAGTTTGAAGCTTTGTTCTCTTTTGTTCTGATCAAGGCAGTGGTATATACTTCCAAAATATCCGATATGATTTTATAGCCCGCAATTTCCTTTTCTATAACCTCCTGAGACTGGTATATTTTATCGACACTTAGGTTGATAATATCTGTAATCTGTGCTTGGTATTTGCTTTTATCCATTAAGGAGACATCGAAGCTTCCGTTGAGAATTGCTTCTTCGTTTGCGATAAAAATGGTAATCGCGTCTTGGATCAGGGTGTTGATGGCCAATGCACGTAAATAACTGAGGCGATCTTGTTTGTATTTGAGTGAATTATACTTATTGGTATTTATACTGTCTTTTACTAGGTTTATGAGGTATTCCAAGGCATAATCTTCAGAAATCAATCCAAGATTAATGCCATCTTCGAAATCGATGATAGTGTAGCAAATATCATCGGCTGCTTCGACCAAATAGGTAAGCGGATGCCGGGAAAAACTGACATCCTTACCTGTTCTGGTTTGCGTTAGACCAAGCGTTTTGGCAACTTCTTCGAAGGTGTTTTTTTCCGACTGAAAGAAACCGAATTTTTTATCCGCAATATGTTTGGTCGGTTTTTTAGGAAGCGATTCTTTGGGGTATTTCATGAAAGCACCCAAAGTAGCGTAGCTGAGCCTAAGACCACCTTCAACACCTTCTCGGGTTTCGGTAAGCAGCTTAAAGCCGTTCGCGTTGCCTTCGAAATCAATGATGTCTTGCCATTCTTTGTAAGAGAGCATAGTTTTATACTGCATCCCGTTTCCTGTTTTAAAATATTCTCCTATAGCTTTTTCACCACTATGCCCGAAAGGCGGATTCCCAATATCGTGAGATAGTGCAGCCGCAGCTACAATGGCACCAAAATCATTGCACTTGTAGCCGTGAACTTCTTTCAAATGCGGATGTTTTTCCAAAAGCTTTTTTCCTGCAAGCCTTCCTAAACTTCTCCCCACAACGGAAACCTCTAAACTGTGTGTTAAGCGCGTATGTACAAAATCGGTCTTAGATAGCGGTATTACCTGGGTTTTGTCTTGCAAACTCCGAAAGGCGGTAGAAAATATGATACGGTCATAATCCACTTCAAAGCCCAATCGGGTTTCGTCCTGTTCTTTTCGGAGTCTTTTGGTGGTATCGCCAGAGCGTTTTAAAGAGAGTAGTTGTTCCCAGTTCATGGTTGAAATTTGCTATGCAAGGTACATTATTTCCAGATTCTGATAAGGGGAACGTTTTCTTGAAATTCAATAACATTAACTTAACATGATAACATTGATTTAACCTTACTGGCACATAAGTTTAATATGCAGGTAACCCGACTTTTACAAGACGATGGTTTATTTGCATCGTATTAAAAATGATACTATTTGAAACTTAAAATTAAACTGATTACTTATTAATTAAACACTACAATGATGAAGAAAGTATTTTTATTTATGTTCGCAATCGGCGCTCTAACCGTCACCTCTTGCGGCAGTGATGATAATGACCCGATAATAGTTCAGAATACCGATTTCGATGGTGACGGAATCGAAGATAGCGTTGATAACTGTGCCGCTAATTCTAACCCGAATCAAGAAGATGCAGACGGCGATGGCATCGGTGATGTGTGCGACCCTGATGGCCCTGTCGGTTCAACGGGCGGTGAAACAATTACAGTTAGTGGCAACATTACTTCCGATACTGAATGGGTAGCTGAAAATTCATACATTTTGGACGGTCGTGTGTTTGTTGCTCAAGGTGCAACGCTTACCATTCAGGCTGGAACGATTATAAAAGCGAATGCAGGTACGGGTGCAAATGCATCTGTATTGATTGTTACAAGAGGAAGTAAGATTGAAGCTTTAGGTACGGCGGCTGCTCCTATCGTATTTACATCTGCGGCCGATAATATTGCATTGGGACAGACAGCTGGAACCAACCTAGATCAAAACGATAGAGGCCTATGGGGAGGTTTAATTATATTGGGTAATGCACCTGCTTCTTTCGATGGTGATGCTACTTCAGCACAGATTGAAGGGATTCCTTCAGATACTGATGGGGATTTAGGACTATATGGTGGTACTGAGGCTGCAGATGATTCCGGAACCATACGTTACGTTTCTATTCGACATGGTGGTGCCTTGATCGGAGAGGGTAACGAAATAAATGGCCTTACCTTGGGTGGTGTTGGTGCCGGTACTACAATAGATTACGTAGAGGTGGTAGGTAACGTTGATGACGGTATTGAATTTTTCGGAGGTACGGTCAATGCCACGAATTTATTTGTTTGGGCGCAAGGCGATGATGGTCTTGATATTGATCAAGCATATTCTGGAACAATAGACAATGCAGTGGTCGTTCAAGGTGAGATTTCTGACCACGCGTTAGAAATTGACGGACCAGAAGGCTCTGCTATGGGCTCCTTCACACTCACTAACGCTACTTTAATAGGTTTGAGCGAAAATATTGCCGATGGCGAGATAGCTGATTACCGTTCTGGTGCGACCGGAAATACCAACAATATTTTAATAACCGGTTTTACAGGTGTGGGAACAACAACGGATGATGATGGTGATGAGGTAAACTTTCAATTGTCTGATGTAGAATTGGATAATGATGGTGTCGCAGCTAATTACACTGCTGGTTCACTGGTATTCAGTGCTTGGGAAGTAATTCTGCCTATGGGAGTGACTACATCTGCTGAGATTTTTGATGATCGTTCTGACGTTGGTTCTACTTTTGAAGTTGATGCGGCTACCTTTTCAATGGCGGTAACCACAGGTACGGTTGGGGCCAATACATCAGCTTTCTCGTGGACCTATGCAAATGCAAAAGCCGGATTAGGTTTTTAGAAAAAAGCTAAATAATAATATGCTTTGTTCAATGAATTGCTCGCCTCCGCTTTTGCGTGGCGAGCAATTTATTTCTTATTTAAATTTTTTCATACAAGATTACAAACTATGAAAACTAAATTAATATCTATAGTTATATTTTTTGCGATTCAACTCGTCTATTCACAGAAGGGAATAGTTTCTGGAACAGTAAACGACGGTGAGTTCAACGATGTACTGCCTTTTGCCAATGTTTTGATCAAAGGTTCTACTATTGGGACTACCACTGATTTTGATGGCAAATATGTTTTAGAAGTAGAACCTGGTACTTATGTGGTAGTATTTTCTTTTCTGGGTTACGAGACACAGGAGATTTCTGAGGTAATAATAAAGACCGGTGCCGAACAAACAATAGATGTTACATTAAATCCCGCCTCAAATGCTTTGGACGAGGTCGTGGTGACTACAACTGTTTCTAAAAATACAGAAGCGTCGGTACTTAATTTGCAAAAGAGATCGGTAGCACTCTTAGACGGTTTGTCTATACAAAGTATTAAAAGATCGGGTGCGAGCGATATTGCAAGTGCAGTGAAGAGTGTGCCAGGGGTATCTGTTCAAGGAGGTAAATTTGTTTACGTCAGAGGTCTGGGAGATCGCTATACGAAATCGATACTGAATGGAATGGATGTACCCGGACTTGATCCAGACAGGAATACACTGCAATTAGATATATTTCCAACGAACATTCTCGATAATATTATTGTTGTAAAATCCGCAACGGCCGATCAGCCTGCCGATTTTACCGGTGGTGTTGTAGATATTGTTACTAAAGATTTCCCGACAAGGGCAGAATATAGTATTTCTGTAGGTATGGGATATAATTCCAGTATGCACTTCAATGATGATTATTTGAGCTACAACGGAAGTCAAAGCGATGCTTTCGGTTTTGATGACGGTCAAAGAGATTTACCATTTTCGCAAGCTATCCCTACCCCTTTGCCTGCACAGAACGGCCCCCTTGCACGTGCATTGACACAACAATTCGACCCTAGCTTAAAGGCTCAGACCGAACAAAGCCCGATGGACTTCAGTGTCGGTTTTACAGCTGGTAATCAATACAACCTTAATGAAGATGGCACCAAAAAAATAGGTTATCTAGCGTCGCTTTCATACAAGAATACGACTGAGTATTATGAGGATAATGTTAGTGGGCAAGTTTTTAGAAAGCAAGACCAAGACCGTACTGTTTTAGAATTGATTGAAGATAGGACGCAAGCCGGAGATTTGGGAACCAATAATGTTTTAATTAGTGCTTTAGCTGGCATTTCGTTGAAAAGTGAACGGTCAAAATACAAGCTAAATGCTTTACATATACAGAATGGAGAGTCTGGAGCATCTTACGTAAGACAAGATAATTTTAGCGTTAACTCAAATACTATTTTCAAGGATGTGTTGACATATACGCAGCGTTCGATCACAAATTTACTTTTGAACGGTGAACATACCAACAATAATGCTTCGTGGAAGGTTTCATGGAAATTGGCGCCAACTTTTTCGAAAATCTATGATAAAGATTTTAGGACCACCCCGTTTCGCTTTAATCCTGATACGGAAAATTTTACCATTTCTCCTAGTGAGTCGGGTGACCCTAGTCGAATTTGGAGAGACTTGGAAGAAATTAATTTAGCGGGAAAATTAGATTTGTCTGGAAAACACCAATTGTTCGGGCGTGATGCACAATTGAAATTCGGGGGTGCCTATACTTATAAGCAACGAGATTTTACCGTCGATCAATTTTCGTTTCCGGTACAGTCGCGAAGAGGAAATTTTAGTCTTTCATTTGATGGGGATGCCGATCAAGTTTTGGCACCAGAGAACATTTATGATGTTTCTTCTAGAGAAGGGACTTATGTTCGAAGAGATTCTAACATTTCCGATTCATTCGACTCAGAGATAACAGTAGCAGCGGGTTATGTTTCCGATGAGTTCAAATTTTCAGAACGTTTTAATGCGATAATAGGCTTGCGTATCGAAAAATTTGATTTGAATTATACTGGAGAAAATCAGGACGGTGATGTATTCAATAATCAAAGTATACTGGATAAACTAGATTTCTTCCCTTCGGCCAACTTCATCTACGACCTTGATGAAGATGCGAATAAAAAGGTAAGAGCTTCACTTTCCAGAACTACGGCAAGGCCTTCCTTTAAAGAAGCTTCGAACGCGCAGATTTTTGATCCCGTTTCCAGCACTTTCTTTATAGGTAACATCAATTTACAGCCTACATATGTGAATAATTTCGATTTACGTTTCGAAAACTACGGCGAAGGCACTAACTTTTTTGCGATTAGCGGTTTCGCAAAAACTTTCGACGATCCGATTGAATTAACTTTTATCCGTGAAGCTAGAGGTCAGTTCATACCATTGAATTTAGGGGATGCCGTGGTATTTGGAGGAGAATTGGAAATAAGAAGAAATTTGGATTTCATACCTGGCTTGCAAAACTTTAACATTAACGCTAACCTTTCTGTTATCGAATCACAGCAATCATTTAGTGAGGATGAAGAAGATGCAAGGCGCGATAACCTCAGGGAAGGGGAGACCTTGGATGATAATAGAAAATTACAAGGGCAATCGCCGCTTCTTTTTAATATTGGTATAAACTATGATAATCGTGCCAGCGGTTGGCAAGCTGGTTTTTTCTACAATGTACAAGGAGAAACCTTGGAAATCGTTGGTAACGGTGATATACCGGACGTGTTTACGCAGCCATTTCATAGCTTACGTTTAAATTTTAGTAAGGAGTTCGGCAAAGAAAATAACAGTAAAATTTCGTTGAAATTCGACAATATTCTAAATGATGATATTGAAAGTGTCTACAAATCTTTTGGTGCGACCGATCAAACATTCTCCAGGAGAAGTCCTGGGCAAGCAATCTCATTAGGATATAGCTTGCAATTCTAATACTTAAACAATATGGCAATACATTGAACAAACCCTGCCATATGGTAGGGTTTTCTTTTGCGGTTATTTAACGATTAGGTTACAAATAGATAATTTATGGTTAACGTGAAATTTACATTGCACACCTTTCTTTGCAGTAAATTACAATAGGCTAATGAAAAAAGTTATTTCTCTTTTTTGCTTACTAGGTTCTTTAATGCTTTCTGGCCAGAACGGTAGCCTTAAAGGCACTATTACCGATAATGGAATGAATGACGAACCGGTACTGTTCGCGAATGTACAGTTGAAGGGTGCGGCACTAAATGCCGAAACTAATTTTCATGGTAATTTTGAAATCGATAACATAACGCCAGGAGAATATACTTTGATAATTAGTTATCCAGGTTACGAGACTATTGAAGCCACTGCTGTGGTTGAGGAGAATAAAATTGTAAAAATTGATAAGGGTCTCAACCCATTGAGTTTGGCTAGCATCGATTTTGAACTAATTAATGCGGTTTCAGTAAGAGAAGAGGTCCCAATATTAAGGTATAAGCTGTAAGAAATAAAATTTCAATAAAAAATGCCCCGACATCTATAGGGGCATTTTTTATTGAAATTTTGAAGATTTAATTATTCGTTACTTACGATACCTTCAGTATTTTTAGTTTCACTAACGCCGGCAATGGCGTTGTTACTATAATCTACTTCTTTAAGAATATCGTTTGACCAAAATAACCATTTTCCAGTTTTTAAGCCATTTGCGTATGACCCTACCGATATAGCTTTCCCAGCTGCATTAAAGCTTGTCCACTCGCCATGTAGTTTTTTGTCTAAATTAAAAGTCCCTTGTTGGCTAATAGTACCATCTTCATGAAAATAGGTAGCTTCGATTAAATTGGTTTCCTTGTTCAGTTTCATTTCCGGCTTTGTTTGTGCAAATGTTACGGTTGCTAGAAGGAATAACACTACTAGTAAAAATGTCTGTTTCATAATAAAATATTTTATTGATATTCAAAGTTAAGTAAAATTTACGTTAAAATCACGATTAGTTAACATTAAATTTACATTAGAAACGAATTGTAATAATTTTTATTGTATCAGGACCTGCATTATTAGTCAATAAAATCAGCACTTCTCAATTAAAAGCTGTGAAACGAAAATGGTAGTAGTGGTAAATACGGTGAATCATCAAATTGAGCTGCGTACCATTTCATAACTTTAAATTAACGCTTAAACTGATTTATAATCTCATTTTTGCAGCAATGCCAAGGTTTACAAGGTGTTTTAATATGTGCTAATTGGAAGAGAATATTTATTTGTTTATGATCGTAGCTTTGGCTGCACTTGCAATAACCGATTTGGTAGTCGGGGTCAGTAATGATGCGGTAAATTTTTTAAACTCTGCAATCGGATCTAAAGCAATTTCTTTCAAGACCATAATGATCGTTGCAAGTGTCGGCATCGCCTTTGGTGCTATGTCATCTAGCGGTATGATGGAGGTAGCAAGAAAAGGTATTTTTAACCCGTCTGAATTCGTTTTTTCTGAAATCATGATTATTTTCATGGCGGTCATGATTACTGATATTCTGCTGCTCGATTTTTTTAATACATTAGGAATGCCCACATCTACAACGGTATCCATTGTATTTGAGCTTTTGGGTGCTGCGGTCGCAGTTTCGATTATTAAAATTTCCAACAACGACGACAGTTTAGACCAATTGGGTAATTACATCAATACCGAAAAGGCTACCGAGATTATTTTAGGAATACTGTTGTCGGTTGCAATCGCCTTTACCATAGGTGCTATCATACAGTGGATTTCTCGATTTCTGCTTACCTTCAAATTTGAAGAACGCTCCAAATGGACAGGTGCCGTATTTGGCGGGGTCGCGATTACCTCAATAATTTACTTTATAATCGTAAAGGGCTTAAAAAGTGCTTCTCTTTTCAGTCCTGAAATCACTCTTTTCATAAGCGAAAACCCTGAACTTTTTCTACTTGGCAACTTTGTGGCGTGGACCTTAATATCATATATTATTACGGCTTTATTCAAACTCAATATTTATACTCTTATAATCATACTAGGGACTTTTGCATTGGCAATGGCTTTTGCAGGTAATGATTTGGTAAACTTTATAGGCGTGCCTTTGGCTGCTTTAGAATCGTACGGAGTGTGGAGTGCGTCAGGAATAGCCGCAGAGGAATTCACCATGGAACGGCTTGAACAAGCTGTACAATCAAAGAAATATTTGCTGCTTATTTCGGGAATAATAATGGTGGTTACACTATGGTTTTCATCAAAGGCGAAAGCCGTGGTCAAAACCAGTATTGATCTTTCAAGGCAAGATGAAGGCGAAGAACGCTTTCAGCCTAATTTTTTATCAAGACAGATTGTAAAGTTCACTATCAATGCCTCCGATAGTTTTACCAAGCTGCTTCCTAAAAATGTGGTAGCCCGAGTAGATCAGCGCTTCCAAAAAATTCCTGTAAATGTTCCTAAGAAGAGGGTGCAAGACTTGCCCGCTTTCGATTTGGTTAGAGCATCTGTAAATCTAATGGTCGCAAGTGTACTGATTTCTTTAGCGACTTCAATGAAACTTCCGCTGTCAACTACATACGTAACATTTATGGTAGCAATGGGGACTTCGTTGGCAGATCGAGCATGGGGATCCGAAAGCGCAGTGTATCGAGTTGCGGGGGTACTGAATGTTATTGGCGGATGGTTTTTTACCGCAATTAGTGCTTTTGCCGCTGCTGCATTGATTGCCTACTTGATTCACCTAGGTGGTATTTGGGCGATTTGCGCTTTGTTGATACTTGCCATCTTTCTTATAGGAAGGAATTACATTTCACACAATAAAAAAGTAAAAGAGACCAAGATAGAAGAGAAATTACAGCGATCAGAGAGCAAGTCAATTATAGAACTGATTGAAGAAAGTTCGTCTAATATGTCTTTGGCTCTCAAGAGAGGCAATAAAATATATTCGCAAGCAATCGATGGTTTATCAAAGCATGATACAAATCGCCTTAAAAAGAGTAAGAAAGGAATATCTAAGTTGAACAATGAGGTAGAGGGGCTGAAAGGCAATATATTCTATTTTATTAAAAACTTAGATGATTCCGGTATAGCTACTAGTAATTTTTATATTAATGCGTTGAGTTACTTGGAGGATATCGTACAATCTCTTGAATATGTTGCCAAGACTTCGTATAAACATGTCAATAACAATCATAAAAAACTTCGTTTTAATCAAATCAAAGATTTAAAAGAAACCGATGGCTATGTAGAAGAATTGTTTACAGAAATCCAATCTATATTCGACTCCAAAGAGTACCAAAGGCTTACGGTCGTGATTTTGAACAGACAAGAATTGTTGACTAAATTAGATGAGAAGATTCAAAAGCAAATAGAAAGAACACGAGAAGACGAATCTAGTCCAAAAAATACAGCACTTTACTTTAGTTTATTATTAGAAACAAAAGACTTGTTGAGCGCCACTATGAACCTGTTGGAAATTTACGATGAGCACGCAAATATAAAATCTATTATCTAAAAATTTTCACATGTCTTTATCTCTAAAGTTGCTTTCAATGATACTGTCTACTACAACAATTTTTTCTGGTTATTCACAGGAACTAACGGGTAAACAATTATTGGATAAGGCTATCAAGTATCATGATCCAAATAAGTCATGGCCAACTTTTCAGGGGAGATTATCGATAACAATGAGTATGCCCGATGGAGGAGAGAGAGTTAGCGATGTCGTCATTAAACTTCCACAAGAATATTTTCATCTCACCGCTGTAAAAGATGAAAATACCATTTCCCAAAAACTAGATAGGGGTATTTGTGAATTTTCACTAAATGGAACTACTGAAATATCCGAAGAAGATAAAACAGAACATCGTTTAAACTGCGAACGAACAACCATGATGAAAGATTACTATACGTATCTCTATGGTTTGCCAATGAAGCTTAAAGACCCTGGAACCATCATAGATGAAGAGGTGCAGACCAAAACTTTCAATGATAAGGAGTATCTGGTGCTAAAAGTTAGTTATTTGGCCGAAGTCGGAAAAGACACTTGGTATTTTTATTTCGACCCAATTACCTCTGCCATGGAAGTATACCAGTTCTATCACGATGAAACTGCAACTGATGGCGAGTATATATTGCTAACTGGCGAAGAAGTGGTGGGCGGCATAAAAATGCCAAAGACGCGGGCTTGGTATTATAATAAAGATGGTAAACACTTGGGTACTGATGAACTAACAGCCGGCTCTTCTTTATAGCCTTTTTTTTAATTTCTACGCTTCATCGAAAAATTTATACCTAAAACGAAAATGATGCGTTACATAAAAGATTCCCAAATCTTTATAGTTATGCGCACTTTACGAATTTTCATTGTCTTTTTAGCAACCTCATTTTTAACACTAAGCTGTTCAAAAGACAGCGAGTTATCAGAAGAAGAGAAACAAATAGAACAGGAAATCAACGATTCGGCGAGACTTACCGCCAAGAATCTTTACACTGATTATTACGAATCTTCTAGGAGTAATGGCAGCGAAACGGCGTGGTCAGGTGACGAACCAAGTTGTGACCCAGGTCTTATAGCTGAAGATGTAAAGATAAAAATGATAAGAAGGCTCACCTACTTCAGACTTGCAGTTGGGTTGGACAATGAGTTATCTGAAAATAAAGATAAAAGTGAGAAAGCCCAACAGGCTGCATTAATGATGCAATCCAATAATCAACTTGATCACTTTCCGCCTGAATCTTGGAGTTGTTATACGGAAGCTGGAAAAGAAGGTGCTGGAAATTCACTTTTAACAACTGCTAGTAAAGCGGAAGCTATTGATTCTTATATGCGGGATGCCGGTTCGGCGAATGGCCCGGTAGGGCATAGGCGATGGTTGTTGTGGCCAGAGCTTCAAGAAATAGGTCTTGGTAACACTGATGGTGCGAATGCTATTTGGGTTTTAAACGGTGGCGGAGCGTCATTAGATAATACTCCTGAGTATATCGCATGGCCGCCAAAAGGTTTTGTTCCAAACCGATTAGTGTATCCGCGTTGGTCATTTTCTTTAAAAGGAGCTGATTTTACAAACGCGCAGGTACGTATGAAGAATGCTAGCGGAAATTCTATATCTGTAGCGATAGAAGAATTGAATAATCAATTCGGGGATCGCACAATTGTTTGGGTGCCTGAGAATATTCAAACCAATATCACTGAAGACATGGTGTATACCGTATCAATAATTGGTGTTGAAGTAGGGAAAGAAATAAAAGATTTTAACTATGCGGTTACTATTTTTGACCCTTCTAAATAGGCAGATTTTTCAGTCTAATTGTATTAAATAACAGGATTGGCAGTAATTTAAAGTTGTCAAAATCACCCCATTTCTTCAGTTTATCTTTAAAAACAGGCATTTCGACATATTTATGCACGTGAAATCGTCATTGTTATTCTTTTTTTCAACATTTGCAACAAGGGAAAATCTACATAATTCAATTTCCTAGTTATTTATCGAGACGGAGAGATCAATGCTTATTGAGCCAAAATACAATCCAATCATAGCTGAAACCTATCCAGTAGGTCAGTTCTTATTTTATCCTAATTTTGTTGTAGGTAAATTTAATGAGGGAGCGCATGTGACCAAAGAAAATATGGCCGGAGCTATTCGTTTGGCGCAAGAAATTTATAGTGCCGATTGCCCAATTGTTTACATATCACATCGCCTTCATTCCTATTCTATGGATCCAACAGGCTATCAAGAAGTAGCAAAATTGTTTCCAAATTTTAAGGGGTTCGCCATTGTTTCAAAAAATCGCTATCGCAGAATGTTGGCAAAGTTAGAAAGGCGCTTTATAAAAAAACCAATGGCCGTATTTTATGATTTGGACACCGCTTTTGAATGGGCCGACGGCCTATTGAACAATGAAGACTAACCTTTATACGAACCCACCAATTTTAGGGTAATCGTATAGATATCCTAATCTTCCATCTTCGCTTTTAACCAGGCATAAAAGCTCATCACAAAAATATCCTCGTGCTCCTTTTCGAGCCAAACAAAAGACTTTTCTACCTCCTTTGCGAAAGCCAGTGAAACAACTTCTTTCGGATTATTATAATATAGGGTAACCAGTTCAATGAATGTTAGCACTCTTTTTTCTCTAAGTAGTTTGAGCTTTTTAGAGAATCTTCGCTTAAATCGCTCTAGTCGCAAGAAAACAAGGTCTTGTTTGTCGAGCTCGATTAGTAATAATAGTTCTAAAATATTTTTTTTTACACCCAAAGCAGTCCCATTTTCTTCTTGTACCAGTCATCACTATGATTGAGTTGTACTATTCTTTGATAAGCTTCACTGAAATTGCGCTGATGCATTAGGCATATGGCCGTAATTAATTTAATGTCTAGCGAATCGTTTTTAAAATCCAATAGAAATTTGAGTGCCCTCTCATTATTTCCGGTATAGTTATAATTTAAAGCTTTAATGATGCTCAGCTTTATGTAAAACCTTTTGTAAAAGCTGCCGTTATTCATATTCATTTCGAGTTCCATTTGCTAGGCAACCACCATAGAATCGTAAAATCGCTTGTTTCTAAAGTGAGTCACTGCCAAGAGGTTTAGAATATTCAGATGATAGAAGCGGTGCTTGTTTTTGGCACTCTCTCTTTTATTGATGAGTTTGTAAATCGTCATAATTGTTGGAGATATTGTGTAATAGTCTCGTTGTAATTTTGCCGACGTTACCATGATTTCCATTAATTGGAATACTGATTTAAACGTTAGGGTTTCCTTAATCTCAATTTGAAATTCTGAAAAGGTACTTTCAATAATTTCGTTTACTGATTATGTTCGTACTGGTTTTTTTAACTCGAACTTTATAATTGCATAGGTCCTATTCATTTGAAAATTGCTCTGGCAGGCCTTCATATTCACTTCAGAAGCACGAATAACCTTAGGTAATGACCAAGAAGGATTTAAATGAGCATATTGAATTTTAGTATGGTAGATTTCGTTGAGAATGCAGTAGACATCGGTTTGCTTTGCCTTTTTTCCGCCTTCTCTAAAGTCCTGAAGGCTATTTTATACTTCTTTTTCTCAAAGAAGATACGACTGGCAAGTACTAGTTTCAGAATATCCATCTCTCCAGATGTTTCATCGAAAAAACTTTTATTGGCTACGAAATCGATAAGATTGTCCTGTAGCCTTTTGCAAAGCGCATGATAGACGTTCTTAGCGGGTTTGCCCCTAGGTAGTTTACTAATTATAAGGTCAACGTTCTTTTTGGAATCATAGCCCTTGGTTAGCCTTACCTATAAAAATTCATCTGATCTAAATACTGCCAAACATTTTGGGGTAGTAGGGTGCGAATGTTTTTTCCCGCTTTATGGTTTTTGCGAATAAAGGTCGATGAGATTTCCATAATCGGCGCTGCAACTTGATGTATTTTTTTGTGGTTCTTAAATTGATGCTCCACTTTTCCTTCAGAAATACGAGGATACACATACAGGTCATAGTTCTCCAAAATAGCTTCATAGTTTTTCCATTTATGAAAACCTTTTAGGTTATCCTCGCCCATAATAAGGCAAAAATGGGAGTCTTTACCATATTTTTCATCTAAATGCACCAAAGTGTTGATGGTATAATTCGGCTGGGGTAAGTCAAACTCTATCTTACTGGGTTTTAGCTTAGGATACTCTTTGGTTCCCTCGAAAACCATTTGATACCGATGGTGATTGTCTAACAGTGTTTTCTTGGTCTTAAAAGGACTTTGTGGCGTTACCACGAACCAAACTTCGTTTAAATCGGAAAACTCGACCATATGGTTTGCAATGACCATATGCCCAATATGTATGGGGTTAAAAGTGCCGAAGTACAAACCTATTTTCTTCACAAATAGAAGTTTTAATTTCATTCCCGCGAAGGCAGGAACCTAGTCCGCTTTATCTATTCCTTTAGGGGCCGGGGAGCTTTCTATAAAATCTGCAACCAGCTCATGCGCTTCTTTTAGCGCTGTATTTAAATCGTAGTTTTTTATAATCTTATCGAACTGAGGAGCAGTCGCTAATTCTACCGAAGCTTTTGCGATACGCATGTTTATTTTATCATCGGTATCGGTACTTCGTTTTTTCAAGCGTATTTTAAGTTCGTCTATACTTGGTGGTTTTACGAAAACAGCAAGTGTTTGTTCCGGAAATTTTTTCTTAATTCGCAAACCACCAGCAACGTCGATATCGAAAATAACGTTCTTGCCTTCAGCCCAAAGTCGTTCTACTTCGCTTTTTAAGGTGCCGTAAAAGTTATCGCGATACACTTCTTCCCACTCTAAAAAATCATCTTCCCTGATATGCTTTTTAAATTCAGAGGCAGTTATAAAGTAGTAGTGTTCGTTATGCTTTTCTTTTCCACGCCGAGGTCGTGATGTAGCTGAAACAGAAAATGCAAGATTCAGCTCAGGTTGATCTAAAAGATATTTAACTATAGTTGTTTTGCCACTGCCCGAAGGTGCCGAGAATATAAGTAGTTTGCCGCCTTTCATGTAAGAAGAAGTTCAAGTTCAAGTATCGAGTTCAATTTCAAAAAGTTTATGAGTTTAGGCGTTTATTAGCTTGGAAAAAATAATTTTCATCCGTCATCCGTCATCCGTCATCCGTCATCCGTCATCCGTCATCTCACAGCACATTCAGCATTTGCTCTTTTATTTTCTCCAGTTCGTCTTTCATTTGCACAACTAGTTGTTGCATAGGGGCATAGTTTGCCTTTGATCCTATTGTATTAATTTCACGTCCGATTTCTTGGGAAATGAATGCTAGTTTTTTTCCGTTAGAGTCATTTGAATTTAGCGTGCTGGTAAAATAATCCAAGTGATTTTTTAATCGAACCTTTTCTTCAGTAATATCGTATTTTTCGAGGTAGTAGATGAGTTCTTGCTCGAAGCGATTGGCGTCAACATCCGCCGTCAAATCACTTACTGCCTTTTCAAGTCTTTCGCGCACATCGCTTTGTCTTTCAGGGTCTATTTCCAAAACTTGCACCAACAGGTTTTCAAGGTTTTTGACACGTTCTTTAAAATCACCCTCCAGTACGTTTCCTTCTTCTGATCTAAATTTATTGATTTCGACCAAAGCTTCTTTTAGCGCTACTTGGATAGTTTTGAATTCGTTCTCATCAATATCTTCACGACCTGTTTTCATCGCATCGGGTAGGCGCATCGCAATTTCTAATAACGGAGTTGAATTTCCATGATTGCCTACAATTGAAGTTAACTGTTCTATGTAATCCTTAACGGTCTCCTGATTAATTTGAGCTGACGTCTCTGCTCCGGTAGTCTCAACATACAAACCAAAATCTACTTTGCCGCGAACTAAGGAACTAGCAATTATTTTTCGTAGTTCTAACTCTTTTTCCCGGTAAGATGAAGGCATTCGGGCGTTCAAATCCAGATTTTTGCTGTTGAGGGATTTTAGTTCTACTGTTATTTTTTTGGTCGGAAGTTGAATCACATGCTTTCCAAAACCCGTCATGGATTGAATCATAGATACATTTTAGTATTGCTACAAAGGTAACCAAAATCAGGGTTTGGTTTTTCCTTTTGCTATTGCGAAAGCCTTAATTGGAGTTTATTCAAATGTGAAATCATTCCTAGGAGAAGAAATATACAGCTGCGGCCTGTTCTAACATATAAATTTGAACAATACTTAAAGTTCTCGAACCCATATATTGCGATAGCTTACTCTGCTGTTGTCGCCGTGGTCTTGTAAAAGCAAAGGGCCTTTATCATGTGCCTCATTTTTAGGCCAGCCGATATAGGCTGAAGCCCCCTTTATTTCTACATGGTCTTGAATGAGCACCCCATTGTGTATGACGGTAATGGTGCCAGACTTTATTTTTCCGCCTTCAGTATTGAATTTGGGCATATGATATATGATATCATAAGTGTTCCATTCGCCAGAAGGAACAGATGCCATAGCCAAGGGGGCATGTTGCTTGTAAACAGAACCAGCTTGACCGTTAACATAGGTTGCATTGTTGTTATTATCTAAAACCTGTACTTCGTAGAGCCCATTCAGGTAAACCCCGCTATTGGCTCTACTTTGACCCTCGCCCTGTATTTCTGCGGGAGAACTCCATTCTAAATGCAATTGTACACTTCCAAAATTTTGGGTGGTTTGTATGTTTCCTGTTTTGTCACCGACGGTCATGCTGCCATCCTTATTTATACGCCACTTAGCCGGGGTACTATCATTAGCGGTAATCCACTTATCTAGGCTTGTTCCATCAAAAAGCACAATTGCATCATTGGGGACTTTGCCTTTTAACGCAGAACCGACCATGGGCACTTTTGGCTCGTAAAATTCTGTTTCTTCAGGCGTTGTAGGCTCCGTTCCGGTATACTCTGGATGTGTAACAACGTTTTCTTTTGGCTGTTCCATTTTTGGTGAAGAATCGGCGTCGGTCTTTTCCCCACAGGCTGTTAAAATAAGAAATGAAAAAAAAATTAATGCATTTGATTTGCTCATGATATACACATTATAGTTCTTTAATTTTTATGTTTCTATAGGAGACAATATTGGCGTGATCTTGAAGACCGATTTTGCCTGTTTTGTATTGTGCGAAACCATCCCATCCATCAAATTTACTGTCTTTTAGCATCGCATTTAGCTCCTCTCCACCAACTGGAAACGAACTTACAACAACCCCGTTAAGCTCGCAACTTCCTTTGTTGGTATCATGGTTTATAGTAATAACGAAAGTGTTCCATTCTCCAACAGGCTTTGTCACATCTTCAGAAGGCGATACCAAATCGTATAATGCCCCAGCCTGATGCGAAGTACCATTTTTACCATCAGGATGCTTTTCGTTATCTAAAACTTGAATTTCCAAAGCAGTCTGGTAGGGTTCCCCATATTTTTCATTCTCGTAGATGCCCCAGAAAATACCGCTATTCCCCGCCTCGGAAATTTTCCAGTCTAATGACAATACAAAACTGGTAAATTCTTTTTTTGAAATGATATTGAAGGGGTTATAATCGTTCGGCCCTGCATTTTTTCTTTCTTCTGGTGTTGGTGGGGTAAATACCAGTGCATCATCTTTTATGCTCCAGTATTTGGGGACTTCTCCTCCTAAATAGGCCTGCCACTCGTCTAGCGAAGTTCCATCAAATAGAGTAATCCATTCGGATTGTGTTGCGGATTCAGTGTTGCCCATTTCTGAGACATTTTCCGCTTGAGTTTCTTTTGTTTTTTCTTTGCAAGCATAGACCATTAATAGCATAATGGTAAATACAAATATGTTTTTCATAATGAGTTATTTTAATTAATTTAAAAGTAGCGTTGAAAATGCAAGAAACACGGTTTTTTCTACCAACAACATTACACAACCTACTTACGTCTTATAATCCCAAAATTTTCTTCAACATTTCTTTATCGGTACCGCCTCCTGCAAAATCATCAAAGGTCTTTTCGGTTGCCTCTATAATGTGGTCTTGAATAAAAATAGCGCCTTCTCTAGCTCCCTGTTCCGGGCTTTTAATACAGCATTCCCATTCCATAACCGCCCAAACATCGCAACCATATTGGGTCAACTTTGAGAAGATGGTTTTAAAATCTATTTGACCATCCCCTAAAGAACGATACCGTCCTGCACGATCGCCCCAATCATTGTACCCGCCAAAAGCTCCTTTTTTACCCGTAGGGTTGAATTCGGAATCTTTTACGTGAAATGATTTTATGAACTCATGATAGTGATCTATATATTCGATATAATCGAGTTGCTGTAATACAAAATGACTAGGGTCATAAAGAATATTTACCCGCTTATGATTGCCGGTAGCTTCTAAAAAACGTTCAAAAGTATCGCCATCATGCAAATCTTCACCAGGGTGAATTTCATAACAGACATCAACACCTTCTTCATCAAAATGGTTTAATATGGGCAACCATCTATTGGCAAGTTCTTCAAACCCCATTTCTACCAATCCGGAAGGGCGTTGCGGCCATGGGTGCCAGGTATGCCAAAGTAAGGCTCCAGAAAAGGTGGCATGGGCTTTTATACCAAGTTTGCGGCTAGCGGTTGCAGCTTTTTTAACAACCCCGATTGCCCATTCGGTTCGCGCTTTAGGGTTGTTTTTCACGGCATCTGGGGCAAAATTATCGAACATTAAATCGTATGCCGGGTGCACAGCGACTAACTGGCCTTGAAGGTGTGTTGAGAGTTCGGTAATTTCCAATCCATAAGAATGTACCTTTCCTTTTAGTTCGTCACAATAGTCTTGGCTTTCGGCAGCCTTGTCCAAATCGATAAGAAAGCTCTCCCAAGTAGGAATTTGTATGCCTTTATATCCAAGGTCTGCGGCCCATTTACACATGCCATCCAAAGTATTGAACGGGGCTTTGCCATCTACGAATTGCGCCAAAAAAACGGCGGGTCCTTTAATTGTCTTCATGCTATGCTTCTTCTTTATGAATTGGTTTAAACTAGTTCTTTGCATTTTTATGCGAATTTATTATCCAGCTTCTTTTGATAATAAATCTTATATTTAGTACATCATATTATTTGTGCACCCCCAAATCTTCGGTACGTCATAAATATAGGAAAACCTCAAGAATTAAGTATAAGATTATTGGTATGAATAAAGAAGAACAGTATGATGCCATTGTCGTTGGCACAGGAATCAGTGGTGGCTGGGCAGCTAAAGAGCTTTGTGAGAAGGGACTAAAGACATTGGTTTTGGAACGTGGCAGAATGGTAAAGCATCGCGATGATTATCCTACTATGGATGATGACCCTTGGGATTACGAATTAAAAGGCAAGTTGTCAAAAGAAGATAAAAAGAAATACCACATACAAAGTCGAGTACTTTGGGCACCTACCGAAGATTCAAAACACTTTTTTGTCAACGATTTGGAACACCCTTATGTTGAAACAAAACGTTTCGATTGGATTCGCGGGTACCAAGTAGGTGGGCGATCCTTGACTTGGGGCCGCCAGAGTTATCGTTGGAGCGATATCGATTTTGAAGCAAATAGAAAAGAGGGCGTAAGTATAGACTGGCCCGTCAGATACAAAGATATTGCGCCATGGTACGATAAAGTAGAAGAATATATTGGGGTAAGCGGAGAAAATCTTGGTTTAAAGCAATTGCCCGACGGTAAATTTCAGCCCCCCATGGGTTTGAATTGTGTGGAAGAAGATTTAAAGAAATCCATTTCAGAAAAGTTCGATGATGGTCGTGTAATGACAATCGGTAGAACAGCACATATAACCGACCCAGAAGCAAAGTTCGAAGGAAGAGGTACTTGTCAAAATCGAGATCGTTGCTGGCGTGGTTGCCCTTTCGGGGGATATTTTAGCAGTAATTCCTCAACGCTCCCTGCTGCCGAACGAACAGGTAACATGACCTTGCGACCTCATAGTATCGTATATGAAGTAATGTACGATGATGTCACCAAAAAGGCAACAGGTGTTCGGGTAATCGATGCTGAAACCAATGAAAAAATGGAGTTTAAAGCCAAAGTAGTTTTTCTTTGCGCTTCGGCAATGGCTTCTGTGGGGATATTGCTGCAATCGAAGAGTAAACGTTTCCCAAATGGACTAGGAAATGATTCCGATGCTTTGGGTAGAGGTATTATGGACCATCATTATAAACTTGGCGCTACGGCTAAGGTTGATGGTTATTTGGATAAATATTACAAAGGGCGTCGTGCCAATGGCTTCTATATTCCTCGTTTCGTAAACTTAGACCAAAAAACAAAACGTGAAGGATATTTAAGAGGTTTTGGTTACCAAGGTACTGCCAGTAGGCAAGATTGGTCGGCATCGGTTGCTGAGATGGGCTACGGCAAAGACCTCAAAGAAGAAATATTGAAACCGGGAAAATGGCAAATCGGGGTGACCGGTTTTGGCGAATTTTTGCCCTATGATGATAATCGAGTAACCCTTAGCCCAACAGAGAAAGACAAATGGGGCTTGCCGCAACTTGCTTTTGATGTAGAGTTTAAAGAGAACGAATTAAAAATGCGGGTAGATATTAAGACAGAAATCGTAGCCATGTTCAAGGCGGCAGGTTTTAAAGATGTTAATGCTTACGAGGAACCTTCTGGTCCTGGCTTGGGTATTCATGAAATGGGTGGAGCGCGAATGGGGCATAGTGCTAAAACATCTATCTTAAACAAACACAATCAGGTGCATACCGTGCCCAATGTATACGTAACCGATGGTGCTTTTATGACTTCTTCGAGTTGTGTGAATCCTTCGTTGACCTATATGGCGTTTACTGCCAGAGCCGCAAACCATGCCGCAGAACAATTCAAGGCAGGTAAGTTTGCTTGAAAGTACCTAACCTGGAGGCAAGCCCGCCAGGCATTCGTAAAAAAATGGCAACAGTATTATGAGATAAGCTTAAGAGCATTTAAATCTCGATTATCGAGTAAATAAACCGAAAAAATCACAATAGTAGCAAGAATAAATACGTTTAGAGAAAATGGACAACGCTTCAGCAAGAAATATGTGGGGAGATTATTTAGATCAGCATTTAGAAGATGCTTTTCATGAGGCTCCCAAAACAATTCATTTTTGTAATAATGAACAAGATGCCAACGAATGTGCAAAGCTCGTTAAGCAAGGCATAAAAAAAGCAACTTCTCATTCTTTGTTGGGGTTACAATACCGTAACGAAAAATTACCTAAAATAGGGGATTTTATGGTGGTAACTGATTGGGAAGGTACGGCACAGTGTATCGTTGAAACCAAGAAGGTTACCTTAAAACCTTTTTTTGCCATCGACGCGGAATATGCCAGAACTGAAGGAGAGGGCGATAAATCGCTAGACCATTGGAAAAAGACACATTGGGATTATTACACGAATGAACTTGAAAAATTTGAACGTGTGCCACGAGAAAGTATGATAGTGGTCTGTCAGGAATTTGAGAAAGTGTTTGAACGGTAGGTAACTTCGGCTGCGCTCAGTCACCAGATAATTTTGAACTATCTAGATAGAAAGAGACCCTTGGCTGTATAGCGCAAGGGTCTTTTTAGTTTTTATAGCGGGTAACTGAGCGTAGCCGAAGTTACTTCATCATCTTTACCCAAGTATTCTTTGCTTTGTGAGACGCTACTGTTGCTTCGATAAAATTCATGCCGCGTACACCGTCTTCCATAGTCGGGAATTCCCCGCTATTATAACGCTTACCACGAATTGCTTTTGCCACTCCTAAATAAATGTTCGCCATCGAATCGAAAATACCCTCAGGATGCCCCGCCGGTAGTTTCGTTCCGTCAAGAGAGAGTTTTGAATTATAGGCATGCCCCGGCTTGTATATTTGAGTAGGCTCTGTATCGCTCATTTTATATAGGAAATTCGGTTTTTCTTGTTCCCAGCGAAAAGCTCCTTTCTCGCCATAAATCGCGATTGCGAGCCCGTTTTCTTCGCCTGTAGCGACTTGGCTGCTTCGAATAACACCTTTTACATGGTCATCCATTCGAATAAGAACGGTGCCGTCAACATCCATCTTATTGTCTTTATAAAGGTAGTTGAAGTCGCAAAGAAGTGATTTCACTTTAAGGCCAGTGGTATATTCTACTAAATTAAAAACATGAACGCCGATATCACCCATACAGGAACTGATTCCTGCTTTTTTAGGGTCTAAGCGCCAAACGCTAGAACGTTTTTTCTTATCATGAATAATGGTATTAATCCACCCTTGGTAATAGCGCGCATCAACCTTGTGTATTTTTCCAATTGTTCCTTTCTTGATCATTTCCCGTATTTGACGCACCATAGGGTACCCAGTATAGGTATGTGTTAGCGCAAAAACAGTACCTGCTTTTTTATGGGTTTTTTGAAGAATTTTGGCTTCTGCCAAGCTGGTGGTCATCGGTTTTTCACAGATTACATGAAAACCGTTTTCCAATAGTTTCTTTGCCATCGGATAATGGAGAAAGTTCGGGGTTAAAATGGAACATACCTGAATACGTTCGTTTTCGGGCAACTTCATTTCCTCCTCGACAAAAGTGTCGAAATCGGTATAAATTCTTTTCAGCGGCACATCTATCTCACGGGCAAAAGCTTTATTCGCTTTAAAATCTGGATTAAAGACCGCTCCTGTAATTTGATAATTATCGTTAATGTGCGCGGCAACACGGTGCAGCACTCCTATAAGCGAATCACCCCCGCCTCCTAATATTCCTAATCTTAATTTTTTTGGCATTTCTAATATTGATTTTAGGTTATGAATTATCGCATTAAGCGATTTCTGTTGGCGTATTGTTGAGCCTACTTTTTTCTATTTTTTTCCGCATTACGAATAAAATACCAAAAAGAACGACCAATGCCAACGGGAAATATAGCATAAAGCTTAAAACGGCTCTGCCTGCTTCTATATTAGCCATTTCACCAACAAGGCCTGTGCTTATGGCATTGGCTTTTTCTGTATCTAACCGAGAACCTATAATCGGGTTCCATATCGAAGTAGCGAACATGCCTGCACCTCCCATCAGAGACATTCCCAAGGCACCGGTTTTAGAGGTGTATTCGGAAGTAAAACCAATCATTGTTGGCCAAAAATAGCATACTCCCAAAGCAAAAAGAGCGGCAGCTACATACACCATATTGCCTTCGGAAATACTCATTAGATAAATAGCGCCTGCTGTTATTATTGCGGACATGAATAGTACACCGATCGGATTTAATCTGTGAACAATTGGGCCTGCAAAAAAACGTCCTAAAGCCATAATACCGGTTACTAGAGCCAGTACAAGCATAGGGCTAGCCCCTGAACTTCCTAAAATAGTTTCTATCCATTGTTGCGGAATAAACTCGGAAGTTGCCGTTAAAGTCATACAAACAATCATAAAAAGAAATAGCGGATTGCCTAAAGCTTTGATATTCGACTTGGTATTGGATTCTATATTTTCGCTTTTCGGAAATGATAATGTGAATACTAAAAAACCATAAATTAAGGTAGGGATTAGCATCGTGGCAATCTGTAATTGCCATCCTAACCCTGCGTCTGTCATAAATTTAGATACCAGAGAACCTATTACCAACCCTCCAGGAAACCAAACATGAAATTTATTTAACATGGCCGTTCGATTGTTCGTGTACATATCCGCGATCATAGGGTTACACGCAGCCTCAACAGATCCATTTGCAAAACCGATAAAGAATGTAGAAATAATCAATGTCCAGAACCCACCCGCGTAAATTGTTAAAACAAGTCCTAGTATATGGCAGAAAAATGCCGTAATCAATAGTTTTTTTGGTCCAAGAGCATTGTAAAGTAGACCTCCGACAAGCATTGCCAACGGAAATCCTAAAAACGCCATACTATTGATATAGCCTAATTGCGTATTGTTAATTTCAAAATCAACGCCTAGCTGATTTAGTATGCCAGCCCTTATTGCAAAAGTCATTGAAGTAACGATGAGAGAAATGCATGCAGCTAAAAATAGTTTGTTGTTATTTGTTCCTTCTTTCATAATTTCAAATTAGTTGCTTGTTAGTTTTAGGTATTCTCGGTAAGGACCCCTCAATTTATAAAAAAACTAAGAGTTATAGTCGATTTTTTCGTTTTTGAACAGAATCGTAAATAAAATTAGCACGAACAAAGCAAAACCGGCCGGATACAACCAAATAGTCTCCCATAGGTGCAAACCATCATCTTTTAAGTACGTGTCGGCGATTTTACCGGCTACCCAAAAACCGATTAACATACCAACACCATAAGTAGCCAAGGTGATAAGGCCCTGAGCAGCACTTTTAACTTTTTCCCCAGCTTTTGAATTGGTGTAGATTTGACCAGACACAAAAAAGAAGTCATAGCAGATGCCGTGTAATGCGATACCTATGATCAGCATAAAGAATAATTCCCCGGCATCACCAAAGGCAAATAGGGCATAACGAATTACCCAAGCGAGCATTCCGAATAAAATGGTCTTTTTAAAGCCGTATTTTTTAAAGAAAAGAGGCAGTAACAACATGAATAGCACCTCCGATATTTGTCCTAACGTGGCCCATGTGGTCGAGTTCTCTACTTTATATTCCGTTAGGAAAAGACTGATATTCTGATAGTAGAAAGCTAGCGGAATACAAATCATTACAGATGATAGGAAAAAAATCAAAAAGTTTTTATCCTTTAATAGTTTCAAAGCCTCTAGTCCCAGAATATCTGATAATGTAACTTTATCCTCTATATTTACGCTAGGTGGGGTTTTTGGTAGGGTAAAGCTGAACACTCCCAAAATCGCCGATGCAATGGCGACCATTAAAAAGGTGTTGGACAGTGCCCCTTGCTCAATATTTTCAATTGAATCCCACTTAAAACCAAAACTGATGATCCATCCGGCAATAATCCATCCTGCGGTACCAAATACGCGAATAAGTGGAAATTCCTTAGCGGGATCTTTCATTTGATTGAAGGATACTGAGTTGACCAATGCGAGCGTTGGCATATAGGCGATCATATAACCTAAAACGTAAGGGTAGAAAATTGAAAAATCGGTAGCTTGTGACATCCGATACATCAATACGGCACCAACTAAATGCAGTACTCCTAAAATTCGCTCGGCATTAAAATAGCGGTCGGCAATGAGCCCAACTATGAATGGTGCTATAATGGCTCCCCAAGATTGGGTAGAAAACGCCATTGCAGATTCGGCCCCGGTTGCACCGAGATTAGATCCCAGAAAACTGCCTAACGTTACAAACCAGCCTCCCCAGATAAAAAATTCTAGGAACATCATTACCGACAGCTGCGCTCTTACTTTTATTTTCATGGGATTTTTTTACTCGATAATCGAGATTTAAATACTCCGAGATGGTTTACCGTTTGTAAAAGGCGTAATCCATAGGCTGAGGAGTCAGGTCGTTAGCTCTAAAATCGGTTGCAATTTGCCCTCTGTGGTGGGTTGAATGGTTGATGATATGAAAAAGAAGGTCTTGCAGGGTATTGGTAAATAATCTGCCTTCGATATTGTCATAATCTATCCGTTTTTCAAAATCTTCTGCATTGGATGTTATTTCAAACGAAGCGCGTTGGTTCTCGTAATGGATATCGGCCCAATCTTTTACTGCGTGCAACTGCCAAACATCATATTGCGATTTTTTGCCGTTTATTCGGGCATTCCAGAGATGGTGCGCGTTTAGCATGTGACTAAATAGTTCAATGCTCCGAGTAGGAACTTCATCTAACGTGGTACACGTTTCGATAAGCTTTTTATTGCAATAAAAATTATAGTCGAAAAGTTGGTTGAAAAATGTTGTCACTTAGGTTTAGTTCTATGGTACGGTTATTATTTCATTTGAGTTGCTGCTTTGAGCATTAAATCTTTGGTGGCGATAATGCCAGCTTCTTCACCGAGCTCGCTTCCCTCATATTCGACTCCAATATATCCTGTATAGCCAGCATCTTTAACGATTTGAAGCATTTTTACATAGTCTATTTCAGTTTCATTTCCGTCGGCATCAAATTCATGCGCTTTAGCACTCACGGCTTTGGCCCGCGGCATTAATTCGGTAACCCCTTTATAAATATCGTACATTTCGGCACAGCCCGATCCATAATCATTCGGGTCATTTCTTCGGATACAGAAATTACCGAAATCAGGCAGATTGCCACAGTTGTCCATATCCACCATTTCCATTACCTCTGCAAGCATCGCTCCGTTCGAAGAGAGTCCGCCATGATTTTCAACGATGATATTAATATTTTTGGTTTTGGCATAAGTTGCTAGCTTGGTAAGGCCGTCAACCGAGTTTTTCTTCCACTCCTCGGGTACATCGCTACCAGCCAGATTAACACGTATCGCATGGCATCCCATTGCAGCTGCGGCATCTACCCATTTAAAATGACGTTCTACAGCTACTCGGCGTTCTTTGTTGTCGGATACTGCTAAATTACCCTGTCCATCAATCATAATCAATACGTTCTGCATACCATGTTTTTTGGCTTCCGCATTAGATTTTTCAACAAATTTCGCCATGGCTGCCTCAGAATATTCGTTATCCTTTAAATCCGCCGGATACAGCTGACTCACATATTCCAATCCGGTAAAACCCAATTTTTTAGCCTTTTCGGCAAAGCTATATGGGTCTACCTTATCATTTCGTATCATTTTATTGATAGACCATTGCGCTAAGGAAAGCTTAAAGAAGGGTTCTACTTCCGCGACTTCTTTTTCGCTTTGTTCAGTATTCGCTTCCGCAGTCTTTTTATTCTCTTTGCATGAGGTTAGACCAACTAGCAGAAGAATTGCTATCAAATGAAATGAGTAGTGTACTATATTTTTAGTTTTCATAATAGATTTTTTGAGGATGGCAATTAATTTAGTTTTTATCCGAAAATCAAAATCGACCATCGGAGGTTGTTAATTTCATAACTTTAATAATTATCGCAAAATGCTGGTGATATTGCAAAGTATCAAGCTTTAAATTTAGAAAATTTAAATTTAATTTTCTAAATTTAGAAACTAAACAATTTTATAAATGAGCAAATTTTATTATAATGAAGAGGAGTCTTCTTATGATGCTATTGTGGTCGGTACTGGAATAAGTGGTGGCTGGGCAGCAAAGGAGCTTTGTGAGAACGGGTTAAAGACATTGGTACTAGAGCGTGGCCGTATGGTAAAACATATTGAGGACTATGTAACTAAGGATAAAGATCCGTGGGATTTTCCTAATGCGGGGCAACCCACTAAAGAAGATGTCAGAAAACAAGAAAAACAAAACAGGACCGGGTATACTACCAAAGCCGATAGTAAAATGTGGTTTGTCAATGATTTGGAGCATCCTTATAATGAAACAAAACGTTTTGATTGGATGAGGGGCTACCATGTAGGAGGGCGTTCATTACAATGGGGCCGTCATAGCTATCGTTGGAGCGATATCGATTTTACTGCGAATCGCCGTGAAGGTGTTGCTGTAGATTGGCCGGTGAGATATAAAGATATTGCACCATGGTATTCGAAAGTTGAAAATTTTATAGGTGTTTGTGGCGAGCCTTTAGGATTGCCACAACTGCCAGATAGCGAGTTTTTGCCTATGATGCCATTGAACTGCGGAGAACAGCATTTTAGAGAAAAGGTTGCCGAGCATTTTGATGGTAGGGTCGTTACCGCAGGTCGCGTTGCCCATTTAACGGGAACAAAGCAATTTGATGGCCGTAGTAAGTGCCAATTTAGAAATAGATGTATTAGAGGATGCCCTTTCGGGGCCTACTTCAGTAGTCTTTCTTCTACATTACCCGCTGCTGAAAAAACGGGTAAAATGACCTTAAGGCCAGATTCTATAGTGCACGAAGTTATCTATGATTCAGCTACCAAAAAGGCTACGGGGGTAAAAATAATCGATCGTTTGACTAAGGAGGCTCACGAATTTAAGGCGAAGGTAATTTTCTTGTGTGCCTCGGCCATAGCGTCTACTTCGATTTTAATGCAATCTAAATCGGATCGTTTTCCGAATGGCATGGGCAATGACTCAGATCAGCTCGGACGTAATATAATGGACCATCATTTAGGTGTTGGCGCATCAGGTAAAATTGAAGGTTTTGAAGACAAATACTATCAAGGAAGAAAGCCTAACGGAATTTACATACCCCGCTTTAGAAATTTAGGCGGTGATACCAACCGAACCGAATACAAGCGAGGTTTTGGCTATCAAGGAGGAGCAAGTAGAGAAAATTGGGAAGATACAGTTTCCGAGTTATCACATGGGGCAGCTTTAAAAGATGCCATTCTTAAGCCAGGAGGTTGGCGTTTTGGAATGACAGGTTTCGGTGAAGTGCTGCCGTATGAAGAAAATAGATTTACGCTTGACTATGATAAGAAAGATGCATGGGGTCTGCCAACGGTTACTTTTGATGCCGAATTCAAAGAAAACGAATGGAACATGCGCAAAGACATGAAAGAGTCTGCAGTGGCAATGTTAGAAGCTGCGGGTATGAAAGATGTTAAGCCATACGACAGGCCTGGCGCCCTCGGTCTTGGAATACACGAGATGGGTACTGCACGTATGGGAAGAGATAGAAAAACATCTGTATTGAACGGCAATAACGCCCTACACGATGTGACTAACGTTTACGTAACTGACGGGTCATTTATGACTTCATCAAGTTGTGTCAACCCATCATTAACCTATATGGCATTTTCTGCCAGAGCTGCTAACCATGCGGCTGAACAATTAAAAAAAGGAGTACTGTAATGGATAGAAGAAAAGCACTTAGAAATATGGGACTTGCCATGGGGTACACCGTGGCCACCCCGACTTTGATCAGCATCATGCAAAGTTGTAAAGGAGAGCCCGTTTTGGAATGGACACCCGATTTTTTTACAAAAGAGCAAGGAGCTGCATTGACCAAGTTGGTAGACATTATTATACCGGCCACAGATACGCCATCTGCTTCGGAAGTTCAAGTTAATCTTTTTATAGATCGTTTTGTAAATGAAGTGATCGAAAAAGAACAGCAAGATTTTCTTAAGATAACTATGGATCGCTTTTTAGATAAATCCCTAAAGGATAGCGGCAAGGAAAAGCAATCTGATCTAACCCCTGAAGACTTAGAAAAAACATTAGCGGAAGCTTTGAAAGCTACAAAGGATGACCGTACAAGAATGTTCAAAGCAATCGACACTTATAACGAGTCTTTGGCTAAAGGAGAAACGCCAAGTATTGATGATGCGGTTTCTAGATTTTCATTTAGCAATAGTCTCAGAGATTTCACGATTTGGGGATACAAAACCTCTGAATACGTTGGTGAAAAAGTATTGGAATATAGACCGTTGCCCGGGGAGTATATTCCCTGTGGAGATTTACAAGAACTAACAGGTGGTAAAGCTTGGTCTTTATAAAACAAGTTGATGAAACGCAGAAGTTTTTTACAAAAGACGGCCTTGACCAGCGGAGCTATTTCTTTGGGCGGGGTTTTTTCTTATGCCACTGAATCGAATATGAATATGGCACATGAGTTTAATCTTAAGTATGCGCCGCATTTGGGCATGTTTAAACAACATGCGGGAGATGACCCCATTGCACAATTGAACTTTATGGCCGACCAAGGTTTTACTGCTTTTGAAGACAATGGAATGCGTACTCGTGAAGTCCCCTTGCAAGAAAAAATGGCGAAGACCATGCAAGATCGCGGTATTGAAATGGGCGTTTTTGTTGCACATGAAATTTATTGGAAAGAACCCAATTTGGCTTCAGGTGACTTGGACAAGCGAAAAGAATTTTTAGATTATATCAAAGCTTCTGTAGCCGTAGCCAAACGCGCTAATGCAAAATGGATGACGGTAGTGCCTGGTCATGTTGATTTGAGATTATCGATGGGTTACCAAACGGCAAACGTTGTTGAATCTTTAAAACAAGCTTCGGCGATTTTAGAGCCCCACGGTTTGACTATGGTATTAGAACCTTTGAATTTTAGAGATCACCCAGGGCTTTTCCTAACAGAATCACCGCAGGGGTATGAAATCTGTAAAGCAGTGGATTCGCCTTCGTGTAAAATTCTTTTTGACATCTACCATCAGCAAATACAGGAAGGTAATTTAATTCCTAATATGGAGGCATCTTGGGATGAAATCGCTTATATCCAAATCGGTGATAATCCGGGTCGAAAAGAACCTACTACTGGGGAGATTAATTATACCAACGTTTTTAAATTTATTCATGGCAAAGGTTTTAAAGGTATTCTTGGAATGGAACACGGCAATTCTAAACCGGACAAAAAGGGAGAGCAAGCTGTAATAGACGCCTATAAAAAGGTCGACGATTTTTTATAAAAGTTCGTCGTCGTTATCGTGCAAGGGGTATTCATTTTGGATACCTTTTTTTTGTTGGATACTTAAAAATTATGCCTTTCAACCTATAAATTTAAAAGCTTTGACGTTTCATCGAGTATTTTAGTACTTTTCGATATGCTGCACAATACCAACACAAGATAGCGATCAATAGTTACGTTGTTTGAACTATGACACCATATTTATACCTACTTATCGGCTATGCTACCTTATTATTAATCTCGAAATTATCATTTCGGGTATTCTCTAAGAGGAGCATGGAAATAAAATAGCGGGGCTATTTGGTTCAAATTGTTTAGAAAAGATGAAGACAATGAATTTATGGTACTTAGTTCATACTATTTTAACTAAGTTTTATCATATTTACAGATGTTAAAAAATTGTATTTTTCTTAATTTTACAATATTAAAATCGATGAAACGTTATTATTTATAGATTAACGTAATCTTTTTTTGTATTTTTCACGTACTTTTAATAGTAAACCCTTTTTAAATGGATAAGTCTCTTATCATATTGCTAGTCTATATTGCTGCATACGCCCTTTCTAAGGCGATGAAGCCATATATTACAAAGTAATTTTCGAATCTACTGCTCACTTTTTGCTACGAATTCTTTTAGTGGCATTTTCTAGTTTTCAGCCCAAATCACGTTTTGACGATGGTCATATGTATGACTAGGTAGAATTTTTACAATATAAAAAACCCAGTAATTCCTAATTGGATTTACTGGATTTTATACCTTAAATAAGTGATTATCTTAAGATCCGCACATTAAACAATCATCATCTGCCTGACCTTCTTTGGCGCGTGCGATCATTTCTTTCATTTCTTGCGGGCTCATCGGTTGAATGTCGGTTTCTACTTGTGTGGTAACGGGTGAGGTCTGTACCTGTATTGCGGCAGCTTCTTCAGCCGTTGGGGCAAGTGTTGCGGCAGCTACTTCTGCTTCGGCTGCCACACTTGTTGGCACTTCTTTCTTCTTCGTATTGTCTAAGGTAAATTTTATCGCATCAACCGCAGCTTTTGTACGTAAATAGTACATACCTGTCTTTAAACCGCTTTTCCAAGCGTAAAAGTGCATCGATGTCAATTTCGAATAATTGGCATTTTCCATAAAAAGATTCAGCGACTGGCTTTGGTCGATAAAGTACCCTCTGTGTCTAGACATGTCGATAATATCTTTCATGCTAAGCTCCCAAACGGTCTTGTATAATTCTCTGATGTCTTTAGGAATAGTTTCGATATGCTGAATAGAACCATTGGCACGCATCAATTCTTGCTTCATATTCTCGTTCCACAGGCCTAAATTGACCAAGTCTTCTAATAAGTGCTTGTTAACTACGATAAATTCACCGGAAAGCACACGTCGCGTGTAAATGTTAGAAGTATATGGCTCGAAACATTCGTTGTTGCCTAAAATTTGTGAGGTAGATGCGGTGGGCATCGGAGCGACTAACAACGAGTTTCGAACGCCGTTCTTTTTTACGTCTTTACGAAGTTTTTCCCAGTTCCAACGACCAGAAAGTTCTTCGTCTTTTATGTTCCAGAGATTATGTTGAAATAGTCCTTCCGAAATTGGAGAACCTTTGTAAGAAGAATAAGCTCCTTCTTCTTTGGCAGCTTCCATAGAAGCGGTAACAGCTGCAAAATAAAGGGTTTCGAATATTTCTTGGTTCAATTTTTTGGCTTCATCACTTGTAAATGGTAAACGCAACATGATAAAAGCATCTGCCAAACCTTGTACGCCTAAACCGATAGGACGGTGACGCATGTTAGAGTTTTCGGCCTCTTTTACAGGATAGTAATTGCGGTCGATAACTTTATTCAGGTTCTTCGTAACACGTTTTGTAACACGAAACAGTTCTTTATGATCGAAGGCGCCATTTTTTACGAACATCGGTAATGCTATCGACGCTAAATTACATACGGCCACTTCATCAGGAGAAGTGTACTCCATAATCTCGGTACAAAGGTTTGAAGAACGAATGGTACCCAAATTTTTCTGGTTGCTCTTACGATTTGCTGCATCTTTGTACAACATATACGGCGTGCCAGTCTCGATTTGAGATTCTAATATTTTTTCCCAAAGCTCTCTTGCTTTGACTGTTTTGCGACCTTTTCCTGCAGCTTCGTAACCTAAGTATAATTTCTCAAATTCCTCACTGTGGTTGGTAAACAAGCCAGGGCATTCGTTCGGGCACATCAATGTCCAATCTGCATTGGCCTCGACACGTTTCATGAATAAATCGGAAATCCACATGGCATAGAATAGATCTCTTGCACGCATTTCTTCTTTACCGTGATTTTTCTTTAAATCTAAAAATTGATAAATATCGGCATGCCAAGGTTCCATATAAATGGCGAAACTACCTTTTCGTTTTCCACCACCTTGATCTACATAACGTGCTGTGTCATTAAATACGCGTAGCATTGGTACGATACCGTTCGAGGTGCCGTTTGTTCCGGCAATATATGATCCTGTTGCGCGAATATTGTGTATAGATAGCCCAATGCCGCCTGCAGATTGGGAAATTTTGGCAGTCTGCTTTAGAGTGTCATAGATACCATCGATGCTATCATCTTTCATTGCCAGTAAGAAGCAAGAAGACATTTGAGGTTTTGGCGTTCCAGAATTAAACAAGGTGGGCGTGGCATGCGTAAAGAACTTCTTCGACATCAACTCATACGTTTCGATAGCGGCATCTAGGTCGTCTAAATGAATACCGATAGAAACACGCATTAACATGTGCTGCGGGCGTTCAGCGATTTGTCCGTTTATTTTTAAGAGATAGGAGCGCTCCAATGTTTTAAAACCAAAATAGTCGTAGCCAAAATCACGGTTATAAATTATAGTGGAATCCAATTTTACCGAGTTTTCGGAAATTACCTTAAATACTTCGTCGGAAAG
>Ga0114957_1000596_pt1 | contig 45748 bp, 40 predicted proteins | sample BantaG_FD_87175 | JGI IMG/M metagenome (GOLD analysis project Ga0114957, IMG submission 87175) | Marine algal microbial communities from Bantry Bay, Ireland - BantryBay_4 metaG | ecosystem: Host-associated > Algae > Red algae > Unclassified | place: Bantry Bay, Ireland | collected 2014-11-21 | reverse complement strand
TATGATGGTCATTTCCTATTATTTAGGAAAGTCTAGGTATCCGGTACCTTATAATTTTAGGAAGATTGTATTTTACCTTTCCCTATCGATATTGTTCTCTTTTCTTTCCTTTTATCTGTTTGAAAGGAATTTAATAGCTGGCTGTATTTTATTGGCCTTGTTCTTGGGGCTAGTCTATAAATTGGAGATTGAGAAATTAAGGATGATATTTTTTAAAAACAAGAGCTAAGACGCTTAGAGTCAAGAGTCAAGAGCCAAGATCAATTTTTAACTATTTTTAGTCTTTTTTCTTGGTTCTAGAAGCGCAGCGAGTCTAGATTCTTTTTCATTAAACTTAAAATATGAATATAAACATCATCAACAAATCAAACCACGCCTTGCCCCACTACGAAACTGGAGCTTCTGCAGGAATGGATTTGAGAGCTAATATTTCGGAAGCTGTAACGTTACAACCTTTAGGTCGGGCTATCATTAAAACAGGGCTATTTATAGCGCTTCCCGTGGGTTTTGAGGCACAAGTTCGGCCAAGAAGTGGCCTAGCTGCTAAAATGGGCATTACGGTACTCAATGCACCCGGAACAGTCGACGCGGATTACAGAGGTGAAATTGGTGTGATTCTTGTGAACTTATCTAACGACCCTTTTGTAGTAGAAGACGGGGAACGTATTGCGCAACTAGTGATTGCAAAACATGAGCGCGCCGAATGGGTGGAAGTTCAAGAATTGTCGGAAACTGTGCGGGGTGAAGGTGCTTTTGGTAGTACAGGTGTAAAATAGATTTTTATGAAAAAAGGATATTTTATTGTAATTACCTCTCTATTCTTGATTGTTCTGAACGCACAGGATGATAATCTACAGCTTATTTCAGAAAACGCTTGTAATTGCTTGTCAAAAGTTAGTACTGCCTTAGAGGATGACAAAAAGTTGGAAGAAATTGAACAATGTATAAGTAGTGCGAGTTTACAATTTCAACTAGAGGATGTTTTTCTTAAGACATTGCAAGTTCCAAATGATACTGTAAATAAAACCGAATCTTCACAGATAAAGGATACCATTTCAGGAACTAAAGAAGCCGACTTTGTAATTGAAACCAATAAGGACTGCGGTCTAATCGAGAAAATACTATTGGCAGATTGTCCCAGAATGAGACTTCTTTTGAGTAGTAAGGATGTAAAAAGCGAAAACTCGGTTTCCGATAAAAATAGAGCCAAAAAATTTTATGATAAAGGACAGGATTTCTTTACTAAGGGAGAATATGAAAAGGCGATCGTACAATACGAGAAAGCGGTGCAAAAAGATGAAAACTATGCATTCGCTTGGGATATGATCGGTTATAGTTACAGAAAACTTAATGAATTTGAAAAATCGATTGAGTATTATAGAACATCGTTGGAAATAGACCCTAATGGTAAGATGCCATTGGGCAACATACCACATTCCTATGAGTTTTTGGAACAATATGATAATGCGATCGAGGCTTACGGAAATTACGCGAAAATATATCCAGATGACCCTGAATCGTATTATGGTGCAGGTAGGGTATACCATCTAATGAAGAACTATGAAAATGCCTTGGACAAAGCGTTTAAGGCCTACTTGATGTACAAAGAAATGAATTCTCCCTACGTAAATGATGCGCAGCACCTGATCGGTATAATTTATACCGAGTTGCAAGAGGAAGACCAAGTAGATGTATTCGACAAAATGGCAAAGAAGTATGACATACAAATTGAGGAGTAGAACATCTTTGATGTGCTTAGTGTTTTTAATCTTGTCAGCTATAAACCATATTGGTATGGCTCAAGAACCCGATTCCGAAATTCGCGCAGAGGAAAGTGCCGAGGTTTCCCTTGAGGTCTATTCCGATGATTTTCAGGAAAACTTTTTTGAAGCATTAAAGCAAAAGGGAATTGAGAACTACGACAAGGCCGTCAATTTATTACTAGAGTGCAAACGGCTTGATGCTGATAATCGGGTTATAGACCATGAACTCGCTAAAGTATACCTAGAGCGCAAAAAATATCCGCTAGCCGAAGACCATGCTATCATTGCTTTAAATGCAGAACCAGAAAACTTATGGTATCTCAATACCTTGGTAAAAATCGTTCAATTACAAAGTGCATCATTCAATGCAATGTTGCAACAAATACCAGCTGAGAATTCAAAATTGCAAGAAAACTTAGCTCTTATTTATTACCAACAAGGTAATTATGTTGCCGCTCAAGATGCAATAAAAAATGCTGAAAAGTCTGCCTTTACAGAAGATTTGACCTACAAAATCGAGAATGAAATCGAAAAAATGAAGGCCAATACCAAGAGCGTTTCGTTTTCTACGACTGCAATTGATTCGCGAGAGCGAGAGGCGAATCCTATGGAAACCTATAAAGCAAGAATAAAAGGAATTTTGGCCATGAACAGCCCAAGCACTGGCTTATTAAAACAACTGTCTGAGGAGGCACTTGAGGCGTACCCGTCTCAACCATATTTCTATTATGCCAATGGCTATGCTTTAAACAAAACGGGCAAGCATCGAGCGGCAATCGATATCTTAGAAGCTGCTTTGGATTATATGTTAGATGATATTTACTTGTCGAACAAAATATACCAAGAACTCTCAAACGCCTACAAAGCTACCAACAATACAGTAAAATCGAATATGTATCTTCGTAAGATAAAATCAGGTTTTTAGAATTATGACAAGACAATCTCCTTTTTTTAAACAAGGGTTTACGATACTTTTAGTATTGCTATTGGCATCTGCCTGCAAATCGACGAAAGTAATTTCAGATGGGAAAGTGAATGCGAATCTTTCTTCTAAAACCATCATTAAACAGCATTATCAAAATGAGCTTCAGTTTAAGACGCTTCGAGGTAAATTAAAAATCGAATTTTCAGATGGTAAGAACGAGCAGAGCGTTCCCTTAACCTTACGAATGCAGAAAGACAAAGCTATTTGGGTCAGCGCTCCTTTGGGCATCGTAAAGGCATACATAACTCCAGGTCGGGTTTCCTTCTACAATAAACTAGAGAATGAATATTTTGATGGGGATTTTACTTTCTTAAGTAATATGCTCGGAACGGCGCTTGATTTTGAACAAGTACAGAATTTACTGCTAGGTCAGGCGTTGGTGAATTTAAAAGATGAAAAGTATACCACTGGGGTGAATGGGGAAAGCTATGAGCTAAAGCCAAAAAAAATCACTGAACTTTTTAAGGTTTTATTTCAAATAGAGCCAAAGAATTTTAAAATGGCTTCACAACAGATTTCGCAACCGTTGAAAAATAGGCTATTGCAGATTAATTATACAAACTATCAGGAAATCGAAAAACGAATAGTACCAAACCAAATAGATGTTTCTGCTAATGATGGTGGCACACAAACTACCATCGCAATAGAATATCGAAATATAGAATTTGATAGAGCGCTTAAGTTTCCATATAAAATCCCTAACGGATTTGATGAAATTGTGTTGAAGAAGATTGATTTATAAGTCCGTACATATTACCACAATAGCGATAATGCTGTTATTTTTCATTGGCAGCGTTGCCAATGCACAAACGGGCGAGCAAAAGTCGTTAGAAGCCAAGCGAGAACGTCTTCAGAAAGAAATCAACGAAATCAACCGCTTACTTTTTGCCAAAAAGAAAGAAAAAGGAACTGTGTTGGATCAGATGGAAGCCCTAGATCAAAAGATTACCGTTCGCCAACAGTTGATAAAAGTTACCAATCAGCAATCCAATCTACTTAACAGGAAAATCAATGCCAACGTTCGCAATATCTCAAAGCTGCGTAATGATTTAACTTCTTTAAAAGAGGAGTATGCCAAAATCATTCAAAAATCATATCAAAACAGATCACAGCAGAACAGATTGCTATTTTTGTTGTCTTCCCAAAGTTTTTTTCAAGCTTTCAAGCGAATACAGTACATGAAACAGTATACCGATTATCGCAAAAAGCAGGGTGAGCAAATTGTTTCAAAGACTGAGGAGTTGACGCAACTGAATACTGACCTGGTGGATCAACGCAAAGTAAAGGACGAACTCATTGCCCAAAATAAAAAGGCAAAAGCGCAGATGATGCGCGAAATGAAAGTTCAAAAAGAACTGCTCGGTACGATTAGGCAAAATGAAAGCCAGTACGCATCAGAAGTACAGGAGAAAAAGAAGGAGGCGAAGAAAATTAATAAGCAGATTGAGGATGTTATCAAAAAGGCAATTTTGGCTTCGAACAAAAGCGCTGGAGGGAAAACTAAAAATGTGACAAAATTCGTTTTGACCCCGGAGGCCACGCTTATTGCCAATAATTTTTCAGCTAATAAGGGCAGATTGATCTGGCCAGTTGAAAAAGGGGTTAAAAGTCAAGGTTTCGGGGTTTATAAGGATGCAGTTTACCCTGGCATAAAACATGAAAGTAATGGTGTTATTATCACTACTGATGAAGGGGCAAAAGCAAGAGCGATTTTTAAGGGCGAGGTAATCGCAATTCTATCTGTTCCTGGCGGGAATAAAGGCGTACAAATCAAGCACGGAAATTTTATCAGTACCTATTACAACTTAAGTGAGATATTTGTTTTAATGGGTGATAATGTGGATATTAAAACGGAATTAGGTGTTGTTTATACCAATCGGTCTAATGGGCAAACACGCCTTAAATTCTACCTTTACGAGGATACCGACAAGTTGAATCCGGAAGAGTGGGTGTATCAGTTATAAGTCCTAGGGGGCTTCACCCATAAACAAAGCCCTTAACTCCGTAGCTTCTGTAGGTTTCATTTTTCCTGCCAAAACCAAACTCAATTGTCTGCGACGCAAAGCTGCTTCGAAACGCTCTTTTTCCAATTCCGTTTCCGGAAGTAGTGCGGGTACTTTTGTAGTTTTACCGTTTTCATCCAAGGCAACAAAAGTATAAATACCCTCATTTGCTTTGGTACGTTTACCGTCGAATCGGTTTTCTATCCATACATCAATAAAAACTTCCATAGAAGAGCCAAATGCTCTTGAAACTGCTGCTTCAAGGGTTACCACGCTTCCTGATGGTACAGCTTGCGAGAAAGCAACTTGATTTACAGATGCCGTTACGGTAATGCCTCCACTGTGTCTACCTGCCGCAATGCTCGCTGCTCTATCCATTCTGGCCAAAAGCTCACCCCCGAACAGGTTTTTGAGAATATTGGTTTCGCCGGGTAAGACGATATCGGTCATTATTGTGCGCGACTGACTAGGTGTTTTAGCATCCATTTATTAAAATTTTTGACAAAGGTAATGTGTTCTATAGTTATAGAGAGTTTAATTAATCGAATTCCTTGAAACATACTTAGAGCGTAGCATCTGAATAATGGTGATATGTGATTAATCAGCAAACCAGACATTCTAGTTCTCTCTTCTCTCTATTCTTTTATCTAAATGTTGCGATTCTGTAGCTTGTGGGTCTATGTAGTTGCGGTAGTAAACAGCTGTTTAAAAGTAGATTCTATTTGACAGACTTCAACCAAGCATCATTCGAATGATTTCGTCGAATACGTTTTAGTGCTCGCAGTGCTTCTTTGGGATTTACATAACTTTCATAGGCAACCACATGCAGGCCAAAGTTATTGGTTCCGATGTAGGACGGTTCAAAACCTCTGCGTGTCAATTGGCGTATTTTCTTCTCTGCATTTTTTCGAAAACGAAAAGCCCCTGCAATAATGTGATGCCTTTTTTCTACAGCAATAGCAGTTGCTTCTGTTGTAGCTTTTTCAACAGTTTTCACATCTAAGTTCAGAGAAGGTAGTACTAATGGCGCTGTTTCAAAAAAAGTCGCTTCCTGAATATGTTTAATAATTTGCTCTTGAGCTTCCTCTTGTGCTAGTTGTTGGTTCGCTACCCCATTCCGGTATGCCTTGTATCCGGTAAGACCGGTTGATAGGGCTAAAAGAAATATAGCGGCATACTTTAGATACGGTCTAAAAGAACTTTCTTTACGACTTTCAGGGGTAATGATAAATGGGATATCCTCTTCAAGCGCAACCACTTCTTCTTTTAAAACTTCTCTAGTAACTTGGGTTGATACAAAAGGCGCCAAACCAAAAGAGGAGGTTAGATAATTTACTTTTTCGAAAGGTTGAAATTGTAACTTGCCATCTGTATTCTTCCAGAGTTCCCCTATATTCGGGATAGTAACCTTATCCCCATTTTTCAAAATGCGCTTCCAATCTACAATGGTGGCATGAACCGATTCTAGCATGGCTTCGTAGCCCTTCTTTTCGGCGTGGGCCATATAAGAGACCAACAAACCATCATTTGAAGTCAATTGTTGATTAAACGAAACCAATTTTGTGGGAGGGTAGAAGGTGTTAGAAGCCTTGTGCAACACCGCAGATTTCTTTTGGGTCAATAAAGCCCCAAAAGCTGGTATAACCACACAGTTATACCGGTATAAAAGTTCATTTAGATAGTGTTCTAAGCCCATCGAGACAAATATGTAAAAAATAGCGGGGTTTTAGCCCTATCCACTTTACTTTTTATTAACATTATATTTGATGTATTTTGTGGATAACTAACAGGGAAACATTAAATGACTGAGAATGAAATATTAGCGGTAATGCGGCTGCAGAATGTCCCCAATATCGGAGATGTTACGGCGAAAAAATTGATTTCGCATTGTGGCAGTCCAGAAGCTGTTTTTACCGACAAAGCACATCAACTCCAAAAAATCGATGGCATTGGCACATTTACAATTAGAGGATTACACGATGCCGAACACCGTGAAGCGGCAGAAGCCGAATATAAATATATTACGGATAACGCTATATCGCACTGTTATTTCACCGACGCTGACTATCCGGACTATTTAAAACACTGTATCGATAGTCCCGTATTGCTTTTTAAAAGGGGGAATATTGATTTAGAGAAGCGTAAAATTATCAGCGTGGTAGGAACGCGTAAAATTACTAGTTACGGTACTGCGCTTTGCGAAGAACTTATAGAGACATTGGCACCTTTAGAACCTATTATCGTTAGTGGCTTCGCTTACGGAGTTGATATTTGTGCACAGCGAGCAGCTATAAACTATGGCTTACAAACAATAGGATGCTTGGCACATGGGCTCAATCAAATATACCCCAAAGTACACGCTAAGTACACTGATGATGTTGAAAAAAATGGAGGTTTTCTAACAGAGTTTTGGAGTACGAGCAACCCTGACAGGGAAAATTTTCTAAAACGCAATCGCATTATCGCCGGTATGGCCGAAGCGACTGTTGTGGTCGAATCTGCCGAAAAAGGAGGTAGTTTGGTAACTGCGGATATCGCCAATAGTTATAATCGCGATGTCTTTGCCTTTCCAGGGCGCGCAAAAGATAAGTATAGTACCGGATGCAACAATCTGATTAAGCAACAAAAAGCACACATGTTGACATCGGCTGCAGATTTGCTATATATTTTAGGATGGAATGCCGAGGCACCAGAAATCAAAGGGGTACAAAAGCAACTTTTCGTTGCGCTTGAAGTCACCGAACAAGCCATTTACGATTACTTACAGAAAAACGGAAAGCAACAATTAGATGTTATCGCCCTAAAGTGCCAACTACCTGTTTTCAAAGTTTCTTCCACACTATTAAATATGGAAATGAAAGGCGTAATTCGCCCATTGCCGGGTAAATTGTTCGAAGCAATCTAGGAATTGCGTTAAACAGAAGAACGGGGTAACAAACTGAGCGGTCTGTTCAAGAAAGTATCGAGCTCAATCATTTGTATAAACAGACATTCATCGACAAAACACTACTTAACATCCGTTCCAGTGAAGTAGCCCTAAGAAGTGTTCAAAACCAAAACGGACTACTTGGTTTGTTTTAGCTTATAACGACAAATTTTAAAAGAGTTCTTATCTTGCCGTTAAAATACGACATCAGATGAAAAATACCTTAGTTATTTTACTTGTTCTCTTTTTAGGAACAACCTCCAATGCACAAAAAAAGAAAGATTTAATTAAGCAAGTGGCTGCATTACAAGCGCAAAAGGCTGAGATGCAGGAAAAGCTCAGCGCAATGCAAAAAGCACAGGAAGTTGATTTCGAAAACGAACTACATAATTTCAGCTATGCATTGGGTGTTAGTATCGGTGGTGATTTAAAGGATTCTGGCGCAGATTCGATATCGTACAACGCATTTGCTCTAGGGCTTGAAGATATTATGAAAGGCGATGAAAGAATGAGCACCGACGAAGCGAGTAATCAGGTAAGGGAAACAATGAACCGCCTTGAGGAAGCCAAAAACGCTAAACTGATGGCTGTAGGCAAAACGTTTTTAATCGAAAATGCCAAACGCGAAGTGGTAATTTCTACCGACAGCGGCTTACAATATGAAATTCTGACTGCCTCCGAAGGCGTACGGCCAAAATTAACTGATAAGGTAAAAGTACATTACGCAGGGTCGCTATTAGATGGTACGGAATTCGATAGTTCTATCGCCAGAGGAGAACCCTATGTTTTAGGCTTGAACCAAGTTATCAAAGGTTGGACAGAAGCCCTACAATTAATGCCGGTAGGCTCTAAATGGAAACTCTATATACCTTATGAACTGGCTTATGGCGAAAGGGGTGCGGGGGGCGTAATTCCGCCTTTTGCAACATTGGTTTTTGAGCTAGAGCTATTATCGATTGAGAAAAGTGAAAAATAGTTAATACCCGACCTTGCTACGCACTCTATTTAAAACAGCATCAGCCACTTTTTTGGCTTTCTCCGCCCCTAAAGCTAGCGCATCGTCTACCTCGTTGAGGTTATTCATATAATACGCATACTTTTCGCGCGCATTTCCGAACTTTTCCAAAACCAACTCGAACAAAGCTTGTTTGGCATGGCCATAACCGTAGTTGCCACCAAGATAGTTGGCTCTCATTTCTTCTATCTGAGCTTCCGAGGCCAATATGCTGTAGAGTGCAAAGGTAGTATCTACTTCGGTATCTTTAGGGTTTTCCATAGGAGTGCTATCCGAAACGATGCCCATAAGTTGTTTGCGTAATTTTTTATCGGTCTGAAAGAGGTTGATCAAGTTACCCTTGCTCTTGCTCATTTTGGCACCGTCGGTTCCTGGAATGTACATGGTTTCTTTTTGAACTTTACCTTCTGGTAGCACAAAGGTATCTCCCATCTGTGCATGAAAGCGAGATGCTACATCACGGGTCATTTCGATATGTTGCATTTGATCTTTGCCAACAGGAACTATTTCTGCATCGTACAATAAAATATCCGCTGCCATAAGAATAGGATAAGTAAAAAGCCCAGCATTTACATCTTCTAAGCGATCTGCCTTATCTTTAAAAGAATGAGCAAGTGTCAACCGTTGATAGGGAAAAAAACAACTGAGATACCACGATAGCTCAGCAACTTGGGGCACATCGCTTTGACGATAAAAAACTGTTTTTTCTACATCCAATCCAAAGGCCAACCATGTAGCGGCAGTGGCATAGGTATTGTCTCGTAGTAGGGCACCATCTTTAATTTGGGTCAGCGAATGCATGTCAGCAATAAACAAGAAAGATTCGTTTTTTGAGTCTTTTGCCATTTCTATGGCGGGCATAATGGCGCCAAGAATATTTCCTAAATGTGGCACGCCCGTGCTCTGTATGCCTGTAAGTATTCTTGCCATGCTCTTCAACTATTTAAAACAATCTCTAAGGCAACAAAGGTAAACATTGATAAAAACAATTGACACATTTTAAAACGGTCTCTTGGGCTAAATCCTTATTTTTGATTCCATGGCCAAATTCATTAGAAATATTGGGCATGTGCTGTACCGCATTTGGTTTTATATCTTGGTTGCACTGCCGATTGTATTGTTTTTTCCGTTTTTACTGCTCTTTACTTTAAAAGAGAAATGGTATCCACAGTTTTTTTGGATGGCGAGAAACTTGTGGGCAACCCCTATTTTGTATGGTATGGGTTGCCCGCCAAAAATTACCCGCGAACAAAAGCTTGAAAAAGGCAAAAGCTATATGCTTATTGCGAACCATACCAGCATGCTCGATATTATGCTGATGCTAAAAATCAGTAGAAACCCTTTTGTGTTTGTAGGTAAGAAAGAATTGGTCAAGATACCGCTATTTGGGTTTTTCTATAAGCGTGTATGTATTTTGGTTGATAGGGAAGATGCTAAAAGTCGCACAGGTGTGTACCGTCGTGCGCAGCGCAGATTACAGCAGGGAACCAGTATCTGTATTTTTCCTGAAGGGGGCGTACCAGAAGAAAATGTATTGCTCGATAATTTTAAGGACGGCGCCTTTAAAATGGCGATTGCCCATCAGATACCAGTGGTGCCAGTAACTTTTTATGATAACAAAAAAAGATTTTCTTTTACCTTTTTAAGTGGAGGTCCTGGTCGCATTCGAGCCAAAGTTCATCAATTTTTTGAAACCGGAATCCTACCGGAAAGTGATAAAATTACCTTAAGGGAAGAAGTTCGCGAAATAATTTTAAGCGAATTGCAAAAGAAGTTAAACTCTTAAATTTGCTAAAAACGGAAGGTTAATCCACTGTAAATCCCAATTGAAAAAGGATTGAAAGTTCCGTCGACTTCACTAAAAGTGTTCAATTGATATTTAAACACGGGTTCGATGTTTAGTTTAATTTTAGGTGAAAAATCATAATCGATTCCCAGACCAATATTAGTGCTAAAATTCAAGTCGTTTACATTGTTGGCTTCACCCATTTGCGTTGTTTGATTTCCGTCGGTCAACGAAACGGAATTATCAATCAAAAACAACGAACTGAACCCTCCTATTAGATTTATTCCTATTTTCTTGTCTATTAACGCGTAATTCAGCTCTAGAGGCACTTCTAGATAACCAAATTGTTGCGACATAGCACCAGTTCTAGCATTTGAATTCACTAAGGCGTCTACCGAGGTATTATCTTGAGAGTTTACGCCCACGGGGGTGCTGCTAGCACTACTTTTTACTACAAGGTTGCGAGCGGTTCTAGCGTAATCGATATTTTCCATCTGGTCTGTTATGGCACCATCTAATGACGAAGAAAACTCTATTTCACCAGTGTCGTAACCGTAATCTACTCTATGTATTCCGGAGCGTACACTAAACCTGTCATTGATTTCGTAAGCAACTGAAAGCCCATAGCTCAAATTCGTATTCCCAGATTTGGAGTTGGGCACCAAAATGGAATGTACAGGAGAACCTTCTCCAAAAGCATCATAATATACAGGGGCAATACTTGGCCCCGCAGACCATTTATTTTTAGCTTCTTTTTCAGCGAGTGCCAACTCTTCTTGCGTTATGATTTCGTCATAGATAGACTTCTTCTTGTTTAGGCTATCATTGCTTTTTTCACTTTGGCCTTGTGCGATACCGGTTGCGCTAGGGTCGGTCAACAAATCATTTTTCGTGTTCGGGATATCGTTTTCACCATCTTTCTTGGCAATTTCTTGTTTATCCTGCTTTTGAGAATCTCCTTGTTTTGTATCGGTTTGTTGTACAATAACTTCATGAATTATTTTCTTCTCTTGATTTATTCTGTTCTTTGAATTCTGTTTCTTGTTGTTCTGATTTTCGACTACCTGCCCTTTTTGCTTGGGTGCAATCTCGTTTGTTTTAGGTGTAGCTGATTTTTCTTTTTCAGATGATGTTAACTGACCATCATGTTGATTCGTTTTATTTGGTGTCGAATTAAAATTGTTATCAGGCGACTTGCTGTTTTGTTGAGATGAATCTGCGTTATTATCGGTAGCGGAATCTTCTAAAGTTTCCTGTGAATTGGAGTCTGTTAATTGACTTTCATTAGCGTCCTCTGTATTCAGTATTTTTTTTCGATTTATATTCTCGCTATTTATAGAATCGGAGTGTTTTTCCTCCACTTCGGTAATCGCCGGTTTTCCCTGGGTCAAGTCTGTAAACGGATTAATTGCCAATAAGCCAATTAACAATACTGCGGCAACACCGCCAAGTTTCCACCAAAGCGGAATGATTCTTTTCTTCTTCTTTTCGAGCGAAGCCTCAATGGCCTGCCATACTTTTTCGTCTGGCACCTGCTCAAAATCTTTGAATCGCTCTTGAAAGAGTTCGTCTATTTTCTCTTTACCCATTTTGAAATGGTTTTAAATTTTTTACTCGTTAATCGAGATTTATATGCCCCGAAGTAACTTATTTTCTTTTTCGACCCGTTGTTATTGCTCTCGGATTTTCCCAGCACTAAAAACAATACTCCAATTGCAGGCATATTGTTATCTGCTTGTATTTTTTCTTTTAACAACACTCTCGCCCTAGAGAGGTTTGATTTTGAAGTACCTTCAGAGGTCCCAAGCTCTTGTGCGATTTGTTGATGCGAATAGCCGTCTAATACATACATATTAAAGGTTAACCGGTATTTGTTAGGTAGTTGTTGTATGTAGGCAAGCAATGTCTGCAAGTCTACATTATCTTGTTCAGTGGTTACTTCAATCTGATTCTCGGTATTTTCTGAAACGACACTTAAATGTTTTTGCTTACGATATTTTTGCATCACCGTATTTACGGTGATTCGTTTGATCCATCCTTCGAACGAACCCTTTGCTCCATATTGCCCTATTTTGTCATAGATAGTCATAAAACTATCGTGTAAGTTATCTTCAGCTTCGGTCTTATTACGCGAATATTTAAGACAAATGCCAAAAAGCACGCTAGAAAACTGGCGGTACAGTTGCGCCTGCGCCGTTCGGTTGCCTTGTTTACAATTATGTATGAGTTCTTCTTGACTCAAATTTGATGGTTGTTGGTTAATTTACGGGGACGATAATCTCCAAAAACTGATGGTCTCCGTTTTCATCGGTTCCTTGAAAAAAACGAAAAGTGTAGGGCTGGTCGTGAAGAACCACAAAATCAAAGCTTACTTCAACTGGCACGATGTCGGTAGTGCAGGCGCGGTCAGTAAATACAGAACCAATAAGTACAACATCACGCACAGTGGTGTCAGTTGCCCTAACATCGAATTCCTCAAAAAAAGTACAGTTGCCGAACCTTTCAAAAGTTACGTTAATTTGGTAGGTTTCGTTCAATTCAAAAAATTCGGGAACCTCGGCACTTAGCACATTTAAAGTTTCAAAGTGAAAGTTCGCGCCGTCATCATTCGAACAAGAATTAGAGACAAAAGCGACTAAGGCAAATATAGCAACTACAAAAAAACGTTTCATAAACCGTTTAGTTAGACCATAAGATACCAAAATGTCTTAATGGTTGCGTTGGGGCTTAAAAAATTACCTGAAATACAAGTAAATTATCTTAGGGCATTGCCAATTTGAAATTTTATAAGGAAAACAGGTCTATTTTAGGGCATTGATGGCTTCTCTAATCTTGCCATCCAACTCCTCGAAAAGTTCCGGGTTATCCAATAACAGATTTTTGACCGCATCACGACCTTGTCCTAATTTAGTGTCTCCGTAGCTGAACCATGAACCACTTTTTTTCACGATTTCATATTCCACGCCTAAATCTACGATCTCGCCCGCTTTGGAGATTCCTTCGCCATACATAATATCGAATTCAGTAGTTCTAAAAGGCGGAGCTACTTTATTCTTTACAACTTTTACACGAGTCTTATTACCTTGAACGCCACCGTCGGTATTTTTTATTTGTGTAGATCTTCTGATATCCAAACGAACCGAAGCATAAAATTTAAGCGCATTACCACCAGTAGTGGTCTCCGGATTACCGAACATAACCCCAATCTTTTCTCGTAATTGGTTAATAAAGATTACGGTACACTTTGTTTTGCTAATAGAACCAGTTAATTTTCTCAGCGCTTGAGACATCAATCGTGCATGAAGGCCCATTTTTGAGTCCCCCATTTCACCTTCAATTTCGCTTTTAGGAGTTAAAGCCGCAACAGAATCGATAACAACGATATCGATAGCTCCAGAGCGAATTAAATTGTCCGCAATCTCTAATCCTTGTTCCCCATTATCAGGTTGGGAAATGATTAAATTATCTATATCGACACCCAATTTTTCAGCATAAAAACGGTCAAATGCGTGTTCAGCATCAATAAAAGCTGCGATACCTCCTTGCTTCTGGGCTTCTGCGATTGCATGTAAAGTTAAGGTGGTCTTACCTGAAGATTCCGGACCGTAAATTTCAACAACTCTTCCACGAGGATACCCTCCAACGCCTAATGCAATATCCAAACCAAGAGACCCCGACGGAATAACTTCAACATCTTCGATTACGCTATCCCCCATTTTCATAACAGCACCTTTACCGTAGGTTTTGTCTAATTTATCAAGGGTCAGTTTTAATGCTTTTAATTTGGCGTCTTTTTCAGAACTCATAGCTTTTCGATGTTTTAGCTTGTATTAAAGGGAATTTTATATGCTGTTTTAAGTAAATTTTGTCAGCTTTGATCAGTTTCGCAATCACCAACGACCTATTAGAACAGGGTTGCTAAATTAGTGTTTCTTTTTGCATAATTCAAATTAAAGAAAGGAGTCAAAAAGTAATGACGCAACCTTTTTTAAAATGATACATCTACTATTTGTAAATAGTATTTGCGCAGATAAAATTTAATTATTGTAGATGGTTACAATGGTTAGTAGTGGTCATGTTCTATTTGATTTTTCGAAAAGTGCTATGAGGAAGAAAAATTGACATGGCCGTAAAGGGTTTTGATGTATATCGAAACCCTTTTTTGATTATTCGTATTTTTGTACACTTATCGAATTTTCTTAAACCTACTGTCGAAGGGCAGACTTAAACTATTAGTATAGCATGCAACTGTACAATACCTTAAGTGCAAAGGAAAGAGCAGCTTTAATCGAAGAAGCAGGGCAAGAACGCCTAACAATCTCTTTCTATCAATATGCACATATCGACAATATGTCGATTTTTAGAAATCACCTTTTCATTCATTGGAACGAACTCGATGTGCTTGGTCGTATCTATGTCGCCCATGAAGGAATAAATGCCCAACTATCGGTTCCTGCAGAAAGTTTCCAGAATTTTAAAGAGCACTTGGACAGTATTTCTTTTTTGAAGGATGTACGCCTAAACGTTGCAATTGAACAAGACAATATGTCCTTTCTCAAATTGAAGGTGAAAGTCAGAAATAAAATTGTCGCTGACGGCCTTAATGACGATACTTTTGACGTTACTAATAAGGGAATTCACGTAGATGCGGAAAAATTTAATGCACTCTTAGAAGACCCCGACACTGTTCTAGTTGATATGCGCAACCATTATGAGAGTGAAATCGGCCATTTTAAAAATGCCATTACTCCAGATGTGGATACTTTTCGCGATTCGTTGGATATTATAGAAAAGGATTTGGCCGAACACAAAGAGGATAAAAAATTAGTGATGTATTGCACAGGCGGAATACGATGCGAAAAAGCCAGTGCCTACTACAAACACAAAGGTTTTAAACAAGTGTATCAGCTCGAAGGGGGAATTATCGAATATGCTCGGCAAGTCAAAAACCAAAAGTTGGAAAACAAGTTCATGGGCAAGAATTTCGTTTTTGACCATAGGAGGGGAGAGCGAATTTCCGATGACATAATTTCGCAATGCCACCAATGTGGAAAACCGTGCGATGTGCATGAAAACTGCGCCAACGAAGCCTGTCACTTACTTTTCATTCAATGCGAAGAGTGCAAAGGCAAGATGAATAATTGTTGTTCTGATGCGTGCCAAGAAGTACATCTGCTGCCGTATGAAGAGCAAAAAGCCTTACGTAAAGGCAAAGGTGCTAGCAATAAAATTTTCAAAAAGGGGCGATCCCCTGTTTTGAAGTATAAGAAATAATAAAAGTATTCAGTAAGCAGCATCATAAATGGAGAAGAAAAAATAAAAATATCATATTTAGGAATTGGGACTGCGATTGCAGGATTTTTATCGATCGTTCTTTCCTATATGCCAGTGAATTTGGTGATATTAGTTTGGATAGACTTTTTTGAAGAAACCGTAGGTTGGATTATTAGAGCATCCCTTATAGTTATAGGCTTGATAATTTATTACACCTATGATCAAGCTGATGAAGAAGACGTAGATTCTGAATTGGAAGAATAAGTTTAAAAGAAGACAGCCTAATTTATGAAAAAGTAGAACATAGGAAGTTCATTTGGTAAAATGCAAAATGAGTCATCCTCAGGGCAGTTGCAGGGCTACGCAGCCATAATTCTTCTCTACCCCATAACTGCAATTAATCATACTGCTAACTGCCACTGGATACTGCCCACTATTTTCTCGCGATTTCCTTTCCTTCTCAAATTATAGTATCTTTACTTTAAGTATAAATATGAACCTTCTTCCGTATAAAAATCAATAGGTTTTTTCGGAACCAAGATATAAAATATGGCGTGTAGCAGTTGTTCGACCGGTTCGGACGGACAACCAAAAGGGTGCAAGAACAACGGTACTTGCGGCACTGATGGTTGCAATAAATTAACTGTTTTCGATTGGCTTTCAAACATGTCGTTGCCCAATGGCGAACGCTCTTTCGACTGTGTTGAGGTGCGTTTTAAGAACAGTCGAAAAGAATTCTTCAGAAATTCAGAAAATCTTTCCCTTTCAATTGGCGATGTGGTCGCCACCCAAGCAGAATCTGGTCATGATATTGGTATGGTTACCCTTGTTGGGGAATTGGTGAAGGTGCAGATGAAGCGTAAGAAAGTCGATTTTAAAGATGAAGAGCTTCTAAAAGTATATCGAAAAGCATCTCAAACTGATATTGATAAATGGCAAAAATGCCGGGATCGTGAAGAAGAGATAAAAAAGCGCTCTCGTGAGATGGCCATCATCCTTAAACTACAAATGAAAATATCGGATGTAGAGTTTCAAGGCGATGGCTCCAAAGCGACTTTTTACTATACAGCAGACGACAGGGTAGACTTTCGGCAACTGATCAAGGATATGGCCAAGGCCTTTTCCATCAGAATAGAGATGCGCCAAATCGGCTACCGGCAAGAAGCACAACGGTTGGGCGGCATTGGCTCTTGTGGGAGAGAATTGTGCTGTTCTACATGGCTGTCAGATTTTAGGTCGGTAAGCACTTCCGCTGCTCGGTACCAACAGCTTTCTTTGAATCCGCAAAAATTGGCTGGGCAATGTGGCAAGTTGAAATGTTGTTTAAATTATGAGCTAGATACCTATTTAGAAGCTTTAAAAGATTTTCCTTCTTCGGACACCAAACTCATGACCGAGAAAGGTATCGCTTTCTGTCAAAAAACAGATATTTTTAAAGCGACGCTATGGTTTTCATACAAAGACGAGCCCGCCAATTGGCATACGCTTAGCAAAGAGCAAGTACAAGAAATTCTTGCTAAGAACAAGAACAAGGAAAAGGTGGCAAGTCTTGAAGAATATGCAATTGAGAACTACGTAGTTGAGGAAAAAGTACTGTTTGAAAATGTAGTCGGCCAAGATAGCCTAACTCGTTTTGATAGGCCAAAGCGTAGCAGAAACAAGAGTAGAAATAAAAATCGAAACCGCAATAAAAGCGGCAATACCCAATATAGGAATACGCGAAACAAGAATACCCAAGGCAATAAAAAGCAAGAAAATAAAAGTGAGGGCGGCAACTCACAAGGTGGCAACCGTAATAATCGTAGAAGAAAAAAGAACACGAATCGAAACAAGGACCAAAATCCTCAAAAAACCCAATCTAAAAATGCGTAACGTTTTTGTTGCTCTTCTAGCAATTTTTAGCTTGATGTCTTGCCAGCGAGGCTTGGTAAAGTCTGACTATAAAGCCACTGAAAACGGAATTTGGCAGAAAGACAATCAAATTGAGTTTACCTTCTCTGAATTGGACAGTCTTGCCCAATATAATATGTTCATCAACGTTAGAAATGATGACACGTTTCCGTACAACAATCTTTTTCTGATTGCTGAACTCACGGCTCCCGATGGAAGTATTGAGAAAGATACCTTAGAATATCAAATGGCAAACCCCGACGGTTCGTGGTTGGGTCAAGGTAGCGGAAGTCTTAAAGAGAATAAATTGTGGTATAAAGAAAACATCGTTTTTTCATCTTCTGGCGTATATACCCTAACAGTATCGCATGCAATGCGCAAGAACGGAAGCGTTAGCGGGGTGGAGCAGTTGCAAGGAATTACCGATGTGGGTTTCGAAATAGTACAACCAAATAAGTAGCAGGCAATGACAACAAAGGCCAAAAAGAAAAAAACGACCAACTTTTCTAAGCTCATCAAATGGTTTTGGATACTATTCGTTGTAGGAATTTTATCTGTGGCTTTGATATTTTTATCAGCCTCTTGGGGTTGGATGGGAGAGATGCCTACTTTCGAACGCCTAGAGAACCCCAAAACTAATTTAGCTACACAGATAATTTCATCTGACGGAGTAGGTCTTGGAAATTTTTATTTGGATGACAATAGAACCCCAGTGAGTTATGATGATCTGCCGCAAAATTTGGTAGACGCTTTGGTGGCTACCGAAGATGCGCGATATAATGATCATGCTGGGATAGATGCAAGAGGTACACTTAGGGCTTTTGTCTATTTAGGAAGTAAAGGTGGTGCTAGTACGATATCGCAACAACTTGCCAGACAGCTTTTTGTAGGAGTACGTACCAAGAATAAATTTGAAGCTTTACAGCAAAAGGTTAAAGAATGGGTCATCGCTACACGCTTGGAAAGAGCCTATACGAAAGAGGAAATCATTGCCATGTATTTCAATATTTATGATTTTGGAAATAATGCGGATGGTATTCGGTCGGCTTCCAAAATTTATTTTGGAAAAGAGCCCAAACAATTAAAATTGGAAGAAGCTGCGATGTTGGTAGGAATGTTTAAAAACTCTTCTTTGTACAATCCCTTGCCACATCGTAATCCTGTAGGCACCAAAAACCGTAGAGATGTTGTTTTGGCTCAAATGGCCAAATATGAATATATTACTGAATCGGTAAAAGATTCCTTACAAAAGGGAGAATTAAACCTCAACTACAACCCGCAATCGCATAGAGATGGTTTGGCGACTTATTTTAGGATGTATGTGCAAGGTTTCATGAATAAATGGATCAAGAAAAACCCCAAGCCGGCATTAAAAGGGGAGCGAGACACTTGGAATTTGTATTTAGATGGCTTAAAAATATACACGACGGTAGATTCTAGAATGCAGAAAAATGCTGAAGAGGCCGTTTCTGAGCATATGAAAAATTTACAAGCTGAATTTTTTCATCAAAATACACCAGACCGCAATAAGACGGCTCCTTTTCTTGATTTGGATAAAAGTCAGATTACTAGTATTATGGAGCGGGCGATGAAAAACTCGGATCGCTGGCGCGGAATGAAAGCAGCAGGCAAATCGGAGAAAGAAATCAGGGCTTCTTTTGATGTAAAGAGAGATATGACGGTTTTTGATTGGAATAGCGAAATCCGAGAAAAAGATACCGTAATGACCCCGCGGGATTCTATTCGATATTACAAGACTTTTCTAAGAAGTGCTATGATGAGCATGGAGCCACAAACGGGCCATGTAAAAGCATGGGTAGGCGGTGTCGATTACAAGCATTTTCAGTATGATAATGTATACCAAGGTTCGCGACAAGCAGGTTCTACATTTAAACCTTTTGTGTACGCAGCGGCAATAGACCAATTACGGTACTCGCCTTGTGATTCGTTGCCAGACACACAGTACTGTATCGAGGCAGGAAAACACGGCAATGCGGAGGCTTGGTGTCCTAAAAACTCTGACGGAAAGTATTCTGGTAAGAACTATACCCTCAAAAGAGCCTTGGCGAATTCGGTGAATACAGTCACTGCTCAGTTAATGGATAAGGTTGGCCCTAAATCGGTAGTTTCAATCGTAAAAAACTTGGGTATTAGTGGTGAAATACTTCCTGTGCCCTCAATTGCCTTAGGTACAGAAAACGCAAGTGTTTATGAAATGGTGGGTGCCTACGGTACTTTTGCTAATCAAGGAGTCTATGTAAAACCTGTAATGATTACGCGTATAGAAGATAAAAACGGTACGGTACTTTACGAATATGTGCCTGAAACAAAAGACGTGTTAAGCAAAGAAGTCGCTTACACTATGGTCGATTTAATGAGAGGTGTTACTGAAGGTGGTTCGGGTACTAGATTAAGACACACCTATCAAAAAAATACTACCGTCTATAAAGAAGTTATTACAGGATACCCTTATGAACTTAAGAATCCTATTGCAGGTAAGACCGGAACCACTCAAAATCAAAGTGATGGTTGGTTTATGGGCATTGTTCCCAATTTGGTCACTGGCGTTTGGGTAGGCGGTGAAGAAAGATCTGTACATTTTAAATCGATTAGGTATGGTCAGGGTGCCGCCATGGCATTGCCTATTTGGGGCTTGTATATGAAAAAGAATTATGCCAATAAAGAATTGGGCGTTTCCGACAAGGGTTTTACCAAGCCGAGCGGCATGTCCATTAATTTAGATTGCTCTAAGGTTAAACAACAACTTCAAAATGACGATGATCTAGAGGAAGAAGACGATGATTTAGGTATTTGATGCTGGCGTTGACTCCTGTTTCATTTAGACAATTTCTTCGAATACCATTTACACTCATTTTTAACTTTGTCTTTTATCGTTCAATATATCGGCATCTAGCTGATTATCTTAGGGCGTAGTGCAGTTCATCGAAAATAGTTGCAGTTGGTATGTCACACAACGTTTTGAGCGCTGTTCACAACAATAATTGGGTTTTAAGTGCCGTTAGGTAGTACATTTACATCGTATTGGAACCCAAGTCTAGTACTATTTAACCTAAAAAGTATCCCAATGAATCATGCAACTACTAAAGAAATTCAAGTTTATAAAAACGATTATATAAGCGGATTTTCAATGCTATTAAGAAAACTATTTATGTTATAGATCTTACCAAAAGATTTTTAAAGAAAGCGGCTTCCCCAAAGGCCGCTTTTTTAGTATAGATATTTTATTGTTTTTCCGTCAACCTGTGCTGAATTCTTTGCAGTATTGACGGAATCTATTTTTTTTCATAGCAACTTACTAGGAATCTAAAAAATATTATTGCCTCACCAAAAGTAGATTGCCCATCTTCCATTTTCTTGTCTAATGGTTATCTTTAGCCATAATGCAAGTCAACAAGCAAATTCGAAAGTGTACTTCATCCGATTTGGAGGCCCTTTTATTAATTTCCAGAGAAACATTCGTTCTAGCTTTTGAAAAAGACAATAATCCTGTTAATTTTAAGGCGTATATCGATGTTGCTTTTTCAAGAAACATAATAGCACAACAATTAAATAATCCGAATTCGGGGTTCTATTTTTTGTTTGTGGAATGCCAGCTGGTCGGTTATTTCAAATTGAATCAAAAACAGGCGCAGAGCGAGAAAATGGATAATACTACCATGGAACTAGAACGTATTTATGTGCGTTTAGCTGTTCATGGGCAGGGATTTGGAACGTTTATGTTAAAGGAAGCCATACGAATTGCATCGGTTCAAAAAAACACAGAATTAAGGTTAGGAGTATGGCAAGAGAATACGGATGCTGTTCGATTCTATGAAAAATTCGGGTTTAAAAAATTCGGAACGCACCCTTTTTATATCGGTTCCGACAAACAAACCGATTGGTTGATGAAAGTTGGGTTGTATTAAAGCCTGTTCAAAATTTTGAACAGGCTTTATCTCATAAGCTATTAAAATGTTTTTATTATTTCTTTATTATTTTTTTGGTAAAAGTATTGCCATTGTCATCGGATAGTGTTAACAGATATAAACCACTTTCAAGATCATCTATCGATAAGGAAATTGTTTTTTGGTTCTTGTCGATAGTACCGTTTTTCACCAATGCTCCATTAACACTAAAAAGAGCATAAGAGCGATAATCAAGCACATTTGGCAGATTTACTGTTAATTTACTTGTACTAGGGTTAGGAAATACCTTCACAGCTTCTGGCAAATTTTCTTCAGAAACGGCTATAGGCTCAAACGACGCTTTTAAAGAAGCCCCTGTTACTTTAGAGACCCTAAGATTCTTAAAATACGCGTTTCCAGCACCACTGGACCTATTATAGTTTGAGAACAACCATATGTCAAGGGAGGATACACCATAAGGTACTGTAATGGTGCGGTTATGGGTGCTCCATGAAGAACCAAATGTTTTATATAGTAGGTTGTCATTTGGTACATTATTACGGTTTACCTCAATTCTTGCTTTACCGCTGCCACTTCTCCCATCTATTTTTATATTCAGTCGATCTCCCCCTTTTAAACCTTCGGCCGCTAGATTAATAGGGATGACATACCTCGTCCAAGGTTGCCCGGACGGACTAGAAAGTTCCATTTCACATGATGCGCCAACTGTATTTGCCTTAACGGAAAGATTACCAGCGCTAGTTCGATTATTCAATGGCATAGCGGTGTTTTGGTTCGCGATATCCTTCGTACAAGGCAAGTTAGATTTAGTGACTGTTATGTTCAGGTTTCGGAAGTATGAATCACCTGCTCTTGAACTAATTTTGAAGTTAGAGAACAACCATACATCTAAACTAGCGACACCGGAAGGCACAATGATTTCGCCGCCATTATTAGACCAAGAACCGCCAAAATTTCTAGTCAGTAAACTTGTATTTGGTGTGTTGTTCCGAACCACTTGCAACTGTGCGCTTCCTGAACCAGTTCTACCGTCCACATTTATACTTAATCTATCACCAGGAGCAATACCTTGAGCGGCAAGATTAATAGGAATAACATAGCGTGCCCAAGGCTGTCCCGATGGGCTAGAAATTTTCATTTCGCAGGCTGCCCCATTTGAAATACCTGTCGCAGTAAGGTTACCAACGTTAACTCGATTATTCAAAGGCATGGCCGTATTTAAATTCGCAATATCTTTATTGCAATTTGTATTGTTACCTCCTGTTGTCGAAATTCTTAAGTTTTTATAACGTGCGTTACCACTGCCACTTAGATTATTAAAATTCGAGAAAAGCCATACATCTAAAGAATTTGTGTTTGAGGGTACTGTAAAAGTACTGTTGAATGTGGTCCAAGCGGAACCGAAGTTCCTAGAGGCCACAGAGGTATTAGGGAGATTATTACGGCTAACCTCTATTCGAGCGGCACCGCTACCACTTTTTCCCTCGAGACTGATTGTAATTTGGTCACCTGCAGAGATGCCCTCTGCCGCAAGATTTATGGGAATAACATAGCGCGCCCAAGGCTTGCCAGAAGAACTAGAGAGTTCCATTTCACAAAGTGCATTATTTTGTATTCCCCTTACTGCTACATTTCCTACTTTAAGCCTATTCGTTAAAGGCATTGCAGTATTACTATTTACGATATCAGCGTTACAAGACGGTTGAGAAGACGATGGGCAGTTTATAGCACCGGTAGACCATAAAGCGAAATAATTACCGATATCGGTAAATTCTCCACCGATGGCTAAATTACCATTGGCATACGCTAAATCACTGATAATATAGTCAGACCCAACATTAGTTCCAGAGCCCAATGCGCTAAACTTGTTAGTATTCGGGCTCCATTGTGCAAGCCCTTTCATAATCAAGTTGGTGGTGTTATCATTAGAAACCGTACTAAAGGTACCACCTATATAAATATTATTTCCATCTGAGGTAATTGCTCTAACCTCACCCCCCGCAATACCTCGAGATAATACTTGATGCGCTCGATTGGAAACCGAGTACCGCCCCATATAGTTCTGGCCACCGACATAAATATATCCTCTATATTCTTCTATTTCCTTAACAAACAATGAATTGGCTCCTGGGTAAGAATTCCACTTACCACCAGCATAACGGGCAATTCGGTTTGCAGCTACATTCCCTACCGCTGTAAAATTTCCGCCAATAATTATATCACCATTCGAAGCCACCTCCAATGCACGTATTTCGTTGTTTGGGTACGTATTCATATTGCTCCATGAACTTCCATTATATCGCGCAAATTTTGATATCGAAACACCAGAAACGCTTGTACTCGCTCCAATAAAATAAACAGCGCCATTTGGTGCACTATCTATTTCATAAACCACGCCAGAAGAATTGTGGTTAATTATCAAACCGTTCGAAAGTTGTGCTAGATTCTTGGCGTTTATACCATTTATCTTACTGAAATTTCCTCCGATCCAAACGTCGCCATTTGCCGCAGCATGAATATCCTCTACTTCTCCAGTAATATAATAAGATGCGCTAAAACCTGTATTTTTATCGTAAGCCACCAGTTTTGATACCGATGCACCTTGGGCGTTGGTAAAATTACCTCCAATCCAAACAGAATTATTAACGGTTTCCAAAGCGTTTACACGTCCGTTTAAATTTATAGCGCACTGATCAAAATTACCGATGCCGTTTACCGCGACGTTTTCATTAGATTGCTGTCCTGTAATTTTAAAAATTGCGCCAGAATTATTTGAATAGTTGTAGGCGTTGGAAGAATTTGGATTGGAGTCATAATTTTGACCAAATCTTAAAAAGTACAATTCCGTGCCACTTTCATTACGACCAAAAGATACAATAGCAGCGTCATCAGGAGAAGTAGTAAATAGTTTGGCTTGAACCAAACTCTCTCTATTAGTTGCCAAACTAGGATTAGTACTGTCAGGCCCTGAATCGGCATTGATTGCCCAAACATCTCCACTGATGTAGTCGGCAAAAACGTATTTTCCTTGAATTTCAGGATTTGTAAGAGAACCTTCGTATACATAACCACCAGTTAACGAGGTTGCAGATTTTGTAAAATAAGGTGCTCTAAGAGCACCACCATTTAAATAAGCTGACTGATTTTGATAGGTGCCTTCCCATCTTCCCCAGCCGTAGTTGCTTCCGCCATGTGAAAGCGAAACTCTATTGATTTCATCTTGTTGGCTAGCTCCTACATCTCCAATCCATAGCTTATCACCATGAAAACTAAATTTCCATGGGTTTCTCAATCCAAAAATCCATATTTTTCTGGTATCGACATCGCCAGAGGATGCATAAGGGTTACTAGAAGGAATAAAAAATGTGCCATTAGTGTTGATCCCTATTCTTAAAATGCTTCCAAATATATGAGACAAATCTTGTGCACGCTCATTACCATTACCTGCAGAATCCCCACCGTCTCCAATTCCCATGTATAGGTACCCATCAGGGCCAAATTCGATATGACCACCGTTGTGCGTGTGGTGTGAAGTAGGTTTTGTGGCTGTAAAAACTACCTTTCTAGAATTGGCAGTTGCCGCAGGGTTGCCTTCGTTTAAAGTGAGTTGGGCAAGATTAACTTTATAAGGAGGTGAGCCCGTTATATAGTAGATATAGAATCTTTTATTACTACTGAAATTTGGATGCAAAGCCATACCCAACAAACCTATTTCAGTGCCATCTCTTCCAGAACTAACTATACTAGATAGGTTTGCTACTAATGACTTAGCGCCTGTTGACTCTTTTATTTGATAGATATAACCGGTTTTTTCTATTATAAACAGTCGGTTTGAACCATCGTTGCTGGGAACTATTTCTAGTGGAGTATCGAAGGTTAGACTAGGATATGCATTGGTGTAGCCAAGCTGTTGTGCATTAAGATTAAAAGTTGATGATAGGGGGAAAATTAAAGCACAAAAGAGAGCTTTGAGTAAAAATTTTTTCATTTTGCGGGGGTTTTGTAACTAGTTTACAATCAAAAAAACACAGTTTAACTTCATATAATGGTAGTTAAACGTGTTTACTGACTTAATGTACGTAAGAACTACTGAAATAGATTATAGGAATTCAATGTAGTTTAAAAATAATGTTCAAAGATGTAATTATCTCTTTTTTCGATGTAATGCATACCTCCTAAAGTGAATCTTGTAAATTTTGACTCATTTTGCAGGAAAAAAAATATTGTTAGGAAAGGGAAGTAATGCTGAGAAGTTTATTCTAATTACAAGTAATTTGATCAATAAACATTCGAAAAATTCATTTTAAGACTATAAAAGATTCAAAATCTCAGCTGCCTTTTCTAAAGTCTCTTCTTTTTTAGCAAAACAAAAACGCAGCATTTTGTCGTCTCGACTATGAGTATTAAATGATGATATGGGAATGCAGGCCAACTTATGGTCGATAATCAGATGTTTGGCGAACTCTTCATCCGATTGTTCAGATAGTGCAGAATAGTCAACAAGTTGAAAATATGAACCTTGACTAGGTGTAAATTTCAGCCTAGAATCTTTGATAGCATCTAAAAAGAAGTCCCGTTTCGCTTGATAGAATGCGCCTAAATCTAAATAATGACTGCCGGTTTCGAGATAGGTGGCTAATGCATGCTGAACGGGTCGTGGAACACAAAAAACATTGAATTGATGTACTTTTTGAAATGCATGCATCAATTCTTTGGGCGCTACGCAATACCCAATTTTCCATCCGGTTACGTGAAACGTTTTGCCAAAGGAGGAACAAATAATACTTCGTGAAGCCAAATCATTAAAACGGGAAACACTTTGATGTTCTTCGCCATCAAAAACGATGTGCTCATAGACCTCATCGCTCAACAAAATAACGTTGGTATCTCGAAGAATCTCTTGTAATTGTAACATGTCACTTTTGGCAAAAATACGCCCGATTGGGTTATGGGGTGTATTGATAATAACCATTCTTGTCTTTGGCCCCACTTTAAATTTGAACTCTTCCCAATTAACCGTATAGTCTTGTGCGTTCAATTGAACTTGAATCGCTATTCCACCGTTAACTGCGATCGCTGGTTCATAGCAATCATACGCTGGCTTTATTACGATTACTTCATCGCCTTCATTCACAAAAGTTGAGATAGCAGTATAGATACCTTGGGTTGCGCCCGCTATGACTGTAATTTCCGTTTTGGGGTTATAAAATCGATTGTGAAGTTTTTTGATTTTCGAGGCTATAATCTCACGTAGCGGCAGCAGTCCCTGCATTGGAGCATATTGATTATGACCTTCCATCATGGCCTTGCTCACCAGCCCTATAAGTTCTGGATCGGCTTCAAAATCTGGAAAACCTTGAGATAAATCAACAGCCTTATGTTTTCTTGCCAAGTTACCCACGGTTGTAAAAATGGTTGTTTTGACATTTGGAAGTTTTGATGAGGGTAGTTGAGGTAGCGGCATTTTCAAAAATAGTGAATTACTTCGCTATCGAATTTCCGATAGCTGTTCGAATGCCGGTCAAGCAATCTTTTGACAAGGAATGCGATTTTTCAGATGGTCTATGACCTGAGCTAAACAATGATCTAGGTTTTTTTTGATTTCCGTTTCCCAGAAACGGAAGACTTTGTACCCTGAGCCTTTCAGTTCGGCATTCACTTCACGGTCTCGTTGCATATTCCGTTCTATTTTGGCAATCCAAAATTCCCTGTTGGTCTTTATTTTGGGTTTGCGTTCGGCCCAATTGTAACCATGCCAATATTCCCCATCTATAAAAATAACCGTTTTATATTTCTTCAGTACAATGTCTGGCCTGCCGATTAGTTTTCGATAATCTATTCTATAGCGATACCCTGCAGCATAAAGCGCTTTTCTAAAAGCTAGTTCTGGTTTGGTGTTTTTACCGCGTATTTTACCCATGATTTTAGAACGTTCAGGAGTAGTGTAGAATCCTGATTCTTCATTAAACCGAGGAACTTTTATGCGTTCTTCTGAATAGGGTTTGGGCATTTCTAAAAATAGAAAATTCCCTACTTTGCAGCAGGGAATTTCAAAATAATTTTTAATTCTAAAGGCTTACCCTTTTAAGCTAGCGCTAAAATATTCTCTGTTCATACGAGCAATATTTTCTAAAGAAATACCTTTTGGGCATTCTACTTCGCATGCTCCTGTGTTGGTACAATTACCGAATCCTTCGAGATCCATTTGGCGTACCATATTCTGCACCCTATCTGTTGCTTCAACCTGCCCTTGGGGCAATAAAGCGTACTGAGAGACTTTCGCTGAAGTAAATAGCATTGCGCTGGCATTTTTGCAGGCTGCAACACAAGCGCCACAACCAATACACGTAGCGGCATCCATAGCCTCATCGGCAGCATGTTTGTTAATAGGAATGGCATTTGCATCAACCGTATTACCGGATGTATTAACTGAAATATAACCACCCGCTTGCTGAATACGATCGAACGCGCTGCGGTCAACCATCAAGTCTTTTATAACAGGAAAAGCTTTTGCTCGAAAGGGTTCGATAACAATTGTATCGCCATCATTGAATTTGCGCATATGCAATTGACAGGTAGTCACAAATCGATCGGGCCCATGGGGCTCACCATTGATTTGCAATGAACAAGAACCACAAATACCTTCGCGACAATCATGGTCAAAAACAACAGGCTCATCCCCTTTGTTGATCAACTCCTCGTTCAATACATCCATCATTTCTAAAAAAGACATATCACCATCTATTCCGCTTATGGGATAATCGACCATTTGTCCTTTCGATTTAGCATCGCTCTGACGCCATATTTTTAGATTCAGCTTCATAGTACTAATATGTTTATATTTTATTCGTCAACCCGTCTAATGTCTAAATCAGATTTTTCAAAATTCAATTCTAAGCCTCCGGTTTTCTTTAGAATATAATTTAATAATAGGGTAATAATTAACGTAATTATAAATACGAGTGCACCGTAAATTATAGGTAAAAATAAAATGAAAAAAATACTTCCGCCAAAGATAGCTGCCGCCGGCCCCATAGATTCAGTGGCTGTAATGCCTATTGCAGAGAATAATAAAAAAAATGGCAGAAAAATAATCAGTAGCACTGATACAGTAAGGATAGCGGAAATAGTTGCGTATTTTACCGGATCAACTCGTTTTAACTTCAATTTTAAGATACTCATAATCCAAAATTTCTTTTGCCGAACCTTTTCGGAGATTAAACTACAAAAGGAACGAGGCCTTATTTGCTTACAACAATTAACCTATTTATAACTACGCGTCTTCAACTCAATATTCTCATACACCAAATCTTCTTTATGAAGAACGGCATCTTTTGGTTCTCCTTTATACTCCCAGGCAGAAACGAATTTGAAGTTCTCATCATCGCGCAATGCTTCCCCTTCCGGTGTCTGGTACTCTTCCCTAAAATGACCTCCACACGATTCATTTCTGGTAAGTGCGTCTTTTGCGAACAGCTCCCCAAGCTCAAGAAAATCTGCTACACGACCTGCTTTTTCCAATTCCTGATTTAGGCCATCAGCTTTTCCTGGGATTTTCACATTAGCCCAAAAATCGGTACGTAGCGCTGAAATTTCATCGATTGCCTCTTGCAACTCTTTTGCATTTCTGCTCATACCGCACTTATTCCACATAATCTTACCCAATCGTTTGTGGTAATAGTCCACTGAATGTGTTCCTGAACCACCCATTAACTTTGCGATACGTTCAGTTACAGCTTTTTCAGCAGCTTCGAACTCGGGAGAATCGGTCGCTATTTTACCAGTTCGAATATCATTGGACAAATAATCCCCAATCGTATATGGCAACACAAAGTAGCCATCTGCCAAACCTTGCATCAAAGCAGATGCGCCAAGGCGATTGGCACCGTGGTCACTAAAATTAGCTTCTCCGGCCGCATAGCACCCTGGAATAGTAGTTTGCAGGTTATAATCCACCCAAAGACCGCCCATCGTATAGTGCACTGCAGGGTAAATCATCATAGGTGTCTTATACGGGTTTTCGTCTACGATTTTATCGTACATCTGAAAGAGGTTCCCGTATTTTTCTTCAACAACTTTCTCACCCAATTCGCGAAACGTTTTTTCATCGGGATTGTTCAATCCGGAAGTCAATGCTTTTTCTTTTCCGTAACGCATTATGGCAGCGGCAAAGTCCAAATAGACCGCTTCTCCAGTTTTATTTACACCAAAGCCGGCATCACATCGCTCTTTAGCTGCTCTTGAGGCTACATCTCTAGGTACAAGGTTACCGAATGCAGGGTAACGACGTTCCAAATAGTAATCTCTATCTTCTTCTTTGAGTTGTGTTGGTTTTAATTTACCGTCCCGAATCGCCTGAGCGTCTTCAATACGTTTTGGCACCCAAATACGACCGTCATTACGTAATGATTCTGACATTAATGTCAACTTGGATTGATGGTCTCCAGAAACGGGAATGCAGGTCGGGTGAATCTGTGTAAAGCACGGGTTAGAAAAGAAAGCACCTCTTCTATGCGCTCTCCAGGCTGCCATAACATTACTGCCCATTGCATTTGTGGAAAGGAAGAAAACGTTTCCGTAACCACCAGTAGCCAAAACCACGGCGTGTGCCGAATGACGCTCAATTTCTCCTGTAACCAAATTACGGGCGATAATACCTCTGGCCTTACCATCGACCTTTACCAAATCCATCATTTCATGACGGTTGAAAGGTTGAATTTTACCACGGTTTATCTGCCGGTTCATGGCCGAATAAGCACCCAAGAGCAATTGCTGCCCTGTTTGCCCTTTAGCATAAAAGGTTCGGGATACCAAAACACCCCCGAACGAACGGTTGTCTAAAAGCCCACCGTACTCGCGAGCAAAAGGAACACCTTGAGCAACACATTGGTCGATAATATTGCTAGATACTTCCGCTAAACGATAAACATTAGATTCTCGAGAACGATAATCCCCGCCTTTGACAGTGTCATAAAATAGGCGGTAGTTGCTATCGCCATCACCTTGATAATTTTTCGCTGCATTTATTCCTCCTTGTGCCGCAATAGAGTGCGCACGACGAGGAGAATCTTGATAACAAAATGTTTTTACATTATAGCCTAGTTCGGCCAAAGTAGCGGCAGCTGAGCCGCCTGCAAGACCTGTTCCCACAACAATAACGTCTATATTACGCTTATTTGCCGGGTTTACCAGGTCGATATGATTTTTATGGCTGGTCCATTTATCGGCCAAAGGCCCTGATGGTGCTTTAGAATCCAATATGCCCATAATTAATGTGTTAACTGATTTAAGTGATGGTAAAGTGCAATGAATATGAACCCTAATGGAATACCTATTGCATAAATTTTGGTGAACATGTTGATTGCCGGAGTGTACTTATTGTTCAATCCCATAGATTGAAAAGAGGAGGCAAAACCATGCAACAGGTGTAACGAAAGAAGTACGAATGAAACAACATAAATTACAGTTCGCCAAAATGGCTCGAACTTATGAACCGTCTCCGCATGATAGCGGGTTGCGTCTTCAGGGTTGCTTTCAATGTATTTGTAGGCCATTTCGTGTAACCAAAAATCATACATGTGCAATCCTATAAAAGCCAATACCACCAATCCTGTGATAATCATGTTTCTTGAAAGCCAAGATGCATTTGCACTGCCTTTGTATTTGGCATATTTAACACCACGTGCGTTTCGGTTTTGCAGTTCTAGAATTATTCCCATTACAAAGTGTACAATGACGCCCGCAATCAAAATCGGTTGCAAAATGTATTGCACCAACGGGTTATAGCCCATAAAATGGGACCAAGAATTAAAAGTATCCGGTGCGATTACCGATGTAACGTTGATAACAAAGTGTTGTCCTAGAAAAAAGACCAAAAAGAGTCCCGAGAGTGCCATAACGACTTTTCGGGCAATCGAAGATTTTACCAATCCACTCATTAGTTGTTTATTTAGCTTTACAAAGTTAGTTCACAACGAAGTTATTAACAAGTTTTAGTATGCTTTAGTATAATGATTGCGCTAAAGTGTACCAGCTGTTTAAGAATAGTGTTGTTTTTCTAACAAAATCGGTACAAAACTTCGACAAATTGGGTTCAAGTTTTTATTGAAATCATTTGATTATTTTTATTAAAGTCGATCTCGGAGTCGAGATTTCTAAGTTTTTGACCGATATTACGAAAGAAACATAGTACCTAACCAAGCTCTGCGATGAATATTGCACTACTTTCTGTAAGTATGAATGTCTATTCGACAAAACGAATAGCAGAGGAAGCCGAAAAATTAGGGCATTATATCGAACAGGTAGATCACACCAGATGTTCCGTAAAATTAGGGTCGAAAAAACCACGTATTTTCTTAGGTGAGGATGATATTACCGATGAGTTTGATGCCATAGTTCCTCGTATCGGCGCAAAAGTTTCGAGACATGGCGCAGCAATAGTAAAGCAATTTGAGATGAACGGTGTCTTCAGTACTGCCCGTTCACTTAGTATTTTACGAGCTAGAAACAAGGTTCGAACACTTCAGATAATGGCGAGAAAAGGGATTCCTATTCCGGAGACGTTATTTTCTATAAATCCCGATAATATTTCTGAGCAAATCGAGATTCTTGGCGGTGCGCCCGTTATCATTAAATTACAAGAAGGCACTCAAGGTTTAGGAGTGATGCTAGCCGAATCGAAAAAATCAGCAAAATCTATCATAGATACATTATATAAGATGGATACCAGTATTCTGATTCAAAAATTCATTGAAGAGAGCAATGGGGAAGATGTACGCATATTTGTGGTCGGGAATAAGATAGTCGCCAGTATGAAACGCAGTAGTGAGGCGGGCGAATTTCGCTCGAATGTGCATCGTGGTGGATCAACAGAGACGGTAAAACTGAGCTCAAAAGAACAGTTCATCGCTTTGAATGCAACTAAGCATATAGGATTGGGGGTTGCAGGCGTTGATTTGATACGTTCTAGAAAAGGCCCGCTATTGATTGAAGTAAATGCTTCGCCCGGGTTGCAGGGCATTGAAGCAGCAACTGGAGTGAATATCGCTAAAGAAATTATATTGTACGTAGAACGTAATGGTGGTAGAAAGCGAAGAAGATAACTATGGAAAATATGACCATTACAATTGGAGGGGAAACTGTAGAGCCGGGGGAAAATAAGTTGCTCAAAATTAAGATTGATAGACTTCCTACAGGTACCTTAATCGATATTCCGGTTTATGTTTTCAATTCTAAAAAACCAGGCCCTACGATTTTAGTGCAAGCTGGGTTGCATGGCGATGAGATTAATGGAATCGAAATTGTTAGGCGTATGTTGGCGGAAAAGAGATTCGATGTAGAATGTGGGGCCGTAATCGCAGTGCCTATTCTCAACATCTTCGGATTTATCCATTTTTCAAGAGATGTACCCGACGGAAAAGATGTTAATCGAAGTTTTCCTGGCACCAAATCGGGTTCGATGGCGAATAGAATCGCTTACCATTACATGAATCAAATACTTCACCAAGTTGATTATGGTATTGACTTACACACTGGCGGAGGTCAACGACATAACTTTCCGCAGATAAGATATACCGAGGCCGATGAAATGAGTGCCAAACTAGCTGAGGTTTTTAATGCGCCCATTTCTTTTCCCTCCAATCTAATAAAAGGTTCCTTTAGAAATGCTGCCCATAAACAAGGAAAACCCATGGTGGTCTTTGAGGCTGGGGAGAGCATGCGATTTGATGATTATTCGATTTTAGAGGGAATGCAGGGAATTTTGAATGTATTTAAACATTTCAATATGATTTCTAAGATAGACCCGAAATATATTGGTCGAAGTAAGACAGTTCATTTGACTGGGCGAAGATGGTTACGTGCGCCTACTGCGGGTATGTTCATTCCAAAGATTACCAATGGCAGCGAGTTTACCAAAGGCCAGATACTGGGTATTGTAACAGATACTTTTGCAAAACGAACAAAATCGATAAAAGCGCCATTCGCTGGTCTGGTATGTTGTATAAATTATCAGGCGGTAGTTAATCAAGGAGATGCGCTTTTTCACATCGGAAGCCCTGAATAACCCTTATTCAAAGTACTCAAGTACTGTGCTTGACCCGACCCTGTTTATCGGGAATTTTGCTCACCGAAAACAGGGTGCCGGGTTACTCCATATCTTTCAATTGAACCGATAAAGCCTTTGTAGAAAGTTGCACTTCAATTAAACTAAGAACCAAAGATATCATAAGGGCAAATAGACTGATGCCAAAAATAAGATTGGCCAAATCAGTAAGTTCAAAATAGAGAAGTGCCATGGTAATAACAGCTAGTAAAAAGCTTACGATTGCTGTAGCCTGCATATTCTTTATGATTGTTAGTCGTTTCCGTAGCTTTCGTACCTGTATTGCAATCGATTTTGACTCGGTTTCCTGAAATTTACCGTGTAATTGGCGAATCAATGCGGCTATGGCCAGATATCGGGCATTATACGCCAACATAGTTAGCGATATTGCTGGGAAGAGTAGTGCGGGAATGCTTAAGCTCAGAGCCATATATATTTTATAAGTATTTCTGGAAAATTTATTTTAATTAGTGATCGATGACTTGCTCTACGACCCATGATTGATTATTCTTTTTTCTTAATGGGTATCCAAACCTGTTCTTCAGAATCAGGTGCGTTGTTTTTATACTTTTCGCCTAATAGTTCAAAGTGTGGCCTGTCATCTAGCTGGTATTGGGACTGGGGCAACCATTCTCTAAGAATATATTGCATTGTTTTAGGAAATTCACCGGCCGAACCCTTATGTAAAAAGACGGCATAGCCGCCGGAATCAAGGGTTAACATCTCAAAACCGTTTGATATATTTTGAATTGACCCAACCTCAATGGCAGCCCATTTGGTAAATGTATTTAGAGGGCTAAAGTTCCTAAAATAGTGAATTTCGTCAGAAATCTGAATAGAGTATAAGTCAGTGCCGATAACATCCTCTATGCTTGACCTATTTCTCATAAAATCTTGCCAAACCTCGACGGTTTTGTTTTTGGCCAAAGACATTCGAACAGCTTTACCCACCAACATTTTCTCTGGAATATTTTCGATTTTTAAGAACATTCCTATTCAATCTCAAATGCTACTTTCTCACTGGCATCATTACCATCAATTTCGACTAGATACTTTCCTTTCGGCAGGTAGGTTTTGCCATTATCAGCTTGCTTTAGTTTGGTTTTGTTCTTTTTCAAAAATGCTATTTTTCCAGATTTCGAAAAGGCCATATCATACGAGAGTATGTTCATTCCCCTATCGCCTTTCATCTCGGTTTCGCTAACGGTGATACCACCCACTGTTTTGATTTTAGCAGTATAGTTATCGGCTGCTGAACTATAAAAAACAACATCTAAGCCCGGGGTTTGTGGTTTGCCCCAAGAACTCCACGAACCGCCCCATCGTGGAGAATGTTTTACGCTTTCCAGTTTGTAGACGTAAAGATCTTTGCCCATAATGGTCGAAGTCAAAGCCTGTAAATTAGAAATATCAGCTTTGTAGATGCTTCTACCATGTGTGCCAACTAATAAATGCTTTGCCTCTTGTTGAATTACGAGGTCATGCACAGCCACATTTGGCATTCCGTTTTGGAATACTTCCCAAGAAGCACCGCGATTGAACGATACATATAATCCGTTGTCGGTACCCACAAAAAGAAAGTTTTCGTTTTCAACATCTTCAACCAAGGCGTTTACAGGTGACGCAGGAATTCCTGCGGCAATACTTTTCCAAGTCGCACCATAGTCGTCGCTTACATAAACGTAAGCTGTAAAATCATCGTTTCTATACCCGTTTAAAGTTGCGAATACACGCTCTTTTCTGTGTTTGGAAGCCACTACTTCGGTCACCCAAAGGTCTTTCGGAAAAGTAGTTGAAAGGTTTGTCCAACTTCCGCCAGCATCTTTGGTTACTTGAACTAAACCATCGTCACTTCCGGTATAAATAAGTCCAAATTTAAATGGAGATTCGGAAATAGTGGTTAAGGTGCCGTAAGCTACATTTCCTTCTTTTCCGCCTTGAGTCAAATCACCGGATATGGCTTCCCAATCATCACCTTTATTCATTGAACGGTGCAACTTATTTCCACCTAGATACAAAATATCTTGATTGTGTGGAGATAATAAAATCGGAGTCTGCCAGTTAAAGCGATAGGGCGTTTCTCCTAGTTCATGTTTGGGCTGAATGTATTTGCGTTCGCCGCTTTCTTTGTGTAGACGAAAATAATTTCCGAACTGATACCCAGTATAGACCACATTATGATTTCTACTATCAATTTGTACCTGCATACCATCGCCCCCCATTAACATTTTCCAAGGATATTGTCCCGATTGGTGCCATCGACTGTCATCCGGAGCGTTGTGTGCACTCTCCCAAACCCCATTGTCTTGCAACCCGCCATAGACATGATAAGGTTCTTGGTTGTCCACATTTATGGCATAAAACTGCCCAACTTGCGGCGAATTATTTTTGGTCCAATTTTCGCCGTCATCGTAAGAAATATTGATGCCCCCATCGTTTCCGTTGATGAGGTGCCCCGACATTTTAGGGTTGACCCATAATGCGTGATGGTCGGCGTGTACGTTTTCGCCACCAATGCTTTTATAGGTTTTGCCCCCATCATCTGATTTGATAAAGGGTACTCCGGCAAGGTAAATTCTATCGATGTTCGACGGATCCACCCGAATCTGGGCAAAATAATATCCATAACTATAGAAAAGGTCATCAATATAATTTTCGTTCTGTTTTTTCCATGTTTTACCTGAGTCATCACTACGATATACTTCAGCGCCTACTACAGGAGTGTCGAACAACATAGAGTTTGCATCCTCAAGATACTTGGCGAGGTCTACCGGTTTTGCCGTTCCCGAACGCACTAATTGTTTTACGTTATCGGCCCTGTATTTTTCTTGAAAACCATTGCTTTTTAAAAAAGTATTCAATTTTTTGTCTTCTAATTTCAAGAAATCGTCAGACGACATGGCCTTAAAATCTTCTTTTGTGAGTCCGTCAGATTTCTTTTTACTCGCTTCTGATTTTTCCCTGCGAAATTGGCTGTCATGTACAGCATATACTGTTTGGTCGTTAAAAACGGCAAGACCGATACGGCCAACACCTTCTCCTGTTGGAAACCCACTTTCCGGGGTGGAAACTTTGTTCCACGTAGAACCGCCATCGGTGCTTTTAAAGATTCCCGAATCGTTGCCATTGCCCTTAAAATTCCATGCTTTTCTGTCTTTTTGCCAGGCAGCAGCAAACATGATATCAAAGTTATTGGGCGAGCAAGCCACATCTATTATCCCAGCTTCATTACTGACAAAAAGGGTTTTTTGCCATGTTTTTCCGCCATCATTGGTTTTGTAAATACCTCGTTCTTCATTTGGAGTATATAAATGTCCCGTAGCCCCTACTACGACATCATCAGGGTTACTAGGGTTTATAAGAACCCGACCGATATGATGCGAATCGGGGAGTCCCATGTGCTGCCAAGTTTCACCCTTATCCGTAGATTTTAAGATACCGATACCGGCATACGAGGAGCGTGAAGAATTATTTTCACCAGTACCGACCCAAATAGTACCGGTTGCCCAATCTACAGCAATATCGCCAACATTTTGTGTTTGCGAATTATCCAAAATGGGAGTGAACGAGGTGCCATTGTTTTTAGTATGCCATAAACCGCCTGAAGCATAGCCCACGTAGAACTCTGCAGGGTTTTCGGGATTTACATCAACGTCTACCACGCGACCACTCATTACGGTGGGGCCAATATTTTTCAAAGGAATGTTTTTTACGATGGATTTTTCGTGCATTTCTTGTTTCTGTTCTAGTGCTTTGGTAACCATTTCAGCATCTGATGCAGTTGTTTGGGCAAAAAGCGAAACGGTAAAGGTGAGCGAAATAGCAAGTAGAAAATTCTTCATGTGATCTTTACTTTAAGTTTTGAATGGGTAAGGTAAGCATATCTTTAAGCAGCAGCAAACCTTAACTTAGAGTGCTATTTAAGATGATTAAAATTCATAAATTGATAATATTCAAATAGTTAAAATGCAAATTATTAAATTATTTTGTTAAATTCATGCCATACAAACAACTAAAACTTTAAAAAAATGGAACAGTATTTACCGTTGATTATTCAACTTGTAACGGGAGGCCTTGGAGGTATTACCGCAGGAAAATTAATGAAAAATCTATCGCTTGGAACAGCCGGTAACGCCTTATCCGGGATATTGGGAGGTGGCATTGGCGGACAGTTATTGGGTATGCTAGGTATCGGAGCAGGTGCTGCTTCCGGTGTCGATACCAGCGAGGCAGTTGGCGCGGCGACCGAAGCGTCAGCTAGTGGTATGGATATGTCAGCCATTCTCGGAAGCGTTGCGGGTGGTGGTGTAGGTGGAGGTGTTGTAATGGCAGTTATCGGCGCTATTAAAAAAGCCATATCGAAATAAGTAAACAACCAACTTTCAACCAGAGAAGAGGCCTTGTAAATAAGGTCTCTTTTTTTGTGATAAAAAATCAGTAGTGTAAGGTTAAAGACGTAAGACCGCTGCGCTGCTGGACATAAGACTTAAGAGTAAATTTTAACTAATTGAAAATCAGTGTCCCTACTGAATAATTTAATCTTATTGCAAGGAATTTTATAAAAGCTGTAAAAGCAGGGTGTCAAATCTCAATTCAGCTTTGACAACTAGTGATTGCGGGCATTATCAGAACATATTAAAATATTTACCGGACAGTAATGATAAAAAATTATATTTGGGCAGTAAACTTGTTTACCTCAAAAACATTATGCCATGGGACAGTATTTAAATTTGCTTTTTATTTTGGTAATTGTGGGATGCACTGTCCAGAAGTCTTATGAAATAGGAGAAATCAAAACCCCGAAAGGTGACATTTTACTCTGGCTAAATGATGAAACCCCAAATCATAAAGAAAGTTTTATTCAACTTGCAAAAGAAGGCTACTGGGATTCTTTGACTTTTAATCGTGTAATTCCCGACTTTGTTATTCAAGGTGGATGTCCTGACACTCCCGAAGGGTTTCATGATCCTGAGTATCTTTTAGAACCAGAATTCAACGAGAAGTTAGTACATGACTACGGAGCGCTGGCTGCAGGAAGAGATGGCAACCCGGATAAATTATCTGCAAGGTGCCAATTTTATATCGTTCAAAATAAGGAGGGTGAACACAGACTTGATGGTGATTATACCGTTTTCGGGAAGGTAATCAAAGGCATGGAAATCGTTGATGCGATTGTTAACGTTGCGCGTGATTCTCTAAACAAACCCTTAGCTCCGATTACCTTAGATGTAAACATAATTTCTATGGAAGAAGCCGAATTAAGAGCCCTTTACGTGCCGGAAAATTAGCTTTCGCCACTTGTATTAGCATACCTAATTCTTACATTTGAGTCAGAAATAAAAGAGAAATGAAGTACAAGCAAATATCAAATTCCCTATTTAAGAAGAGCCGCAAAAAATTCATGCAGCAGATGAAGCCCAAAAGTATTGCGGTCTTTAATTCCAATGATGTGTACCCGATAAGTGCCGATAGTACAATGCCCTTTGAGCAGCATCGCGATATTTTCTATCTGAGCGGGGCCGATCAAGAAGAAACCATTTTAGTGTTGTTTCCCGATGCGATGAACGCCAAGCATAAAGAGGTACTTTTTGTACGTGAAACCAACGAGCACATTGCTGTTTGGGAAGGCGAAAAATTGACCAAGGAAAAGGCCACCGAAGTCTCGGGAATTGAAACTATTTATTGGCTATTCGATTTTGACAAAATCTTCTTTGATTTAATGACCGAGGCCGATACGGTGTATTTTAATACGAACGAACATTACCGGCAGGCGGTAGAAACCCAAACACGCGAAGATCGTTTTATTCAAAAGTGCAAACTACAATTTCCGGCGCATCAATATGCGAAGAGCAATCCTATTCTTCAAGACATTAGAGGGGTCAAAGAACCAGAGGAAATCGAGTTGATGCAGACTGCCTGTAATATCACCGAAAAGGGATTTCGTCGACTATTAGGTTTTATTAAGCCTGGCGTTTGGGAATATGAAATCGAAGCGGAGTTATTGCACGAATTCGTTCGTAACCGTTCTAAAGGTTTTGCATACACACCTATAATCGCTTCTGGTAATAATGCCAACGTATTGCATTACATTGAGAATAATCAGCAATGCCAAGCCGGAGATTTAATTTTGATGGATGTCGCGGCAGAGTATGCAAATTACTCCAGTGACCTGACAAGAGCCGTACCCGTAAGCGGAAAATTTACGCAACGACAAAAGGATGTCTATAATGCCGTACTTCGAGTAAAAAATGAAGCGACCAAACTATTGGTGCCCGGAACTATTTGGGCCGAATACCATAAAGAATGTGGTAAAATCATGACTTCGGAATTACTAGGACTTGGCTTGTTAGACAAGGCCGACATACAAAATGAAAACCCTGATTGGCCGGCCTATAAGAAATACTTCATGCACGGCACCAGCCATCATATCGGACTCAATACGCACGATTACGGGGAACTTAAAAAACCTATGAAAGCCAACATGGTCTTTACGGTAGAGCCTGGCATTTATATTCCGGATGAGAAAATGGGAATTCGATTGGAAGATGATGTGGTCATTCAAGAAAACGGTGAACCATATAATTTAATGGGAAATATTCCTATTAAAGTGGAGGAGATTGAGGAGTTGATGCAAGCCCCCTAACCCCGAAGAGGGAATTCTTACTCGGACGAGAAGCCCCCTCTAACCCCCTCAAGGGGAGGATTTTTTACTCTGATGAATTTCTTTTTTGAAAGATAGTAGATGCTAACTTTCTATAACGACGCATCTTATTTTAAATTGTCCCCTTGAGGTCCCGATAGCTATCGGGATTAGGGGTGTATTGCGGCATGGTGAAAAAACTGTAAATTTCTTTATTCATTTAATTCTAATCGTTTTTCTAACGATAAGCACTCAGATAGGTCGAATACTTTATTTGGTAATTGTTCTTTTTATTAAAAGAACAACTTCAAAATAGCGCATCAAACGCTTAATTCTATTCGCTTTAGTTTATCAAATAACCACACTATTTTTCGTTCCAATGATTGCTCCAATATTCGGTCGTGAAAAGATTTTGGAGACTGAATATGTGGTTGCCCATACATTCATGACAAACTTAATGAACCGAAACTATGTTCGTCCAGAATTAAACGCTTCTCTTCAGAAAATTGCTCTTGGTTTAAACAGAAGGCAACCAGGAATAAAGTTAACTTATTTGGATGCTAATTTCCTTTTTATGAATAGGTTTCCATTGATACCCCATTTGAGTCACAATGACGGTAAGAAAATAGATATATCCTTAATTTATAGGGATGAAGAAGGCAGCTTGAAAAATAAAAACCCTTCTTTAAGTGGCTACGGGGTTTTTGAAGATCCTAAAGGAGGAGAACACTACCAAATAACAACATGTTTGGAGAAAGGAAGGTGGCAATATGATTTTCCCAAATACTTAACTTTTGGGGTGATAAATCCAAATCTTGAGTTCTCTGAAAAAGCAACCAAAGACCTGATTTTAGAGATTTTAAAACAACCTTCGACTGGAAAGCTGTTTATTGAACCTCATCTAAAAAGCAGATTGAATCTCAGGAATAAAAAAATAAGATATCACGGGTGTCAAGCGGTTCGGCACGATGACCATATTCACTTTCAATTAAAATAGAGAAAGTCACCGCTGCATTTTTAGATTTCCGTTTATAACTGGTAGTTTATTGCAGCATCAAAACTAAACTTCCTAAAATAAAGCACATTGGTAGTGTCGTTACGCTCCGCACCAATCCAGTCGGCCATTTCTTTTTCAGGAAATTGACTTTTATGGCACCTTAAAGAAGCAAATGCCTTTTCTTCATCTGCTGGACTGAATTTTATCACAGCATTCAAATAATCGGCATTTACATAACCTAAGCCCCAATCTTCGGGAAATTTTGTGATTTGTTCTTTTGTCCATCCGAAGTGGTAGAGGTCTACCTTGTCTGCCCAACCTTCGCGAAGTTAAATTTCTAGTGTGAGCATCGCGACCAAACGATGGTCTGGGTGACCCGTATCGCCATCAGGGCCGAAAGTGAGTATGACATCAGGATTTAACTCAGCTATTTTTTCTTTGATGCGATTTTTCAAACTAGCTACTTCTTCATAAAAATTGTGATTTCCGTTTAAACCAAGTCCATCTTTAGCATCTAAAAAGTGCGGAGGATTAATACCAAGTTCTTTGCAGGCGCATTTGGTTTCTTCCGTTCGTACCGAGATGAGGGAATCCCCTGCCGGTAGACCAGAATAGTCGGTACTACCGTAACGCCCATCGGTGGCGACCACTAAATAAACATCGCTCAACGCAGCGTATTTTGCCAGAACAGGGCCAATGGTTGTCTCGTCATCTGGGTGGGCGAATATGGCCATTATTGTTTTGGGGGCTCCTCTTTAGTATCGACTGCCAATTCTTGAGCAGCTTTTGGTTTTGAATTACATGTTATGAGTACTATGGAAAGGAAAGCGTAATAGAAATTTCTCATTTTTATTTCTTTGAGTTTGAAAGTAGGTTTGAAATTATAAAAACAACCAAAGCAGGCAGCACCCACCCCAAACTATACTGCTGTAAAGGTATCCATTTTAATATTCCTCCTTCTGTGGCTAGGGGACTCCTAATACTGGCCAAAAAATCAGGAATACTAAAAATCATGGTCGCAAGTACCACCGCTTTAAAGACTTTGGGAGAAGCATATTTTTCGGGCACCACATTCAACAAAATAAGAACGATGGTAATCGGGTAAATAAACATGAGTGCAGGAATCGCGATAATAACGATAGAATGAAAATCGAGTTGCCCGATCAAAACACCCATAGCACAAGCAAGAATTCCCGTAATTACGTAGGCTTTTTGTGAGCCTTTAAATATCCCTTTAAAATAGTCAGCGGTTCCTGTTACGATTCCGACCGCTGTGGTAAAACAGGCTAGGGCGATAAGAATACTCAACACCTTGTTTCCGAAGGCACCCAATGAGGCAATGCTGACTCCGCGAAGTAGGTTGGCACGTTGCATATCTCCACTTAGGGTAGTATCGACTTCGATGCCAGTGCCAAAGAAAGAGCCTACCGAAATTAAACCTGCGTATATAAGGAGTAAACCTAGGCCAGCAATAAAGCCTGATTTTCGAATGATAGCTCTTTTTGCTTCGAACGAGGTATGCCCCCTGAGATTTAAAGATATGATGACTACTGCACCAACCACAACCGCCCCGATGGCGTCAAAGGTTTGGTAGCCTTCTAGTAGTCCACTGACTACCGGAGCATCGAAGGTTGAGACCTTCATTATGCCATCGGAAGTAAAAAGTCCGATACCTATAACTCCAAAAAGCATGATTACGATTAGCGGTGTCAAGAACTTACCGATAAAGCTTAGTATTTTAGAACGGTTTAAAACAAAGACCAACACCAAAGCAAAATAAATACTGCTCGTCAACAACGGGCTTGTGCCAAAAGCAGGGTGAATAGCAATTTCATGTGTTGCAGATGCCGTTCGTGGCGAAGGAATGGTTACCGAAATCAGATAAACGATTATACAATAGATTGTACTGAAAGTCGGAGACACCTTTTTTCCAAAATCGTACATGGTGCCCTGCAGTCTGGCATGGGCCAAAATTCCTAAAATCGGAATCAGCACTGCGGTAATCATAAACCCTAGGGTCACCCAAAACCAATCTTCCCCTGCATTATAACCCAAAAGAGAGGGTAGTAGCAAATTACCTGCTCCGAAAAACAGAGAGAAAAGTGCAAAGGCGGTAACGAATGTCTCCTTAGAGGTGTTCATTAATACTTAAAGTTGTTAACCGTTTAATAATAAGGGAGAAAGATAAGCAAAACCCAGATATGCGGTAAATGAGCAATGTATTCTTGAAAAGGGTATTTTACCGATGTTAATAATTTTTAAAATGCATTTCATCGATGATTTGTACCTTTTCAACGAAATAACATCCGTTCATCGAAAATAATGGTTTTTCCATGGACGATTTCAAATAAAAACTTTTTGTTTGGCGTTCAGTATAAAAGCACTTTGTATAAAGTTGTTTTTGGACCCAATCTAAAAATTCCTCGTTCAGAGATATCCCCACAAATCTCGGTTCGATTTTAAACCTACTAGCATGAAAAAAGTATTTTGCAACCTATTCGGACATCACTACGCTGTTCAAAAAAAAGTTACACAGCACATCAAAGAGTACAAATGTATTCATTGTAGAAAAGAAGTTACTACCGATGTAAGCGGACACCTTTCTATCTTAACTCCTGAACTACAGGATATCAACAATACTTTGGAAAGTATTTATCAAAGAAGACATAGAGCCGCACAACAAGTGGCGTAATTTTCTAGCGCTATTGCGTCATCGTTGACTGAAAACCATATTAAGATTTTCCTGAAAATTAGGACAGCTTCGCTATCTTCACTGTCGTTCGCCCCACAACAGTAAAGCAGAACTGCGCTTCGATTTTTAGGAAACTTATAAGCCCCGACACTTTTGTGCCGGGGTTTTTTGTTAAAGTTGTTTTTCAGCACATAGAGTTTGCTGTGCTCTAACTTAATTTTCCGATTTACCTCTCCCAAGGAGAGGTCGGAACTACCACTTTCGGTAGTTCAGGGTGAGGTCATCCCCCGAAATGCCCGATTATCTTTTTACAAATTTCAGGAATTGCAGAATCAGGTAGATCATGGCCCATATCCGCTACCCAAATTGAATCGGAATTCGGAATAGTATTAGCTAATTTTTCGCCATGTGCGATAGGTATAACAGGGTCTTGTTTGCCATGAACTATTAAAGTAGGAATTTGCATATTTCTAAGGGCTTCATATCGAGATGTAGCCAGCAGAATGGCCTGTTGGTGGTGCCGAGCGGTAATAAAATGATACCCGTCTCGCTTCTCCTGATTGTACCGCGAAATTTCGGCCATTTCCTTTACATATATTTCGCCGCTAGCTTCGCCCATTAGGATTCTTCGCTGAACAACTTGTAGTTTCATCTTTCCCTTTTTACCCCCGAAGGCCCCATGTTTTAAAACGGCGCTTATCATTTGTGGCAACAATTCTTCTGACATTGGGGAGAGATCTTCATCCATAGCATCGCCCGTGGTCATGATTAAGGTTAGGCTTTCTATTTTATCAGGATGATTTATGGCCGCCAGCTGTGCTATCATTCCGCCCATTGAAACTCCTACAATATGTGCTTTTTGTAATTCTAAGGTATTCAGAATAGCAATAACATCCTCCGACATATCGGTTAGGGTGTATGCATTTTTCTTTTTCCATTTTTCGGTGGAAGTTGATAAACCTGTCCCGCGATGGTCAAAACGGACTACTTCATAACCCCCATCTACAAATTCTGAAATAAAATTCGGTGGCCAGCTAAGTGCATCGTTCCCATGACCCATAATTAAAAGTACAGTTGCTTTAGGAGTTTCTTTTGGGCTAATGCGTTCATACCAAACGGAATGTGAGCCTGACTTGGCAAAGCCTGTTTCGCCCGTTACTATTTCGGGTAAAGGAGCTTTCATCACGGTATTGATGATTTCTTTATCAGATTTGGATAGTTTAGGAACCGAAGCACAGGCATAAATAAAAATCGTAGCCACCAAAACAAATATGGTTACGCCAATAATTCTTAAAGCCTTCTTTAGCATTTTCATTTTATTTCTTTGACGACAAACTAGATTACAACTTTCAAAAGCAGGGTTGATTTTATTCGGAGGCAAATGAATTCCAACCTTGAGCAGTCAACGGAATCTTGGTATCACCTCGCGTCACTAAATTTGCTCCCATCGCAGCTTCCGTCATATGACCTATAACCGTTAGATTGGGATTTCCTTTTATTTTCTCGAAATCCTTCTGGTCTATAGTAAACAGAAGTTCGTAATCTTCACCACCGCTTAGCGCGACCAAAGTAATATCCATATTAAATTCTTCACAGGCGGAGATTACCGTCGGGTCTAAGGGTATTTTATCTTCGAATAGGTTGCAACCTACTTTACTTTCTTTACATAAGTGCAAGATTTCGGATGATAGTCCGTCGCTAATATCAATCATAGCAGTGGGCTGTACTGCCAGCGATTTAAGTAGTTC
>Ga0114957_1000593_pt1 | contig 45791 bp, 38 predicted proteins | sample BantaG_FD_87175 | JGI IMG/M metagenome (GOLD analysis project Ga0114957, IMG submission 87175) | Marine algal microbial communities from Bantry Bay, Ireland - BantryBay_4 metaG | ecosystem: Host-associated > Algae > Red algae > Unclassified | place: Bantry Bay, Ireland | collected 2014-11-21 | reverse complement strand
TGGGAGTTCTTTATTAAACGTATCTGATATCTTGATTTGCATCTTGATGATTGTGTGTTATTACTAATGTACACTCATTAAACTTTAGCGAGCGGGAATAAGTTTTGGTTGGGTTGTGAGAGTACTCTGGGTTATAAGAATATCAACCTATATAAGACAAAAATCAATTAGCTACACAGATAGAATATCGCTTTTTACCAATTAATTTAACTTTACTAAACGTTTAGGGTTTGCCTTGTTCGTTGGGACTAGCTCTGTAATCAATCAAGTTGACAATTTCAATACTTCAAATTTTGTTGTCTCTGGCGGTGCTGGCTTACGATTACTCCTGTTTCCAAAAAAAGACATTTGGACACGCTTAGATTTTGCTTGGATGGAAGAGAGTAGTGGCTTCTATTTATTCATAGGAGAGTCATTCTAAGTAAAGTATCTTTGAGAAGACTTCTAAATAATAAGCAATAGGTAACATTCTACTCTTAGAAATTTATAACAATGGAATAAATCCGATATGAAAGAAAAACTCTTACACTACTTCTCCAAATTTCGGCCACTTACAGTGGGTGAAAAAGATGCAATCTCAAAAGACATCCAGATTCGCCAGTTTAATAAAAGAGAAGTGCTTCTCAAAGAAGGACAAAAGGCACGTGATAATTACTTTGTATTAGAGGGTTGTGTTCGTCAATATACCATCAAGGATGGGACAGAGAGAATTACAAATTTCTACCTTGCAGAAGATTGGATCCTCCCAGCGATCGGAGAACCCAATCCACAAGGTTCAACATTTTACCTTGACTGTGTACAAGATACGACCTTGGTGATTGCAAACGAAAACCAAGGAACTGAATTTATGAAGACTAATCCAAAATTTGTGGAATTGTCACAAATGATATTGGAAAAAGAAATCATAAACCAACAACAACATTTTACAACATACCAAAATAGCACACCCGAAGAAAGGTATCTCAACCTCTTAGAAAATTCACCTTACCTGATCCAAACACTCTCACAAATTCATCTCGCGAGTTACATCGGGGTGAAACCAGAATCTCTTAGCAGAATCAAGAAAAGAATATTTGACAATAAAACTAATAAAGTCCAATAGGTTTTTGGGTCTGAACTTTTTGAGTTTTCCATTTGATTGAATCAATAGTGATATAAGCAGTCGCGGCCATTTCAATTGCTGTAAATAATACATAATATGGAGCAGGTTCGCCAACAAACAAAGTTGCACCTTGAACTACTGTTGCGATACTACCAGAAATGATTTGTACCCATCTGAGGGTATTCTCATTTTTTATGACATGAGGCAAGAAGACATTGGATAAAGGAATTTGCATATAGGCTGCGGCAACTGTTAGAAAGGCGGGTGTGATTTCTACTCCATTGACAACTCCAGTCTGATATTGGCTGAGAAGATTGATATCCATAATACCAACTAAGTCGGCATAGAGATAATTTAGAGAGACAAAAACCCAAAGGCTAGAGTATTTAAGTCTTCGATTTGAAATCATAGTTGAATTTTTTTGTGTAGATTGTAATTGTTGATAGTTAAGAGATAGCCTATTCTCAGAAGGTTCACAGTGTGTACATTCAGTCAATGTGTTCAGTTGTTCGTAAGGTTGGATGGAATCGTAACCACACATATTTTGTTTTGGTAGCAAAGTGGAAGACTGATCAAATGATGCGAAAGTTATTCCTTGGGCAACTGATTCTGATGATAAGAAAATGAGTATAAAAAAGAAAAGGGTCTGGAGAAGTTTAGTCAGCATAGTTTGTAATCTTTATCTGACCCAAAAGTCATCTAATTGAACTAAGGAAACCTTGACTTTGGTTAAGAAAACAAGAAGGAGGGTAGCTCTACCCTATTCTACTAGTACACTTCATAAATATTTGAAGAAACTCATCAATATCTCTGATTAAACTCTTCCTCCAAGAAAGTGCATTCAACATATTTTCTTGTGAAAGTTCTAATGGAATCTATACCGTAAAGAAAGATGTATTGATTCAAAAATATGTAGTAGGAAGGGTCATTAAGCAATAAGGTCATAGCTTAGGCAGACGACTGAAAAAGAAATCGAAATGGCTATCACTTATCTAGAGTATAATGTCAAGTGTTCAAAACTCAGTCTAGCCAAAAATTAAAATTGAAAAAGGAGACTTCGAATTACGAAGTCTCCTATCTCAATCTCATTATAACATAGTATTCTTTATCTATTTAGGTGTTCTAAATAAAACTTGTAAGTGTTTCCTGCTACATCTCTACCGAGTTTAAGACCAGCTACATTATCAGCTTGTATATGATAGCCCCCAAGTACTCTTGATTGACCAGCCATCTCTGCTGCTTCTGTGAATGTTGGGAAGTGCAATGTTATCGTTTTACCCAAGTGATTTGGCTCTGTTAGAAAACCAGCTTGTAATTCTTTAGAAGATCCAAATTCATCTGATCCTTTATACAACTTCAAAGCTTCAGCACAAGCACCACTTACACAACTGTGCCCAGATACATAACTTGGAAAAGGAGGACATAAAAATGCAGCTGGTGAGTAAGGTCTCCACTCGCTACCGTCAATTTTGCCCCAACCCTTTACAGGATCAATCCACCCATAGATTTCTTTACCTTTATAATATTCATGAACTAAAGCATATGGCCTTGCATAGTCATAATACATTTTTGAATCCCATGAAGCAATGAAAGCATCCATCGCTGTAATTTGATTTAAAAAGTACATTTTTACATCTTCGTCTAAGGTATGATTATCTCTCACTGATACTTGTTGAGCAAATAATAACCAGTGCCCAGCTTGTTGAACTGACTTAGGACCATCACGCATAAATTCCACTAAAGCCTTTTCCTCATCAGTTAAATTCGAGTGTAGTTCAACTACCTCTTTAACCTCTGCCAATAACTGATCAGATCCGATAGCTGGTGGTGGTCCAGGTCTAAATTGATCCGCTGTAGTCAGTGTAATAGGAGTAACATCTTGCCAGTAAGGTGTCAAACACTTTGGTTCAAATTTCTTTCCATACTGATCTTCAAAATATTTAGGCTGCCATTTTTCAAGGTCATTGAGGTGTTCAACATCATTGACTGGTTTGTAATTTGAATAATCATGATAGGCTACACATTTGGAACCAGCTTCTGTTCCGTACTGATTAGATCCGTCAAACTTTCTAATATTAATGACTGCAAATGCTGCTAAATTTCCAATTCCCTCTGGTGTACTAGGATCCAGTGAATAGTCGTCTGGGTCATAACCCAAACTTTTCATGAGTTCTCTGTACATTGGGATATCACTAAAGTAATACTCACTTAATGTTCTGTATGCAGCATAGCTTATCGCCTTCTCTTTGTTCTTAATGTTGCGATCTTTGATTGGTAATTTATCTATACCTTTCAAATAAACAGGTATTGCAGTGTCATCATAGCAACTCCATGCATCAAAAACAGAAACGAAAATCAATGCCAAGAATCTTGATGTAATTGTAGGTCTTGGGTTGAAATTCTCTGTGTCATTGGCAGTAGCATCTAATGCCATCTTGCCCCAGAGATATGCAACATTATCTGCTCCAGTTTTTTGGGGTTCAACCATTTGCTGACAGACAGCTGATAAACTAAATGCAAGAATAAGCAGTGTAGAAGAAAGTGTCTTTGTAAAGTTCATATTTGGGATTAAATTATTTTGCTAGCGAAAGTTTCTCTTCTTTAGTTGGAAATAAGAGAAGTACAGCTGAAAGAAGTACAATGTTTTTAAAGATATATTGACCTAATAAACTTGGTCCGAGAGTATTGAAATCAATTAGTTGTTCTGGGAAAAATAGAAGAGGCGAAAATGTGAGAATCAGGTGGCAAGCTGTGATTGTCACTGCTAATTTACGACATCTGTAAGAGAGTAGTAAAATCCCAATACAGATTTCAAATAATGCCAATAGTATAATAGATACATCTGTATTGATTAAATTGAATGTTAATATTTGGACTGTATCTAATCCAATATGTTCAGCTGGACTTAAAGTTGGAAAAAACTTTAATCCTCCAAACATGATATACACTATTCCTATTGATGCGGAGAGTAGTCTGAGTCTTAATTTCACGGTATCTATTAATTTGTTAGTCCAAATGTATAAAGAGACGGCGTATGGAGGTTGATAACTATTCAAATTGCACATTTTAATGTGTGAAATAGGTGATATATTTGATGAATAAAAGTTGTCTTTTAAATAATTGACTAAATGAAGAAGATAAAGTGCATTGTCATAGATGATGATCCTCTTATTACTGATTTAATAACTCACTTTGCTGACAAGGCAGAAGAAATAGATTATTGTGTTACAAGCAATGATTCAATTGCAGGATTAAAGCTATTGAGTAATGGTGCATTTGATTTACTTTTCCTAGATCTTAACATGCCCGCCTTGAATGGTAAAAATATCCTTGACTTAAAGCAAGATAAGAGTAAGGTTATCATGGTAACCTCTGATCAAGAATTTGCTGCAGAATCATATAGATACGAGGATGTTGTTGACTACTTAGTCAAGCCGATAAAGTATGATCGATTTGTTGAAGGTGTTAAAAGGTGTCAACAAATCATGCAAAAAGAGGTTGAGTTACCGAGTCCTGATTCTGATTCAAAACAGATAATGGTAAAAGAAGGGAATAAGTGGATACCGATCAATTTGGACACTATTTTATTTATCAAATCTGACTCTAACTATTGTATCATAAGTTGTAGAGATAAATCAATCATGACTTTAGTTAATTTAAAAATACTTTTGACCAAACTCCCCTCCCATTTTATACAATGTCATCGGTCTTATATTGTAAATATGCAGAATATCGATCATTTTACAAAGGAAGAAATTGCTCTAGGAGATCATGTAATTCCTATAAGTAATAAGCAAAAATCATTGGTGTTTAATTTCATGAATGCCGATCTCTAAATCTGGCTTTTTAAGACTTGGAATACTGTATCCAGGACAGCTAAGACCTCCACTTTTAAACCAATCTTTTTATTCTCTTGGATAGGCATACTGTCCCTTATATCGTTTAGCCATTCAGATAAATCATGTAATTCTAATCTCTTTAAAGTAGTCACAAATTTGTGATGAGTAGCCTCAAAAGATTCTTTATCATTTGTCTCAATCGCCTTTCCAAATCGGTCTGAGATCAATTTCCACTCGTCAAATAATAAATTCAATGCACGATTATATTTACTTGATACATAGTCATAATCAGCTTTAATCTGATCAAGAGTAGGATAGCCATAATTGTATAGCACGGCTGAAGTATTAATAGCTTGAACAAAATCTATATTAGTAAAAGGTTTTCTGATATATGATACATCTCTGAATAGTCCTTGAAATAAGGATATATCTGGCTTACTTGCACTAGCAATTATCAAGGGTGTCTCGGGATTTTTAAATCGTTCCAAATCATCTTGTACATCTACCAAAGACTTTCTAGCAAATCGATAATCAGCAATGATTAAGTCAAACTTACCATCCAAATCCTTTAGATCTTCCACATCCTCTCGACACACAATTGATGCGTTTGAATTGGACAATATATGCAAATACAAGTTTGCTATTTGCTTATCATCTTCAATGATCAACATTCTTGTTCCCTCAAGATTTACCAACTTTGAGTCTTCTTCACCTGCAATATTTGATTCTCTACTATCAAGCTTCATTTTGAAACTAAATTCTGATCCTTTTCCTTCCTCAGAAGCAATATCCAATCTTGAATTGTACAGGTCTAATAATTCAGATACAATAGTGAGTCCAATTCCATAACTTGAGCTCAATGCTTGAACACCTCGATTTGTAAAGTATCGATCCTTAATTCTTAAAACTTCCGACTCAGATATCCCTATGCCAGTATCTTTAACCGAAAAAGTCAATACCTGAGAATGCGCATTCTTTATCCCATGACAACCTACAATAATGCTCCCATTTTCTTTGGTAAATTTTATTGCATTGGACAACAGATTACCTACTATTTGAGAAAGTCTAATTCTATCTATTTGATACTGATATAAGGGGAGCTCTTTATCTAAATCTAACTTTATGAAGATCTTTTTTTCTGCAGCTGCATACTTGTGCCCATTCACTACTTCTTCAATGATTTGAACCACATTAGACCAACTGTTTTCAACAGCGATATCACCCTTGAGTACATTTTGATAATCTAATACATTATTGACTAAACCATGTAAGTTAGATGTATTGAATTTTAAACTCTTCAAGATATCTACTTGATTCGGATTCGGATTATTCTTTTCAAGCATATCACTCAAACCCATGATAGATTGTAGAGGGTTTCTAATTTCGTGACTGATGTTTTCTATAAATACTGATTTGTCTTTAAATGCCTCTTCAGCTTTTAGTTTTTGAGCAGTAATCTCATCCATTTGGGTATTAATCAAAGATGCCATTTCATCAAATCCTTTTGCCATCTCTCCTATTTCATCCGTTCGTGTTATTAATTCATTTTTCGGTTTTCTATTTTTTGGAAAATCGCGGAGAGCAGTCGTAATCTTTGCCAAATCCTTAGATTGTCTATTCATTAATAAAAATGAAATGACTGTTAGAAAAGCAACAGTAAAGAGCATAATCAATATACTTTTATAGCGCCACGAATAATAGGAACTTAAGAGCATGTCTCTATCAGCTGTTACATTAAATACCAACTCGTAGGTCATCAACTCATGTTGAATTCTTCGACTTTGTCTGAGTGTATTATTTTTTGATAGTTGATTTGATTCAATGCTTTTGTTGTTTATTCCTTTTTGATCCCTTTCAGCATATTCAAATAGGAAAGTGCTATCAACATTTTCATGTACCAAGTAATATCCATCTTGATTCAAGAGTTGCATTGAAAACTGATCTCCTACAGTCTGTTTCAAGTTGTCAAAAAGAGTCCTTAAGTCTATATTAATAACAACAACACCTAGTCTTTGATCATTCTTATAAACGAGTCTAGCTAAACGGAGAGTTGGAGTGAGTGGTAGGCTTATTTTGCCATATTCTTTATTGAGATCAATAGGTGAAATATAGATTTGGCCCGGTTCTAAATTAAGAGCACTAATAAAGTAAGGCCGATCTTTTTTATTCTGAAGATCTGTGGAGTTGACTATAGTTTGATTATTGGGAGTTCTGTCCACTCTTACCACTTCCATTCCTGATTCAGCATCTAAATATCTAATCTGTGCAAAATCAGAATTGGCCTCCAATAAACTTAAATAATTTTCACTCAACAACTTATAATTCTGGGCCGACTTACTTCCTAAGTAATTGTCCAGAATCGGATTAAACGTCAGATAATTTAATGATGAAACTAAATCCTTATAGTACTCTACTGTTTGTATCTCTAAAAGATCAGCTCTATGCTGAAGTTCCCTATTTGCTGTCTCAATAATCCTAATTGAGCTATTTTTGAACAGTAAAAATCCAAATATCCCGAAAGCAAAGAAGAACATGAGTAGATAGAGTATCGAGTTTTTGAACGCAAATGATCTAAATAAATTCATTCCTTATTTTATACAAAGAGTTATTATTACCAAAGTGGATTCTAGTCTGGATGATAAAATTACTCAATTTAGTTCTGCTATTTACTGTCTAGAGAATCGAACGTGATTATATAGTGGTAGAAATAGATGGGCTATCTTACTTTGTCTATTGTAGAGGACATTCAAACTTCCATTTGCCTAAGCATTCCAAATAAGATCTAAGAGCTATACAGTCAACTCTCTGCATACTGAAGCATAGAAAGGAGAACCCAAATATCTGTATAATTTAGATAAAATAAAACTTGTAACACTTAAGTAAACGACTATTTACAACTCCTTTCTCAATCTAGCGACTGGAATGTTGAGTTGCTCACGATACTTTGCCACTGTACGTCTAGCGATTGAGTATCCCCTCTTTTCGAGGAGGACTTTGAGTTTCTCATCTGAGTGAGGCTTACGCTTGTCTTCAGCATCAATGATATCGCCGAGGATATTTTTTACCTCGAGTGTTGAGACTAGCGTTCCATCTTGTGCCTGCAGTGACTCTGAAAAGAACTTCTTTAGTTTCTTTGTGCCGAATTCTGTCTGTACAAATTTACTGTTCGCTACCCTCGAAATCGTTGAGATATCTAATCCTGTGACTTCAGAGATATCCTTTAAGATCATCGGCTTGAGACGCTTCTCATCACCGGTCATAAAGAAGTCATACTGAAACTGCATGATAGAGTACATCGTATTATATAGCGTCGCTTGACGTTGCTTAATAGCATCTATAAACCACTTAGCACTATCTATCTTCTGCTTGATAAACATGACAGCTTCCTTTTCCTTCTTAGTAGATCTCCGACCCTCAGTAGTTGTATTGTATGATCTCAACATCTCTTGATAATGATCATTAACTCTGAGGTCAGGAGCATTTCTATTATTAAGTGTCAAGTCTAACTCACCATCTCTATTGTGAATGATAAAGTCTGGAACGATATATTGCTGTGATCTCTGTCCTGCCCCAGCAAAGTTGCTTGCCGGTTTTGGATTAAGTTTGAGGATTTCGTTGATCGCATCTCTGAGCTCTGATTCAGAAATAAATAGGTTCTTCTGGAGCTTTGTATAGTGCTTTTTTGAGAACTCTTCAAAGTGATTTTTTAGGATCTTCACTGCGAGTTGTTGAGATCTTCTCCTTGTCTTCTCCCCTTCAAAATCTATCTTGCTTTCCATCTGTATGAGAAGGCACTCTTGTAAATTTCTAGCGCCTAATCCCTGAGGCTCAAATTTTTGAACCATAAGAATGACGTCTTCTATTTCTTCTTCTTCAACATCGATATTTTGTGCAAAGAGGAGGTCATCCTTGATTGCAATATTCTCTCTTCGTAAGTAACCATCATTATCAATACTTCCGATGACTTGCATTGCGATTTTCAATACTCTCTCATCGTCATATTGCATCATACCGACTTGATCAGTCAGGTGATCGTGAAATGAAGATTCTACAGCGATTGGAATTGCTTTCTGCTCATTATCAGTAGAGAAGTCTTCTGATGACTTGGTCTTGTAAGTAATCGGATCATCCTCCATGTACTCCTTAAGGTAGTCATCGAGCTCATAATCTTCTTGATCATTCTTTTCGTACTCTTCTTCTGTGAGGTCAAAAACTTCTTGATTTTCGACTTCTCCTTCATCAAGCGCTGGATTGGCTTCGAGCTCTTCCTTGATTCTTTGGTCCAAAGTAGACGTAGGTATTTGCAAAAGTTTCATCAGCTGTATCTGCTGAGGAGACAGTTTTTGCATCATCTTTTGACTTAAATTCTGCTTAAGCATCTTACTTTGTTATTTATATCTATTAATCGAATGTAATCTATTCTCTATACTTTTTCAGGTAATTGCGATTTTGCATATCATAAAAACATCAACAATCGGTGTTGAGTTCTCAAAGTAGTAAAAACAATGCCTTTTCAGAGTATATTTGTGTAAGCGAAAGCAAAATTTGCATCAATTCGCATGCCAAATATAGATTAAATAAAACATATTAACTAATTTTGTAATATGTTTTAACCTTAATTATTCAAAATCAACTATTACACATGACCAATATCACCAAAAGAGTACAGAGCCTGAGGGCGAAAATGGAGAAGTATAATATCGTGGCATACATCATCCCATCATCTGACCCTCATCAGAGTGAATATGTTGCCGAACGTTGGTTATCAAGGACTTGGATCTCAAACTTTACAGGTTCGGCAGGGACAGCACTCGTTGCAATGGATCATGCAGGACTCTGGACTGACACTCGATACTTCCTCCAAGCAGAGACAGAACTAGCACATACTCCATTTGAACTTCATAAAATGGAAAATCAATTCTCTGAGAGCTATACTCAGTGGTTATGCAAAAATCTTAAAGCTGGAGATACAGTAGGCATAGATGGATATAACTTCTCAATCAATCAAGTTGAAAGCATTGAAAAGGCACTCCAGAAGAAAGGAATTTTACTCAAAGCAAATGTTGATTTCATCAGCCAAGTCTGGGAAGATGATAGACCAGCACTTCCTAAAGATCCGATATTCATTCACGAAAGTGATTACCTCGATCTTAGCATTCAAGATAAAATAGCACAACTCAAAGAAAATACAACAGCTAATTACACTCTCTTGAGTGCATTGGATGATATCGCATGGGCACTCAATCTCAGAGGTTCAGATGTGGACTTCAATCCTGTCTTTATCGCTTACTTACTAGTTGGCGATGAAACTACTCTCTATATCGATCAATCTAAACTTTCAACAGAAGTCAAAGGCTACCTCAAGAAAGCGAATGTCACAACGAAAGAATATTCCGATATCATCAAGACTCTCGGCAAGCTCGGAAATGAGACATCACTCTCAGTAGATCCAAGTATCTGTAGCTACAGTCTTGCACAGCATATCGTAGGACCAATAGTCCGTGAAACAAGCCAAGCTAGACTCCTCAAAGCAGTCAAGACAGACAAGGAAGTAAGACACATCAGACAGGCAATGGTCAAAGATGCTGTGGCACTTACGCATGCTTTTATATGGTTAGAAGAAAATGTGGCTACTACTCAGATTACAGAATATGACTTTGCAATGAAGCTTGCTCAACAGAGGTCTGAGCAAAAAGCATACTATGGTGAAAGCTTTCCAGCTATCATAGGCTATAGAGGAAATGGTGCCATTATTCACTATAGACCACACCCAGAGACTGCAGCTACACTATCTCCTTCAGGTGTACTCTTAGCAGACTCAGGTGGTCAATACCAAGATGGAACAACAGATATTACACGGACAATAGCCATGGGTGATGATGTCAGTGATGAAGCTAAATATGCATTTACATTAGTGCTCAAAGGAATGATCGCATTAGATAGTGCCAAATTTCCAGAAGGAACACTTGGTGGTCAACTCGACATCCTAGCAAGACAACACCTCTGGTCTGCTGGACTCAACTATGGGCATGGCACTGGGCACGGAGTAGGATATTTTCTGAATGTCCATGAACCACCTCAAGGATTTACAGCAGGACCATCTACCCGATCTAACTCTGTGATGAAGGTCGGCATGATCACATCTAACGAACCAGGTTATTACAAAGCGGATGCCTATGGTATTAGAATTGAAAATCTGATAGTGACACTGAAAGACAAGGCAGATGGATTTCTTAAGCATGAGTCAGTGACTCTCTTCCCTATTGATCGTAAGATGATGCAACTCGACCTTCTGACTCAAGATGAAAGAGATTGGCTAGATACTTATCATGCTAGGGTCTTTGCTGAAGTGTCGCCATATCTCGACTCTAAACAAAAAGATTGGTTAGAAAAACAATGTGCTGCCCTGTAAAAGAGGAGTAAATTTTGTTTTTTAGTTGGAATTAAAGTTACTTTGTATCAAATTATAAAACAGCACAGCCGTGCTTTTAGCTATGTCAGGAAGTAATAATCAAAATTGGGGTAAAAAAGGCTTTTACATCGGAGTATTCGCTACTGCATTCTTTCTCTTCGTCATCCTTCTAATTTGGGTCTATGGGATGAATGGGAACGGATTACAATAACCTCATTTATTTAGGAATTAGTCTCTCACTTCTTGAATAGTATCTCAACTATTCAGCCACTCCTTGAATTCTTTCGTCTTAAGTCTACTCACTACAAATTCTTTGATCATTAGGATTAGCAATCTCTAATTTCACTCAATGATTAAAGTCTATCAACAAACTCAATCGCATTGCTCTTTGGATCGTTTTCGATAATATCTCTCAAAGTATTAAAACTATTGAATAGAAAGTGCGGCCTTGCCTGATTCCTAAGCGCATCAAGCTGACCTTCTATGACCATTTGCTTAGTCTGCTCTTCTTCTCTAATAGAATTTTGCAGTCTTTTGTAAAAATAAATCGCCTCATAGATAGCCAATATCATGATACTGATGAGTAAGATTGGTAATAAAAGCTGAGACTTTGCAGGATGATGATAGTCGTCGCCAAATAGCTTACCTAGAGTAAAGGATCCAAATCTATCAATGACTATAATTGTGAGAATGATAAGTAAAAATAAAAGAGTAATACGCTTTATGTTATCCTTGAAATCTGGATACCACTTCCGTAAAACAATCATTACCTTTCGCATTATCAACCAATTGCAGATTGCAAACAACCAAGAGATACTCCAATTCACAAAGGCGTCACCAAGCGAATACTTAAGAAATGAACCACCGTTAAACAAGAAGTCAGTTATCAAACTTGTCACTACCGTACCTATCACAACAAACCAAAAGTCGTTGAATCCTATAATATCGATTCTTCTATTTCCCCTTATAGACATCGTTACAAATTACATTTTTATAAATGGAATCCCTTGCTTAGCTTGATAAAAGATGTAACCGATCCACGCTGCATAGAGCAGGGCAAATACCGTCACAGTGATCAGAAGCTTGGTATGAGAAGTCCTCCACTTACTTGATAGAAAATATGCAAAGAGAGGAATTACTTGTAAGCCATGCAAACCTAGAAAATGAGCAACTCTAAGGTCTCCAGCGATTGTACTCCAATTGACGAGGGGCAAGCCTGCACCACCATCAGCGACACCTATATTGTGTGACATCTGACTAATCATCTGACCTCCAATCCAACTTCCAAAAAAAACAATTAACCAACCGAACAAAATAGACCACTGAATCACCTGAGTGGTATCCAACTTCTTCCTCAGAGTATCGATAATAAACAAGAGCATAATCAATACATTAATCGCCACTAATACTCCCATTGATGCAAAGAGTAGTGCATCAATCTGTGTATCAAAATTGTAGTGAGACTTAACACCTTTATACGCTTGAAATATGATGATGAAGTACTCTACAATTAATGAAAAAGCAACAGTATTATTAATCATACTTTTCTTCCTTTCGCTATAAGGGTAGAAAGTGATCAAGAACCCCACCGTAGTCACATAGATAGCTTGAGAGATCGCAAACTTAAAAGGCTTGATCCAAACATTTACTCCCATCAACTCTCTTTCATCTATAATGATACCAATGAGGCAAGGGATGATTGCAATGAGATAAATGAGGACTGTGTAGTAAAGGAATGGACTATTTATTCTGATTGTCGATAACACATGTTTAAGCTGATTCATAATCTTAATTTTTAAAAGCTTTCAAAATCATAAATAATAGAAAGCCAACCGGTCCCAACATAAAAGCACCTAATAGGCAAGGAATAATCAAGAGGTGGTGTAACCCAATGTTCCTATTCTGGTCTATAATCCACATTCCAATTAAGAGATCGAATGCTAAGTAATGTATCCATCCAGCTAAGACGGCATTCTCAGCTGTAAATAATTGCATTACAGATTCCAAGCTGCTGAAATCCATTCCGCCACCTTGGCTGAATGCTATCATGATATAGATGAGATATATAATCGATAAAACGATAGGGATGACCTTATAATTAATAAGGAATCTTGTACCCTTCCACATGGGAAGAAAGATCATCAACACCCACATCGGCATTGCAATCAGGTTGGCTAGAGTAAAAACTTCTGATGGATTCATAATTCGTATTGTTTGATTCTGAATTGTTTGATTCTGAGAAAGGAGTAATTCAATATCCCAATATGAGGCGTATCTCTTACAAATCGAAAGAAAATGCCCCCAACCATCGTATTGCCAAGGTGAAGTGTCAATCATCTGTACTGGGAGTTGAACTTCCCTCAAACTTTAGCTGTTGAGTTTTTTTTCATATATAGAGTATCTGATTGGATTCTACCTTTCTTACTCTCCACCCAATTTACTAACTTTACAGCATGCGTAATACACCCTACCAACTCCCTATCTCACAGATTATCAATGAGACTCTAGATACTGTTTCTATCGTCCTAGGTCTATCAAATGACAATCTCAAAGCATTTGACTACAAGTCAGGTCAATATCTCACTATTGAAACAAGTATTAACGGAGTTACAGAAAGGCGAGCTTACTCACTCTCAAGTAGTCCCACTGAAGAATCACTTCAGTTCACAGTCAAGAGAGTTGAGGGTGGTAAAGTTTCTAATTATCTCAATTCGGAGGTGAAGGTAGGTGATACCTTAACTGTATTTCCCCCAGAGGGAAAGTTCGTAGCCTTGCCTGAAGCAGATAAAACAAAGGAGCATTATTTCATCGCTGCTGGGAGTGGAATCACACCTGTTATGTCCATGATCAAGACACTCTTAGAGGAAGAGGAACGGTCAAGGCTCTACCTTCTTTACGGAAGTAAGACTCAAGAAAACATCATCTTCAAAACACAGCTCGATGAATTGGAATCAAGATATGAAGGGCAACTTACTGTTGTCCATACTCTCTCTCAACTGAAGGAAAAGAAAAAACTCTTTGGACTCTTAGGTAAAAAATCGGGCGGACTCATGAATGGGCTCAAAGGGAGAATCGACAAGGAGAAACTCCAATATTTCTTCAACGAATATCCAAGTCATGCACAAGAATCGCATTACTATCTCTGTGGACCAGGTACTCTCATCAAAGAGACTGAAAAGTACCTTGTAGGCAAAGGGATAGACCAGAAGGTTATTCACCAAGAGTATTTTACAGCAGCCCCAGAAGATGAGAAGGCAGCTTTAGCATCTACCGGAGGTGAAGGTTTGGTACAAGTAGTTTTAGATGGAGAAGAATTTTCAGTAGAAGTGTCAAAAGATGATTCAATACTAGAATCAATCATCAAACTGGACAAAAATCCACCTTACTCATGCACTTCTGGTGCTTGTGCTAGTTGTATGGCCAAAATAGTAAGTGGTACTGTAGATATGGATACCTGCTTTTCATTAGATGATGAAGAAGTAAAAAATGGCTTTATCCTGACTTGCCAAGCTCATCCAACAAGTGATAACGTCAAGATTACCTATGATGATCTCACTTCATGATGTCAGTTAGCTCGAAAAAATAATTATTTGTATAAGAACGCAGCGTTAGATCGTCAATAAGCATATAATGAGTGTGAGTTGATACTAGTCGTGTTCATAACAAAACAAACAAATATGAAAAAGCTAACCCTTCTTTTACTTTGGACATTTACAGTAGCACTACTCTTTACATCTTGTAATAAAGATGAAGTCCCAGTTTTTCAAGAAAATGAAATCGTTGTAAATCCTCCCATTGAGATGGTTACTGGGTCAGTATTTGGTCAGGTTGTAGACGAATCTGGATCAGCAATTGCTAATGCTGAGATCATAATCAATACTGTCCAATACCTCTCAAATGACAAAGGTCTTTTCTCAGCGAAGAACATCAATCTCAATAGCTATGGACATCTAGTCTCAATTAATAAGGCTGGCTACTTTACAGGATCTAAGATGATCCAAGTTCAAGAAGCTCAACAAGCCAACCTTAATGTCACTCTTATCACTAAGACCTTGAAAGGATCAGTAATGGGAAGTGATGGTGGGTTGATTTCTCTAGGAGATGGTAATAGTGTCGCATTAGCCCCAGACGGTATCAAAGATTCAAATGGTGACATCTACAAAGGTGAAGTTAATGTCTATGCAAAGTGGCTCGACCCAACAGACCTCAATACTTTAAAAGAAATGCCTGGCGATCTCAGAGCTGTAAATAGTAATAGCGAGATTATGCAACTTGCAACATATGGAATGCTTGCAGTCGAACTAGAAAGTCCTTCTGGTCAATCTTTAAATATTGCTGAAGGAAGTTCTGCAGAATTGACATTTCAAGTTCCTGTAGAATTAGAAGAGGGAGCTCCTACAACAATTCCTCTTTGGTATTTTGATGAAAGCACAGGGTATTGGATAGAAGAAGGTACCGCTACACTTGTGGATGGCATCTACATCGGTGATGTAAGTCACTTTTCATTTTGGAATTGCGATGATCCGTTTCCCGTTGTTAATGCGAGTGGCACTATTATAGACCATAATGGCTCCGGAATGGGCAATATCATTGTTGAGATCCAAATGGCAAATGGCTCGAGCTCTGGATTTACTTATACAGATAGTAGAGGGTACTATTCTGGTCTGATTCCAATGAATGAGAATCTTATCCTTAATGTCTATAATTATTGTAATGAGATCATTTTTACGAGTGCAATTGGACCATTCAGCGCAGATGTGATTATCCAACCAATTACTATTGATCCAACAGAAAACAATGTTGAATTTTCAGGAATACTCCTCGATTGTGAAGGAATGATTGTGAGTGATGGTTCTGTTGAAATCATATTTGATGGACTGTCTCACTTCATCTCTGTTGAGGCCGATGGCACATTCTCTAGCAGTGTCAATATCTGTAATGGAGCTGAAACAATTACTGCTATTGGGTATAACTTTAGTAGCGTTGAGCTCAGTTTATCTCAACCCTACACAATTACAGGACTTACTGAGATAGATTTAGGGACTATCACTACTTGTGATGAATTAGAGTCATACTTTTACTATATTGTAGATGGGGAACTCATTACGATGGATTTTGCTCTTGCTCAGATAAGCGCAAATCCTGGTGATTCTCAAATTGTCCTATCAGGCAATAATTCAACTTTTTCAGGTTACACAACTTTTGAAATTGATACTCCTGGTGGTCCTGGTACGTTTAATCCGAATTATGTAATTTTATATCTTGACGATTCTTCAGTTATATTTTGCACAGATCCTGATACAAATTGTCCGAATTTCACGATCACCTTTGAACAGTTGGGTTACAATTCAGGTGATCCAGTCAAAGCTACATTTAATGGCACATTAGGAGCTACAAATAGTGAAGCCATTTTTGAAGTCTCAGGAGGATTCAAGTCAGAAATGAATTAGAGATTCTAAAAACACACTTAGTACCATAAAATTTAATTAGATAAAACAAACAATTATGAAAAAACTCAGCTTATTACTCTTTTGGTCACTCTTATTAGCACTGCTCTTAGCATCTTGTAATAAAGATATAGAAACGACTACAAATACAATAGTCGTCAATGCACCTGTACAAATGGTCACTGCTTCAGTCTTTGGACAAGTCATAGATGAAGATGGTTTACCTCTGTCAGATGTAACTCTTACTCTCAATGATGTAACCTATACTACTGATAGTAATGGTCTCTACTCTGCTAATGATATCGAGATTAATGCCTATGGAAACCTTGTAACTTTTAGCAAGACTGGATACTTCTCTGGAGCTAAACTCATCCAAACAGAAGAAGGTCGCAAAGCGAATCTTAATGTAACACTCTTGACTAAAACGATGAAAGGAAGTGTCATGAGCAGTGATGGTGGTACTGTCGCTATCGATGGAAGCAGTTCTGTCAACTTAGCAGCGAATGGGATCAAAGACAGCAATGGTGATGTCTATACAGGTGAAGTAAATGTCTACGCGAAGTGGCTTGACCCTTCTGACCTCAATACTCTCCAAGAAATGCCTGGAGACCTTAGGGCAGTTGACTCTAATAGTGATATCATGCAGCTCGCTACTTTTGGTATGCTTGCAGTAGAGTTAGAAAGTCCAAGTGGAGAAGCACTTAATATCGCTGAAGGGAACACAGCAGAACTCACTTTTGATTTGCCTACGAGCATGGTCGAGGATGCACCTGCAACTATTCCACTTTGGTACTTTGATGAGACTACAGGATACTGGATAGAAGAAGGAGAAGCTACACTTGTAGATGGTGTGTATGTTGGTGAAGTTAGTCACTTTTCGTTTTGGAATTGTGATGCACCTTTCCCACTAGTCAATGCGTCAGGAACTGTAGTCAATGCTGATGGTCAAGGGATGGGTAATATCCTAGTAGAAATTCAAATGACAAACGGTGCAAGTTGTGGGTATGCCTACACAGATAACAGAGGGTTCTACACTGGTAAAATACCAAAGGACGAAACTTTAATAATCAATGTTTACAACCAATGTAATCAGCTCGTCTATACGAATACTATTGGACCATTTAGTGCTGATGTAATCATTCAGCCAATCGTGATACCTGACGAAGAAAATGTAGTAACATTCTCTGGATCTCTACTCAATTGTGATGGCATAGCTGTTACAAATGGTTATGTTAAAATTGAATTTGATGGACTCTCGCAATACATCTCAACAAATAGTGATGGCACATTTGAGAGCAGCATCGATATCTGTAATGAAGCAGTTACAATTACTGCCATTGGATATAATTTTGAAGATTTACAACAAAGTAATCTTGCTCAATACACTGTAGATGGAGAACCTTCAATTGATCTAGGAGTCATCACAACATGTGATGAACTAGAATCTTACTTCTACTACCAGATTGATGGGGTACTTTATACGATGGAGACAGCTCATGCTCTGACAGCTCCTGACTCATTGTCAGGATTAGACACCTATATTTATCTCTCTGGTAATACTACAAACTTACCTTTCACAACTATCGGTATTGATAATACAAGTGGTCCAGGTACATATAATCCTGATTATGCTTTATTCTTTACTGAGAGTAATTTTACAGCTGTCTGCCAAGATGGGTGTGAAGATTTCACTGTCACATTTGAGCAATTAGGTTATGAAATTGGAGATCCCGTTAAAGTGACATTTGCAGGTACTATGGAATCTGATAACGGCATTATAGTAGAGGTCTCCGGTGGATTCAAATCAGAAATTTATTAAATAAATTTAAACTCATAGAGGTTTAAAGTCAAGAGGCAGTTAGAGTAATCTAGCTGCCTCTTTTTTATTGGGATTTGATTTTATAACTTTGTTCCATGATAATATTCTTAGGTCAGAAAGTCTCCGATGTTCAACTCTCTCTTGCTGAGTCAGAGATTCAACACTGCCTTAAGACCCTAAGAAAAAAAACTGGAGATAAAATCGTAGTCCACGATGGCAAAGGATCAGCATACGAAGCAATGATTACTGACCCTTCTAAAAAGCAAATCCTTGCAGATATTATCACCGAAACACAACATCCAAGGCTAGATACTCTTCATCTGACTATCGCCTTAACTAAGAGCCTTGATCGGATAGAGTGGTTGGTCTCTAAGTCTGTAGAGATTGGTGTAACAGATTTCACTTTTGTAAATTGCAAGCGATCTGAGAAGAGACATTACCGATATGAAAGAATGCAACGCATCATCGAGTCTGCATGTAAGCAATCACTGAAATATCACTTTCCTTCTCTTACAGAAGAAGTTCTTCCATTTAATCAAAGCTTACTCCTAGATACAAAGATTCAGTCTAAATATATCGCATCATACAATCAGGAAAATGCACATCTCAGCTCACTGGCAAGTGATGCTAAGTCGGCTCATGTGATCATCGGTCCAGAAGGAGATTTTACTCCTGAGGAAGTCGATTATGCTGTCGCAAATGGTTACACTCAGATTAATCTTGGAAACCAACGACTCCGAACTGAGACAGCTGGACTCTATGCAATGACCTTGCTCAGAGCAGCACTAGACACTACTCATTAACCCTATAGATTTTTACAATGTCATACGCTAACCTTTTTCAAGAAGAACATCTCAATTCAGCAATACAAAGAATCAACTCTCTCACTTCAGAGACTAAACCACTCTGGGGTAAAATGTCAGTTGATCAAATGCTTGCCCATGTTAATGTAGCTTATGTGATGTGTTATGATAAGTCTCTACCTAGAGCTAATGGTCTAAAACTCTTTTTCTTGAGACTCTTGATCAAAAATCAAGTAGTAGGAAGTAAGCCCTATCCAAAAAATGGCAGAACAGCACCAGCTTTTATTATCAACGACAGCAGAGACTTTGAAAAAGAAAAAGCCAGCCTCATTTCATCTCTTCAAAAAACTCAATCATTAGGAGCAAATCACTTTGAAGGGAAAGAATCAGTCTCAATTGGTAGACTCACAGCTGATGAATGGAATACACTCTTTAGTAAACACTTAGATCACCATCTGAGGCAGTTTGGAGTGTGATGTAATTACATAATGTCTTAGTATCCCAACTCTACCTTCTCTTCTTTGATGTGCCTCAGTGCACGATCGATATCCGCATACTCAAACTTATGTCCTGCAGCTTCGAGGTGCTGAGGAATTACTCTATCACTATTGGTCAGCATTGATACCATCTCTCCCATGGCGAGCTTGACAGCAAAAACTGGAATAGGTAAGAGAAGGGCATAAGGAGCATAGACCTTCTTGATCCCTCTCATGAATTCTTTGAGTGGGATTGGTAGTGGCGACACACCATTATATGCCCGAGATGGTGGAGACTCATTAATCAAGAATTCAATGGTATTACAGAGGTCATCAATATGAATCCAAGAATAATATGCTGAACCATCACCAAAGTAGCCTGCACCACCTAGTTTAGACGGGAGTATCAATTTAGGTAATGCACCTCCTTGTTCACTCAGTACGATACCGATCCTAAGGATATAGTGATGATCTACGACTGGTTTGAAGAGTTGGCTACTCTCTTCCCAAAGTACACAGCACTTTGATAAAAATCCATCTTTACCTGGGTCAGAATCAGCAGTAAGGAGTTCTTCACCTCTGTCACCGTAGTAGCCAATAGCACTAGCACCAATGTAGGTCTTAACTTTTCTTGACTTAAAGACTTCAAAGAGAAACTCCGTGGACTTTACTCTACTGTCAATCAAGACTTGCTTCCGAGCTTCAGTCCACCTTTTGTCTGCAATACCTGCACCAACTAAATTGATTATAATATCAACTTCACTTGGCAGCTTGTCTAATTCAATCTCCTTTGCTTTGATATTCCACTTTATGTACTTGACTTGATTTGTATCTTCAGATTTACCCCGAGTGAGGATATAGATTTGGTAGTGATCAGCAATCCGTTGGATCAATCGTGTTCCAACTAAACCAGTACCTCCAGTAATTACAAGTGTGGGTAGATTTTTCATCAATTTATGTTTCATTATATTTAATATAGCAATATACAAGGCGAATTGTTCTTACATTTTGAGAGAAGATAAAAGAAAATGACTTTCTTTGAACAAAGCACTACAAAATTCAGTATCTAAATTCAATGAAACTCTTTCTTAATACCTATCAAATCTGGACTAGCTTATTACTCCTTGCAATGATAACTGCTTGTAAGTCTGAGGAGGTGAAGCAAAAAAGCAACACTTTTAGTATTGGTATTCCATCTGATCCAGAAAAACTCCACCCTGCTTTTAACCCAAAATCAAAAGCGAGAGAGATTTTCCAAAACATCTTTTTACCGCTTTCTGACTATGATCCAGAGACACTGACTTTGATTCCGATATTAGTTGAAACTATACCTGAAGGACGCTTTATAGATAAAGAGACTGTAGCCTATGATATTGTGATAAAGGAGAATGCAACTTGGTCTGATGGGAGTCCACTCACAGCTTACGATTTAACCTTTGCCTTAAAAGTCATGACACATCCACAGAGTCAAACAGCTGCTTGGAAGTCGTTCTTGAGTTCAATTATTGACATTAAAATAGATCCGAAATCTGATAAATCACTAACTGTATTTTGCGAAAGCTCTTCAATGCACTCACAAGAAGTGGCTTTGACCCTCTATCCATTTCAAGAAAGCAGATATGATCCCGACCACTACTTGAGAGCTTATTCAATAAAAGATTGGAATATAGCAGCTGATGATGCAGAAGCATTCGGAGGTATTACTCAGATCACAGATGTCATCACAGCATTCAACCACCCAGATACATATCGTAAAAATATTAGCCATGCTGGAAGATACAAAGTCAATGACTGGGTTAGCAATCAATACATCTCCTTGGTTAAGGTTGCTAATCATTGGGCAGATTCTGATCAGACCAATCCCTACCTACACGCAGGAAGCGATACGATTCTATTCAAAATAATAGAAGATGAGAACTCGCTTGCTACTCTACTCAAGTCCGGAGGTATAGACATGACGATGTACCTCAGTCCGCAGCAATATCTTGACTTGAGCAATGACCCTAACCTTGGTTCCAATTTTAGCTTTCATCGAATAGAAACATTGAAAATTGCCTTCCTTGGGCTCAACAACAGAGACCCAGAGCTTCAAGATGTAGCTGTCAGGAAGGCATTATCACATTCTATGAATGTAGGAGCACTTCTAGAGGCGGAAGAGAATGGTCTCGGAACTGAAGTATCAATTCTTGTACACCCAAGTAAGAGATACTATCCTCACCACTTACCTCCCCGCAAGTATGATATAGATAAGGCAATCAACCTACTAGAAACTGCTGGTTGGAAGGATACAAATGGTGATGGCATTAGGGATAAGACTATAGACGGTAAATTCGAAGAACTGGTCTTTGACTTCTATATGTCAGGTAGTCAATTGACTCAAACGATAGCCCTACTCCTCCAACAAGCAGGCGAGAAAGTAGGATTTGAACTCAACGTCATCCAGAAAAATGCTAGAGCTTATATCAAGGATAATGTCATTACACATCATTATGAGATTGCAGCCTTGAGCGACTCATACAATGAACCAGATGCTGACCCATATATTAAGTGGCATAGTGAAAGTACAACTCAAGCGGGAAGAAATCGATCAGGGTTTACCACACCTGAGTTAGATTCAATCATCGCACTCATCAGAAAAGAAAATGACTCTGATAAGAGAGAAGAACATTTCAAAGTATTCTGTGAGATACTCTATGATGGGACTCCTGTCATTCCATTGTTTGCACCTGTTAATATTATAGCTGTAGACAATCGATATCGTGGAGTATGTACATCTAAAAGACCAGGATATATGGCCAATACATTTACCTTGCAGTAAGTTATGCTGAAAACTTTATTCCAAAGAATAACACTTATTATTCCATTCATACTGTTTGTGATGTACAGTCTATTTATGCTCACTCAATATTTTCCAATAGATGCAGTAGTTCAATCATTAGAAAACCAAGGTGTTGATATTCACTCTGAAGCCAATCTCTTCCAATCTAAGCTATACAAGAATGAAAGATCTAGACTTGGATTAGACAAACCCCTCTTTTACTTTAAAATTAAGTCCTCCAAGCTCAGTTCAGCCCTTCCAAGTATTAAGTGGACTGGTATTGACAATCAGTTTCATCAATGGATATCTAGGCTCATAGTATTTGACTTTGGTAAGGCAACAACTGATGGTCGAGATGCAGGTCATAAGACAAAAGTGGCGCTTGGCTATACATTGACCTACATGATTCCAAGCTTATTTTTTACCTATTTGTTAGCACTCTCCTTCGGCATATTCATCGGTCAATATCCAGACCATTGGTTACGTCAATTCCTGAGTGCTCAGCTCTATCTCATTGCTGCTATTCCACTCTTCTGGATAGCAACACTCTGTGTCATCTATCTCACCACTCCACTCTATGGTAAATGGTTAGACCTATTCCCTACTGTAGATGTTATAGTTGGAAGTCGTATCCCCTTCTCATATTACTTACTTCCGATATTGATAATGACTTTTCACTCTCTTGCCTACCTCACAATCCAAGTGAAAAATCTCTATATCGACCAAGCTCAATCACCATATGTGGTTGGACTTAAAGCTAGAGGTATCAATCCGACACAGATAAAAAGGAAGCATATATTATTGAATCTCATGGTGCCAATCACTACTCTGTTTACCAAGTCGATACCTACTACTATTGGTGGGAGTGTTGTGCTTGAGCAAATATTTAATATTCCCGGTATCGGTAGACTCCTTCTCAGCTCAATACAAACAAGCGATTGGATTGTCACTGTACCAATTATTCTTGTCATTGCGGTAGTAACTCTAATGAGTTACCTTCTTGCAGATGTGTTGTATACTTACTTTGATCCACGCATCAAATCTCCATTGCTCCAATAATGGGAAGGAATAGTCCAATCATAGCAATAATTGTCCTCAGTATTATCCTAATTTTTGGATGGTGCTCTTCTCTCTTCTTTGTAGAGGGTGAGGGAGTTTTTGGATATTCTTATAGTACCATATCTATGAATGAAAGGGGTTTGTCACCATTTGCAGATCAATCTCTAATCCCACATACTCATTTGTTGGGAACAGATAAGTTAGGTCGCGACACTCTTGCTGGAATCGGCAATGGAATAAGTATTGCATTCTACCTATCACTTATTAGCATTGGACTCAGCTTAGTGATTGGGATAGTGATGAGTATCTTATCAACATTTCATTTATTTACACGAGTGAAGGTGTCTGGAGTTTTTTATTGGCTTACTGCCATTGCGGTCTGGTACCTAATCTTTCTAGTTACTTCTTTAGCTACAGCTGGAGAGATAGACTTTACATATCTCACAGTAATGTGGGGACTTATTTCAGTAGGTCTCTATTTCGCTTCTCGTAAAAATAATTGGTCATTATCAGCTGATGATATAGTGATGAAAATCATAGAACTTTGGAGGACACTGCCTGCTCTATTAATCTTACTTATCCTTGCATCACTATTTGATAACATCTCATATACTACCCTTGGTGTTTTGATTGCTTTATTGATTTGGCCGAGTTATACAAGATTATTGAGAGGCGAGTTTATCAGGTTATCCGGTGTCCCATTTATTAAGTCTGCGATTGCAAGTGGAGCATCGATTTGGACATTGTATTGGAAGCATCTCTTATCGAATGCACTCACGCCATTGATTGCACATATCTGCTTTGCAATAGTGGCAATTATCTTGTTAGAAGCGACTCTTTCGTTCTTAGGAATTGGTATCCCTTATAATCAAGTCTCACTCGGTGGAATGATTAAGGCATCTACAGATAACATGAGTTATTGGTGGTTAGCAGTATTTCCTGGATTGACCTTAGTAGTGATCCTTATTTCTCTTAATAAGATTGGCACAAGTTTCCTGATAAAGAAAGATTAATTTAGCGACCACTTCGTTTTCTCATTTTCTTGCCAAATAGATTAGAATTACCACTTTTAGTTGTAAGGTTCCCTTGTCTATCTGTTGGTGGAGCATATTGATCTTCTAGTCCACATCCTTCTTTTTTTGTTCTGCACCCTGTCTGAGACATACCAATTACAATCATAAATGACAAAATGAGTAAAAGTGGGTTGCTAATTCTAATTGATTTTTTCATAGTAATTGAGTTAAATCTCTGTTGAAATTAGGGTAAACACCGATATTTAAGTGTTGAAAGCCCATATTTATTGACTTATTAGGAAAATATTAATGTTAATTCCTTGGTTTTATAAAGAGTAGAACTAATTTTGCGACGCGTTAGATATATAACGCAATTTTTTAATCTTAAATTTTTATTCAATGAACAAAGGTAACTTAATTGATGTAGTAGCGGACAAAGCTGGAATCTCTAAAGCACAAGCAGGTGATGCAGTAGCGGCAGTATTTGGAGCTATCGAAGGAACTTTAGTAAACAAAGACAAGGCAGCATTTATAGGTTTTGGTACTTTCTCAACTTCTGAGAGAGCAGCAAGAGATGGTAGAAATCCTTCTACAGGAGCAACTATCAAAATTCCTGCTAAAACGATGATCAAGTTCAAAGCTGGGAAAGCATTTAGCGAAGCAGTGAACGGTAAATAATCACGTTTAGTTAAGAACTATTTGAGAGGTTTACTACAGTGATGTAGTAAACCTCTTTTTTTTTATCTCTCTAACCACATATTTGCTCTATGAAATTTGAGACAAAAGTAATTCATGCAGGAGTACATCCAGATCCTTCGACTGGTGCCATCATGACTCCAATCTTCCAGACATCTACTTATGTTCAGAAGAGTCCAGGCTCTCATCAAGGATATGAGTATGGACGTACTAAAAATCCTACAAGAACAGTATTAGAAGAAAATCTTGCTGCACTCGAAAACGGCTCTGATGCAATTACATTTGGGAGTGGTCTTGCTGCACTCGACGCAATACTCAAGTTACTCAAACCAGGTGACCATGTAGTCTCTACAAATGATCTCTACGGAGGATCTTATAGACTCATGGTTCAACTCTATGAGAGGTATGGTATCGAGTTTAGCTTTGTGGACTTTGGAGATGATAAAGCAGTCATCCAAGCAATCACAGCACAGACAAAACTCCTTTGGATAGAAACACCTACTAATCCAATGCTGTCAATCATCGATATCAAAAAAACTGTGGACACATTTGGAAATAAAGACCTTCTAGTTTGTGTAGATAACACTTTTGCATCACCCTACTTACAAAATCCACTTGACCTCGGAGCAAATATTGTCCTTCACTCAGCTACTAAATATATCAATGGACACTCAGATGTTGTGCTTGGCGCTGTAGTTGTAAACGACAGTGCAATAGCTAAACAACTTCGATTTATACAGAATGCAAGTGGTGCTGTACCTGGACCTCAAGACTGCTTCCTTACGATTAGAGGGATCAAGACTCTCCATGTCAGAATGGATAGAGCTTGTCAAAACGCCGCCTATATTGCTCTTCAGCTAAAAAACATTGACGAAATTGCGAACGTTTACTATCCAGGTTTTGAAAGTCATATAGGTCACCAACTTGCAAAATCTCAGATGCGACAGTTTGGAGCTATGATCTCTTTTGATCTAAAAGACAATACAGCTGCTGCTGCTAACGCAATTCTAGCTAAGACTAAACTGTTTGCACTAGCTGAGTCACTTGGGGGAGTAGAGAGCCTTATCGGACATCCATCTACGATGACACATGCCGCCATTCCTAAGACTGAGAGAGAAAAGATTGGTCTGACTGACTCATTGATCAGACTGTCAGTAGGTATCGAAAATCAAGAAGACCTTTGGGCAGATCTTAAGCAGGCAATTGGTTGAAGGAGAATTTGTAATCAATAGAGATCACTTTATCTAATGTCTTGGTGGATACTAAAAAAAGTGAAATCTAATAATTAATTGCTTGATTTCTGTCAGTGATTGTAGGCTGTTGTTGTATTTTAGGGAGATCTAAATATTAATCAAATGATATTCCAACTCACACCATTTAAACACATTGTCACAATTACTCTATGGTTTTTCGTGAGTTATTCATTACTTCTTAGTCAATCCACTCTACATGTCCCGGAAGATTATAGTAGTATTCAACAAGCACTTGATGCTGCTGTAGAAGGTACAACTATCAAAGTACAACCCGGCACCTATTATGAACATCTCATATGGCCAAGTGCAATAGATGGTATTGTACTTCAAAGTGTGAATGGAAGCGAACAAACAATTATAGATGGTACGAACGATGGCAGAGTAGTATTGATTAATGGTGAAAATTTGACTAGTCTCACAATTCTTGATGGATTCACATTACAAAATGGTGGTGGATCAAATAATCAATCTGGAATTGCATTAGCAACTGGTAGTTCATCACCCACTTTGAACAATCTAATTATAAGAGATAATCACTGCAATCAAGATACTGATAGTGGGTGTGCCGTTCGACTTTCTAATTACAGTGGTAATGTATCAAATTGCACGTTTATAAATAATACCATTGATGCTGCATCTACAGCCTTTGGAGCTGCTTTATATCTCAGCCCACAAGAGACTGTAAATTTAGACAATTGTAGATTTGAAAATAACCACAGTAAGAGTAATAATGAATCTTTTGGTGGAGCAGTAATGATTAAACCATCATGGGGTTCTACTCAAAACGATGAGGTTCATATTCGTAACTCAACTTTTGAAAATAATTCAACTCAAGGTGCACCTTATTCAATGGGAGGTGCTATTTATTTTGATGACTATTACCAATCGATGAAAGTATCAATAAAGTCATGTGTTTTCAATGGAAATACTACTAATCTTGCGGGTTATGGGTGGGGAGGTGCCATTCATTCTAGAAGTATAGAACTTGAAATCGATAAAAGTACTTTTACTGAGAATGTTGCTAAAGCTGGATCAGCAGTCTATGTTGGTGATAAACACAATAACTCTACTGGAAATCTTAAATTCTCTAACCTACAACTTACTAATAACTCAGGACTAGCAAATGAGTATGAATCTAGTTCTGTAATATTGTCTGGAACTTCATTTGGAGACGCCACATTCGAAAACTGTCAATTTGATCACAATATTGTAAACCATACAATTAGATCGTCAAGCTCTGAAGATTCTTCTAATCTCCTCATTACTAACTCCACACTAGCATATAATTCTGGGTCTCTGTATCTAGCAGGTAACAATGTATCTCTCATTAATACTATACTATGGAACACAAGTGCTAACGAAATTAAAACAGTACTCCATTCTCCACTTACAGGGCTTGATATTGAGAGTTGCGTAATTAAAGGTGGTGCTCAGGGAACAAATATTATAGACTCAAATCCTCTGTTCAAAAGTGAAGATCTGCTCATTCCTTCTGATGGCTCTCCTTGCCTTGGCTATGGAACACACATTCTTGCTACAGAGAACGACATCAGAGGTAAGCCAAGACCAATGCCAGAAGGCAGCTACCCTGATATTGGTGCTTATGAAGTCGATCAGTACTTCGCAAATGTCAAAGCAAAGTTCTTCTATGACACTGATGAAAATGGTTACAAAGATGAAACAGAACCATATATTTCAGTCGGCTCGCTAGTAGTCAATAATAATTTTGTAGTTAGTAACTTTAGAGAAGAAGGTGTATTTATTGTCCTAGAACAAGGAGTTAATGTATTGGAATATTCAAATATAGGTACTCAAGACTGGAATACAAATTCAACAACTTTATATGAATTTGATGTCAAAACAGACGACTTCCAAGAGACTATCGAGTTTGGATTATATCCACGCTTACACAATTCTGCTCTCTCAGCATTTGTTGAAGGTGGAGCTTTTAGATGTGGTGAAGAAGTACAAATGAACTATCATATTAAAAACTTTGGAACAGAAATCGAATCAGGCATTTCATGGCTTAAACTTGATTCTCGCATAGAAAATTATTCATTTGAAATTGAACCTGATACTATTAGATCGTCTCATGAAGTCGGATGGTTCTTTGAAGAATTATATCCATATAAATCTTTAGATTTCGCATTTATAGTGAGAGTTCCACTCATAGAATCTGAAGATCAATTAGGCGAAATTTACACGTTCAAATCATGGAAAAATAATCAAGATCCTAGGTTAGCATTTTGCTATGATACAGAATTAAGATGTTCCTTTGACCCAAATGACAAAGCGGTATCCCCTAACAGAACAGATAGTCTGGCACTGTTAGATGACTATCTACTTTATAAGATTAGATTTCAAAATACTGGTAATGATTATGCTAGAAACGTAAGTGTCTATGATACCATTGATGCAAATTTAGATCTATCATCATTTCAGTTATTGAGTACAAGTCACCCCGATGTGCTTCAAGTCATAAAGCAAGAGAACCAGATTGAATTTAGATTTAGGAATATCTACCTTCCCGACAGTCTGACTAACCTAGTTGGTAGTAACGGCCACATCACATACTTAATCAAGCCAGTTGAAGGCTTAGAAGAGATGACAATGATTAAGAATACTGCTCATATCAACTTCGATTTTAATCCAGCAATAGTTACTAATACCACAGCTACCACTCTTGTAGAATACTTCCCTGAACACCATACAACACAAGAGACAAAAAAGCTGATAAATGTATTTCCAAATCCTGTAGATTCCTATCTTAAATTTGATAAAAACGTTGATCTGGGTCGTCTTTATGATAGGAGTGGAAAACTCGTTATGACCTTCAGAAAAAAATCAACAATTGATGTTTCGTCCTTTGTAGAAGGAATCTATTACTTAGAACTCTCAGAAAAAGGGGAGTTGAGCAAACAATTAATTGCAATTGCTAGATAAGTAGAAAAACATGCTAAGAATTTGATTTCAAAAAATCTTGATACTCTCTCAGCATATCTACCTTACCCGCCAATGCGAGTTGAGCTTGCTTCGGCCAAGATGTCGGGTTGATATCTTTGTAATTCTTATTTGCTTCTTCTAAGATACCCCTGATCTTTACTATAGGAGTAGTTGCAAGGTCTTCCCATGATCCAATCCCATTCAACTTAAGGATACTTTCTATCTTACTATCGATTCCTACAAATGTTTTCAAATCAGTATTCTTGCTTTCATTCTCTGAAAGCACCCCAGATTTGATCAAAAACGATTCAGCTTTCGACTTAGTAGAACTGAGACTAGGGTAGATTGATTTTTGATAAGAAATCAATTCTTCCCAATTGCCACTCGCAGCAAGAGATGCTTGCATCGGCCAGTGTTTAGCATTGATCATTGCATACTTTGAACCATATTTATTTAAAATCTCCTTGAGTTCCATTCCTGTATAATTACTCAATTGAACCCAATTATGAATACCATTTTCATATAATACAGATTCCATCCGTGGTCCAATTCCTTCGATGACCTGCATGTTATTCTCTAAACTTTTTTCGCTGCTATCACCTTTAACTAAATCTTCAGTATTTATAACTCCATAATCATTATCTGGCTTTGGAGTTGTAACCAAATTGATCTTACTTTGTCTTTGTGAATTACCAGCATCTGCTTCATCCTTCTTACTACCCAAGTTTTTTTGTTCACTTGTCATTTTATGTTTTGCAAGCTCAGCATTTTTAGACTTTAATTCAGACTTGTAATACCTTTCTCTGGTCTCATAATCAACTAATTTAGCTTCTAAGTCTTGGAAACTCGTCTTACTCGATCTCTTGTCTTTTTTTATTGCTTTAATTTCGGTTTGCAATTCAGCAACTTGGTTACTGAGATTTGTACTTGTTGATTTCTCTTCATCATAGAGTTGCTTCCATTTGCCATAAAGAGCCCAACCTAGCAGTACACCTAAGATAAATGGGAGTATCCACCATAGAACCCACCAAGAACAAAAATCATTAAATATATTTAGAGGTATCATTCCTTTATCGTTTTCTTATCTGAGTAATTTGACTTCAGTCCGTCTATTTCTATCGGAAGCACTACCAACTTGATTGAGCTCTCCCTGAGATTGAGTGATTATTTTTTTAGGATTGACTCCTCTTGAAATGAGATAGTACTTAATGCTCTTCGCTCTCTTGTCACCTAAGGCATAATTGTATTCTCGTGGACCTATCTTATCTGTATGCCCTACTAAGAGCACTCTCTCTCCTGAGCCTTGAACTCTCTTTGCTATTTCATCAAGAAACTTCTCAACTCGTGCATCGTCCAATTTGTCAGTGCTATTAAATGGAAAGTAGATAGTAGAGTGCTGGTTGATATCTCCATCATGAGTTACATCTCTTTCTACGATGACCGATTCATTACTGAGTCGTTTTACTTCTACATAGCTCAGATGAGATGGCAATTCTTCTACTACCCTACTCTCTATTTGAGTTCTCTCTTTCTTAATATTTAGAAGAGCAAGTAATCCTTTTGCTCTTTGACGACCTAAGTCTTTGTTGATTTCTTCTTCTTGCTGGGAGAGCAAGCCTGTCAATACTATAATTTCATTTGGTGCAAGTGAGTTAACTATCGAGTCAGCGTAACTGTCAAAGTTCAAACCAGTTTTTAGTTCACTGCTATTCGGATCAAAACTAAATGGAGACTCATAAGAGCCTGAGCTGCTTCCTCTATTGTTATGGGCTTTATCTGGACACGAGTACTTGGCAAGACCCCAATAGCCTACTCCGAGTAACAACCACAATCCAATAATTAAATTTTTCAAGGTCTTAATGATTTAATTGCATCTTATTCTAATAATCTCTTCAATTGTGTTAAAATACGAGACATATTATTGAGACGCAAAGATATTGACAACTTTAAGATATTACAGAGATAAGTGATATATAGTCTTTAAACTCTAGTTCACCCTAATTTAAAAACATTCTCCAATCTATATTTTGATCACATTCGTAGATAAAATCAATACAACTATATAAAACATAGTACTATGTATTGCATAGTAGTTAAATTTAATTTAGCTTTGTGATATGAAAATAGAAAATACAGAAGCGCAAATGCGAAAAGGGATACTTGAACTCTGTGTATTAAGTATCACCGATAAAGAACCAGTCTACCCTTCAGACATATTGAAACAACTAAAAGCTTGCAAGCTATTAGTTGTAGAAGGCACAATCTATCCACTGCTCAATCGACTCTCTAAGGCTCAGCTTTTGGCATATGATTGGGTAGAGTCAGAGACAGGACCACCGCGCAAGTATTACAAGACCACAGATAACGGTAAAGAAGTACTCACTCACCTCAAAAGTCATTGGGAGAAACTTCAATCATCTGTCCAGCAACTTGTGGCAAATTAAAAATAATCAAATCAAATATTTCATACAGTTAAACGCTTCAACTTTTACTTCTCTTTAAATAGACTTATTAGACATGAAAAAAACAATCAACATAAACCTTGGCCAACAGCCTTTCATTATAGACGAAGATGCTTTTGTTATTCTTGATCAGTACATCACCCAACTCGAATCAATGTTCCATGAGCAAGATTCTTCAATTGTGGCTGACATTGAAAATAGATTCTCTGAAATATTGATCGAAAATGCTGGAAAAAACCAAGTCATCTCTGCTCAACTCATCGAAAAAGGAATAGAGCAAATAGGTAGACCTGAATCTATTGGAGGTGAAGAGCACTCTTACGCTGAAACTCAACATCAAGAAAACAATTCATCTACACTTTATAGAAACAGTGATGAAAAGATCATAAGCGGTGTAGCAAGTGGAATAGCCCATTACTTCGGGATTAAAGAAAGTCTCTGGGTCAGACTCGTATTCATTCTGACACTTTTTACACCTGTAACTTTACTCTATATTATGCTTTGGGCTGTACTACCAAGCAAGCCATTAAAAGGAGAACCTCTTCAAAACAATAATCTCAATACGATTATAAAAACTATGCTGAAAGAAGTCAAAAATGCCATGCATGAATTGAAAAATTCATTTGTTAGTGCTTAGTTGAAATCTATAGTATTCAGAATAAAAGGTGTGTGAGCACACCTTCTTTGTTTTAACATGAAGGAAGACAAAATTGTAAAATAATTTGCATCTCTATATTGAGAATCGTTTACTTTTGCATTATGAACAATCTTCTGCTCATACTTCCTAAATGGTTAACTCTCTTATTAATGTTATTCACATTTGTTAGTTTAACTCATTGTAAGACCAATAAACCACAGTCTATCGATTTGGTTTTAGAAGAAGAATTTCAATATTATACATCGAGTAATGTCAAGTTTATTAAGGACAATACTCTATCCAACGTACTTGAGCTTGCTACTACTGAAGGAAATAAATTGACCTTTGTTGAATTTTACACCGACTGGTGCCTTCCTTGTCAAATCATGGACGAAACAGTATTTGTCAATAAGGTTGTTTCCTCATATCTCAACACAAATTTTGTCAACTATAAGGTCAATGCTGAAAGTAGTGAAGGGCAAGATTTGAGGTTCATCTTCCAAGTTACTGAGTTTCCTACGTTTCTCTTTTTAGACCATAGAGGACGGGTTATACTTAAGGAAAAAGGCTCTAAGTCATCGGCAAGTATGATGCTCTTAGCAGAAACAGCGATAGAAGAATATGACAGGATTTTGTCTGAGGCTATTGGACAAGGCGATTAATTTAAATCTTATAAGTTGTCAAACTTATCTTTCAATAGTTCAGTTTAGGGCAAAAAAAAAATGGTCACCCTCATGATTGTGACCATTTTCTTAATCCCATGAACATATCAACATTATGTTCGGTGCAGTAATATCTGCAATTTTAAAAACCAACTTTATTTAACTCAATCTCGATAACATCTGATTTTCGGATTCTTCGCTTCTCTCTTCCTCTTTTATTCTTTTATTCTTGGAGAAAAATTCTTGTTAAAGGCTGGATGCCGTTGCTACCAACCTTTAACAAGTAATCCCATGAACATATCCGAATGAGTAAGTCTTAAACTTTGAAACCCTTAAAACTTACTCGTTTTTAATTTAAAGCTCTTTAGCTTTCTTATTAATTACAATACAAATTTAAGTGCCAAACAGGCTTTAGCCAATGACAAAAATTTGCCATTGTAACATATTTATTATTATAAAGTATAAGTTACTGTGCTAGAGGATATTAGTGTGGATTAGATACCAATTCGGGGTATTTGTACGTAGTATCTGTCAAAGTTTGAAGGAAAACTATGAGTGACTCCTTATCGTATTCACTGAGTCCTAATGGTCTAATATTCTGATCTTTGTTAGGAGAAGGGGCTCCTCCAGAGTTGTAATGATCAATTACCTCATCTAATGAGGCAAATCTACCATCATGCATATAAGGTCCGGTCAATGTGATATTACGCAGTGTTGGTGCTTTGAACTTGCCCATATCGACATTATATCCTGTCACACCACCTCTCCCCAAATCTATAAGATTGGAAAAGTCAGCAGTAGAATCAAGACCGTTATTGGCAAATTCATCTCCCATAAAGAGCTGTCCACTATGACAGTGACTACACTCTGCATCTAAGGCATCTTCATCGCCATCATCGACAAAGAGATCAAAACCATGTCTCTCTTGGTCTGTAAAAGCTAGAGTATTATCAAAGATGACCTTATTGAACTTGGAGTTACCTCCGCTGATAATAATCCGTTCGAATTGGGCAATAGCCTTAGCTGCCAACTCCTTGGTAATCTCTCCTGTATGGTCAATACCAAATGCCTCTCTAAATAATGTCGGATATACTGAGTGGACTTGCAAGTCTGAGACTGCTTTGGTCCAAGTATTATGAAATTCTATTTCATCCTCAATAGGAAGTAAAGCTTGTTCCTCTAAAGTAGTTACCCTTCCATCCCAGAAAAGACCACGATAATTATAACCAATATTGAGGAGAGACATACTACTCCTCTGAGTAGGCAAGCCATCAATACCTATACTTTTGGCTAGACCATCTGTAAATGCTAGCTCTGGGCTATGGCAAGAAGAGCAACTCATCGTACTATCTGCTGAGAGTATTGGATCATAGAAGAGATGCCTGCCTAGATTGATACCTTGAACAGTCAATGGATTATCTGCAGGACTAATCAATGGAAGAAACTCTGGTAAATTGTCAACCACAAATGCTGTAGGAGAGTATTCTACCTCAGTCAGATCCCTATAATTTTCTACAAATTCAGATGGATCAACGATTGGGTCATTATTACAACTCAACAAAATCAATCCCATTGCCAGTACAATGGTTATAGATGTAAGATATGATTTTGGTTGCATCACTAATCTATAGTAACAGCAGTACTAAAGTTCTCAGTAATGATAATGAGTGGCTCAAGATCCTGAGGATTATGATTAGTAGGTTTAGATCTGATGTCCATATAGTCATCACCTACCTTGAAGAGTTCTTGATGATCAATCTCAATATTAATGTCAACAACATTATCATCTATAGACTTGTCGAGTGGATAAGTAAATGTTCTAAACACATCATCTTTACCTGTATGAAACAACCAACCAATATCATCTCCAAGATCAGGATTTATCAAATTACCTTGAAACCTTGCAAAGATATAACTCTCCCATGGTCCCCAATATCTTGTATTCTCACTGAGAGGATTCTCTGGTGTGTAGTCTTCAGGTCGAGTAAGGTTAGTTTCAGCATCTAATCCTACAGAAAAAGTGATAGATTCGTAATCTGCGGATTCTATAGATGGAAATGAAAAACTAATTGGAGTCTGTGCCATAGCTGCTGTTACATTCTGGGCATCAAAGTCAATAAGCTCCACATCAGTTAAATCAACTCTTGACCCATCAGAATCTGTGAGGTAGACATTTGAAACAAAGAAATCTGACACAGTAAAATTAATCTCATCTCCATCAGTGTAAGGATATGACTCAAGCATAACCAATGGTTCATCACCATATACTGCATTGAAGTTAAGGTTGATGCTCCCTTCTTTCTTGCATCCTGTTGACAAAAGAATCAGACTAGTTAAGCTGATTATAAATGTGAATAGTGTTGTGTTTTTCATAGTAATTTTTATTTCTGCAATTATTTCTTATTTCTGAAATTATAACACCAAACTGCTTTTGATGTTGTCAATTGGGACTACTCAACGGTGATTATGTCAGGTAAAGCACTTATGAGATCATTTGCAAGTGTCTCAACATTGTCAGGTTCGTAATCTATTTTATCGAACCAATCTTTCACATTTACCTTCAAGGTAATCGTAGTATGCTCACCCAGGTTAAGTAATATCGGATCTAGTGTCATAGGATCTAATGCACTTAGATTATAACGCAGAGTATCTCTTAATGTAGAAACAGAGTGGATTGTATCTTGATTAATCGTGTCAGCACTGACTGTGCAGCTAAACCTTGTAAAATCGTCTGTCATAGGTACGTAGAGACTATCAATCGCCTCAGCAATAATAGAGTTATCTAGTCCAAAGATGGATGTATCTTGCCAAGTTGGATGTAGACCTTGTAAAAATGAGATTCCATCGATAACAAATGGCTCTTCATATTCAGAAAGTTTGATCGTTTTGCCTTGGCTTGTACTAAATTCAAAATCGCTTTCGTAAGTTACATTATCGATTGTCACAGAATCATTGATCGCAGCCACTTCTAATCCAGCACTAAATAAATCAAAATGGGATAACATCATATTGGCACTGTGAAGAGACACATATGTACCAGACTCTAATAGTATCGTATCACCAAAACGATATTCACTCGAATCAGGGAGTAAGTATTTGATTGCGACCCTGACTTCTGGGGCTGTACAACAGTCGTCACAGAGCTCATCAGCAAGTACATCATAATTCACCGCCCAATATTCGACACATCCTTCTGTCGGTTCGTAACATCCTATCAGAGCGGTTAATCCTAATAAAAGTAACAATCGTGTAAGTAACTTATTTTGCCTGACCTGCTTCATAGTCTTTAACTAGCTGCTTAACTATCTGCTTCATCTGAGTTGAAAATTCTTTATTTAAAATCCAATGATAGTATTGTTTGTCCCTAGCTAACGTTTCTGCTACAGGTTTTCCTATATACTTTCCAAAATTAAATACTACGACTCCATTGCTGTCATACTTCATCTTCATTGTGACATCGACCGTTTGCTTGTTAGTTGTAAATGCACTCAATGCTCCCATATCATTTATAATAGGTGTCGGAGTTCTGAAGTTATCACCATCGATATAGTCAACATCCTTGTATTTGACCAATTGACCCTTGAGTACATCCACGGTTGCTCTGACATCAGCAAGAGCATCGTGAGCACCTTCGAGTTCTGCATTGCAGAAGTAACGATAAGCAGCCGTTAAGGTACGCGGCTCCATCTTATAGAAAATCTTTTGGACGTCGATAGTATTTCTAATAGTTAGATCGAGCTCAAGTCCTATCCGATTGAATTCTTCCATTAACATCGGGATATCAAATCTATCAGAATTGTAGCCAGCGAGGTCAGCACTTCCTATAAAATGAAAAAGTTGTGATCCTACTTGTTCAAATGTTGGTTTATTCTTGACCATATCCGGAGTGATTCCATGAACAGCAATCGCTTCTGGGGCCATAGGTATCCCTGGATTAATCATCATCTCAAGTTCTTCTGATGTTCCATCCACTTTGTACTTAATCAAGGCAATCTGTACAATTCTATCTCTGAGTACACTAAGACCAGTCGCTTCAATATCAAAAAACACGATATCTTTTTTCAGATCAAATTGTATGTCCTTCATCACTTATTTTATTAATTCAGTTTTAAATTTTCGATTTATATCTCTGCGTAGATAAGGTATTATATGATACCTTCAGACAACGCTTCTTTTTCAATGCCTCTGAGTTGTACAGGTTTATTCCGTTTACGGAGTTTCATATTAAGGAACTCAACTAAGAGTGAGAATGCAATAGCAAAGTAAAGGTAGCCTTTAGGGATAATTCCTACTTCGCTGTCACCCACTGTCATATGTGCTAAGTGTGCCCCTTCGAGAATCAGTGTAAACCCGATCAATATTAAGAATGACATTCCAAGCATTTGGATTGTAGGATGTTCATTCACAAACCTACCAACAGGTACTGCAAATAGCATCATTATAAGCACTGAAAAAACCACTGCAATAATCATAATAATCAAAGCTCCATAGACTCCATTTGTCATACCTACAGCAGTTAATATTGAATCAAAAGAAAAGACAATATTGATGAGAGTAATCTGAACAATGACTTGGCTAAGTGAGGATTTTTTTGAGCTTGAAGATTCTTCGTGTCCTTCACCCTCGAGTTTATGATGGATCTCGGTTACTGCTTTGTAAAGTAAAAATATACCTCCAAGTATGAGAATCAAGCTTTGTCCTGTAAATCCGGCATATACCCCTAAAAAGTCGATGTTAAACCAAGGCTTATTCATCCCAATTAAGATGGTAATACCAAATAAGAGAGCAATTCTCATTACCATTGCGAGTATCAGTCCAATATTTGTAGCCTTCTTTTGCTCATCATGAGGTAACTTCCCTGCAGCTATTGAGATAAAGATGATATTATCTACACCCAATACAATCTCTAAGAAAGTCAATGTTAATAGACTCAACCATACCGCAGAAGAAGCAAAGTCTGGAATATCAAACAAGAAAAATAAATCCATAATAATTAGATTCGGTTCGTATTAAGAAAATGTCGCATAAAGGTATACAAGTTGGAGGTGAATCTACTTGTTTTTACCGTATTATGAACAATATTTAGTCCCAACTCATCTTAATGATAGATAGGGGTCATGGAAGATTTTTTTGTCATTAACATGGTAGCATTGTGAGGCGTCCAGACAATTTTGTTAATCTTAAAAAAATCTGTACTTTAATTCTTAACTTAGATTCTATCCAAACCTATATTAATTAACTTGAAGTGGAGAAGCCTGAATTGATGTTGTATTTAAAGAATTGTTTTATTTTGACGTTGTTTATCTGTGCCCTCTGTTTTATTTCATGCAATAAGACCGATTTAGAAGCTGGCACATTAGAGATTAATCAATCTTGGGAGTTAGACTCAGATTTTTCACTGTTCTATCGTGATGCGGCTCTCTATCAAGATACCTATTTGGTTTGGGGGCTTGACATCAATGAAAACCCTCTTCTTATTGCCTACGACATAGCGAACAAAGAACTTGCTTGGCTATTCGATTTTAGCAACATTAGCGGTTGGGGTACTAAACTTAACATAGTGGACAACTATCTAGTTGTCAAGGAAAATAATAAAGGAATTACTGTCATTGACTTAGACTTTCAACAGACTACTGCTGCGATCAGATTTGCTTCAGATTTTCCAAACCAAGAAGTCTCTGATACACCTGTGAGTGTCGAAGAAAATAAAATCTTCTTTACAGTAACAGATCCTGTTGCGTACAAATCTAGACTTTTAGCAATCAATTTACCAAGTGGAAATGTTACGGAGGAATTTGTCTATCAGTCTGATGACTTTATGATTCCTAAAATTACCTCACCTTCATTCTTTGAAAACAACGACAATGAAATCAACTCTCTTGTCACCATTCAATTAAAGCGGACTGATTTGAGTGTAGCAAGGACGAGTGCAACTGTTCTTTTGTCACTTGATGAAGGATATAATACGAATTGGCTTGATACTATAGACTTTGAAAATGGAACCCACCCCATCAAGTGGTTGCCTATTGTCTCTGGAAGTTTTATGGCTGTAACATTTATTGATGAGCTATTAGTCTATAATGTCAATACTGGAAATAACCTTCTACAATTGAAATTGCCAAAAGCAAGTGGGTCAAAATTGAGACTAAAAGATGGGAGTATATTCTATGCACAAGGCCAAAGTCGATCAATGCAAAAGTTGGATATTACCAATGGTAGTCCCATGTGGGCACTTGGGTCTACACCAGCTCCAGCAGAATTTGGCGATATTCTTATAAAGTCTAATCAGATCGTCTATGTCAGAGAGAGTTTTGGAAATTTAACTGTCATTGACAACCAATCCGGATTCAAATATAATGTCCTCAATCAATTTCCGGATGGGACAGCTAATCCCAATTACTCAGATTCCCAGCAAGTCTATGTTTCACATCAAGCTGATCGATTAGTAGGGTTTACCCTTGAGGAAAAATAAAATTATTTTCCAACACTAAGGTAAGGTTTGAGTTTAGCAAACTCTTCACTATTCCAAACACCTACTTTTTTAAATCCATCAACTGAATCAAACTTCCCATGTTGGTTTCTATATCGCATGATAACTTTAGTTTTCTTATAACCTATGTAAGGGTGACGATTCAGTCTTGTTAAATCATCAGCGTTAATATCTATAACCTCAATGATTGGATCGCATATGAGATAAGGAACGATTGCGTCGTAGATGGATGCTTCCATGTCATAAACTTCTAAGAGTTGTTCTAATTGATAGTAACCACCAAGCAAATGCTTATACTTATTGATCTTTCTTGCTAGAGCTGGTGTTACTTTGGGTAGTTTGATTAAAGTCTCCTCGTTTAAGGTATTAATTTCCAAGAATTGAGAGGTTAAGATTACTTCTTCTAACCACGCTTGATTGGCAGCTTCATCTGCTAATGCTTGCTTCTCTTCCAACTGAGAGATTCCCTCATCTGTAATATTGAGATAGGGCTCTACCTGATCATACAATGCATCAGTTGTAGTGTAGAGTTTCTTTACATCTTGATTTTGACGATAGATCCCACCTTTGGATCGATATGCAATGATATTATCTATCCATTTCTCAGGAAGATACATTAACATCAAATCATCTTTAGTTGCAACGTTCGGATCAAAGGCACTAAGAGTAAATGGTAAAACAGCTTTTTCTGTATCAGATATTGAGTCGTTGCTCACTAATGTATAATCATCGGGAACAGTAACTTGACTAATAGTGTCAATAACTCGACTATTGGCGGCAGGATCGATTCCATTATTTTTCTCTTTGGTCTGATTAATGCTATTATTGTTGTCAGAGTATCCTTTGTTACCCTTAGATGGAGAGCCACTGCTTTTGTTTGAAGAATAGGACTTCTTGTACTTTGATTGATAATACTTTTTGTAATAGTACTTCTGAGTGATGACATCATCAAGATTAATGACATCTTCCATTTGCTTCTTATCAGTTGTAAATCCTTTAATATTTACCACTGACCCAATAAATATGAGGACTAGGATAACTAAAAAGGCTACTCTTTGCTTCCGATCAAACTGTATTGCTTTGAATGTATCCTTCATTCTATTAATAATTAATAATTGATTTCTATTGCTCCGTACTGAGTATCTTGATATTGAAGTCTCAAGTGATAACATTGCTTGCGGATTGCCTGCTTAGTATCGTAACGGTTCGAACCATCAACAATGACATTCCTGATGTCAAAGTATTCCCGCATCTTATATAAATCGCCAATATAGTTATCCTTGATGATGACATAATCGACAGGGATAGTACTTTGATATTGGTAGATAGAATCATGTCCGGCAAAGAGTAAAAGTTTATCTTTAAGTGAGAGAAATGCACCTTTGGTGTCTACTTGCTCAGGCAAACCAGAATGAAGCGAAGCGGCATGATATGCTCTATTGTTACTAGTGATGAATGCATCTTTTAATTTTTCAGACCCATCTGTCTCTGGATAAGTATACACCTTGTTACCTTCTATGATATCAACTAAACTCTTGCCATAAACATCATAGATATAGACTATTCTAGATTTACTCCTTTTTTTATTGACTCTAATCCGATTAACCGTAAAACCAACAAACCACATCAATCCAAAGAGAAACAGCCATGACTTTCGCTTGGACAAGGCTACCATACATGTAATAATACCTGTATAGAGAATTGCAACCTCTATCTTACTTAACCATAAGCCATCGATAGCACTGTTAGGTAAACTTTGAACAATACTGACCAACCAATTATTAGTCCAAATAATCCATTCTAGTAATGGGGCAATCACATCTGTATTGAGAATATCAAATATTGGGAAGGAGTGTGAAAGAAAATCAGCAAACAAAAGAGCAAGACCAAGGGCCAGAATAAAAAAAGCAGCAGGTACAACGAAAAGTCCACTCAACCAAAAGTAAGTTGCTACCTTATGAAAAAAGAAAATTGTCAGCGGCATCACCAAAACTTGAGCAGCGAATGATACATAAAATAAAGAAACTACCTTCTGAAGTAACCAACTGCCAGATGAGTAATAACCTATTAAAATTGGCATAAAAAACAAGATGCTCAATAATGCTAAGAAGGAAAATTGAAAACTTGCCTGATATAACATGTAAGGATTCCAAAGTAACATCACAAGGGCCGAGAGACAGAGCATATTGTAAGAATTTGCCTGCTTGTCTATTGCATGACCAACAAACAAAAAGGAACACATCAATGCTGCTCGGGTGACTGCTGGCGCTGCCCCAGTAACTCCTACAAATGTCCAGATAACAAGGAGAGTAACGATCAACTTAGCATACTTGATTATCCTACGATCGGAAGGAATAAAACCAAATAACCAATGTAAGATCAAAGAGAATATTCCAACATGTAATCCAGAAACAGCTAAGACATGTACTGCTCCTGTATCAGTATAAGCATCATAAAGCTCATCAGATATCATACTCCTAATCCCTAATAACATTGCTGACAATACAGCCTTATTGTCAAGAGTGCTGATATGGCGATTGATCACTGATAGACTACTTGATCTCAACTCAGCCGAGAGCTGCCAAAACCAAGTTAAACCACGGCTTCCAATTTGCTGCCATTCCCCTTTCTTGACAAACCCTTGATAATGAATGTTACGATTGATCAGGTACTGTCCATAATCAAATACTCTAGGGTTAGCATTTTCTCGCAGCGTCCGTATCTTGACACTAAAGGCTATTTGATCGCCAGGCTTAAGCAACTGAGAGTCAGAATCAGATTCAACATATGTGAGTAGGATGCCACTTGCGTGCCGCATAGAGTCTAAGTTTGGACCACAAGCTGTGATTTCCACATTACACTTTATTGATTTACCTTGAGTAGGCAAGTCTAAGAGTGTTCCTACAAATGTAGTAGGCTCATCTACGTAAGAGTAGTGTGATGATAATGAAAGTGCATTGTATGCAGTCGCTCTGAAATATCCGAATGCTACGAAAAATAAGAGAGTGACAATTGTCGCCGGTACTGTGTAGGACTTATAATCCTTAAGACTCAAATAAAGAAGTAATCCTGTAAAAAATCCGGAGAGGGTAAGGAGAACGAATACTGTGAATCTATCAAAAGAAAATGGGAACTGTCTATACAAGACAATTCCCATTACATATGTTATTAAAAGTGGTAGAGAAGGAAGTACTACCTTCTTTATCAATTTTTACTATTCTTATTAAATCTTATTACTTTGAGGCTTTTGCCTTTATCATCTATCAGTCTAGCTAAATAAAATCCAGCATCTAAGTCTGATACAGAATATGCCTGACCTACCTCATGATTAAAAGTAAACATTTCCTTTCCTAATACAGAGTAAACACTCACTTGAGCTACATTCTCGTCATTAGTAATATTGAAGTAATCTGAAGTTGGATTAGGATAAAGTGTGAACTCAACTGAAGAATCTAGGTCATCAACAGATGAAGCTAATTCAACATCCCAAGTGATTGTAGGCTCAACAAATACAACAGAACCATCTGCTACAGAAAATAATTTCAATGTTGAATTGTAGATACCACCTGGTACTCCATTAGGATTGAGGTAGATTGAAAATTTCAACTTGTTACCTGAATCAATAAAGTTAGGCTTATCTTCTGGACAGATTAGTGTACCTGGAGTATAGCATGTATTAGCATCACAAATACTGAATGCCCATTCTTCAGGAATATCATCACCGAGAACTAGCTCCCAGAAAAACTCTCCTGCTTGATCATTGCCCATCTCTACTTGGATATCAGCAGCTATTTGAAACTCATTACTCTGTCCTTTAATCTCAAAGTCTTGACCGTCGACAACTCCCAATTGTCCCACTAAAGCTGTGGCACACATTAAAGAGAAGAGCATTGTTATTTGTAGAATTCTTGTCATCTTATTAAGAAGTTTGTGTAAATATAAGGAATTATCTTAAAAAAAAGTCATATAAAACAGTTAAGTGTCTATAACGACATTATGTTTAATTGTAATAATATGAAAGTTACGTCGTTATTTCACACCAAATTACATTACTCTTTCTAAGAAGTAGACACATATAGATACATCAACCACTATAAAGTTGTCCTGATTTGTAAAGAAATTGACATTTAATCTCAGTCAGATTATTGAAGTAATTCAATAACATATATTAAAAAGAGTTGCATTTGCTTGATTTTAAAGATCACACTTTTTTTGAGTTTCATCCAGATAGCTATCGGGATGGGTCGATAAAAAGCTGAAGCATCGAGAATCAAAGGGATGCAAATATATCTACGGAATCTTTTTAAATCACTTTACTACAATAAAGGCTACCCAATCACTTGAGTAGCCTTCTATATGATCTAAAATGTGCTGACTATGAGAGTCCGTTAGCTACATCTTCTCTAATCTTATTGAGTGCTGATCCCTTGCGTACCCACTCAATCTGAGCAGCATTATACGTATGTGCTACCTTAAATTCGTCATTAGTACCATCATGGTGATCCAATTTGATTGTCAGTGGAACTCCTGGAGCCATCTGATCGAAATCTTTAATAGTCACGATATCATCTTGTCTTACTAAATCATAATCTGCTTTATCAACGAATGTAAGAGCCAACATACCTTGCTTCTTGAGGTTAGTCTCATGGATTCTTGCAAATGACTTAACTATTACTGCATGGACTCCTAAAAACCTTGGCTCCATTGCTGCATGTTCTCTAGATGATCCTTCACCTAGGTTTTCTTCTCCAAATACTACAGTACCGATTCCTTTAGCTTGATAAGTTTTTGCTGAATCAGGCACAACTACATAATCATTAGTTACAAAATTGAGCACAGAGTTGGCTTTGTCATTAAAGTAATTAATCGCTCCCGTATAACAGTTTTCAGAAATGTTTTCTAAGTGACCCCTATATGTTAACCATGGTCCAGCCATAGAGATATGATCTGTCGTACACTTTCCTTTCACCTTGATTAATATTCTCATATCAGTCACGTCATCTTGAGTGATAGGTCTGAACGGTGTAAGCGCTTGTATTCTATCAGATGAAGGATCAATTTTTACAATGATTTTACTTCCATCTTCAGCAGGCGCATTGTATCCTCTGTCTTCTACTGCAAATCCATTTGGTGGCAATTCGAATCCCGTTGGCTCATCGAATTTAACTTTTTCACCTTTATCGTTAGTCAGAGTATCAGTCATTGGATTGAAATCGAGTCTACCTGCTATTGCGATCGCTGCTACGATCTCAGGGGACGCCACAAAAGCATGCGTACTTGGATTCCCATCAGCTCTTTTAGAGAAGTTTCTATTGAATGAGTGTATGATGCTATTCTTAGGTGCATTCATCGGGTCTTTATATCTTGCCCACTGGCCGATACAAGGTCCACATGCGTTAGTGAATATTGTAGCATTGAGGTCTTCAAATATTTTGAGGATGCCATCTCTCTCGGTCGTATACCTTACTTGTTCAGATCCTGGATTAATACCAAATTCTGCTTGAGTTGTAAGCCCTTTATCAACAGCTTGCTTTGCGATAGAAGCAGATCTTGAGAGATCTTCATAGCTAGAGTTGGTACATGATCCTATCAATCCCCATTCAACATCCAACGGCCAATCATTCGCAGTTGCTTTCTCAGTCATCTCAGAACCTACTGATGTAGATAAATCAGGAGTAAAAGGTCCGTTGATTAAAGGCTTTAGAGTATTTAAGTCGATTTCGATTACTTGATCGAAGTATTTTTCAGGTTCAGCATAACACTCTGGATCTGCCGTCAAATGCTCACGTACCTTATTTGCCGCATCGGCAATATCTGCCCTATCTGTAGCTCTTAGATACCTGTCCATACTCTCATCATA
>Ga0114957_1000587_pt1 | contig 46036 bp, 53 predicted proteins | sample BantaG_FD_87175 | JGI IMG/M metagenome (GOLD analysis project Ga0114957, IMG submission 87175) | Marine algal microbial communities from Bantry Bay, Ireland - BantryBay_4 metaG | ecosystem: Host-associated > Algae > Red algae > Unclassified | place: Bantry Bay, Ireland | collected 2014-11-21 | reverse complement strand
GTTTTGTTCAAGTCATTCGGTACCTAATGTATCTGGTAATTACTGTATTAGTATAGATGCTGTACTTCAGCCAACTGACGGGGTCCCTTATGATGCAAGACAATCTGCTTCCCATGATTATTGTTTTAATGTTACAGGTAGTAATCCACCACCGCCACCGCCACCACCGCCACCACCAGGAGTAACACCACCGCCACCGCCACCGCCACCACCGAGCGGAGGTTCAGTGTTTATATCCTGCCAAAGACTAAGCAACACTCAAACCCAAGTTACATATAGCGGGCTATCATCAGGTCTTGTCCTACCCAACATATTCGAAGGCTTTACAGGTCAGTCTTCAAATGTTCTGACTGGTAGCTCAGGCAGTAGAACTTTTAATGGATTGAGTAGCAGCAATCAATCTTTCCAAACATATCACTATCCAGGAAGTGGTTCACCCGTAGCAATTGGCAACTCACTTTCCATATCTAGTTGTACTGGAGGCGGCACGCCACCGCCACCGCCACCGCCGCCACCGCCACCACCACCGCCACCGCCACCACCGCCACCGCCACCGCCACCGCCAGTTTCTAACGCTGATAGGCCAGATGTTGTAATGACTTGCGATAGAAGCTCAAGTCCTTCAAATAGCATCACAGTAAACTGGAGTGTAACTGATAACCCTGACAATGTAGACATTAGAATATTTCAGGGTGCTGGAGCAAACGAAGTTCTTATACACAGCTCTACAAAGATATCGGGTAGCGTGTTGGTTAATTCGCTCAATCCTGATACGGGCTATTCCTTCCGGGCTTTTTATGATGCTCAACTTGGTGCCGGAAGGAATTGGAGGTACGTTCCCGGGTCTTCAGTACAAGGCCAGTCTACTGGGTCAAGCAGGTATGATGAAGACTGCCGGACTGATCCGCTTGCTAGCCCATTTGTTAATTTACTTGCATGTACAGTTGATTCAACCACTCAGATTTCGTTTAATAATTTTGAATATGGTGATTTCCTGTCAGGTGCACATATATATAGAACTCCTGGCAACCAAATGGTTTGGAGTAGCGCTAATCAATCCGGTAGTGGCTTGAGTGCTACCGATAGCGGCTTAAGCCCTGGCACCACCTATACATATGAGTTTAGGGAGGGGACAACGCCTGGTTCAGGGAATGTGTTTACTACTAGAACTGGCGCAGGCTGTACTACAACCGATCAGCCTTACGATTACGATATAACTTTATCAAGCCCGACATCATCAACAGTTGTGCCAGGTCAGATAATAGACCTAGAGGTAGCTGTAAATAATCCTTCTGGAGGCGATGGAGGGCAATACGATATAACCTTGTATCCAAGCACCCAGACTACAATAGACAATACAGGGCAAGTCCCTGGATCAGGATTTACTAATCTTTCAGGGACAGAGTACCTTTTTCAGCCGGGTATAGCTGGAGTTAGTTCAGGAGGCTCAGCTTCAATAACGGGTGGACAGTATCAGGTTGATAGCGTAGCCGATGACGGCGCGGTTCTGTGCTTTGGCGCAGCTATCGCACCACCAGAAGGCAATAATGGTGTGCCAAACGCTTCAGTACCTGCAGAGTTCTCGAATGCAGTTTGCTTTACGTTGGATGCTGCGTGGTCTTATGATGTTGACTTAACACCAGTAACGCCAATATCGGGGACTACTGTATACCCAGGTGACACACTTGATATGAATGTAATCGTAAATAATCCTGGCACTAATCAAGGTACTACCTATGACACAATACTTCTACCGGCTGACTCGATAACTGCAATGTATGTAACTCCAGCATCTGGGGGGCCATACACTGTGTCTGGATCAAACCCTGATTGGCTAGAGATATTTAATCAGACAAGTTTAGCCGGAGGCTCTAGTTCTACCGCTCAAACAGGCTCCTATATAATTAACCCATCCATACCACATGGTACTGAGCTATGCTTTATAGCCGGGATAAGGCCACCAACTAACAATGCAGCCAACCCTTTGTCTTACCAGTTGCTGCCAACAGCTGAACAAGTTTGCTGGACAGTGTACAACCAAGCATTTAACATAGACGTCACTCCGCCTGCACCAAATAGCATAGACATAACTGCGCCGGACCCAGATTTTACCTTCACTATAAGCAACAATGATCCTGCAAGTCTGCCAGGCTCTACTGGTTTTGATGACTCAGAGCATGCCGACGTGTCGGACGTGGAGGTCAGGATAATTGCATACGATGGTAGCGATCCTAGCGAAACACCCCTATCTCTGTCTGGACCATTTGACGGCGACGAAACATTCAATAGCTCTAGCACTCCTGGACTGGCTACTATCGCCAAGGACGGCACTGTAGATATCAACTTGAACGATGTGCAATTGCCGCCACTAACACCAGGCGATGAGATTTGTTTCAAGATTCAATTAACCAGCAGCCAATATGGTTATAGCGACGGAACTTCTGGAGCAGGCTTAGTAGAAAAAACAGTATGTTTTTCCGTAGATGATAAGCCTTACGTACACGTTGATAATGGCGACGTTTGGTCCGGTGCTCGATTTGATATTGATCCTAGTGACTGTACCAGCGCACCTCTGGCGGATGTGCAAGGGTCTACAAGAAGCGGCATTGGTGCCATGTCTCGGTACGGTGTTTTTGCCACTGGTGAAGTTAAAGAATTTGGCAGCGGTCGCGCTATCGGCGATAATCTTGTCTTTGCGAATAACACCACATCCGGCAACTACCAAAATGGCCCGCTTTGTATAGATGATTATTATGGAGAAACAGTTAACTATTCGAACAACAATGTTCTATCTGGGCCAACTGTAGACATTAGTACTTTGGCTAGTGGACAGTATAAGGTTAGTGGAGATGTCCAAATAATTGCATCAGGCACTGTCAGTGAAAGAGTAACCCTGATAGTCGAGAACGGAATCGCAGCAATCGATAGTGATATTAAATATGATACCGCTCCTGTGAGCGACCCTAAGAGTCTACCAATCTTTGTATTGATCACTAATGAGAACATATTGATAGACAATAACGTTAATTATATAAGTGGTGTGTTTATTGCAAACAGCAATGACGCCAATGAAGGAATAATCGATACTTGCCACAACTTTACTGCACTTTCTGTAGAGACTAGTAATTGTGGTAACTCTCTAGCCATTGACGGTTCGTTTATAGCTCGAAGAATTGACTTCAAGCGAACAAGCGGAGGTTCTCTGACTGCTGATCAGGACCCAAGCCTTTGTTCGACGGAAGGTGTATTATCTGCTGGTCAAGCTAACGCAAGCGATGATCAGGTTAACTGTGCAAGTGAAATATTTATAGGTGGACCTAGTCTGAATCTTGCAGTTCCAATTATACAGCCTCAGGGATCAGGTATTGATACTAATGCTATAGACCTACAAAGAGACTTACCGCCCCTATACTAGATAGATATAAACAAGTCCGAAACAGCTTTCAAACCTAAAGTGCTTATGCTAAAATATATGTAGTTATGAATATTAACTTTAGCGGTGGGAAATGGTTTTCGCTGGACATTGGAAGTTCGGCTATTCGAGCTGTCCAGTTAAAAAATCCGTCTTCAAAGAAACCAACTCTTAAGCACTGGGGTATGATTAGTACCAGCGAAGCTTCAGGTTTTGATCCAAAAAAGCCCAACTTAGTCGATGATCAAATAGCCCAGCTCACCGCTGACATGATAAGAAAAAGCGGCATAACAGAAAAAAATGTAGTGCTAGGCATACCTAGTAGTAAAACTTTTTCTACAATTGTTGACATGCCAGCTGTTGGCAATAAGTCTGAAGCTTCTCAGGTTATACCCGTACGAGCCGAAGACAATATACCAATGCCTATTGAAGAAGTTGATCTAGATTGGCAAATACTGGGCCCTAGCCCAATAGCTCAGGGCCAGCAAGAGGTCTTGCTGGCGGCTGTTGATAAAAGCTATAATCAGCGTCGATTAAGTCTTGTGAGGTCTCTAGGTCTTAAGGTTGTTGCTACGGAACCAGAAGCCTTTGCGTTGCCTCGATCTGTCATACCAGAAGCTGAACATGATCTTAACCACATCGTAATCGACATTGGCAACCTAGAAACAGATCTTGTAGTCACGATTGCAGGTATACCTAGATTGATCAGAACTATACCAAATGGGGCGTCTCAGATAATTAATCGAGCAGCTAAAGAGCTTGCTGTGGACCCTCAACAAGCTCAACAAATAGTGACTAAATTCGGGTTGTTGGGTTCTAAACAGGATCCAAAAATCCAAAAAGCAGTTGTAGATGGTTTTCAAATTATTGCCGAAGAAGTCAGAAAGTCCATTAAGTTTATAAACGGTCGTTATGGCGCACAAGCTTTCCAAAGCATACTCCTTACAGGTGCAGCACAATTTGTTCCAGGTGTTGAGGTTTATTTTGAAAATAACTTTAAAGTTGTATCGCTGGTTGGTAATTCATGGTCTAACATAGATTATCCCCAAGCTCTCGAACAGCAGCTAGCTCAAGCGAGCAGCGGATTTGCTGTTGCAGTCGGGTTGTCTAGGAGGACGTCATGAATCTTAAAGATGATTTTGACTTTAAGAAGATTTTTGCTAGAGAAAACAAGAAGATAGATCATGTGTATATCAATTTGCTGCCGCAAGAACAAAGAGATGCTCGAACGAACAAAAAATCCCAAAGATTATTATCCTCTTCACTCTATGCTTCAGGCTTTGTGCTTCTCTTGGCTGCTGGGTTATTAGCCTTTTACGCCAAAGTTTCTCAACAAAATAGAATAGAAGATTTACAGAATGAAACACAAGCTGCTTTGGTTGAGATAAGGAAGACCGAAGAGTTAGGCAACTTGCTAACAGTTCAAAATCAACTAGAATCATTACCTGGTCTACACTCGAATAAGGCAATAACATCTAGGATTTTTGATTATTTTTCTAAAATAGTGCCATCCGAAATTAACCTGACTCAAGCAGACGTATGGTTTTCTAACGAAGGAGCCACAAGCGTTCCTAACGGTGATGACTTTGCTGTGGACCCGTCTCGCGTAACTAGCTCTTCGCCGCAAAGAATAACACTATCTGGAGAAGCAAAAGACCCGTTTAGCTACAACATTTTTGTAGATATCTTGAAGAATGCCGAGTTCACAGCCCAGTATTCGGTAGAAGACTTACAGAATAATCAACCCAGCAGCACGGCAGCAGTTAAAGCTTTTGACAATGTTATAACAGATAGCGCTTCAAAAAATAGTGAGAATTCGGTTTCTTTTCAAACTTCTTTAACTTACGACCCTCTATTATTTAGCTACACCCCAACCGGCATTAACTTTAGAGTTCCAAATATTACTACAACAGCTTCCGAGACTGACCGCCCAGATCTATTCAAAGAAGAAGCGGATATAATTGAAGGGTCAGAGGTGGACCTATGAGCACTCAAAGCAATACTAAGCAGGATCAGCAAAAGAGCTTAGTTCTATTGAGCGTTGGAGTGCTTTTAATCATGCTTGGTCTCATTGGCCTTAGGCACTATTGGGGAGTCAGATCTTACAACTCTAAGGTTATAGAGAAGTCTGAGGAGGCGAGAGATCAGGCTGTATCCAATAAAGAGGCAATTAAAAGTTTGCAATCCAGTCTGTCCGATCTAGAAGCTGGTGATTTTACCAGCAGGGAAGTCTTGGACGCACTACCGCCTAAGTATGATTATGCGGCATTATTCACATCAGTAGATAAACTAGTTTTACAGAACGGATTGAACCTAGTTTCCTACAGCCATGACGATATTAGTGCTCAGTCGGCTGACGAAGCTAGTCTACCGGCTCCGGTGGAATTGCCTCTAGTTATTTCTGTTGAGGGCAATTATGAAAACTTACAGAAACTAATTGACCAGCTAGAAAAATCAATTCGTCCATTCCAGATAATAAAAATGACAATATCAGGCACTAATAATGACATGCGAGCCACTTTAGATATGGTAACTTATTATCAGCCCAGCGAGAGTGAAGACAAAATATCGACCGAAGTAGTGGAGCCAAATAATGATTAAGAAAACTGCACCAACTTTACTGCTGGTTGCGATTGTTGGATTCTTCGTAATTGGTTATATATGGAATTCCGTAGTGCCGCAGATTGAAAACAACAAGGCAGAGGTCCAAGTTATTGAGCCAATCTCTTCTAGCTTTTCGCAGCCGGACACGAAGATTTTTAATAATAATTCGGTTAATCCGACAAAAGAAGTCAGGATTGAGCAAAGCGACAACCCAGATTCATTTAGAAACACTAATGATTCATCTGACGAGGGTTAGATTATGTCAACTTTAACGCAGGACACTCAAGCCAAGGTCGAAGCACTTATTTTAAAAAATGAGATACTGAGCAAGCCGCGTCTTGAGTCATTGCGCACTGAGAGCACCAATATTGGTAAGCCATTTTTTTCACACTTGGTTGCACAGGGCGCTTTGCAAGAAGAGGATCTAACTAGATTTATAGCCGAAGTTAGCAGCGTCCCGTATGTTAATTTGGTTGATTTTGATATAAAACCAGAAGTTCTGTCTCTTTTGCCCCAGGATATTGCTGAGCGTTTTATGTCTATCCCTTTGGGCGAAATGGAGGGTAAGTTGGTGGTCGCTATGCTGGACGGCAACAATGTTCAAGCCGTTGATTTCTTGGCCAATAAAATTGGGCGACCCCTAAAAGTTTACATGGCTAGTGAATCTAGCATCAAAAGCTCCCTGACTCAGTATAAGACTGATCTGGCAGGTGGAATAAGTAGTGTAATAGATGAGAGCACTAAAGACCGTGAAGCTAACAAGAGCAAGCTCGCAGCAAACCTAAAAGTGATAAACGAAGACTCACCAGTGTCCAGGGCTCTTAGCGCAATTTTAGAATATGCCGTCAAAGCTGAGGCATCAGATATTCACGCCGAACCTTTTGAGAATGAGTTTAAGATAAGGGTCAGAGTTGACGGAGTGCTACGAGAGGTAATGAAGTTGCCAAAAAGTATTGAGCCGGCTTTTGTGTCCAGAGTTAAGATTTTATCAAACCTGAAGATCGATGAGCATAGGATTCCGCAGGATGGACAATTCGACATAGAGGTAGCCGGCAAGGAAATAGACTTGCGTATCGCCATTTCGCCGACTATTTGGGGTGAGCAAATCGTTATTAGAATTTTGGACAAATCTGGCGGTAATTTAAATTTAGAATCATTGGGCTATAGTGGTCGGAATCTGAGTCTTATACGCAAAGTCATAAAAAACCCATACGGAATGATTATTACCTCTGGTCCGACTGGTAGCGGTAAGTCTACTTCTTTGTATACACTCTTAAAAGAGGTCAAAGACGAGTCGGTCAACATTGTAACCCTTGAAGACCCTGTTGAATATAAGATGGATGGTATTAACCAGATTCAGATTAATGCAGGCGTTGGGCTGACTTTTGCAAGTGGCTTAAGATCGATACTAAGACATGACCCCGACATTATTATGGTTGGTGAGATTCGTGATGCAGAAACAGCAAGACTTGCTATTCAAGCTGCCTTGACGGGACATTTGGTCTTCTCGACTTTGCACACCAATTCAGCAGCAGGTGTTTTGCCTAGGCTGCTTGACATGGGCATAGAACCGTATTTGATTGCATCTACTGTTAACGCTATAATCGGCCAGCGATTGGTCAGAAAAATAGGTGGAGATAAAGAAGAATTTACTTCTAGTGAAATTCAGTCTGATAATATCAAGCAGACGCTAAGTAGGTTGTTGCCACAGAACGAGGCTGGGTTAGCACAGGCTAAAGAGAGTACGGGTTATGATATTGTGCCTATGGCCAATCAAACGGACTTCAAGCTCTATAGGGGGAAAGATAGCAAGGGTACCCCAGATGGTTATTCTGGGCGTGTTGGTATCTATGAAGTTATGGATGTTAATAATGAAATCGAGCAACTTATTTTACAGCGCGCAACTACTACGCAGCTGGAGGAAGCTGCAAAACGCCACGGTATGGTTACTATGCGCGAAGACGGCTACCTTAAAGCTCTTAATGGACTTACAACGCTAGAAGAAATTAATCGTGTAACGGCTGTAACTTTAGAAGAAAAACCAATAAATAGTGATATAATGGTGAAAGATAATGACCAATTAATAAATCAAGGTGGGCAAGATGGATAATTCTCAACTCAAAATAGAAACATTACTTCAAGAAGTTGTCAGTAAGAATGCTTCCGACTTGCATCTGCAGTCTGGTATACCACCGATTATTCGTGTAGAGGGGGCTTTGCAGCAGTCAACTGCTTTTTCTCAGCCGTTAACCCCTCAAGATACGGCCAACCTAGTCTATTCTATAATAGACGAAGAGCAGAAAAAGATGTTATCTCAAAACAAAGAGATAGATTTTTCGATAGCTTTTGGTAGTTTAGGTAGATTTAGGATTAATGCTTTTTATGAAAAGGGTAATGTTGCAGCAGCTCTTAGGCTTATACCAAATCAAATTAAGACCATAGAAGAATTGGGACTTCCAAAGATAGTCAACGATTTTGCACAGTACAAGCAAGGCTTGGTGTTATTCACTGGTCCAACTGGTAGCGGTAAAACTACTTCTTTGGCAGCAATTATAGATAAGATCAACTCTGAGCGCAGTGAACACATCATTACTATTGAGGATCCAATAGAATTTACCCACCAGTCAAAGAAGTCTATTGTTGTTCAGCGTGAACTACATTTCGATACTAATTCTTTTTCTATGTCCTTGCGTTCTGCTCTAAGACAGGATCCAGATGTAGTTTTGATTGGTGAGATGCGAGACTTAGAGACTATCGCATCGGCTATAACTATTGCCGAGACTGGTCACTTGGTTTTTGCGACACTTCATACTAATTCTGCAAGCCAGTCTATAGATAGAATGATAGATGTTTTTCCGGCTCACCAGCAGCCACAAATTCGCTCACAGCTATCGAATATTATAAAGGCAGTAGTATCGCAGCGCTTGGTGCCGACGTCGCAAGGCGAAAGAGTCGTCGCTGCCGAGATATTGGTTGCCAACTCTGCAGTTAAGAATATTATCAGAGAATCAAAGACCCATCAGCTAGAGGCAGTTATTCAAACCTCATCTGCCGAAGGTATGCAGAGCATGGATAATGTCTTGGCAGGACTTATCAAATCCGGCAGAGTCTCGTACGAAGAAGCTAGGCCTTATGCAGTTGACCCCGAAGAGCTTGATAGGATAGTAAGGACTTAAGATGCCAACTTTTGTTTATAAGGCTAAAAATCCGTCGGGCGGCAAGGACTTAAAGGCCGAGATTGATGCGCCGACCATAGAGCAAGCCAACAAAATTTTAGTAAAAAGAGGTTTAATACCAACATACCTTAAGCCCAAAACCACCTCGTCTACGAGCAGGTTTTTTGGCAAGATAAAGACCAAAGATAAAGTACTTTTCTCTAGGCAGCTATCCACCCTGATCAATGCTGGGCTACCCTTGGTACAGTCTTTACGCACCGTATCAGAGCAAACTCAGAATCCTAAGCTTCAACAAGTGATCCATAGGATAACTAACTCAGTAGAAGGGGGCAACACTTTGTCTGGGAGCTTAGAGCAACATCCAGGCACTTTCAATAGTGTCTTCGTCAGCCTAGTGGAGGCTGGAGAGGTTTCTGGTACTTTAGACGAATCGCTAGAAAGACTAGCTAACCAGCAAGAGAAGGATGCGGCGATAAGCTCAAAGGTTAAAGGAGCGCTGGTTTATCCAGCTATTGTTTTAGCAGTTATCGGCCTAGTTGTTATATTTATGCTGACATCGGTTCTGCCACAGGTGGAGCTGCTTTACAGAGATCTAAATGCTGAATTGCCTGCACTAACTAAGGTGCTACTTAGCATCTCTAGATTTATATCATCATATTGGTGGCTATTAATCTTGCTTTTCGTGTTGTTCATTTTTGCTATGCGTTCTTATATCACCACCCCAGGTGGTCGGAGGTGGTTCGACAGCCTCAAAATGAGGGTACCATTATTCGGAGTGTTGTTTAAGAAGCTCTACATGGCACGCTTTGCTCGAACGGGCCAGACTCTTATGGGTAGCGCCGTGCCGATGCTAAAAATGCTCAGCATTACACAGATTGCTGTTGATAATGTGATCGTTGCTGCGGCTATAGGTAGAGCTGCCGAAAAAGTTAAGGGCGGCGGCAACTTAGGAGAGTCTTTAGAGCCTGAGACCGAAGCTTTTTTACCCTTGGTTCATCAAATGATCAGTGTTGGAGAGAAATCTGGTAACGTCGATTCTATGATGGGTAAGGCAGCTGATTATTATGAAGCGGAGTTAGATAATCAGGTTAAGGCTATATCTACAACTATCGAACCGCTATTGATGGTTATATTGGCTATTGTTGCTGGCGGCTTGGTTGCCTCTATATTGTTGCCGGTGTATGGTCTGGTTGGCGAGTCTGTCGGCGTCTGACACTCAACCCCAGGCATATCTTGTGATTTTATTCTGCAGTGCTCACTACACTTACCTTCAGTAAGCTCCGTTCCGGCGCTTCAAATAGAAATCACAACCTATATCTAGACTTGAGCGTCAGATTATCATCATTTTTGTATTTTCGTATAAGAGCCTATTAACCAGAATGCACTCACAGTAGCATTAACTACAGCTCCCTTACATTCTGTCCAAATAAAACTCGCTATATATAGCCCTCCCAAAACAAAACCCAACTTTAACCCCGTAGCTTTTGGCCTATAAGCCACTTTTTTGTCTAAGATGTAGCCTCAGCTACTTCTATAGACAAAGAAAGGTGTCTTCTAGACTCAAAAATCTAACTACGGTTAAAATCGGCTTTTGTTTTGGGAGAGCTATACGCAAATTCAGGCGCCTTGTACGACCCTGCATACTTGGGCTTGTAAAATAATAAAATTATTGACTAATATTATAATCTGTGATAGAATTGCGCTTGTACATTAACATTTATAGTTACGAGTATTGAAAACGGCAAAATGGAGCAAAAGATTTGCTTTATTTTGTCGTTTTCAAGAAAAGGTAAGCTTGGCACGTTTTATGCGTGCAAAACTAGGCATCCTTACGACACTAAACATGGGAGTAAACCATGAGCAATTCACTACACGCAATGACTGTTGGTCGTCAGCGCAAGCTGATTGACCTACTAGACTCTGCTGGCATGACGGCCAACATGGTCCAAGCAGTTATTGATCGGCCTCAATTGACAGCAAAGATGATCGCTGTCTTGCAGGAGAATCTGAATCCTCAACTGTTCGTCAGCGGCGAGCAGCAGATCGAGAATGTTCGTACTCGCTTCGGAGGCATCAACGGCTTCTTTGCCGATTGGCAAATTCAGCAAGCATCTGAAGCAATGCCAGACTTCGAGCCTGAAGGCTTGAAGGCTCTGGTGTTGACGCCGTACTTCAACAACCTTCAACAGACTGATCAATGGCTGTGGGCGACTTGTAAAGAAGCCCATCCGAACAACTGGTCTTGGGAGAGTCTGAAGTCTGATCCACAGCACATGCGGTTGCTCGAAGGAACTGAGTTTCCGGCTAACAGCTTGCAATGGGAGATCATCGACTTCGGTGCAAACCGAGGAGAATCCCCTGTAGACACTCGAGACACCAACTCGCCACACATGACCTGCTTGGCTGCGGCCTGGCATCACACCAAATGGGTGGAAGCCATGGATGGCGAGAAAGTTCCTTACATCTGGATTCCAGGGCTGGAGGTAACCGTCTTCGAGGACAAGCCCTTCGAGTGCGTGCCGAACTTGTCTCAGTTTGACGGCAAGCTCAAGCGTTATGCCTACTGGCATGTCAATGCCAATTCGCACTGGGCTGTGCCGTGTCGCGTCGAGAGTCGTAACTCGTAATTTGTACTCTGGTAGCTTGGCAGACCTTGGTTTTCCAAACTACCAATCCGGGTGCTACAACCACAAATAAAAAGGGATCGGCTTCACGGCTGATCGCTCGCTTAACTGCGTTTGTGCTTGTAGCACCCTTTTTCATTTGGGAAAATATTCCCTTTGTACGCTTTTGCTCATATAATCTTGTCTTAGAAAGTAAGTTAATGCATATATTTGTTTACGGACATATATCACTGAAATCTGTTTAAACTCACATATTCTGTCAGAGTTCTTGTGAACAAGGTGTTTCAAGAAGCGTGCAGGTGAGGCTTTAAGCACTCCGTGCTAATTATTGAAGACAATCAAGGTCTTACAAAATTACAGAATCTGGATACGTCTAGGTTTATTGATCTAGAAGATAGTTGGTACTATAGCGTCTTCAAGGACAAGCCCTTCGAGTACGTGCCGAACTTGAACCAGTTTGACGGCAAGCTCAAGCGTAATGCCAACTGGCATGACAATGCCAATTCGCACTGGGCTGTGCCGTGTCGCGTCGGGACTGCTAAGGCAATAAAAGAGCCTAATAATTGGGCTCTTTTAATTTACAATAAGCTATTTTAAGCTTTTAATCCATCCACCAAGCATTCGTCCGGCTTCTTGTATGCATTTTTGCACATCTAGATACTGCTTATTAGATATGCACCTACAGTCTTTAGCTAATCTGACCTGTAGTCTAAGTAGGTCTAGCTTGGCTGATGCCTGTTTAAGCTTGCTGCGCTTAACCTGTTTATCTGCAATTGTGCCAGCCATGATGACCAACTCTAATATTTCTAATATCTTAGTATTACAATCTGCTCCTAGTGTATAACGCTGAGACTTAGGAAAATTTAATAACAATTCGTTCCAAGTTTGGTACAATCCATACAGCACATGAATTATAGGGATATCTAAAGGATGAGACTTACCGACGCCAAAGTCGTTGGGGGGCGGCGAGCTTACGAGAGTTTTTTGTCATGATAGGCAAAAGTATAGCTTATTTGACGACCTAACAAAAACCAAAAATATTTTTAATGCTTGGTATTTATTTAGGAAGGGTAAACGCAAACGTCCTGGTGTTCAGCAATTTGAGAGATTTATTGAATATAATCTGTTTAAGCTCCAAGATCAATTAAAGTCTGATAGCTATAAACATGATCGATACATTCCCTTTACAGTCCATGACCCTAAGCAACGCAGTGTTCATAAAGCAACTGTTAAGGATAGAGTGGTACATCAGCTCGTAGTTAGTGCTATAGAGCCGCTTTTTGATAAAACTTTTATCTATGACAGTTATTCTTGCCGTAAAGGCAAAGGTACTCATGCAGCAGTACAGCGCTTAAAGACTTTTTTGCTTAAAGCAAGCTGTAATAATACAAAAACTGCCTACGCTTTAAAATGTGATATCTCTAAGTTCTTTGCGTCGGTTGATCATGAAGTGTTACTGAAGCTTCTAAAAAAGCGAGTGGTTGATCACAAAACCATAGAGTTGCTGGAAGAAATATTATCTAGCTTTCAGACAGTACCTAACAAAGGTATACCTTTGGGTAATTTAACTTCTCAGCTATTCGCCAACGTCTATATGCATCAGCTAGATTGGTTTGTAAAGCATACTTTAGGCGAAAAATATTACTTACGCTATTGTGATGACTTTATTATTTTAAGCACAGACAGAGAGCACCTATTTAACATAATTCCAATATTGATGTTATTTATAGAAGAAGAATTGCATTTAAGTATTCACCCAAATAAGACTGAGATACGAACTTGGAATCAAGGTATAGACTTTTTGGGTTATGTTTTAAAGCCAAATTGCACTGTATTGAGAAGCAAGACAAAGAACAGGATGCTAGATAGGGTGGATAAAAATAACCTCAGTTCATATTTGGGTATTTGTAGCCACGGTAATTGCTATGAACTGGAGAGACTTATAGTGAATAAAATCCAACTAGATAATGATATAATTACCCTATGATTTACATAATCTTATTTATTATCGGCGCGGTTATTGGTAGTTTTTTGATTGCCACGATCTATCGCATGGAGAAGGGTGAATCTAATGTGAAAGGGCGATCAAAGTGTGATCACTGTGAACACAGCTTGTCGATGTTGGATACGTTGCCAATAGTTTCTTGGGTTGTTCTTTCAGGTAAGTGTCGTTACTGTAAGAAACAAATTTCCTACAAATATACCATATTTGAGTTATTTTGTGGATTAATGTTTGTTGGAGTGTCATGGTTAGGAGGTTTTGATACAGATAACTTGACGGGCATTGTAGAGCTAGCCTTATGGTTGGTTCTGTTGGCTAATTTATTGGCTCTGTCGGTTTATGACCATAGAAACAAGACTATTCCTGATATTTTTTTGATAACCAATGCCGTTTTTGGGGTTTTTATATTCGCTCTGCACGGTAGCGAGAGTAGTCTTATTTATGAAAATTGGATATTGGGGTTGGTTGGCGCAGCACTACTAGGGTTGGTGTTTTGGGGGCTACACAAGTACTCTAAAGGCAGATGGTTAGGCGAAGCAGACATGTATTTGGTGACGGTTTTTGGTTTAGTTCTGGGTCCGGTAATTGGTTTGATGTCTGTTTTTGCAGCTAGCTATATAGCACTTATTTATGTCTTGATGATTAAACTCTTAAAAACTAAAAAATTTAAACTCACAGATCAGATTGCTTTTGGACCTTTTTTGTCTTTAGGTTTCGTCGTAAGTTATTTTTATGGCCAACAGATTATTGATTTAATAAAGTAGAAGAAGTTAGAGTGCTCACCACAGGTGAAATATGACTGGTTGGCTAGTTTAATTAACGTGCATATGCTAATATTTATCATGTAATGGTGGATATAATAAAATTAAAAAACAGACACGGCTTTACTATAATTGAAGTGCTGCTATTTTTAGGACTTACAGGTCTTATATTCTTAATCGTTATCCTCAGTATAAATGGACGAATTGCCCAATCCCAATTCACAGAATCAATGCGAGATATGCAGAGCTATCTGCAACTAAAACAGCAAGAGGTTTTTGACGGCGTTAGCGACGGCGTTTCGATTGACTGTGAAGCTAATACCAACTATCTGATATATGGGGGTAGCCCAGGCAACAGTACGGCTACGCAGTGCGTAAACCTAGGAAGGGCAATGGTCTTCGGTACGGCGGATGTCAGCACCTACACTGTTTTTGGCAAACTAATATCATCTGGTCTGTACGGTGAATCAGATTACCTGCTGATTGAAGAATCCAAACCTAGTCGATATGATTTCGGTAGTTCAGGCGTAGAATATAAGAGTTTTCGCTGGGATTTAGAGTATTATGCAGCCAAAAGACCAGATGGCAGCATAATCAACAACACTTTACCCATGGCATTTATTAGGAGCCCGTCGAGCTCTAGAATCATCACCTTGGCCTATACTGGTGTTTCAAGCATAGACGTTACGTCTACGAGTAACGACTATTCATCTTTAGGGCTCGGAAACCCAAATATTATACCTGTGGAAGACAAGCCGATTGAACTGTGCTTTCAAGACGGAGATCAACGACGCGCGCACATTACTATAGCCGGAGGTTCACAAGATTTAATACAGCTAGTATTTGAGGAGGGCTGTCTATGAGTTTTAAAGTTCACAAGAAAGGCGAAACACTTATAGAGGTAGTTTTATCCTTTGCGATATTGGCGGTAGTGTTAACCGCATCGTACATCTTGACTAACCGGGCTAGTCGAATAACTCAAGCTGCTAGCGAACGCACTGAAGCTGCAAATTTGATCAGGGCTCAAGCCGAGATACTAAAGGCTTTGGCTACGGCTGATAGAATTGCTACGCCGGATGTTGATCCGACTCAACCTTGGGATAACCTGGTTCAAAATATTGCCGCTCTAGAAAGTAATTTACCTGGCGGTGTAACATCAAGCTGTGATGTATCAGGTGGCGTAACTACAAGGAATAACGACACCAGCCTTACGACACCAAGAGCTTTTTGGTTTGATCCTAGCGGCCAATACCAAGAGCTTAGTGCTGCAGGTGACACTCCTCAGGTTTACAATGCTGGATTACCTTATTCTATCTGGATAGAGGCTGTCAGAACGACTTCGGGTGGCTTAACTAACCCTAAAGATGAGTATGTAGATTTTCATGTCTTCGCTTGTTGGCAGCGTTTGGGTAATGGGGTTGTAGAGTCCACCGGCTTGGTCGAAAGGATCAATCTGTGAAAACACGTTCAAGCTGTAGCAATAAAAAAGGGTTCACCCTGATCGAGCTTCTCCTTTCGGTTGCTTTCTTTAGTTTCTTTATTATTTTTATAATAGTTGGATTTATACAAATCAACCGAGCATATGGTAGAGGGATAACAGTAAAATCTGTGCAGCAATCAGCTAGATCCATAGTGGAAGACATGACAAGAGAAATGCAGGCTAGTCCAGCGACAATACAGCTGGGAACAGACAGGTTATGCTTAGGTAGCGTGCGCTATGTTTGGAGTCAATGGGGTACAGCTAATGACTATGTCGACACGTCAGGCGACATAAGAATAGTTAAGACAAACAACAACGGTAATTGCGCTGATCCAGTCAACGAGAACGGCGCACAGACAGTCGAATTATTGAGTGAATATTTACAGATTGAAAACATGACGGTAAGCGACACTGTCCCAGACTTGAGTATTGGAGGGGTGACTGTTGACTCCAGCGACGTAGCGGCATATACAAATAGTTTTAAAGCCTATGACATAAGTCTTATTTTATCGACAGATGATGAAGGGCTGAGCGACACAGACAGTAGCGTAAGAGGCTTAAATGCCGAATGCGATCAAGCGCCGGGTTCTGCGCAGTACTGTAAGATAATTCGTCTCAGCACCACTGTTACTGTTAGACAATAAGCACACAAAGTTATACAAAAACATTGACAAAGTTTAATCGGTATGATAGTATAATTTTAATCTTAAAAATAGATTAAACAAAAACAAAAAGAGAAAGCGAGAAAAACATGGCATCAGTATTAACACCGGCGCGCAGTCATGGTGACCCAACTGCAGAAAGAGCATTAAGGCATGAGTCCGATGCAGGGTTAGGGGGCCTTAGCCTCACAGAATTAGATCAAGCTTTAGACAATGGAGAAGTAGATTTAACTCAGCACAATGAAGAGCTACAGAGAAGAATAACAGCAATATCTGCTAGTTTAGGTAAAAAAGCGGCTTAGATTATTATTCTCGGACCTGGGAATACGACTCAATGGCTTGCAAAAGTAATTATGAATAGAGAAATTTTTTCAACCGCAGACTGGGAGCAATCTCCATTGTATGCTGATCTAAAGACTAGAGAAGTTATTGAGGCTGGTTTTAACTCTGTTGAAGAGGGCTACGTGAACTTGGCAGAACAGGTGCCAGATAATCTCAGGAGATGCACAGAGGCATGGACTAGCGAACGCATTGATAGTCAAATTGAACTTGATAACAAATTCATTGTTAAAGTACTAGAGCAAATAAAAGATTTAGCAGAAGCGTCCAATAGGCCAATAACAGTGTTATTTGACATAGATCAAACTATCGCACAATTGATAATGAGCTCTGATGGCTCTAAGGATAACTACACTCTGGTAAGACCAGCTGCCTCAGTATTATGCAAATTGATTGAGGAGCTTTATGGCGATAGATTAGACATCGGAATGCTGACTTCAAGAAGCTATCCCCACTTACAAGAAGAATTAAGACAACCCACTTATACCGAGGCTTTGGGAGATAGGTTCAACCCGGATCATGTTTATAGCTGCAGACCAGATGACAACAGCAATATTGGTCAGGACATTGATGATGACTTAGTGCACTACACTTTATTTAACCCCCAGCACGCAAAAGGTAGTCCTGAGTTGACCAGAGCCATGCTCGGTAACGTAGTAGACGACCTTACCTTGTATGTGCTAGATGAAGACCCTGAAAACTTAGATATAGCAGACATGCTAATGCCCAAGATCGTAGCCTACAATTGGGCGGTTGGTCAGCATCCTGATAGATCATTTGTGTTTGCAGATGACGATCCCTCGCTAGAATATATCGAAGGTAGTCATAGCGATAGGGCAAGAGCGGTATGTGTCCAAAGCATGGGATTTTATCTTAATCAATTTGCCTGAACATCTAGTTCTTAGTGAGTACAATAAAAATTATTAAAAACTCTTGTCCATGTTAAAATCTTGCAGTTTTACCAAAGACTAAACTCCTTGCCCAATACTACTGTAACGTAGTATTATTAAGCTTATGGTTGGGCAACAAAGCAACAAATCTGGAGTAGTATCTATTCTTACGGTAGTCTTTGTTGCTATTTTGTTAAGTATCGTGACTATAGCTTTTATTAGACTAGCCTTAAATGAACAAAGACAGGCAAGTGATGACGATCTATCTACGGCAGCGTTTTATGCTGCCGAATCTGGTCTAGAGGACGCCAAAAGAGCGCTGGGGGAGTACTTAGACACCAGCACGAGTGCAACTTTAGCAGATTTAGCCGGAGAGGATTGCAACCCTTCTGTAATAGGAAATCCTAGCACAGAATTGTCTAGCCCAAGTGGTCTAGACATCGAATATACATGCCAACTTATCGACTTGAGCCCGGACTCTTTGGAGGTGCAGATAGGCGTGGGTGACTCCAAGCTACTCCCTATCAGGGCAGTTGACTCTAGCGGTAGTCGAGTCTCTGTAGACAATATCGTTTTTAGATGGCATCTAGAAGGCGAAGATGGAACCGGCTATAACCTAAGAGTCAACGATGACTTGTTGTCAGTCAATGATTGGAATAATGCTCCAGCAGGACCTTTCCCGTCAATGCTAAGGATTAGTATGTTTGGCCATCAGCAAGGCGCGATAACAACCGCAGATTTGAACCAGTATGATACTGGATTTTTATTAAATCCGAGTAGTGGCGTATCGCCTGCTACAACATATGGTTATTTAGCTCAAGACTCTCAGATTATCCCAGGTGTTTGTGACGCTTCTGCAAGCACCGGAGAGTACGTTTGCGAGGCGGTCCTTGATCTGCCAAGCGCAATTCATACATGGGATTTGTATGCTAAAGTTCGTCCACTATACACCAACACAACGGTTAGTATCGAAGCAAGAAGTGGCACAGACAGACAAGACCTAGAAGGTGCACAGGCTGCTATTGATGTAACAGGCCGCTCAGGAGATGTGTCTCGTAGAGTGTTGACTAGAGTGTCGTTAATTCAGGATTCTGCGCTACCTGACTATACGGTAGTTGGCGGTGATGGAATTTGTAAGAACTTTAAGGTTACAGATGATGTTGCCGACTGGAACCCTAGTGTCGTCGGCTCTTGTCTGAACTAAGAGCAGATAAAATTTAAGTCTCTTCGTCATGATTAGAGTCATGAAACTTTTGATGTACTTTCTTAAGATGTGGATTGGTGACATGGGTATATATTTGAGTTGTCGATATATTGCTGTGACCAAGTAACTCTTGGACTGATCGTAAATCCGCTCCATTCATCAACAAATCTGTAGCAAAAGAGTGGCGTAGAGTATGAGGTGACACTTTCTTGGTGATCCCAGCTTTGAGAGCGCAGTTTTTTACTAAGCGTTGGATTGAGCGGGGGTTAAGACGTTGAAATTCACCGTTATTAACTGTTTCTTTAGATCCGCTGTATCTAATAAAAAGCGGATTAAGGTTATCTTTTCTAATATCTAGGTATTGTTTGATCCAATCTGCTGCTCGTTCACTAATAAAGATTGGGCGATCTTTTTGACCCTTACCTCTAACCATGAATTCTCTAGTCTTGAGGTTTAAGTGTTCTTTATTTAAATTTGCTAGTTCTGAAACACGGAGACCGGAGGAAAATAATAGCTCAAGTATCGCTCTGTCTCGCAAGCCTTGCTCTTTGGATATATCGGGCTGCTCTATTAGTTTCTGTAGCTCTTCTGGTGTTAGAGAGGTTATCTGTTTGCGTTGGGTCTTAGGTAGTTCAACTCGATCTATTCCCAATACTTTTAAGTTACGTTTTGCACAGTACTTCAAAAAGCTACGAAGGGCAATCAAATGGTAGCTTTGGGTTGACTTAGAAAGGGGTTGGCCGTAATCGTCCTCAAATCTGGCTAGCCATAGTCGCCATTTGCGCACTAAATCATCGTCAATTTTCTCAACCTCTATATCATCGCTAAATTCTACCAGCCTTTGTAGATAGTGGTGATAATTTTGAGCTGTCTTTTGGCTACGCCCACGCTCTATCTCTATGTATTCAACGAAGTCTATTAGTAAATCAGAAATGAAGTGTTTTTCGCTCATGCTTTTACTATAACATTTTGCGACGTAAAATAATCTTGAAATCTACAAGTGTTGAGTGAACATCTGGTTAGGGTGTCTAGGTATTTCTGGTGGAAATTTTTCCCAAACAAGTAATTCTTCTGGATTTCCTGCAAGATCTGGAACTACTATAACTGAATCATCTTCATAGTCAAAACGTGGTAGCTCACTCATCTAAAACCTCCTTATTTGGTAAGTTAATTTTAGCAAGCACTATTATTTTAGTAAAGGTAAGGGTACATGCTAGAATTTGTATATGAGATTACTGTTCGCAACTAATAACCCTGGCAAGAAGAGGGAGATTGCAGCATTAGGAGAGCAGTTTGGAATAGAGGTATTGATGTTGTCGGATCTAGGCATAGAATCAGATCCAGAAGAAACAGGCTCTACTTTTGAAGAGAACGCACTATTAAAAGTCCAAGATATTATTAAGCTGGATAGCCTGCCAGATGATTTGTGGGTTGCAGGTGACGATAGTGGCGCGAAGATACTAGCACTTAATGGTGAACCTGGGGTAAAGACTGCACGCTGGGCAGGCGAGAAGTTGCCGGTTAAAGAAATGACAGAATTTATTATCAAGAAAGCAGCAGGCCTCAAAGGTGACGATCGAAGAGTTGAATTCATCAGCGTAGTGGCTTTGAGTAAAAAAGGTCTAGAGACTCAGTATTTTGAAGGTAAAGTTCATGGAATGATTCTTGAGAAGCCGAGAGCGGATCTAGAGCCAATTGAGGGTTTTCCATGGAGGCAAGTCTTTTATCGTCCTGATGTTGACGAGATGCTGGGTGAACAGCACGATAAGAATCAAGATCCTAATAACTATACTCACCGTGAAAAAGCATTCGTCAAAGTTTTTGAGCATCTTGGCGGCAACAGCCCGGGCACAAGCGAAGCGAATGAGATGTATCCTGCCAAGTGAGGCGAGATTCTTTAGTGCCACAGTGTTTTAACATGAGTTTTGTACAAGCCATGAACCTCGAGATACGATATACTAAATGCTATGAGCATTATCGAATCAATAATATATGGTCTAATCCAAGGGTTAACTGAATTTATACCAGTAAGCAGCTCTGGCCATTTACAGTTACTGAGCGAAGTCTTTGGTTTTGACGCTAGTTTTGAAACAGATGTACTGATTAATATTGGTACGATTGTGGCAACCTTTATATATTTTAGAGCTCGCATCATAGCGATCATTAAAGACGTTTTTAGAGACAAAAACTCCAAGACACTATTTAATCTAATAGTCTCGACCATACCGGCAGTTTTCGTAGGGTTCTTCTTTATAGACTTCTTTAGCGCTGATGGCACCAGAGCTTTGCCAATTGTGATAATAATGCTGGCCAGCATTGGTCTAGCAATGGTTTTAATCGACAACTTTATCAAGAAAACCGATCATAGAGATGTCGAGATAAAAGACGCTGCAGTTATTGGTCTTGCACAAGTACTAGCTTTTGTCCCGGGTACTTCTCGTTCTGGCTCAACGATACTGGCTGCCCGATCCAGAGGGTTAAGCTATGAGACCGCAGTAGAGTACAGTTTCATATTGGGTATACCAGTTATTGCCGGTGCTATAATGCGTGTAATAATCACTGACGAGGGAATTAACTTTATAAAGGACAACCCCGAAAGCTTCATAGTCGGCAATCTAGTAGCGTTTTTTTCTGGCATGATCGCAATCCACGCTATGGTTAAACTTACTCAGAAGATTGGTCTTAAGTGGTTCGGTTGGTACAGAATAGTGCTGGCAACACTGCTATCCATAACTGTTCTTTGATATTAGCTCAGTATATTAGTAACGATTGGACAATGCTCGGAAAGTGAAAGGTGAGAGTTGAAAGGTAAATAGGATATTTGCATTAAGAATGTCTTTCGTCTTTCTTCGGCTATAGTCTTCATATTTTTTGTCTTTTAATCTATAATCTAGGCTAGCTATAAAGTAAAGCAAGTTCGTAGAATTTGAGCGCAGTTTGGATTTTCTTTGACTTAATATGCAAAGGAGTCGTAATATCGTTACGGCGAGTGTGTATCAGTCAAAAAAATCCAAAATGTGCCAAATTATATGGACGTATAATGCGCATAATAAAGGAGTATAGATGACAGAACAAAGCCTAGTAGTATTCAAACCAGATTCAGTACAAAGAGGAATAATAGGCGAGATACTAACTCGTTTTGAACGAGCGGGACTAAAAATAGTAGCAATGAAGATGGTTTCACCAGAAGAAAGCCACTATTTTGAACATTACGAAACAATCGGGACTATGAAAACTCGCCACGGCGACCAAATTTTTGACAATCAAGTAAAGACTATGATGCATGGCCCGGTGATCGCCATGGTTCTGGAGGGCGTAGAAGCCATAGAAACTATCCGTAAGATGGTTGGCTCGACTGAACCCAAGACAGCCCTACCAGGCACTATTAGGGGTGACTATGCCCATTATACTTATGGTATGGCCAACGCCAAAAATACAGGAGTGCCGAACATCGTTCATGCTTCGGCTGATCCAAAAGAAGCAAAAGAAGAAGTATCTCTTTGGTTTGGGGATGATGAGATTCAGGATTATCGAGTTACACACCAAGAACACACCCACGGTAATTGACGGCGCTAAGCTTCACGTACCTAACGTGCTTTTTTAACAAGATTACACTCACAATAGTTCTACTATTGTTCGCTTACAATCTTGCAAAAGAAAGTACACTATCTACGCAAATCTGAGCATCTTATATAATTAGCACACTAGAACATAATATTATTGACATGACAAGCATATAATGCTATAATTATCGTAATCTAACAAGAGGTGTGCGATATGCGAGTTGCAAGATTACTACAGTTAAGCGGTTTATTTGTACTTATCACTACGGTTTTAAGTGTTTTAATGATGCTGAGTTTTGGTTCCGTATCTGGAAATTCTTCTGATCTGTCTTGCGACAACACGCTTGGGGATTGTGGTTATATTATTGGAGTTAATACAGAGGACAGTACAGAGGTAGATATTGATGATGATTTTACAACAGATGATACTGTTGGACAGATTATCGAGGACGATACTATGCTCATAGATGTAGTTGTTGAGGAAAATACAACAAATGTTGCGTCGGTTAATACAGTGACTGCTCTAGACGACCATGATCATTCTCAAACTGAGCAGTCGGTGGCTGTTTCAACACCAACCCCTGCGCCAGTTTCAGCGCCAGCAACGTATTCTTACCCACAAGGTCAAGGCTATAGCTATAAGTCTATGAACTACCCATATTCTGCAGGAGTTGGCTCAGCGCCAGCTGTCGACACTACAACAGCAAGCTTGCTTTCTCAGCTTGGGTACAATGCTAGTACACTCTGGAGTTCAGGTATAAAAGTAGTCAGCTATAATGGTCTAGTTCCAAAAAACTGCGCGCTAGGTAGCTCGCTTTACATTAGCGGTATGGCTGTTAAGCCAGTCACGTACCAGTCTTGTCCTGATGGTCAGCAGGTAATCCCAGAAAGCTACAAGACGGACGGTAAGTGTACAGTGCACTACGATGCTTCTAAAAATTGGGGTGGCACTGCCACCGGAAACTCTAAGGCTGTATTGGCTCACGAGCTATCTCACTGCCTGCACTTTATATATGGTGAATATGGTGGTTTCGATACAGAATATGATGCGATACGTGGCACTGCAGGCTTTGGACAAGCATCAATGCGTGAAGTTATGGCGGATGACTTTATGATCTGTAGACACGGTGTGGACACCAGTTGGGGTGGCGGTAGCTACTATAACTCTTACGGAGTGACCTATCCATCTGCTGGTACTTGTGCCGAGCTGAACGAATTGTTTAATCGGTATTTTGCGGTATAATAAAAAGGATATAATATGCGACTTAAAATAAATCCAAGCGAATTAGCGGACCCGGTACCAAATGAATTATTGGTTGCTGCTGATGATTTGGGGGGGTGGAGTCCAACTGAAGCGGATTTTGATCCAGATGGAGTTCGTCCGCTAGGCATCGTCACGCCAGTAGAAGTTGCTCTACAGTCTATGTTTGGCAACCATGTATTCTCTAGCGTAAGGGTAAAATCTGAATGGGATATAAGCCCAGAAATTCGATTTAAAATGCATAGAGATGAGGCTCTTGGAATCTTTACAACCAAGAAAGCGAATCATCATGATCTTGCATTTTTTTGTGCACTATCGACCTATCAAGATAGGCTATTGCAGGTTGACCTAGAAGCTAGTTTTAAAGATTTTTCTACTGCAACAGACGGTTATCTTAGAAGCCCCACATTATGGAGAGGCGATAGCTACTCAAAAGAAATATTGAGATATGTTGACGGCTATAGCGACTCGCATTTGAATGGTCATTGGAGTCGAAGGTCGGTTGAGGGCGAAGAAGCAATGAATAAGGATATGATTGCGAAGTATATAAACTTTTCCCTAGAGCCGGGCTCTAACGAATATGCCGATCATATCTATGGGGCAGTTGAAGATGACCCTGAATTAGCGGACAGAGACTATAGCCATCGAGCTTTCGTAGCTAATCAAATAACAAGACAATATATGGCTTACTCTTTGTGGCAGAGGCGTCAAGCTGGAGAAGAATTAACCTCCGAGGAACTTGAGTACGATGTGCCTAGAATAATTGAAATTGACTTAGCCTGGTAATTTTTTGTTTTTACAATGGTCTAAATTCGGTGTTCCTGCTACTCCCTGCAATGCTTATCGTCGCATCACCTTTGCAAAAAGGTTGCAAGGGATGCTCCTGCTCGAAATGTTCCAAACATTTCTCCTGGTTCGCCACCAAGTAACACACAATTTTAAAACCCACCAGAAGGTGGGCTCTAAAATTGGTGTCCCGACTAGTCCAACGCTTCGCTACTCCCTGCAACCCATGCTCTAAGCAAGCTTATGTGCGTGGGTCTTGTGATCTGAACCAAAGCCTGTTTCACAGGCTGACGGTCCTCCTCCTAGTCGGAACAAAACAAAAACCCCAGCCAGAAGGCTAGGGCGTTTGCTTGGTGTCCCGACTAGGAGTCGAACCTAGATCTAATCCTTAGGAGGGATTTGTTCTATCCATTGAACTATCAGGACGAGGTGCTAAGTATAGCATTTGTATTTTATAATTTGGAGATTCTATTGCAATAAGTCAAGAGCTACAAAATACGAACGGTGACTGCTATAATAAGCTTATGATAAGAACTCATTTCGTGCCCTCTTCTGATCTACAAAGCTTTTATGGCAATTCTTTTTCATTTTTTACTTCGCGGTATAGCCCGCACTATTCCTTGCATCAAGAAAATGAAAAATACTATGCCAGAATAAACTTTTTGATTAGTAGAAAGGACATGAAGTGAGTTCTAGCAAGACAGCAGCGAAATATCACCAGTTCGAAGGCCAGCATCAGGGTGAAGATGTCCTGTTGGCCTTCCGCAGGCATATAGTAGTGCTACGCAAATCGTTGATTATCATGTTATTGATGATACTGCTGGGCACAATTCCTTTGTTGATCTGGCCATTGGACAACAGGGCATATTGGGGTCTTTTTGCTGGTCTATTTCTAGGATTTCTTGTAGTTTTTTACAACTGGATAGGATGGTTTTACAGTGTGTTTATCGTTAGCAACTTACGCTTTATACAGATTAAACAAAAAGGCTTTTTTAATCGGTCGGTCATCGATTTAGGCTTGGATAAGATTCAGAACATTAATTATTCGATAGACGGCATGCAACAAACTATCCTGAAATTTGGTACAATAGTCGTTCAGACTTTTGTTGGAGACCTGGTATTGAGCAATATTGGTCGACCACAAGAAGTGCATGAACAACTATTAAAAATAGTAAAGGAACACGGGAAAGAAATTGAACAAACCAAAGTTAACTAGACCGATAAGAAAAAACAAAGCCAACACTTCTAGCAAAGTGGTAGATACAGACTCAATCAAAAAGACTACTAGAAGACATGTCAGAAAGGTACGTAAAAATACAGGCGTCTATGTAAGGGGCGAAGATCAAGCTCAAGTTGATGATGGACCAAAAAAAGTTACTGCCAAGAGTCTTGGCTATCAGCGACGAAAAGTACTTAACGAAGGCAAGAAGTTTATATACCCACTTCGGCATGGAAAGTATAGAATAGCACTTGTATCGGTAGCATTAAGCGTTGTCCTTTTGGTGGCTAGTCTACTGTTTGGATATGTGGCTCTTTATAGGCGACAGGCGACAGGCGATACTATTTATAGACTAACAGAAATATTCCCAGTTCCAGCCGGCAGCGTAAACGGGGAGTCTGTTAGATACGAAGAGTATCTCTTTGAACTAAGATTAGTTACTTATTCAATCGAGCAGACTGATAAAATAGATTTTACTACTCCAGAAGGCCAAGACCAGCTTAGAGCGTTTGAGGTTCAGGCTCGTAATAAGGTAGCTAAGAATGAGCTAACAAGGCAACTGGCTGAGGAGTACGGAGTCAGTGTTAGCCAAGAAGAGATTGACGAGCAAATAGATATAATTCGCAGACAAGTAGGAGCAGTCGTAGACGAGGATAAAGCCGCCGACAGACTAGAAACAACTTTGCAGAAGAGATTTGACTGGACTTTAGAGGACTTTGAGCGAGAAATGGAGCTACAACTATTACAACTCAAGATAGTACCGTTTATTGATACAGAGACAGTCAAGAGGGCTGATCAGGCTCTAGGGGAATTAGAGTCTGGCGAGGACTTTGGTGCAGTAGCTAAAAAATATAGTGACGATACTGGTACCACTCCAACTGGAGGTGAGTTTTCGCAGCCGGTTAAAATCGGTGACAAAGTTGTGTCTAAAAAAGTACTAGAGACAGGTTTTGCTTTGCAAGAAGATGAATATTCTAAGGAGAAAATCAATACTTTGTTCGAGACTAGGGACGGACGAAATGTCTTGGCTTTACATATTGTTAAGAACAATAAGACAGTTGATAGTGAGACTCGTAGATTGGCTCAAATACTATTCCTATATGATGATTTCGAGAGCTTGATTGCCGACGACTTGCTTGAGGCGCAAGAAAACGCCAACTGGTATATCGACTAGAACTCTTTTAGGTTATTTAAAAAGACCTAGAATCGAGTTAGGGCAACAAACAAAGCCATAAAGAGAAGAGCAATATTCATAGCAACCTGCTTAGGCTCTTTGCGTTTGGCGTGTATCTGAGATGCCAAAAACATTATTGCAGCTAAGCCTAGAGCTGACAGAGGCGTTACCCATTGCCAGGTGTTGGTTAGGTTGGGGACAATTAAGCCAATTGCACCCAGTATTTCTATGGCACCGATTTGTTTTAGCTTTTCACTAGAGTAATTCTTGACCCACTTAAAGTTCTTGTCTTTCAGTAGTTTTGTCTTGGGTGTCATTATTTTCATTGAGCCACTGCTTGCAAAGACGATAGCTAATATAATTTGTAGTATCCACTGTATTAAGTTCATTTTTTCTCCTAAATTTAGTATGTTAGCATAAATTATAACACAAGCTTAACGGCGGATATTAGTTCGCTTAAGTTAGAGATTTCTTTAAATTCATCTTTAGAAAGCTTTATGTCAATTTTCTTACCACTTACTTCTGCAAAAGCGGGGTACGCAGTCTTATGTTCTGGGTACAGCTTCTCGAATTCGTCTTTGTGTAGAAAGCTAACTGATCCATCAATAGTTTTAATAAATCTTTTCCAATCGCTTTTCATGCCAAAAGGCCCATAACTAATTGTACACAACTCACAATCTTGGTCAGCAGGATAGATCAGCTTTTTACCATAGTCAATCAAGGCATTTCCTATGCCTGAGTTAGCGTTGTATATGAATACATAATCAGGCATAAGGCTTGCTAGCTACTGCCTGTAAATTGTATGACCTTGGCGCCGCCACCGTTAGTGCCGGTAGCAGGGATGTCGATATCTTCCATCATTGTTCTTTGGGTGTTTTGTGCAGTTCTTATTGTATGCTCTCTGATTGTGGAGCTTAGTAAGGTTTCCTTATCGGTGTCTAGGCCTAATTGGTTGGCCAGATTGGCTATAATGCCATCAGTGATCTCTTGTGCCTGGGGTGCGAGAATTCCTTCTCCCCAGTCTCTTTCTCGTATATTTATTACTTCGCTCATGCTTATAACTATAACACACTATGTGTTTTGACGACGTCTTATGATTTGGTCACGTTGATAGCCGACGCCGATAGCAGTTATTGGAATGCCCGTAAGTTCTTCAATAAATTCAATGTAGCTTTTTGCTTCAACGGGCAGCTTTTCATATTCTCTTATGTCTTCTATGTCATCTTGCCAAACAGGTAGGTGCTCGTATATCGGAGTACACTTAGCCAGCTTCATAGCTGAACTAGGAGCAACATCAAGAGTATCTCCATTCATTTCGTAACTCACACAGATCGCAACCATCTCACCATATCTTTTAACAAGGTCTAGTTTTGTCACAGCTGTTTCGGTATCCCCACTTGTTATTTGTGAACGCCTAAGAGAGGGTATGTCTAAATGACCAACTCTTCGTGGTCTTCCTGTGCTTTTACCAAATTCTGAATCTATTTCCCCCTCTGGTCCTCTGACCTGTTCTGCTAACTCTTTGTCGCATATTTCCGTAACGAATGGACCACCACCTACGTGAGATTGAGTCAGCTTTGCTACGCCGATAATTCTTGAGAAGTGCTTAGCTGGCACGCCTAGACCTTGCGGTGCAGCTAGGGCTGAAGTGCCTGAAGAGGTGGTAAACGGGTACATACCATGATCAATATCGAGCGAGTATGCTTGTGCACCTTCGGCTAAAATATTTTCACCTTCTGATAAGAGTCGGTTTAGTAGAAGAGGAGTATCTGTGCTGTATCGACCTATTTCTATTGCGGCTGCAATAAATCTCTCTATCTCACGATCTACATCAAGCGGTTCAAGCCCTGCTTGTTTCCTTTCATCAGCCTGTCTTAATAATCCTTCTCGTGCAGCTTCGACTAACTCATCTCTTGAATGATTTATGTCCTCAACTCTTTTGCCTGTCCTCATATGTTTTGCAGCATATGTTTGAGCTATGCCTCGTTTCGTAGAGCCTTGTCCGTTCGGACCAGCATCCCTGATTTCGTCTTGGCTAATCATGTGAGGTAACACAAGATGAGCAGCTGAGCTAATCCGCAGATTGTCTAACCCGATACTTATCCCGCTAGCCTCTACTTGCTCTAATTCGTCCATAGCCCCTACGGGATCTATCACGCAACCATTACCGATTACGTTCATTTTACCTTCGTGGGCGATACCCGAAGGAAGTATATGAAGGCTTAATTCGTGCTCCCCAGTGGATACTGTATGTCCTGCATTCTGTCCGCCACCAAATCTAGCGACTATGTCGTGCGTGGCGGCTTCTTCGTCAGTGATTCTACCTTTTCCCTCATCGCCTCTATGGTTGCCATGGATGATAGTTCCTTCGCAAGATTCTTTCACTAACTTTTCTCCTTTGGTTGTGAGTAAATAAAATATTTAACGAACACATACTGACTTAGATAATAGTATTTTGCAAGCTTAAACAGATTGCATATATTTAGCTGGTTATTCAGCGTTGCGATATGCTTGAATTATTAGCGCGTCAGGGTATTGCTCGCGTTCACCTCCGTCGTAATAAACTTCGATAGTGCTTGCCAGGTGGCTTAACTGAGCGACAGTGGTCGAGGTTCTCAGCACAAGTCCACCATACGCAAAAGCACCAAGATAATCAACCATAGTTCCACGAGGCAACCTGACCTCAGTTCTAGATTTTATCTCGTCAACCATATCAGAATTAATAGCAGGAGGTGGTTTGTAAATTATTCCGTATGTGTTCCATGGGTTTGACAGGTCATCTTCCAGAGCATTGATCGTGGCGTTAGTGTGATTCCATGACGCTTCAGTTGGCTTTTCAAAAATAGCTGACGTTGCCTGGTTTATGGCATCGAGATTCCATTTTTCTTTTGGAGGATCTTGACTGTTGGAGAGGAGTTCGAAATGTGACCTATCCCCATTATAGTCTCGTGGCTCGAACCACGATGGCTCAAAAGCATCAGCATGGTTCTCTAGTAGCCATTGCAAGTATGAGCTATTGTGCATTTGATAAGCTTCTTGAAGTCTGGCATACCCTATAACGGCATCTTGATACACTTCTTGGATTTCTAGGTTATCCCAATCAACGCTTGAGTCACCAGAGTATCTGATTTCATCATATTTCATTTTTGCTCCCTGTTTAGATATTTCATCTTGACGAGTATATCAGACCAAAATATTTTAAACAAAAGCACTATACTTTTAGATAAATTGGTTGGCGGGCCCGACCGGATGATGCGCAAGCACATGCGCAGTCGACATGCTCAAAGCAAGCTTTTGCGCGTGTCTCCTTGGCGCCCGAACCGGGTCACTCTATGACCTACTTCGGTTCAAATCCGAGTCAACTTTGTCAACTTTATTTAACAAACTAAAAAACACCCTGAGCGGGTGTGTCTTAGTTTGCTAAATAAAATGTGGCGGGCCCGACCGGATTCGAACCGGCGATCTCCTCCGTGACAGGGAGGCGTGTTAGGCCAGCTACACCACGGGCCCACAACATTTTATGCAACAAACTGTAAATGTTTTTTGTTAGCATCAACAACGAAGAGAATATTAACAGTTACTGATTAAGTTTGCAATATATATGCATTTTTTGTTAACATAAGAACAAAAGTATACTTATTTTAATTATGTTAATTACGAAGGAGGAACTATGTTAAAGGATGACAATATCTTAGAAGACAATGACTTTTCTGATGGAGAGCCAAACTTTGATAAGGATGATAAGAAAACAGATAATGCGAAGAAGGTGACGAAGGATAGCGTAGCGGGGGGAAAACAAGTCGTAGCGACAGCAGCGGCAGCTGGTGGTTTCAAAGATAAGAAAGATAAGTCTGACATCAGCCTGATTGATATAGTTAAAACTTTTTTGGCAGCAATAGGTCTTATCTTGATAGTCGCATGGCTATGGGGTGCTTTATTTGGCGGCGGAGATGATAATAAGAATGACTCTGACGACGACAAGCAATCCGTGCAAGATGTTGATGATCAAGAGGATGACGCTCAAGATCAAGACCTGACGGTTGATCTGGAAGATGAAGAGGCCAAGAACTATCTAAAGTTTGATCAAGTTAGTGGTGATGAGTACGAGATAACAGGACGAGTAACATCAATATATGACGATAGGGCTGCCGATGGTAATGCTGGGATTATTATTGAGGATCAGTACAGAGTCGATACTCAATACGGAGGGCAGGTGCCGGATGCTGTTAATGAAGGTGAATCAGACACAGTAAAAGTGGGTGATTGGGTAGAAGTTTTTGCTACGGGTCGTAAATCTTTTTCTTCAACAGCAAGCTACTTGATGACTATCTTTGATACAGAATATTACGTTAAGAAGATTGATAGTCCAATCAGTCCAGATACCAGTGCGAGCAGCGATGATCAAGATAGTGGTCAAGATGACGACCAAGACACTCCTTTGTCTAGCTCAGTCGAAGACAGTGATCCAGTGATAGTAACTAAAGCCCGAGTTAATGGCTGGGACTTGAATGTAGATTTGTCATACACGGGCTGTGCTGGTCATGATTTTGACCTTGTGCTTGATGAAGCTAGCGATGACCCTGTACCTAAAATCAAAGTTACTGTAACCCATGACGCCAAAGGGGATAGCTGTGAAAAAGAAACCAATTCTAGTGAAACTGTAAATCTTGAGCCAATAATGAAAGATCTTGATTATCCAAGCGCCTACGACTTAGTAGTTAAAGGCACATCTGGTGATGCACTGCGATCATTCAGAGTCCAGTAGTAGATAGTTTTAAACTTAAGGAGTAGGGAAGATGAGTAAAGTAGCGCAAAGGCAAGACAATCCGATAGGCGTCATGATGGTCACGATTGCCATCGGATTTTTTATATCAATGTTTGTAGGATTTGGTATTTGCACCAATGTAGCAAATAGGCTTGGCTCAACAACGGAAGATCCAAGCTGCGGAACACATTTAGTGAGTCTGTATAGCTTTATACCTGTGTTCGTTGCCTTGCTAGTTGGCCTAGCTATAGTTAATGTCCAAAGAAATAAAAACCATAGGCACAAGGCTGTTATCTCGATGCTGCTTTGTTCGTTAGCTATTGGCCTAGCTGGCTTTTATGTTGTAACTGTTGCACGCCACGATTATTTGGAATGGGTATCCATTTCATTTTTGAGCTAGATCGATATAGAATCTATATAGATGCCCAACAAAAAAAGCAAGAGAGGTAAAAGGGTGCTGGCGCACAGAGGGTTGCGTGGTTTTTTGGTATTACTATCGTTAACAGCTGTTTTAGTTGTGGTGGCCTTGCTCAGCAGTAACGGTGATGAAAAAGAAGTGAAAGGGCTCAACATAGATGTCGGTCAACAAGATTTACTAGAGTCGAGCAATATATCTGAAGAAATTGAGAGCCTATTTCGACAGAGCTTCGAAGAGCTAGACAGTAATGCAAGCTTGGTGTTGATTAACCTAGAAACCAAAGAAGAGGTTAGAATTAATGATCAGAAGGTGCATACATCCGCCAGTCTTTATAAACTATTCACGGCTTTTAAAACCTACCAAGCGATTCAGTCTGGGGTAATTGACGACACTGATAAAGTAAGGCAGTGCTTGAATAAGTCAATCACGGCATCAGACAATAAGTGCAGCTTGTCTTTGGCAGAGGAATTAGGCTGGGACAATATTGACAAGCAGCTGGCCAGACAGGGATATGATGGGACAATTCTTAATAACTATGACGAAAAAGGTGATGACTTGTATGGAAATAAAATTACCACTGCGGATGATGTAGCGCTATTGCTTGGTAGACTGCATGACGGTAGTCTGCTGAGCGATCAATACAGGAACGATTTTCTGGATCTGCTGAGCAGACAGGAAATAAACGACAGAGTCGCTATAGATAAAGTAAAAGGCATCTCCTTTGCTCATAAGACGGGCAACGTAGATGGTTACATCCACGACGCTGGTTACATAATTAAAGAATCTGAATACGAATACTTGTATGTAATTATGACTAGTGGCTGGCAGTTGGATGAAGAGGGCGTTGATAATATTTTGAAGTTCTCTAATAATCTTTTAGAGCTACTTTACTTATGAATCTTATCTTGCAGTAGTCTTAACGCTTGTGCTAAACTTCTTAGTACAATAATTAATTTAAATCTCTATGATTGCAAGGAGGGAAAATGCGAGAAGACAACAATATTACTTACACCTGGAGTGCCAACTTCTGGCTCAAGAAGCTACTTTGGCTATTGGGTATGATCGGCACCGGTCTATTAATTTGGTATTTGTGGCAGTGGACCGCCAATTCGGCTGCAGACACAGACACCGATAACGACACAGATACTGTTGCTATAGTCGACACAGACGGCGACGGTACTGCTGACAGTGTTGACACAGACGACGACGGTGACGGTTACTCTGATACAGAAGAAAAGCTAGAAGGCTCTGACCCACTAGACTCTACTTCAGTGCCAGACAAGACTGATACAGACGGCGATGGATTTAGCGATGCCAGAGAGAAAGCAGCCGGCAGTGACGTAGACGACAAAGAGTCTACTCCGGACAACATCAATGCAAGCGACAATACTATGCCATACACGTACGCTGACGCTGATGGTAACGATGTAGTGCCAACTGTTTCTACTAGTGGGTGCGTGTACACTTACCAAGTTAACGCAACAACTCAAGTAGACGTTGCGCATAATTGTGAAGACCTGGACGACTCAACAAGAGACTGGACATGGACTCATTCAGAAGTCGCTAGTGGCTACTCTGTGACAGATTCAACTGTTAACGCGTGGTGTGTAGTCGGTACTGACGCTCTTTGTTCATCAGGCAACGGAGTATTGGAGGTATTTTCAGCACCAGCAGCACCTACAGGTGACTACACTAAATTCCTAGTGCGTGACTCTGGAGCTACAGATGAGACTAACGGAGTTAGTGTCATCAAGCCAATAATCGAATCATTTAAAAAAGTACAGTAAGTAAAGAAAAGAGAGGGAATAAACAATGGATGATTTACTAAATAACGATGTAGTCAGGATTATACTAATAGTCCTACTAGCGCTACTATTCTTGTGGTTCTTGTTCAAGTTCTTGCTTGACTGGGCTAAGGATAAAATGCTTAAAATGGGTGGATCAACTGGTTCTATGAGCTCAGGATCAACCGCTACTAGAAGTGCTGCTAGTTCAACTACACCAACTCGAGCGAGCTCAAGCACATCAACTCGTTCAGCTAGCACATCGACTCGTTCAGCTAGCACATCGACTCGTTCAGCAAGCACTGCTACTGCAACTCGATCAAGTACTCCTGCCCGTAAACCAAGAGCAGTTAAGGAAGACTTAACGAAAGTTGAAGGAATTGGACCTAAGATAAATGAACTCCTTAATAAGGATGGGATATATAGCTTTGCTGATTTAGCAAAAGCCACGCCGACTAGATTGAATGGCGTTTTAGACAAGGCTGGTCCACGATTCCAAATGCATGATCCAGCAACATGGCCACAACAAGCAGCTCTAGCGGCAAGAGGTGACTGGACTGGACTAGAAGCTCTACAGGATCGATTAGACGCTGGACGTCGATAGTCGCCCATATAGTAGCCAAAGAAATAGGCTAGAATCACACCCGAGAATAAAGTTTCTCGGGTGTTTTTTTAACCACAATTCATATAACAGTGTTATAATTAGACTAGATGAAAGTAGACAAACTATATAAATTTATTTTCGCTAGAGATTTTTTTAAGGATCGCACAGTAGTGTTTTTGCTGCTAATGTTTACAGCGATTACAATCGTTAATATTTTGGTTATTGTTTTCGGAGTTGATGCCAGTAGCCCTTTTGAAAGATTGCGATACAACGGCTTTGACCTAGAAAGAGATGCTTTCGAAAGAGGCAAGGGCTACCAGCAATACTCTCTAGGTCTATTTTCTCTAGCCACTTATTTAATAACTGCAGCTCTTAGTATAAAGACTTTTAATCTTAGAAAATCTCTTTCTTCTGCTCAGCTTGCACTAGGCATGGTCGTTGCGATTATGAGCTTCTTTGTTTTTAGAGCGCTCTTAATTACGTCATAAAAGTCAGATATCCTATTAGTCCCAAAAAGTCACCACTCTTAGAAAGGGGCTTTGTTTTACTCCGGCTATAAGCCTGTTATGCTAAACAAAATAAAGCTATAATGAATTTATGTATAAACCCGATCTAGAAATACCCTTAGCAAGAGATCGTTCCTGGAAATATCGTTTGGCGGAAATATTTCCAGGTGCACTTTCTTGGTTCATTTTAGCTCTACCTCTAATCCTTGCGATTATCAGTCCGGTTGTTTCTAGCTTTTTTGTTATTTTATATATGGTGGGGTGGCTGATTAAAGCAGTAGTGATGATATTTAGAGTGCTGCAAGGCTACAAACGTATGGAGCAGTACTCAAGTATGGATTGGGATTATTATCTTGATGATCTGTCGGATGATAAATATGAGGCTTTACGTAGGGCTGAAGCTTTGCAAAATACCAACTTTGATTCGGCTCATTACCACAATCTACAGATTTATTTCAATCAACAAAATCGTATTAAGCCCGAAGAAGTGGTCCACGCAGTTATATATCCTGTGTATAACGAGAGCCTAGAAACTATGCGGCCAAGCATGGAGGCGCTAGAAGCTAGTGAGTTCGACTGCAAGCAAATTAGGCTATACATGGCTTACGAGGAGCGCGGTGGTGCAAAGGTTGAAGAAGACATCAAGACTCTAGCTAAAGAATACAGAAATGTATTTGGAGATGTCCAAACGATCAGGCACCCAGTTACTCCTGACGAAGTCTTAGGTAAAGGAGGCAATATAAACATGGCAGGACGCAAGTTGATCGAAGATATGAACAAAGAGAAGATGGACTTTGACAGAGTGGTCGTCACAACTATAGATGCTGACAATAGAGTTCACCGTAAATACCTAAGTGCTTTGACATATTTTTATTCAGTAAGCCCCAATAAGAAGAGTCTTTCATATCAACCGATACCGTTGTACACAAATAATGTGTGGGATGTACCGGCACCTATACGAGTCGCTTCAACAGGTAATTCGTTTTATCAAGTTATTCAGTCTACTCGCCCACACTTAATGCGCAACTTCTCTTCGCACGCACAAGGACTGTCCGGGCTAGTTGCAACAGGTCTGTGGAGCGCTAGAACAGTAGTAGAGGACGGGCATCAATACTGGCGTTCTTTCGTGGCGTTAAAGGGTGAGTACGATGTGATACCACTATACGTACCCATTTATCAGGATGCTGTTTTAGACAATACCTTCTGGAAGACATTCAAGGCTCAGTTTATACAAAGGCGACGCTGGGCTTATGGCTGCAGCGATATACCTTATTTTATACAAAAATGGTGGCAAAACCGCAGCGAGCTACCGTTCTTTAGATCATTCACTAGGCTAGTAAGGCGAGTCGAAAGTGAGGTTAGTTTAGCCACAGCATCGCTACTATTAGCATTTGGTGGGTGGGCACCGTTTTTGGTAGACAGACTAATAGGTGATAGCGAAAGTATTGTTGCCTTGCGGATGCCTGGATACGCTCAGGTGTTGCGCAACTTAGCGCTCGTAGGTATTCCGATATCAATGTACCTGGCTTTTAAAATATTGCCACCAAGACCAGACCGATATTTAAAGAGACGTAATTTATGGATGGTCTTGCAATGGGCATGGCTGCCAGTTGCTGCACTATGTTTTGGATCTTTGGCTGCTTTGAATTCTCAGACCAGGATGATGGTCGGTAGATATCTAGAAAAATTTGATGTTACAGCTAAACATATAAAGAAGTAGCGACCCTTAGCTTCTCGCGCATAAAGTCTGCTCAGTTGGTTAGACGTACCATCCAGTCAAAAACACTGTTTTGTTTTTGATGATCTATCTTTATACGATTTATGGAGTAATTTTGACGCCTTGATCAAATCAAATAGCTAATTTTGTGTTATCAAACTTGATCAAAGCCAGCCCCTTCGTGAAAAGGGGCTGGTTCGAATGAGTCGTGAGGATCAGCCTCCGGTGCCGCAGTTTTTGTCGGCGGTCAGGAAGTACCATCCGTTGTCCACGGCTTGAATGATAGTTGGTGTATGTGAGTCCCATCCCTTGTTCAGGACTGGCACTCGCCACATCATCATCCCGTCTTCGCTGATCACCACCTCTGGCTCCCCAAGGGAGCCTTCGGCATTTGCCGCGAGTGCATTGATACTCGCAACGTGTGCTTCCGACTTAGGTGAACCTTCACAGGCCTCCTCGCCGAAGAATGCATAAGTATATGCCTCTACGGTTTCAGCGACACGGCACCGTTCATCAGTGTTGAGCTCACAGAGCTCTTGGCCGCTGAGCTCAACGGCGTCTGTGCCGCTGCAGCTACTGGCTACAGCGATCACGACCATCATGCATAAAAACACAAGCTTGCGCCCCATTTTCGACATCCTAAGGTCTTGCTAAACGGGACTGTCCCGTTATAGTCCCCAGGGAGGGGGAATAAAGGTTTTTAATCATATGGCTAAACTGCTTTATTCCACCGCCCTAGGTGTACTCATTCGATATGTATAATTACTTCCTGAAGATAAAATCCTCAAGACATTAAATATTATACAGAAAAACACAAGAAAGTCAATAGTAAGATGAATACTTGACCGAGGCTACATTATCAAATTTTGACAAAACATCTGAACAAGCTTTTTTGATATATTCAGTTTTGAGCTCTTCGTTGCCTATGAGCTGTTTTTCTATAGTATCCACCAGTGCAAAAACATCGTCAGCTTGCTCTATACGATGATCACAGGCCTTTAATAAACTGGAGGTGAGCTTGGCACGGGAATAGCGTTCAACCTCACTAGAAGGATGAACAACAGTTATGTCAGATAGATCAATATATTCTCTGGTACTAAAAAGACGACCGCAGCTATCGCATTGCCGCCGTCGCCATACTTGATTGTTGCGCTTCGTCTTGCGAGAATTGGTAGTTTTTAACCTTTCATTTCCGCAGTACGGGCATACCATGTCAGTACCTTACGCTACTTTTTTCGTTGTCAGAAGCTTCAAAAGTAGTGAAATGCTGATTTTCTTTATTTAAAGCGATGCAGATGCATCGTTGTGAATAAAAAAATCGGCAGAGCACTGCTTTTGGAACTTCTGGGCTCGTCAAAGGTAGTGTAAAGGTGCTGACCATGTCTATATATTGTCATAGCGCTTATGCAGATGCAATAACTTTATGTGTCTACAAATGTGGAAAACTTTAAGCAGATGTATATCATGACAGGTATATCGGGACGTTGACTGTTCTATTGACAAAGAGACTTAGCTGTGATAGTATTAACACATCATGAAAAATGATAAAATAAATAAGTTAACCCAAAACATCAACGTAAAGGACCGAAACAGCGGCAAGTCAACTATTGCGGTGAAAACTCCTGCTCTTGATAAATTCTCTTTGTTTTACGAAGAAGTCGATTCGACGCACTATTATCATGATCACGACAATGACGATTTGGGCAAAACTGTAGTAACCAGACGTACTCTTAGGCGTAAAACTGCCTAAAGCTGGCCAGTTATACGTATTATTGATGAGCTATACAGGTAGCTGTCTCTGCAAAAGTCATATATAATTATGCTTATGAAAATGAGCAAACAAAAGCTACTTTTCGTAGTGGTAGGTATAGCCAATACAGCAATAGATTTCGTATTTTTAAATATATTCTCAGCAATAGTAGGCCTTCCCGTAGCACTAGCAAATGTTATCTCTATGACCATCGCTATGGGATTTAGCTATTTTGCCAACCATACCCTAGTATTTGATTCTGGCAAAAGCCATAAACAACAGGCTGGTAAGTTTTTGGCAGTAACTTTGTTTTCGCTCTATGTAATTCAAACGATCATTATATTATTTTTAACGATTATTTGGGTTTGGCCAAGCGACTTTATCTATTCAATAGCTGGCGATATTGGTCTTAATGTTAGTGAAGGTTTTGTGCAAACCAACACTGCCAAGCTGGTGGCTACAGCTTTTTCCATGATCTTCAATTTTGTAATGTATGACAGATACGTTTTTAAGGTCAATAAGTGAAGAAGCGAGAAATTAAGTACTCTATTGTCATAGGGGCTTATAACGAATCTAGTTTGATTGCCGATAGCCTAAGACTCATCAAAGATTATTTAGTAGAGCAAGAAATATACGAGAACACAGAAGTAGTTGTTGTTACTGCTGATTCGCCAGATGGAACAGTAGGCATAGTTTCCGAGCATATCCAGATTTTTGATAACCACCAACACATCAAGCCGGGAGTTAGAGTCGGCAAGGGTAGAGATATTGGTCTTGGAGTGCGCAGTGCTAAGGGTGAGAAAATACTCTTCATGGACGCCGATCTGGCTAGTCCCTTGCGTCACATAATGCCAACTTATGATTTGCTTGACGATAAAGATGTGGTGCTAGGAGTCAGGGATATCAGGAAGATGCACAACAGCTGGTTGCGATCGTTCAGCTCGGTAGTTTCAAATCTAATTATCAAGATAATGTTGTGGCAAAGTATCCCAGACACGCAATGTGGTTTTAAAGCTTATACCAAAGAGGCGGCTTATGATATCTTCTCTCGGCAGACAATTATGGGCTGGGGTTTCGACTTTGAGCTTATTGCTATAGCCAAAACTAGGGGATTTAAACAGGTGCAGAATGTGGTAACCGGCTGGAGTGATCCTAAGCCCGCAGGCCAAGGATTAGTTGGCGATTCACAGGCTAAGGCCATGATTCAGGTGCTCAAGGATCTAATCATAGTGCGCCACAATATTTGGCGTGGAGTGTACAAGTGAGGAAAGGTAATCTAGCTTACTTACTGATTGCTGCATTTGGTGTAATTGTGTCAGTAAGCATAACTGCTAATAGTTTTTGGTTTGACGAGTCCTTTACTAGTTTTATCATCGGCTATGATTACCCTGAAGTTATTCAGCGAACATCGCGTGACGTGCACCCACCTTTGTACTACTTGGTGTTGAAGCTGTGGTCTAGCTTAATTGGCTCAACCGACTTACCTCTGAGATTCTTAAGCGTGCTGTGCATATCTGGCGCAGCCCTCGCCGTAGTAAGGTTTGCTAAAAATATCGCAAATACTAGGTGGGTCGCTTTGATGACTTTATTCATGGTTACTGGACCGTTCACTGTTCGATATGCACAAGAAGCAAGGATGTATGCATTGGCTGCGTTTTTCACTGCTCTTGCTACACTTGTGTTATACACAACACTTCGAATAAGTAGAAAACAGAGGCCGCTGTCTAACTATCTAATTTATGGAGGGCTTATTACAGCCAGTCTGTATACACACTATTTTACTTTTCCGATTATTTTTGCGCATTGGCTATACGTCATCTTGATTGATACTAATTATGTATTCAATCTTAGGTCTAATTGGTGCAAGCAGCTGAAGACACTAATAGGCAGTTTTGATCGAGGTTGGTTGAAGGCAAATGCTTTTGCTGCAATATTATTTATAGGTTGGTTGCCGATTTTTGTCTCACAATCTTTGCGAGTTAGCTCTGGCTTTTGGATACCTCCGGTCGACTATAAGACTATTCCGAGCTCAATGATAGAACTACTAACTTTTAAAGGCATTAATAGTTACGACTTTATTGAGCCTAGAGTGTTAGCTGTTATTGTTGGATTGTTTATTGTTGGATTTATATGGTTGTTCGTAAAAGTTGACAGGAGGGAAAAGGCAAACTTAGTGTTGCTGTTAGGCCCAGTGTTGATTTCGATAACTTTGTTGTTTGTTGTGTCGGCTATGCCCAAGTTGAGCAGTGTTTTTCACGTTAGATATCTTGCGTCATTGTCGGTGCTTTTCTATGCTGGACTTGGCTACAGTGTCTATTTGCTCAGTAAAAAGATAGCAAAACCAGCTGCCTATGTTGTTGGTGTTGGCCTGTTGGCGTTGATGGTCTATGGTTCTGTCACGGTTCTTGATGGTTACGGCAGAGATTGGAATAAATCCATCCAGGGCATAGAGCGATTGCATCAAGAGTTGCAGCCAGGGGACGCCCTATTAGCTCAAACCTATTGGCACTTTTACGACGCTAGGCACTACCTTGATGATGAAATAAATCTGCAAACCAAAATCGAAGGTAATTTCTTTGGCGGCGACACTTTATTGGTGGGTAGGGACGATATTATTTTAGATAATTACTCACAGATTGATAGCTCAAGTGGAGTAGTCTGGTTTATTGGTGATTCAAAGGACGAATCATTTAGCGAGATACCGGGCAACTGGAAGCAGTTTGAAACAATCTACAACGAAAGTAACTTCAGGGTTACAAGGTTCAAAATTAATTAAGGTGCATATGCTTGCCTTGCAGTAGTAAGCTTGCTAGTCTTAACTAAAGTAAACAATAGGAGCAGTATGCAGGCCCATAGATTACCAAATAGAAAGCCGATTGAGGGTATAGAAGGTATCGATGACTTAAAGGACCTTTTGGCAGACCATGATGTGCCTTTTGAGCAGTGGGGAACTGAAGATTATCCTCAATCAAACACCATAGAGAAGCTCTCTAAAAATCTAGATGGTGCAGCCTACACTCTGTGGTTGATTGAAGGAGGAGTGCTTCAGCGTGAGTGTAGCTCACTAAGATCATATGTAACACAAAGAGTCGTGGTTAAAGGAGAGAGCGGGAAAGAAGCAGAGACAACCTATATGTTGAAAGAAGCTTACAAGAGAGGTCCTGATGGGCAGACCAAAAGGAAATGGGCAATAGAAAGTTCCATGGGTGAAAAGCGCAAGATAAACCGAGATACAGGTAGAACAGAGAGTGACAAAGAACTGCTCACCAGAGGGATGTCGGAAGAACTAGGGCTAAAGGCAACATCTGACTTTTTCGACATAGTAAATGTTAACAATGGTGCTCCAGTTAGAAACTACAGACCCTTATATATAGCAAGAGAGTCCCCGAGCTTTCCTGGTCTTGAAAATGTCTTTAACTTTACTGATTTTCGACTAAGAGTGGTCGACCAAGATCCTCAAGCAATGTCCGGTTTCTATAATGTAGATACCGTCACAGAAATACCAGAAGAAGAGAGCGTTGTTGGTTGGGCTTGGGAAGAAGTTGTTGGTTGGGAGAAGGCTGCTGAGCTACTCAACGAAGACAGTTTTACAGAGTTGGATCCTGCGCAACATGCTGCCATATCGCTGCAATTGCGTTATTTACAGCAAGCGCTAAAAGACGAAGAAACAAGATATACACAAATAGGCTGGGATTATGGCGCTGGGCGTAATCCTGACGCAGTAAAGAGCAATGTAATGGCTCATGGATACCTACCTAGATTTGTCAGATAGTTTATGAGCAAGACGTTAACTTTACGAGATCAGGAAATAAAATTTCCAACCTTTATGCCAGTAGGCACTCAAGGGACCGTAAAAGGTTTGACTATGGAGATGGTTCGTTCGACTGGTGCCCAGATTGTTCTAGGAAATACTTATCATCTACACTTAACTGCTGGAGAGGATCTAGTGGAACAGCATGGTGGGTTGGCAGAATTTAGCCATTGGGGCGGACCGATGTTAACCGACAGCGGTGGTTTCCAAGTTTTCAGCCTAGGAGGGATCAATAAGGTTACAGAAGAAGGTGTAACTTTTAAGAATCCGAAAAATGGCGACAAAATCTTATTAACACCAGAAAAATCAATTCAAATACAACATAAATTAGGAGCCGATATCATAATGGCTTTTGATGATGTGGTCAGCCTTGGTGATGATGGGCGAGATCCAAAAAAAGCGATTGGCCGCACCCACCGTTGGCTGGATCGCTGCATTATTGAGCACAAACGTCTTTGCCTCGAACGAGCGAAGCGAGCCGAGCTACGAGCTACGAGCTACGAGCCACCTCTTCTGTTTGGTATTTTTCAGGGTGGCTTAAATAAAGATTTACGAAAAATGTCGATAGAGTTCGTTAATTCAACTGGCGTCGACGGTGTGGCAATAGGCGGATTATCGGTGGGCGAGCCGCGTCCACAGATGCACGAGATGTTGGATTTTCTGGAGCCAATTTACGACCAGACTCGCCCAGTTTATTTGATGGGTGTGGGGCACCCGATTGATTTTAGATATGGTATAGAACACGGTGTTGATATGTTTGACTGTGTTCTTGCAACACGTAATGCACGACATGGAGCCTATTGGCATGGCTATGCCAATAAATCAGATGAACAATTCTCTATAAAAGGTAAGAAGTTTGCGACCGACATGAGCGTGCTTGAGGATGGTTGTGATTGCACAACTTGCGAACAAGCTTATACTCGAGCTTACATACGCCACTTGGTTCGCTCTGGCGAGCCTTTGGGCGGCACACTGCTTAGTGTTCACAACTTGCGTTATTTGCAGCGAATTAGCGAGAGCTATCAAGTTTAGTTTTTTATTGAATGTTTTTTTATCCAAACCGCGACTTCGGCGAGGTCAGGGTTATTTTTGGCGGTGTCTACACAAAAGTCTACTATCTCTTGATCGCTTACAGCTAATTCAACTTTGTTGTGGCTAAGAAAAAGCTCCATACAGACAAAAGCGGTGCGTTTGTTGCCATCTACGAAAACATGGTAGTTTACAATTGCTTCAAATAAAACAGCGGCTTTTAGGAACAAATCAGGGTATAGATCTTCGCCACCAAAAGCAGCCTTGGGTTTATTGATTATCGACTCGAGCATTCCCGGTTCACGCAAGCCAGTGCCGCCACCCGAAAGATTGACCACTATTTTGTTGGCGCTAGTGATTTCTTCGACGGAGAGATACCGTACTATCATTTTTGTGATAGCTCATCAAAAGCTTTTTGGTGTTTCTTTACAAATTTTGTAACGTGATGCGAAGACGCCTTTAAATCAATCTCGCTGTTTCCAGAATGTGGAGTAATATCAAACATTGGAGTAGAGCGGTTCATAACAACAAATCTTTCGCCTTGTGCGGCACGCTTAGCAATCTTGCCAGTGTTTTGTGATAGTTCTTTTAAACCTACGATAGTCATGTTATGAAGTATACTTTAAAGGATGCTTTAAAGTCAACCTTGTATTGTGTGCTATTATATCTCAATGAAGAAAATTTTAGTATTGCAGGCAAACCCAAATAAAAAAAGTTTTGGTGCATCTTTAGCAAAAACCTACAGAGACAGCGCTTTAGACTCAGGGCACAGTGTAGACTATTTTGATGTTGTAGATATTAAATTTGACTACAATCTGCTACCTGGCAAAAAGCTAGAGCCATCTCTAAAAAAACAACAGGAGCTCATCAAATGGGCTGATCATGTTGTGATCGTTTCGCCAGTTTGGTGGATGAACTTTCCGGCCTGCATGAAAGCCTACATTGATAGAGTGTTGACTGGCGGATTTGCTTTTAAATATCCTCATCACAATCCGTTGTTAAGAATGTTCTTGCCAGAGCCGCTACTAAAAGGAAAAACATTAAGGCTGATAAGTACCCAGGATAGTCCAAGATTTGTCTATTGGTTGCTAGGTCACACTTTCCAGCTTGCTTATAGATTCGCCTTATTTAGTTACTGTGGTTTTAAATACAGACGTACGGCACTGTGTTCAGTAAGGAGTGCAAGTACTTACAAAAGGGATAAATGGAATCAAAAGATATCAAGTATCGCCAGCAAAGGGATTTAAAAAACGCACCAGCTCAATTAAGTATTTCCGAGAGAGGCTATGCTCTAAGAACAAAGCTATCTGTAGGAGCTTTTGCTGTTAGTGCTTTTTGTGCTGCTCCAAGAGAGCTTGAAAAGAATAGAGGAATTGATTTACATGAGATGGCTGACCCTCTGATAGAGCACGGCCCCCACTTATCTGTTTCAATATACATCGGTTTGATAAATGCCGTTAACAGTAGGCTTGAGGGCAGGACATTCCACACAGGCGATGGCGTACTTGCGGCTGGGTTGGCTAACTTTGTTTATGAAGTCCAAACACAAAGCAATTTCAAGATAGATAGTGTCTACGACATCATCTACGGAGCAACAGGAGGGTTATTGGGTGCTTTGTCTGTGAGAGCCAAAAATGACCAAGCAGCCCACTGATTACTTCAGTTTTTGTCTGGTGGATTCAGAATTATAGGGGCTTTTAACAACATCATAAAACAGGTTGGCTTGTGGTTTTTGAGAGGACTGACTGATCAAAGGCTTTACTATCATATTGTCGGTAGTTGTATATCGTCGAGTAGCTAATATCTGTCCTGGAGGATGAGTGTTGCTCAAGCTGGAATTATCAAGCTCTAATGGTAGCTGATATCCAAAAACCCTTTTTTCTGTAGGAGCCTTTCTGCTGGTCGATCGTTTTGGATGATGATAGGCACGCGGAGCGTTATCGTAGTCTGGTTTTTCAATCGTTAATTCAGGTGCAGTGTCAGAGCTGTCTAGACTGTTATTTGTATAAAAACCTCTAGACAGGGTTCGTTTTACCTGCATCTGTTGCCTGATATTTTCAAAGAAATCGTTCATTGCTTATTTATCCCTGTTCTCGCCAATTGAATTCCTGGATACATAGAAAGAATTGCTTAGGCCAATATCCTCAATGCTTCGTGATTTTGTAATAATTTTGTTTCTACGACTAAGCTTCCTGGTAGACGCAGGCTTAAGATTCTTGATTTTATCTAGAAAGATAGAAGACATAAACTCCTTAAATTTGTGTACCCTCAACTTATAATAATTATTCTAACTTAATTTTGCTTAAATTACAAGTAAAATACTTTCGTATGTATTTAAATAAAAAAGGACCACATGTTGTGGTCGTCTTGTGATTGGTGGATCCTGCAGGACTTGAACCGGAGCCAAGCCTGGGGCTTGGCGAGTTTGAATAACTGGTTATTCATGTGGTGACCGTAGGTCGCAGATCTCCACAGTGACAGTTAATTGAAATTTG
>Ga0114957_1000581_pt1 | contig 46232 bp, 28 predicted proteins | sample BantaG_FD_87175 | JGI IMG/M metagenome (GOLD analysis project Ga0114957, IMG submission 87175) | Marine algal microbial communities from Bantry Bay, Ireland - BantryBay_4 metaG | ecosystem: Host-associated > Algae > Red algae > Unclassified | place: Bantry Bay, Ireland | collected 2014-11-21 | reverse complement strand
ATACCACCACAACCACCATCGTGTTTTAAAAACTTTATACCATCAACGTTAGGAAACACTCTATTTTTAGAAATTTCCTCTTTTGTGGTAATAATTGGTGTATTTAAAATGTCTGTTGTAGAGGCTCCAGTTTTATATTGCTTAATTAAAGCAGCTGTATCTACCGCAAAATCTTTTTTAGTTTCGTACCCTAATTGTTCTGAAAGTGCGCCTTCTAATACATCTAGATTTCTGTTTTCGCAAAATGTAAGCGGTATAACTAACCAATAGTTAGCGGTACCTACTTTACCATCTGCTCTATGGTAACCCTTAAAATTTCGGTCTTTAAAATTTGAAGCATCTGGTGCAGCCCATGTAAATTTTTCTTTAGAATCATTAAATTCCGCGGAAGCGTGTTTAACATTTTCTATGGTAATTGCTGTTCCTTTTGTAATAGGCAATACCGCTTTACCTATTAAAACACCATACATAAATAGCTGGTCGCCAACTTTAAAATCGTGCAGCGCAAATTTATGTTTTTGCTTAATATCTTCCTGTAACGTAAAGGTCTGGCCAGCAACATCCACAAATGTATTTTTAGGCAAAGGTGTGATGGCAACAATAATATTGTCTTTTGGGTCTATTTGAACGTAATTTTTAGACATTGCTTTCTAATTGAATTTTACGGTTGCTTTTATAACGCCTGTTTCTGGTTTTGTCCAGCTATCAAAATTTGCAATCATATCTGTAAAATCGACTTCATGTGTAACAAACGAATCTGTTGGAAACTGATCTAAGACATTTATAACATGCTCAAAATCCTCTTTGGTTGCATTTCTACTGCACATTAAGGTTAATTCTTTAGCATGTACTGCAGGATGATTGTATGTTAAATCACCTTTGGATAAGCCAACAAGAACAATACAACCTCCAGGTGACATAAAATTAGGGCAATCTTCTAGTGCAAATCGGTTTCCAGAAGCATCAAAAACAGCATCACATAAGTCGCCATTAGTTATTTCTAACACTTTTTCTACAGCGGTTTTACCAGCTAAAACCGTATAATCTACGCCAATCTTTTCTTTTGCGTATGCCAGTCTCCTTTCATTAACATCTATAGCAATCACTTTTGCTCCTGCTATTTGTGCTAGTTTCATTATACCAATACCAATGGGTCCGCAACCAATGACAGCTACAGTATTGTTAGATTTTATACCAGACCTTCTTATGGCATGTGCACCAATTGCAAGCGGTTCTACAATTGCCATTTCGTTATCACTAAGGTGGTTTGCTTTTAGCAGTATATTGGTAGGTACTGTAATTTGTTCTTGCATACCACCATCACCATGTACGCCAAGTACTGTGATATTAGCGCAACAATTTGGTTTTCCATTTCGGCAAGAGATGCATTTACCACAACTAATGTAGGGCATAACAACCACCTTATCACCTGCTTTAATATTATTTTCACTATCTCCTATTTCTAAAACTTCAGACGCTAATTCATGACCTAAAATTCTTGGATAGGTAAAAAAAGCTTGATTACCGCTATATGCGTGTATGTCTGTACCACAAATTCCTACTTTATTAATTTGTAATAAGGCTTCATTTTCTTTTCTTACAGGTGCTTCTTTTTCTTTTAAAAGAAATTCTCCTGGTTTTTCACAAACTATATACTTCATATTCTAATTTAAAATGGTGTAAAACTTATAAGAGTACCTCTGTTAAAGAAGCACTCTTATGACTAAAACAAATCGAAAGAACAAAGTTTAATTCTTCCTATTTATAGGGTTAACTCTAAAACAAAAGCAAAATCTCCAGGCTGTTCTGATGGCATTTCAACCGTTAAACCATTAGCATCTTGCGACCATTTTAAAGTAGCATCACTACCTAACATTTTAACGTTAGACACTTTGTGAGCTGTAGATTTAACAGATTTTATGGTTACGCTATCGTTGTCTGGCCAAGCCATCATTATAGCATACACCTTGTTATCTTTTTGTGTAAATCTTATATCTTGACCAGTAAACTCTTTATTGCCACCTTCAGAATGGTGACCTGTACCAACCTCTGTTGGACCTTCTCCAAAAACCTCCCAATATGTGGTGTCATAAATAGCTTCACCATTTATATCTAACCAACTACCAATTTGTAGTAAGATTTCTTTTTGATCTTCTGGTATTGTTCCGTCTGCTTTTGGACCTACGTTTAGCAATAAGTTTCCGTTTTTAGATACGATGTCAATTAAATCATCCACTAAAGAATTAGCTGTTCTAGATTTCCAATTGGTAACATGCGACCAAGAGTTTTTACCAATAGAGGTATCTGTTTGCCAAGGTAACTTTCTTATACCTGGTAATTTTCCGCGCTCTAAATCGTAAATAACCGTTCCTTCTGGAAAGGCTTGTTCATAGAAGTTTTTATCTTGAAGCACCACTTCTTTTCCCCACTCGATACCTTTATTATAATAATAGGCAGCTAATTTTGGACGGTACTCTCTCCATTCTGGCGTGTCTAACATAAAATCGAACCACAAAATATCTGGTTGGTAATTATCTATTAGGTCTTTAGTTCTTGCCCACCATTGCTCTTTAAACTCTTCTGAAACAGGTTGATTTAAATCTTTACCTTTTTTAGAATATAAATCTGCAAATTCAGGATCTGTAGTATCAAAATGGTCTTTTTTATTGTAAAACGACCAGTTAAACGCATAATGAGAAGAGGCTCCCATAATCATACCCTTTGCACGCCCTTCCTTCATTAACTCACCTAAAATATCTCTTTTAGGACCCATGTCTGCAGCATTCCAACGTGTGGTGTTAGATTTATACATCGCAAAACCATCATGATGATCTGCAACCGGAACGACATATTTTGCTCCTGCTTTTTTAAATAAATCTATCCACTCTCCAGCATTAAATTTTTCACCTTTAAACATAGGTATAAAATCTTTGTAGCCAAACTCTTTTAATTTACCATACTTTTCTACATGGTGTAAATTAACACTAGATGGCCCCATTTTTTGATGCTTTAGTTCCGCAGTAAAAGTTGCCGAATCCATATACATGTTTCTTGGATACCATTCTGATCCATAAGCAGGCACTGAATACGCTCCCCAATGAATAAAAATTCCGAATTTTTTTTGATTAAACCATTCTGGGTCTTTGTAGTTTTTTTTAATGGACTCCCAATTTGCTTCAAACTTTTCAGTTTCAGTGGTATCTTTATAAATTTCTTTTTTTTCTGTTTTACACGAAAGAGAAACTACTATTATAACTAAAATTAAAATAAGACTTTTATAATTCATTTTTAATGGTTTTCTATAATTTTGATTGGATTAAACAAAGAAAATTTTATTCTGTGATTTTTTTATAAACTAATGTTTTATTTTATAGAACAGATGGCTAATTTTTTTTGTTTTCAACATTTAAAATCAAAGAGCTTAAATGTCCACCTTTGTCTGGAAAAGTAACATTTACAATGTTATCTCCTGATTTTAAGTATTTAATATCAAAAGGAATACTTATAACACCAAAGAATAACGTTCTACTTGCCTGATCATATCCAGCCCAATTTTCTGGCACTAAAATTTCTTTATTATTTACTGTTATTTTTGGTTTTTTACTTAAATTATGATTTCTACCTATTCCCATTTTCAAGAATGCACGACCATTTGAAGTTGTTTTTACGTTGTTAAAATTAAATGTTAATGCTTGGTCTTTTTCAATAGTTTGCAAATACGAATCTGTATAAAAATTGCGCTCTGTTATTGTATTTGAAAACTGAAAATCGTGAAGATCGCACTCAACAATTACTGTTTCGCCAGGTTTTAAACTAACACTTTCAATGCTATCAATATCAGTATAAAATACTAGTCTTGGAAAACCAGTAGACGTAGTATATAAACGTCTTAATGTAATATTTTTTATATAATCTTGACTATCGTTTAAAAACGACGTTTTTACTTCTTGGTTTTGGTCTGTTAAGTTATTAATAGCAACATAACCTTTCCCTTTTTTTACAAAAGAATGAATTTGAATATCAGGATTATTAGAAGCCACTTCGGTACGTTTACCTTCTACACCTTTCCATAATTCGTAGAATTTTTTAAGATGCGTAAAACTATAAGTACCGTCTTCTTCTTTCTTTTTTATAACCCACGGATAAGGATGTCCATCTGGGTTTCCTTTTTTATTATTGTAAAACCATGTTGCTTTGGCTGTAATAAATGGTATGGCTTTAACTAAGCGATCTGGCTTGTCTAATAGTTGCATTAAAATTTTATTATAAGCAATTAAACATGTTCCGTTTAATTCTGGCGAATAAGGTTTACCTACTAAGCCTTGAGCTGTAAAGCCGTATTCTGAAATTAAATGCGGTTTTACCACTTTCCATTTCTTATAACTATACGCCTCAATTAAATCTAAAATTGCTTCAGAATTACTTCCTGAACGTAAGGTAAAGTCACCTTCTACGTTTCTTCCATCGTATATATGAGTTGCAAAAAACTTCATACTCTCTCCTGCCACATCCATAAAAGTTTTCATTCTGGTGTTCCAGTACTCAAAATTATCTTTTTCTACTTCTGGATATGCTGAGGCGTAACCACCAACTTGCATGCCTGGAATTTCTGCATGTACTTTATCTGCTACCGCTTTAAAAACTTTAGACATTTCTACTATAACCTCTGGTGTTTCTGCCCAAGTCTCTACATAATCTTTTGCGTGGACAAAAGGCTCATTCATTACTTCGTAATACTTAGGAGTTATGGGATAAGCAGTCTTTAAATAGGCAACATTATAGGCTGCAATTTTATCGTAGTCTTTAAAACTATATTGAAATGCATCTCGTGGATGATCTGTAATTACAAAGTCTGCAGTACCAAATTCTTTAAAAAGCGGACTTTTTTTTATATTTGCATTGCTCCATTTTGCTCTCCCTTCTGCTTCAGATATTGATTGAAGTTCAGTCTTAGATTTTTTAAAAGGTCCTGGGCCACCAAAGGTTCTACCATATTCAATGCCTAAATTATTATATAAATAATCTGCATCCGAAGACAAATCCCAACTGGTATAAGAATCGTGCATTGCAAAATATTTTTCTCTATTTAATTCACTTTCTCCCTCTATAAATTTTTGTGTTTTAAAATCTATAGTTACTTCGTTTTCTTGTGCAAAAATTGCTGTAGACAGCAATCCTAAGACTAATAATATCGTAGTGTTTTTCATTGTTTAAAATTTAACGAATTTATAATAATCGTCTGTATTTGTAATTGCATAATAACCGCCTTTTGGTAAATCGTCTATTACAATAGAATTAGTGTTTTTAGCTTCTTTTATAATTTCACCTTTCAAACTAATAATCTTAATAGACTCGAAGGACAAATGTCCAGGTAATGTGATTTTAGATGATGTACTGCTTGGAAAAATAGTAACGTATTTTTCTTTTAAATCATTCAAAGTCAATACTTTTTCTGCCTTTGTAAATTGAATACCCGATATTTCTTTACTTACAATATTTTTATCTGGAAAACCTTCGCCTGATCCAAAATATAGCACATACCTGTAAGTGTTACCTACTGCAGGTCGTCCTGCGGAAATAGTTGCTTTTACAGCACCTTTACCTGGTTGTAATGTAATATTCTTACTAGCAGCAATCCACTTTCCTCCATTCCACAAGGCTATTTGTAATAAGCGTTCTTTACTAGCTTTGTAGTTAATTTCGAATTCAATTATATCTGGACTTGCCAAAGACGTTGGTGTGAGTAAAGAGAACGAAGCATCATCTACAATTGGGGTTTTAGATTTTACAATCTCCACATTTTTTATAATAGAATTTGCTTTTTCGGTTTTCCAATCACCTCCCTTTTCTCTTACAGAAGCTACAATGCGATAACCTGTTCCAACTCTTGGTTTATTATTTGAAGTTAGTTTAAATTGAAAAACACCTTTACCTTTTTTTACAGGAACTGTTTTACCAGTCCAAAATTTATCTGGTCCGCCTGAAAGATCCATAGCTATGTCTGAGTCTTCTTCAACTTCATAACCCACAAAAAAGGAGTATGAACTTTCGCTTGTTAATTTTATTGGCACATCTTTAACAAATAAAATTCTATTTTGTGCACTAATACTAAATGAATAGCAACAAAATAAAAGGAATACAAATGTTTTTAATGTCTTTATTTTTATGTTCATTTTTAATTTTATTTATATTTATAAATGTAATTTAGTTTAACTAAATATCTTTCTTAATCTTATTTAAAATTTAATTAACAATTAAATCTTTACTCTATCAATTACACAAAAGCCGTAACAATTAAAAAAAACTATTAATAGAGCAGCAAGAATTGTTAGCATAAACTTTTATTATTTGGAGTTGTAAAATAAATGATAAGTAAACCAAATAGAATAACAGATGTCCATAATAGAAGAACAAATGTTTTGTGACTATTTTATAAAACCTTAAAAATTGAAAATGAAAAATATCTAAAAACCATTTATAGTATTAATATGGTGTTTTTTATCCTTCTCCTCTTTAATAAATAATTAGTTTTGAACATACTACATTAAGCAAAATTATTATGAAAAAATTAATCTTATTGTTTTTGCTATTTGTTTTTTTTATTGAGTTAAAAGCACAAGCACCAAAACCCGAAGTTGGTTTTAGATGGGTTTTACAAGAGCAATTCTCTGATGAATTTGATGGTAACACTTTGGATACTTCTAAATGGATGAATAGTTTTTATACAGGATGGCAAGGTAGACCACCAGCAAAATTTGAACCTACTGCAGTAAGTGTACTAAATGGTACAATGCAAATAAAAAGTGGAACATTAGTAACACCGCAAGGTAATTTTACGATGTATGGTGGTGCAGTCACTTCTATTACAGAAGCTGCACATTATGGGTACTATGAAGTTAAATTAAAAGCTTCAAAAATTGCAATGTCTTCTACATTTTGGCTTTCTAATAGCAAACAAGATTATACGCCTTCTAGCTGTACAGACGATAGATATAGCCAAGAATTGGACGTTGTTGAGGCTGTTGGCGATACTAGAAATACCTATGCTTCTTTTAAGTCTAAAATGAAATCTAACACCCACTATAGATACATACAATGTGGTGAGACAGATGAAACATTTTATTCTATTGGTGCAGATTCTGAAACATTAAGTAGTGAGGTTTGGGAAAATTACCATACTTACGGTATGCATTGGCAGGACGACCAATCTGCTACTTTTTATGCAGATGGTAATTTAGGTGATACCGTATTATTTAATACAACTATAGATGCCAATCCCTTTGATCGCTCTATGTTTATAGCAATGGTTACAGAAACTTACAACTGGTTAACACCTTACCCTACAGACGCAGAATTAAATAACGATGCCATTAATACTACTTATTATGATTGGGTTAGAAGCTATAGATTAGTGCCAATTTTTGATGCTGAGCCTGGTGTTGCTGCCAATGCACCTGCCAAAGCACCTATTTTTACAGAAATTATTAATTATAATGCTACACCAACTTTAACAAACAACAATCAAACCTTAGCAATCTCTTATAATTACAAAGCAAATTTAGATAGAGCGCTTGTTTTTAAAGTTTTAGATTCTGGAGACAATGAAGTATTTAGCACTACAATTGATGGATTAGAAGGTTACGGAAACAACGACATGACCTTTACATTACCAACCGCTTTATCTAACGGAACGTACACTATTGTGGCAGCTATTAAACCGCTAAACGGTAATGCTAGTGATACAATTGACACAGACAGCGCTACGGTGACGGTACAAACCCTGTCCATCTCAGATTTTTTACAAGAAAAAAATATTAAAATGTATCCCAACCCAACAACACGTATAGTGCATATTAATACAGATGGTTTAGAAGGCAAAACTAAAGTTATAATGCGTAATTGTTTAGGGCAAATTGTGATGTCCAGAGCAATTGAAAATAATAAATTGGATTTAGATGTAAGTAACATCAATAGTAAAGGCATCTATTTTCTTACTTTTACAAATAATAAGACAACAACCGTTAAAAAACTTATTATTAAATAGTAAAAAATACATGAGACACTTTTTAGTTTTTATAGCTGCCCTACTTATTATATCCTGCGCCAAAAAAGATAATTACAGAATAGTTGAAGACTTTAATAACAATTGGAAATTTTCTTTAAAAAATCAACCCGACGCAGAAGCAGTAAATTTTAATGATGACGGTTGGAGAACTTTAGACGTTCCGCACGATTGGAGTATTGAAGAAGGATTTAAGAAAGACGGTGAAACAGCCTCAAGTACAGGATTTGTAGTTGGTGGTATTGGTTGGTACAGAAAATCGTTTACATTACAACCTGAAGACCAAGCTAAAAAAATTAGCGTGCTATTTGATGGCGTTTACAATAACTCTCAAGTTTGGATTAACGGTCATTTTCTTGGAGAACGACCTAATGGGTACAGCTCTTTTTCTTATAATTTAACAGACCATTTAAAGTTTGATGGATCCGAAAACGTCATAGCAGTAAAAGTTAATCGTTTGGCTTATGCAGATTCCAGATGGTACACTGGTTCTGGTATTTATAGAAAAGTACAACTTATAAAGCAATCTAATATACATATTGCACAATGGGGAGTCCAAATTACAACACCAGAAGTTTCTGCTAAAAAAGCGGTTGTAAGCATTAGTACATTACTTAAAAATGCTTCTGCTAAAGACACAACAAACCTATCTTTACGGTATACTATTAAAGATAAAGCTGGTAAAATTGTAATTAAAAATGATAAGGCTGTTTCTAACATTAATGAATTAGCAACTATAAAATTTGATGTAAATAATCCAAGTTTATGGTCTACTGAAACTGCTAATTTATATACATTAAATGTCGAATTACTTCAAGATGGTAAAGTACTTGATAATAGTACCGAAACGTTTGGCATTCGTACTATACGTTTTGATGCTGATAATGGTTTCTTTTTAAACGGGAAAAATGTAAAAATTAAGGGTGTTAATTTACATCATGATGCTGGAGCAGTTGGTGCTGCAGTACCAAAAGGAATTTGGGAATATAGAATTGAGAAATTAAAATCTATTGGTGTAAATGCAGTACGTTTTGCCCATAATCCGCATGCTAAAGAGTTATTAGAAGTTTGTGATGCGCAAGGCCTATTAGTTATGAATGAAGCTTTTGATGAATGGCATGTTCCTAAGAAAAAAAGCAAAGTCCATATTGGTGATAATGCAGCATCTGAAGCCTCTGCAAAAGCCTATCCAGAATCATTTAATGCTTGGGCAGAACGTGATTTAAAAGATTTGATTAAACGCGATTTTAATCATCCATCAGTAATTATGTGGAGTATTGGAAATGAAATTGAGTGGACTTTTCCACATTATCCTAAAACATTTGCAGATGTTAATTCAAAATCTGGAGATCAAGGCTATACTTACGTTCCTACCTATAATGAAGACACTATTAAAGAAGCCTTTTACAAAAATATTGATGGGCAAGATCCGTTAGCTACCACAGCAAAACAATTAGTACAATGGGTTAAAGAAGAAGACACTACAAGATATATAACCTGTGGAAGTGTTTTACCGTCTATAGGTATGGCCAGTGGATATGGTAAAGTTGTAGATGTCTTTGGGTTTAATTATCGCGCAACAGAATATGATGCTGCGCACAAAGCCTATCCAGAATTAGTAATAATAGGCTCTGAAAATTGGGGAAATTACAACGAGTGGAAAAGCGTTGCAGCGCGTGATTTTGTTTCGGGTATTTTTGTTTGGACTGGTTTTGCATATTTAGGTGAAGCTGGACCTTGGCCAAGAAAAGGTCTAAATATTTCGTTTTTTGATTATGCAGGCTTCAAAACGCCAAGAGGTCATTTTTATGAAACGCTTTGGAAAGCAAAACCAAAAGTGTATATGGTGACTACGCCAGAAAGCGAATCGGAATTTTCTTTTTCTGAAAAGGAAGGTTGGGCATTCGACATGCAATTTACGCCACCACCAGTTTGGAAAATGCTGCGTAAATGGGAATGGTATAAAGTGTATCCTAAATGGAAATATAATGACAAAGAGGCTATAATAGTACAAACCTATACCAATTGTGAAGAAGCAGAGTTGTTTTTAAATGGGGCGTCCTTAGGAAAACAAAAACTGGCTGATTTTGTAGAAACAGATCATATTATTAAATGGATAGTACCTTATACTAAAGGCGAATTAAAAGTGGTAGGTTACAATAACGGAATAAAAGCAGATGAGTACGTTTTAAATACAACCAATACAGAGGTGTCAGATATAAAAATTGAAACGACTAAAGAAACTTTAAGTGCAGATGGTTATGATGTAGCAATAATTACTATCCACTTGTTAGATGAAAATGGTAATTTGATTATTGATAACGACCAACAAGTCTCTTTTAACTTATCTGGACCAGCAAAAAACATAGGTATTGATAATGGTTGGGAAATGAATGTGCAATCTCATAAAACAAATAAAACCATAACACATCAAGGTAAAGCAATATTGATTGTACAAACTACAAAGGAAGCGGGAGAAATAAGCGTATCAACAACTAATGATACTATTCAATCTAAAGTTTTAACTTTAAAGTCTAATTAATACTTAACGTGTTATTGTTATGTTTTCGTAAACGGGTTTATTAAAAATAATGCTAACGTTGTTGCTTAAACTGTCCATAAGTTGCTTGTATTTTTGCGCTTTATACATATAACTAAGATCTTTTCTAACTGAATCAAACGGACGCGTTGCCTGCACATGTGGTGCCAATAATGTTAGAATATATACACTTGAGTTGGTTTCTAACTTGGTATCGATAAACTGCAATACTCCAAATTTTAAGTTAGAAGCATAAGCCTTAAGGTCTTTTTCAGGATTTTCTTCACCATAAAGTTTAACCGCGTCGTAAAATTCTTTTGTATGGTAGAACTCATTTTTTTTATAGGAATCTAATGCAAGATGTGGTTTCTGTTTATTGAGTTTTCCATAAATGCTTTGTGCTTGTTTTAAGCGTTCTTTTCTTTCCGTAGAAGTATTGTATGGAAAATTTAAATAGGCTACCCGTATGGTGTCATTGTATGTGAAATGAGTGTTTTTAAAAGATCTATATAGCGCCTCTAATTGTTCTTTACTGGGTTTAAACCGTGTGGTATTCAACTTATCTTTTAGTCTAATTTCAAGATTGCTTTGTAAATAATCGTAGTATTCCTTTTTACTAGTTTCAATTGGCCCAAAAATAACTTCTCCAGCGTTTTTTTTAATTTTACGCCTGTTGTTTTCGGCTTTCCAATCGGTAATAAATGTCTCAAAATTAAACTGTGGCACTAAGTCTATATTACTAGCATAATCTTGTACTACTTTTATACTAGTAAGTTGCGTGTTGGTTTTGGTTTTTATATAATTAATTGGGGTTTCACCTTCTATTGTGGTTGTCCAAAATGTTGGGCTATTTTTTGCTTTATACTTTTTAAAAAAATAATTATAGGTTAACGCCTTTTGGTCTTGTAAGAATAGGTCATATTCCTCAGTAGTAACAGAGGTATTGTTTACTTTAAAAACAACATTAGCATCACCTATTGCCGTTGTACTTTCTTTTTTACAAGTTGTAAAGAGTATAAAAAAAAGAATAGCACCTATACTGTATAGTATACTATTCTTTTGCTTGTAGCTTGATGTATTCAAAAAAAATTCTGTTAAATGAATTTAAAACTCATGTGCTCCAATATCTGGATTGCCATTATAAAGTGTATTGCCCCAAAAATCTCTATTACCATTATCTGCAACAACTTTTCCTGCATTAATACATGGTGAACCAGCTTGTAATTTATAACCTGTAAGCACATTTGGATAGTTGTTCCAATCTATATCTTGTCCTCCTGTATTTGGTGCTACAAATAACGGATCACCAGAAATAGCTCCTGCACCTCTTGGGCTAATATTATAATAGGCATTATTTTCGAACAGGCAATTATTTGGTTCTTTACCCCAAGCACCAGCATTACTACCTTCAAAATGAAATATATTATTGTAGAAATTAGTGTTAAATGGTGTTCTATCTCTAAATACTTTAACATCTAATCCTGCTTCAACGTAATGCACATTATTATAGACATTGGCTCTTGTCATGCCTGTTTCAAATTCAAATCCGTAAAAATAAACAGCAATTTTATCATTTTCAGAAATATTATAACGTATGGTAACATTATCATTTATTCCTTTTTTCATAATAGCAAAGCCCCAATTATTATCATGGCTGTAATTGTATTGTATGGTGGTATCTTTACAGTTATAATCGGCATCAAAGCCACCACGATCAATTACACCTTGTGGACCAACATTACCGTAAGCCTCATTATATTGCATAGTACAATTTATAGTATTAAAATTAAATATGCTGTGTCCCTTATCAAACACACTAGAGTTAATTAATCTGTTATGCTCTACAATTGCATCGTCACTAACTCTAACAATCATATTATTTCTTCCTGTTGGACCTACTGAATTACCTGCAATTCTTACATTTAAAAAAGGCGTGCGACTACTAGCATTCATAGAAGCATGAGGCGATTGCGTTGCAATACCTAAACCTCCAACATTGCTTACGCGATTATTTTCAATTTTAAGGTCATTATAAAATGCTGGCGAAGCACCATCTGCAGTAACATAAATACCTCCTGTGTCTTTACCTGCTACATCACCATTTACATCATGTACATAGCAATCTCTAATATATATATGATTAATTTCTGCTCCATTATCAACAATAACTCGCAATCCCCAAATTGGTCCCTGTTGTATGTCAGAGCCATCTGTATTGGTGATTTCAAGGTTATTAATTTCCCAATAGGCACCATTTTTTAATCTTACGGTTGTACCATCGTTTGCGGTTGTACCACCACCATTAAATATAGGCTTATTTCCAGTACCATATTTATCTACTATAATAGGCATTGCATTAGTACCAGAGCCTTTTAATAATAATTGACCATTCCATACACTACCCGATTTGAATAAAATTTTATCACCTGCACTAAATGTTAACGCATTAACTTTAGAGATAGACTGCCAAGCAGAAGCTTCATTTGTGCCTAAATTACTGTCGTCTCCATCTACAGAGTCTAGGTAATAGGTTTTTGCTCCAGACTGATTCCCTAAGGTTGTCACTATAGATACTTCATTAGAATAAGCCGAATTGTCTTGTGAGTTGTAAGCTCTAATTCTATAAGTGTATTCTTGGTTAGCAATTAATCCTACATTATTAAAAGTGCTTAATGGCACATCAATTAAAGCAATTTGGCTATAGCTTCCCGATCCTTTTTTTCGTTCTAGCTTATAACCTGTTGTATTACTTTGATTATGATTCCAACTTAAATCTACCTCAGTTTCTGATATTACAGTAGCACTTAAGCTTGCAGGTGCCTCAATTGTTTGCGGTTCGTCTGTATCGGATTTGCTACAAGCAGCCAAAATTAGTAGCATTGCAACTATTACTGATTTTTTTAACATAATATTTTTTAAATTAATTTTTAAGTTGAACGCTTCAAAATTTACAAGAATATCGTTTATGAAGCGTCTAAAATTTAGGCAAAGTCTAAAATCAAGAACTAACTACTAGATTAGACTGAAGCTAAGCCACATTCTTATCAAACACATTTTAAATACTATTAAAATACTGTTTGTTTAGCAATACCAGATTAAATATTGACATTACAGGATAAATTAACTTTGCAACCACTTTTTAATTGAAAAGAAAGTGCCTCTTGTTAAGGTTATTCATCTTCTATTTTCCAAGTTCTAACCCAGTCATATTTAGTGGTTAACTGGTCTACAGTACCTGTTTCAAACAGACTACCTGCATCATTAACAGGGTTCCAATTGTACGTTTCAATAGCCATAGTTATGTGTCCTTCTAAATCAAACTCTGTAGCAGGTGTTATAGAATGTGTATATACACCATCTAAGTAAAATAAAATCTCTGTAGGAGACTTCCACCAACAGCCGTAAACAAAATATCTAGAATTATTTTGTTCAGTTAAAGTTGTTTTACCAGGTGCTTGAATCGATTCATCTGCGCCAGTATCGCAATCTCTTTGGTGTCTCCACGTATTTGAGGCAAAAATATTAGCGTAATCTGTTGCCCAACTAGAAGTACCACTGTGGACTCTACCTACACATTCTTGAATATCCAACTCTAATTTTCTAACAGGACCAGCACTACAACTTTGCTTGTATGCAATCCAAAATGTTGATGACATTACGGTACTGTTAGCTTTCATTCTACATTCATAATATTGTCCTTGTAATGCCACACCTTTAGATCTAACAATTCCGCCACCATGCGTATATTCTCTACCATTTACAGTTTGCGGAGCGCTAAATTTTTCAACAGCTACATTTAAATTACCATTTGCAACGCTTACATTTTCAGATTTAAAAAGGCCTGGAGTTCTCCCAACCCAATTAAAACCATCTGTTGCAGAGTTTCTGTGCCATTTGGCATCGTCAAACACAGTGCCTTCAAATTCATCGGACAAATTATCTACTTTTACCCAAGTTTTACCGGTTGGTATTGGATCATTACCTACAAAAAAAGGTTGATTACTATCTGGTTGATCTCTAGTAACTACTATCTCAAAACTACACGTGCTAACGTTTCCAGAGGCATCTGTTGCTTTAAACGTATTTGTAGTTGTACCTTCAGGATATTGGTCACCAGAAGGTAATCCTGCTGTTTGACTGACCGTTACATTGCCATTACCTGTGGCAGTTGGCAAGGTATAATTTACTGGAACTGTATTTACTGTAGATGCAATGTTAATGTTGATATTATCTGGACAAACAATTGAAATGTTGTTGTTACCCGAATTATCAATATCTTCATTACCATCACTATCGCTGCACGCTGTTGTTATTATTAAAATAACACTTAGATACATTAAATAAATTAATTTTTTCTTTTTCATAAATTAATATTTTTCTTTTTCAAATAACTTTTCAAAAGCTGTATAAAAATATGAATTTTATTTCATGCAAATTAAACTGAATGACCTAAATACTAAAACAAATGGCTAATTTGTAAAGAATTAATTTTTATTATCAGCAGAATTACTTATCCTATAATCGTACATTGAATAGGTAGTTTCTTTTACTTTTTCTATTAATTCCGGAAACGGATTATCACAGATATCTACAAAACCCACATTATAATTTTCACCATCAAAACGTCCAGTTGTAGGTTCATCTATGTACTGAAACCAATGTGCGCCCACAATATTTGGATGTCTTAAAGCGCCTTGTATGTAATCTTGATACATCTGCCCACGTTCCGATTGGTTTTTAGCCTTTTTAATTCCTATATGAAAGCTACCTCTATCTAAGGCTCCAAAATGAAATTCGCCAATCATTACAGGTTTATCCACACCTTCTGGTAATTTAAAGTTTTCTATGCTGTATTCGTATTTATTAAAACTCATAATGTCTAAATACTTACTTGCTGTAGTCAATACAATATCATTATTTGCCCACGCAAATCTGCAACCCAAATAATTTTGATTGGGTGCTACTTTTTTTAATTCTTCGTTAATAATTCTAAAATACGTGTCTGCTATTTCGCCATAAAAGGCTACTAAATCCTTCTTGGCATTGGCTTCTTCTGGAGCAGTTGTGGCATTTAATAAAGCCTCCCAAGAGGCATATTTGGTTTGCCATGATTTATTAAGAGCTTCAATAGTTTTGTAGTTCTCTTTAAGACTTTTAACAAACTTAATTTTTGCTGGTTGCGTAGCAGGACTTTTTAAAGTACCTATAGCTAAAGAGCCTGGCAATCCCCAAGACAACTCATTATCTACAAAATACCCAATGCACCATGGATCGTTAGCACCTTCTTTTTGAGAAGCGATTGAGTTTTTTACAGCAGTTCTAAACGCTGGATCGTAAACATCATGAAATTTACCCCAGAAACCTTCCGAGCCTTCAATTTTTGGTGTGTTTTTAATCCAAATAGAACCAACGTAAGGCGTTTTGTGTTGCTTTGTTGCGCCAAAGTCTGACATAAAACCAATAGTATTCATTCCCCAATCTTTAATTCTTTTGTGCGCTTTATCTCTAAAGGATTCAAGCCAATTATCTCCATATTTTCTAAATAAATTACTTTGATAAAAGTTAAAAGCATCATACGGTAGTTTATCTAAGTAAAAACCATGTGACGTAAATGTGCCTTTAGTGTAAAACTGACCTAAATCACTATCTTCTTTAGGCAATTCTTTAAAATACTTTTCTCTGTCGGACACGCCTGTATACACAGCATCTGATGCCACACAATTTAAACCAGCAGTCCAAAACAAATGCCCTTCTGGATCTACAATCCACCATTTTCCATCTTTTTTTTCGGTTCTAAAAAAACCAGTTGCCTTTAATTTTGGTCCTTTTGTCCAACCACCATATTTACCAATATTCTTAGGACCCGTACTTTGGCTTAAATAAGCAGTTTCTTTTTTTGCACTTTCTATCAGATCTTCATTAGAGTGCATTTTACCTTTCCAATCTTTGTGGATGTACTGACCAAACTCATCTATAAAAGGAAAGAAATCTTTAGGGTCTCTTATTTCTAATTTACCTTCTGCTCTAATATTGTCTACCGTATAATGTGTAATATTTTTAGCATAACGAGAGTTGAACGATACCTGATTGATTTTTTTAATATTGGTTTTTAATTTCCCAGGAACACCTCGCATTCCGTTTACTTCTATTTGTGGCGAAAATGCCCAATCTTCTGTCCAAGAAAGATTAACTTCTACTGTGCGTTTTTCACCAGGCTTTAAATCTATATAATCTGAACAATACCATTTTATTAAACCATCTGGATCGTCACCAACAAACATTTCTACTTGAATGTCTTCTTCACTTTTATTGGTAACGTCCGCTTTTACAGTTTTATATCCTGTTAAATCCCAAGGTTTATTGGCAGACTCTTTAATTACTACACCTGGTTTTGGAGCTGTTGTACCACTGTTAATTTTTATTAGATTGTTATCTGAATTATTTAAAATTTTAAAAGACGCATCTTGTGGTACCACTTGAGAGGTGCTAAAATTAGAATCAAAATCCAATAACACTAAAACGTCATTAGTCTCTTCAGGTAATTTAACCGTTTCATTTTTGCATCCAAACAAAGAGAGTAGTATTAAAATTGAAAGTATGTGTAATGGCTTTAACTGTTTTATGTATTGCATTTTCATGATGTTTTATTTTACTAATAACTCTTCAAGTTCTTCTAAAGATTTACCTTTTGTTTCGGGTATTTTAATCCAAATTAAAATTAAACCAATAACTGCAAAAACACCAAAGAGTAAAAAAGTATTGGTATTACCTATTTTTGCTAATTGCCAAGGAAAAAGTAATTGCACTAAAAAAGCAACTGCAAGATTAATTAAACCTACAAATGAGATAGCCAATCCTCTAATTTTATTAGGAAATAATTCTGAAAACAGTACCCACATTACTGGTCCAATGGACATCGCGAATGCACCAACAAATCCTATAATACCTATTAAAATTAAAATGGTATTCATTTTTGCTGAGGCTGTAATTAATGCAGCTTCGTTAGCAGATGCAGACTGTTCTCCTAAAGTGGATACTAAAGCAGCTTTAAAATCTATATCACTATTAAAGACTTGACCTTGTAACTGCATAATTTTTGATTTATCTATGTCTACAGGTAAATTTGCTATTGCATTTTCAGTCAAGGTGTACGTTGCTTCATTAAAACCATAGCTTAGTAAAAATAATGATGCTGCAATACCAACCATACCAATTAGTAGTAACGGTCGTCTGCCTAATTTATCTATTGTAAATATGGCAATTAAGGTAAATGCTAAATTGGTTACACCTACTAAAGCTGCTTGTATAAATGAGGCATCAGTCCCAATTCCTGTTTGCTCAAAAATCATTGGTGCATAAAATAAGACTGCATTGATACCTACAATTTGTTGAAAAATACCAACGATAAGTCCAATTACAATAACCTTTCGCATATTTTTTTTAAACAAATCGCTAATTTTAGATTTTGCTTTATTTCGATCGTCTGTTATGCTTTGCTCAACTTCATTTAATTGCAAATTTGCTTCATCCAGTGATACTACTTTTTGCATTACAAGTAATGCTTCCTCTTTTTTATTCTGGGTCATTAGCCATCTTGGACTTCTTGGAACAATAAACAATCCTAAGAAATATAAAATGGCTGGAACAGTCTCTATACCCAACATCCAACGCCAATTCCATTTATTAAAACCTAAGGATTTAGTCCATTCAGCCTCTGAGCTTCCCCATTTTAAAATTAAATAATTTGTAAAAAATGCAATAGAAATACCCAACACGATGTTTAACTGGTTAAAAGAAACCAATTGCCCACGTTTTTCTGGAGGTGCGACTTCTGCAATATACATTGGTGCAATAATTAAGGCAGCTCCCACTGCTAAACCACCAAGCATTCTAAACACAATTAGCATAATAAAACTACTTGCAAGCGCAGAGCCTACAGCCGAAATTGTAAACAAAATGGCTGCCACTTTTAGAATTTTTCTTCTACCATGAGTATCACTCATTGGCCCAGCAATAACCATCCCTAAGGCTGCTGTTAGTGTTATTGAGCTTACTGCCCAACCTAACTCTAATTTAGTAAGATCAAATTCTGGTTCAATAAATTTTACAACCCCAGAAATAACCGAAGCATCAAAACCCAATAAAAATCCACCAAGCGCTACAATAGCTGCTATACGAATGACATAAAGTTGTTTTTTTGACATAATAAAGATTTTTAAATTTAAGTTGTTACTTCGCCTTTAGCGGTGTGATGTACCATTTTCCAAGTTGTAAACCTTCGGATGTATTGGTAATCATCGTTCATATATTGGTGTGTTAATCCCCAACGTAAAATATGTGTTGGATGTTTTTCTGCATCTGCATATCTATTTAAACCAATAGCATGTGGTGCGCCTTTTACAACGCTTTTAATTTCAAAATTAATACCATCTGGAGCCCATTGTAATGTGTTTTTTTCTGGTCCATCTGTGGTAATTAAAGAGGATATTCCGCCATTATAAGGCCATACACATATTTCATGACCACTATTAGAAATTGGGTTGTATTCCGACTTAATGTAAGGTCCTTTTGGGTGGTCTGCAATAGCAACACCATGTCTTATTTGTCTTCCACCAAAAGTAATGGCCTCTCCCATTTGTTCGCCTTTATAATATAAATAAAATTTATTTTTATAAGGAATAATGCAAGGATCATGCACTTTATGGCTGTCAAAGTCACCTTTCTTTTCTACAGCAAATCTATTTTGAATGTCTCCTTTCCAAATACCATTGTCTGCTGGTTTTAAGATAGGTGCTTCGCTTTTAGTCCATGGACCGTAAGGTGAATTTGACCATGCTAAGCCGACTTCGTTTTTAACTCTAACCGTGTAATTACCTTTAATAGTTTGATAAGCCAAATAAAAAAGCCCATCATGTTTCATAATTTCTACAGTAAAAACAGAACGGTCATCGTACTGTCCTTTTTCTCCTCTTTTTACAGCTAAACCTTCTTCCTTCCAGGTAATACCATCGTAAGAAGTGGCGTACCAAATGTCGCATCTGTCCCAAGGAAAGACTTTGTCATTTTCTATATCACCTGCAAAACCATCTGTGGCTCCCAAAGATTTTGAGTACCAAACAAAATATTTGTCATCAAACTTTATAATGGCACTTGGATCCCTACGTACAACACCTTCTTCGTAAGCTAAGTCGCCTTTTAAATCTTCTACTTCATATTCAAAAAACCAATCATTACTGGAGTCGGCAGGCCATTTTAAAGCACGTTTACTTGCAGCACTTAATTTATCTTTATTTGTGATTCCCAAAAAATCTTTCTGTTCGTCTGTAATTTCTATTGCCATAATAACTGCTTAATTATTTTCTAAATAAGGTTGTAATTTGTCCCAATTAAATGTGACGCCAATGCCAGCTGTATCTGGTGCAACTGCTCTAAAATTCTCTACTACTAATGGACGTGTGGTATATTCGTCTATAGGAAAACTATGCACTTCTAACCAACCAGCATTTGGTTGTGAAGCTACCAAACTAACATGTAGCTCTTGCATGCCATGAGAACAGGCAGGAATGTTGTGTTTGTCTGCTAACTTTGCAGCAGCTAACCAACCGGTTACACCACCACAATTAGAGGCGTCTGGCTGTAAATATGACAATTTAGATTGTTCTATTGCATATTCAAACTCGTGGATGGTGTGTAGGTTTTCTCCCATTGCTAAAGGAAATCCTGTAGCATCTACTATCTCTCCAAATCCTTTATAGTTATCAGGAATTATTGGCTCTTCAAACCACATAATGTCGTATTGTTTAAAACCTTTAATAGCCTGTATTGCTTTTTCAACTGTCATAGAATAATTGGCATCTACCATAAACGTTACGTCTGGACCAATATACTCTCTTACTGCCTTTATCCTGTCTAAATCTTCTTGAAGATTATCTTTACCTATTTTAATTTTAACAGCATTAAAACCTTTGGCTAAATAACCTTTCATATTATTTAGAAGTTTTTCAATAGGAAACATTAAGTCTATACCACCACAATACGCTTTACATGTATTATCTGTGCCACCAGCCACTTTCCAAAGTGGTTGATTTAATTTTTTACATTTAATATCCCAAAGTGCAATATCTACGGCAGAGATTGCAAAAGAAGCAATACCACCACGACCTACATAATGGATGTGCCATTCTAAAAAGTCGTAAATCTCTTCAATTTGTGTACCGTCTCTACCTATTAAAACAGATGTAAAATCGTGCTCTATCATTGCTTTTATAGCATGACCACCTTTACCACCTGTGTAAGTGTATCCTGTACCTTCGCTGCCATCTTCTAAAGTAATAGTGACCGTTACCAACTCGAAATGATAATGATCACCATGTTTTGCATCTGCCATTACTTCTGGTAAAGGCACTGTAAATAATTGACATTTTATATTTTTAATTGTACTCATTTATGCTTCAAATTTTACGTAAGAGGTCTTTTTATCTAAATACTGTTCTATTCCGTATTTTCCATCTTCTCCACCTGTTCCGCTTAACTTTAATCCGTTATGAAATCCTTGATGTTGCTCTCCATGTCCACGATTAATATAAATTTCGCCAAATTCCAATTCGTTATTTAAACGCATTATCTTATTCATATCATTGGTGAAAACCATTGCTGCTAATCCAAATTCTGAATCGTTTGCATAACCAATAACCTCATCAAAAGAAGAAAATTTAACAACAGGTAAAATGGGTCCAAAAATTTCTTCGTGAACTATATTCATATCCTGAGTGACATTACCAAGTATAGTAGGCTCAAACCAAAATCCTTTTTCAAATTGCGCTCCTTTTGGAGTGTTTCCGCCAGATAATAGGGTTGCACCATTATCTAATGCTTCTTTGGTTAATCTCTGCATCCTTTCTAATCCAGAACGGTTGGTTAAAGGTCCAATATCTGTGTTTAAATCCATTGGATCGTCCAATTTTAACGCGTTCACCTGCGTCATAAATTTCTCCATAAACACATCATAAATCGCTTCATGTACATACATCCTTTCATTGCAAGTACAGACTTGACCAGTATTATCGAACCTGGAATGTAATGCGCCAGCAACAGCACTATCTATATTAGCATCTTCAAAAATAATGGCAGGTGCTTTACCACCTAATTCTAATTGTACGTGTGTTAAATTTTGAGCTGCAGATTTAAAGATAGCCTGACCAGTTGGTGTGCTACCTGTCATGGTTATCATTTTAGTGATTTTGCTTTCTACTAATGTTTTACCAACTTCAACACCACCTGTAACCATATTTAAAACGCCATCAGGCAGTCCTGCTTTTTTAGCAAGATCACATAATTCTAAAGTCGCTAATGGTGCATCTGGAGTTGGTTTTAGCACTACGGTATTACCAGTTACTAAAGCGGGTCCAATTTTTCTTCCAGCCAAAGCCAAAGGAAAATTCCAAGCTGTAATTGCAGCTACCACTCCTTTTGGTACTTTGTTAATCCAAATTTGTTCGTTAGCATTGTCTGATGGGATAATATCACCCTCAACATGTCTTGCCCACTCGCAAGCATACTCAATAAAAGTACAGGTTACTTCAACTTCAAACTGAGATACTTTAAACAATTTACCTTGCTCTGCAGTAATTAATCTGGCTAATTTATCTTTGTTTTTTCTAATCCCTGCTGTAAATTCACGAAGATGGTCTGCTCTTGTTCTTGCAGGCAAAAGCTTCCAAGATTTTTGAGCTTTTTCTGCAGCTTCTAATGCTTTAACCACATCTTCTTTTGATGCTGATTGTACAGTACCAACAACCTCTTCGTTTGCAGGATTTAGAATTTTATCTGTCTCTTTTGTAGATGAATTTACCCATTCACCATTTATGTACAATTTGTACTCTTTAATTTCTGCCATAATACTTTATTTCTCACTTAAATTTTTCTATAGTTTCCAAAACCAATTGGGAGAATGGACTTCAGTTTTTTGTTCGCAAACGGGCTATTATTCCCCTTTAAGGGTTAATAAAATTATCTACCCATCCAACCACCATCAACAAGCATAGTAGAGCCATTCATATAATTTGAAGCCTCTGATGCTAAAAACACAGTTGGTCCTGCAAAATCTGTTGGGTTTCCCCAACGTCCAGCAGGTATTCTTGATAAAATTGATGCAGAACGGTCTGGATCGTTACGTAGTGCTTCTGTATTGTCTGTTGCTATATAGCCTGGTGCAATTGCATTTACATTTACACCTTTACCTGCCCACTCGTTTGCAAAAGCCATAGTCATTTGACCAATTGCGCCCTTACTTGCTGCATATCCAGGCACTGTAATACCACCTTGAAAGGTTAATAATGAGGCTGTAAAAATAATTTTTCCGTTTCCTCTAGACACCATTTCTTTACCAATTTCTCTGGTTAAAATAAATTGAGCATTTTGGTTAACTTCTATAACTTTATCCCATAACTCATCAGAATGTTCTACTGCTGGTGCACGTAAAATGGTACCTGCATTATTGACTAAAATATCTATTTGAGGATGGTCTGCTTTAACTTTATTTATAAATGTATAAAGTGCTTTTCTATCTGAAAAATCACACTGGTACGCACTAAAGTTTTTACCTCTTACTTTTACCTCTTTTTCTATATCAGAATTCTCTAATTCTAATGATGCCGAAACACCAATAATGTTTGCTCCAGCTTCTGCTAAACCTATTGCCATAGCTTTACCAATACCTCTTTTACAACCGGTTACTAAAGCTGTTTTTCCTTCTAAACTAAACGTATTTAATATACTCATTTATATATAATTTTTATTTTTTTAAATTAATTGTTGTTGCTATTGTTTTTGAAGCACCTAAATCTATACTTCTTTGTGAAGGTAAAGAACCACCAACATGAATGGTATATTTACCATTTCTTAACACAGATTCGCCATTGGTATTAAACTGGTTAAATGTTTCCTCTGTTAAATTAAAAGTTATTGTTTTAGTTTCTCCAGATTTTATGTGTACTCTTCTAAAAGATTTCAAATCGTAAATTGGATCCTCTTTTCCTGCTAACGGAGAACTTATATATAGTTGCACAACTTCTTCTGCATCATTTTTACCATTATTTACAACATCCACAGTAACTTTATAATTAGAATTGATGGCTACATTTTTATATGTAAAAGTGGTGTAGGACAACCCAAAACCAAAAGGATATAATGGCTCTTCTGTCATATATTTATAGGTTCTCTCTGTCATATTATAATCGTCATAAGCAGGTAATTGATCAATGGATTTTGGAAAAGTGACTGGCAATTTACCCGAAGGAGAAACCTCTCCAAACAAAATATCTGCGACAGCATTACCACCTTCTTCTCCAGGATACCAAGTAAACAAAATAGCATCTACAATGTTATGAAGTTCTGGAATGGCAATTGGACTACCTCCTGTTAATACCAAAACCAATGGTTTATTAGACTTACTTTTTATTTTTTTAAGAAAATTGATTTGGTTCTCAGGAAGCTTTAAGGTTTTTTTATCTCCTTTATCGCTGGACGCAATAGCTTCACCTTCTTCACCTTCTAATAATGCCGAAATACCCATTACTGCGATACAAACATCTGCCCGACCTGCTTCGCCTGTTGTCCAATCTATAGGGTTAATATTATCTGTAAATGGTAATACGCCAGATTTGTAATTAATACCAGTTCCTGCGCTAACCTTACTAACAATACCGTCTAAAATAGTTTGTGTGTTACTTGTTAAACCATAGTAATTGCCTAATAAAACTTCTTCGCTTGTAGCGTGAGGACCGACAACGTATAAGGTTTTAATATCTTTCTTTAAAGGAAGAATGCTATTGCTGTTTTTTAAAAGCACAATTGATTTTTCTGCGACTTCTCTTGCTAACAAGCGATGCTTTTTTGAATCCACAACGTTTGCTGAAATACTATCGTATGGATTTGATCCAATAGTATCGAACATACCAAGTTTAAATCGCGTTATTAAACTTTCTTTGAGCCTTTTATCTATTAAATCTTCTGTAATTAAATTTTGATTTAATGCATTTTTTAGCACTTTGTAAACAGTTCCGCAATTAATAGTTGTTCCGCTATTTAAAGCTAAAGCAGCAGATTCTTCTGGTGTTTTAGTTACTTTATGGAATCTATGAAAATCGCTAATTGCACCACAATCTGAAACAATATATCCTTTAAATCCCCAATTTTCTCGTAAAATGTCCTGCAATAAATAGGGACTACCAGAGGATGGTTCTCCTAAAGTGCGATTATACGCTCCCATAACGCCTTCTACTTTAGCTTCTTGAACCAAAGCTTTAAAGGCTGGTAAATACGTTTCAAATAAATCCTTCTTATTTACTACTGCATTAAACTCGTGTCGCTGTTCTTCTGGACCAGAATGAACAGCATAATGTTTTGCACAAGCTGCAACTTTCATATACTTTGGATGATTACCTTGTAAGCCTTTTACAAAATTCACACCTATTCTACTTGTTAAATAGGGATCTTCTCCATACGTTTCTTGACCTCTTCCCCAACGTGGATCTCTAAAAATATTAACGTTTGGAGACCAAAAAGTTAACCCAGCATATCGACTTCTATTATCAATCTTAATAGCTTCGTTGTATTTTGCACGTGCTTCATCAGAAATGGCATTGCCTACTCTTAAAATTAGATCTTCGTCAAAAGTGGCTCCAAATGCAATGGCTTGAGGAAAAACGGTTGCTCTACCATTTCTTGCAACACCATGTAAAGCCTCATTCCACCAATTGTATTCTGGAATACCTAAACGCTCTATTGCCGGACAAACATCTAATAGTTGAGATGTTTTTTCCTCTAATGTCATTTCTTTTATTAAGAAATCAATGCGCGCATCATTAGACAAAGTCATATCAAACCACTTTTGATTTGAAGTTTGTGCTTCTAAAAAATGAGGTGCTATTGCAAGAATAACTAATAGTTTTATAATATTCATTTTAACTAAATAGACCTACACCATTTTTAAAACAGTGTAGGTTAAATTATAATTTTTATAGTTGACAATCCATCAACACTTTTAAGCCATCTGGATTATTATCGATATTTTCAAAAACCTGTTGTATGTTACTTAATGGTTGCACATCTGTAATCATGTCTTCAAACGGTAATTTGTTTGCTGTTATTAATTGGATTGCTTTTTCATAATCTTCTTTTTCATACACTCTGGCGCCAATTAATTTTAATTCTTTCCAAAAGAATTTAAACAAGTCCACCATTTTCTTTTCTCCGTGTATAGCGACCATTAAAATACGACCTCTAATTCCTGCCACTTCACACATAATGTCTAATGCTGGTTGTACACCTGCCACTTCAAAAACGACATCTGCTTTTCTACCTTCGGTTTTATCTGAAACATATTGCACCAAATCTACTTCCATAGGATTTACCGCATCAAAACCTAACGCTTTTGCTTTTTGGATGCGTTTAGGATTAACTTCTGAAATTATAACTTGTGCACCAACTTCTTTAGCCACCATTGCTACAAGTAAACCAATTGGTCCACCACCTAAAACAACAGCGGTTTCGCCTTTTTTAAGTTCGCTTAAACGCACATCGTGTGTCGCTACAGATAAAGGCTCTATTAAAGCTGCTAATTTAAGATCTGTAGAGTCTTTTAATTTATGAAGGGTAAATGCTGGCACATTCCAATACTGTTGCATTGCTCCAGGACTGTCAATACCTATAAATTTTAATTCTTCGCAAATATGATTAAATCCTTTGTCTGATGGTTTTACTTTTCTGTCATCTAAAGGACGAACCACTACTTTTTCTCCTACTGCAAAATTTGAAACTTCACTGCCCACTGCATCAATAACGCCAGACATTTCGTGGCCAATAGTTACAGGCATGTTTACTCTTTTATCCATCATGCCATGATAGATGTGTACGTCTGTACCACAAACGCCAACATAGGCTACTTTTATTCTAACTTCGTCTTTTGCTGGTGCTTCAATTTCTTTGTCTATAACAGAAAATGATTTATTTCCTTGATATTGCGTTGCTTTCATTTGGTATTATTTATTCCTTTTTAATTTTAATTATTTATTTACTGGTCTAAATGTTCTTACATAATCTACTAAATATTTATTTTTAGCGTCATCTGCCAACTCATCATCAGTTGGCGTAATTGGTGGGTTTTTACGAGACCTCCAATCGTGATCTTCTAAATCTATAATCATAAACATTTTTCTGTTTAAGCCCAGATTGTCTGGATCTTGAATACTTTCTTTTCTTATTTGGTTTACTAATTTACCATCATAATAGATGTCTACTGTAAAAGCATCTTTCCAGTAAGCACCATAGGTGTGAAAATTATTTCTCCAAGGAGAACCATCTGGCAGTTTACTTTTAACCGATTTATTAATGTCTTTTATTATGGAGTTATCGTTATCGTTTCTTAAAAAAACGTGTGTGTTTGAAGCTGCATTGGCTGCAAACCACTTCTGGTCTTCTCTGTCTCCACCGTAAATTTCTATAACGTCTAACTCGCGTTTGTCGTCCTTACTTAAAAACCAAAAGTTTGAGGACAATACTTGGTTAGCAACCTTAGCTCTAACCTCTGTATAAATAGGGTATTTGATTTCTTCTTTTGAAGAAATAACACCGCAATACACTCTGTTTGTATTTGGCTTTCTTGATGCGCTTATTACTAAGTTTCCGTTTTTAACATCAGAATTATTAGACGTCCACTCTGTTAAACCTGGACCTCTCCAACCATTAAAATAAGTATCGTTCCAATTTTTTTTGAATGTTGCATTTTTACCTTCGTAATTAAATTCGTCTGAAAAATTAGTTTCTAATTCCCAGGATTGATTTAATTCTTGTTGGCTATCTGCAATTGCTTTAGCTAATGTCCCGTTATTGAAATTGGTTTCAATTTTTTTTACAGTATCGTCTTTTACTGTTGTAGATTTTGTGATTTTTTTTGTGGCATCACATCCTGAAAATAGTAAGCTTACAACAAGAAAATATACTATGTTTTTAAATTTCATATTTATTGTATTTTTATATTAATGGTTTTAGTTGGCATATCTGCTGCTGTTGCGGTAACCTTTACAGCTCCAGCTTTATCTTTTGCTTGAATAATTAGTAGCGTCCTACCATTATGCGTTGTACCAGTATTGGACTGAAATTTTTCTGTGCTTTTTTTCCAACCATTATCTATACCTAAAAGTTCGGCTTCACCTTCTATGGTAAACGTGATTTTTTGGTCGTCCGTTTTTACAGGATTACCATTATTATCTGTTAATTGAAGAATAATATGAGCCACGTCATAATTATTTGCTTTAATATTTTTTTCTTCTGAAGATAAGCTGATTTTTGTAGCTTTTCTTGCTGTTACAAGCTTTGTTATCAATTCTTTACCCTCTTTTTTACCTTTGGCTATTAAAGTACCTTCAGAAAATGGAACGCTCCATTTATATATATGATCTTCAAAATCTGATAATTTTTTATTACCTAAAGATTTATCGTTTAAAAATAATTCAATTTCCTCACAATTTGAATAGATTTCTACAGAAATTATTTCTTCATTTTTATAATCCCAATGCTCGTTAACGTCTTGCCAAACCCACAACGCTTGTTTCCATTGTTCAGGATTTTTAGCAACTATATCACCATTATCATCTATTTTATTTAATGATTTCTCTATGTTTTGTGTAGCGATGTGTATGTGCGGCTTATTGGTCCACAATGTTTTAAACATGTGGTAACTACCTTTTGCAAAACCTGCGGAATTAAGTAAACCAGACGGTTGCACTCTTACTGGCCAAGGGTCTCTAATTTCTCCCATATAATCTATACCTGTCCACAGAAAAGTACCTGCAATGTGCGGACGCTCCATAATGGCTTTCCACTCATGATACTGTGCTAAATTTTCTGTACCCATAATAGGTTTGTCTGGGTAATTTTTATGTCCATAATCGTACAATACACGTCTGTAACTGTAACCAATAACATCTAAAGCATCTGTGTAACCAGATAAATGGCTGGCAGATGGTAAAATTAGATTAGCAGTTACTGGTCGTGTGGTATCTAACGCTTTAGTCCATTTAGATAACTTATTTGCGGTTACGCCAATATCATATTTTGCTTTTGGCAAGGTTTGTAATTGCTGTTTAATTTGATCTGTAGAGTATGGTGGCTCTTCCCAAAAGTAATTGCCTTCCCAACTCATATTATCAAAAAAGCCTGTGGCTTGAGCATTACGTGGATAAGTCCATTCTATTTCATTACCAATACTCCATTGAAAAATGGAAGGATGATTTCTGTGGCTTAACATAATGTTCTCTAAATCTTTTTTAGCCCACTCTTGAAAATGTTCGCCATATCCTCTTGTGATATAGTCTGTACTCTTGGATTCGTTTTGATTAAAACGTTTGTCTTTAGGGTTGTCCCACTCGTCGAAAAACTCATCTTGGACTAAAAATCCCATCTGGTCACAGAGTTGTAAAAACGCTTTGGATGCTGGATTATGCGATACTCTAATAGCATTTGCACCACCATCCTTAAGGGTCTGTAATCTTCTTTTCCAAACGCCATCTGGCACTGCTGCACCAACTAAACCACCATCGTGATGTAAACAAACACCCTTTATTTTTAAGTTTTTTCCGTTTAGATAAAATCCTGTATTGGCATCAAAACGTATGGTTCTTACACCAAAGGTTGTGGTATAATTTTGAATTATTGAGTCGTTTTTTTTAATAGATGTTATTGCATTATATAACTGTGGATTATCAATATCCCATAGTTTTGGATTTTCGATATTGATTTTTTGAGTAATTTCTTCTGCTGAATTTGCGCTAATGCTAATGTCGCTATCTAATGAAGCTACTTGACTATTATTAGCGTCAACAATAACTGTTTTTAAAGTGGCTTGTTGATCTGAAGAAAAATTGTTTTGTACTTTTATTTTGATATCTACTGTTGCTCTATATTTTGTAATTTCTGGTGTGGTAATAAACGTGCCCCAAACAGGAATGTGTAATTTATCTACTGATATTAATTTTACGTTTCTGTAAATACCTGCGCCTGTGTACCATCTAGAATCTGCAAAACGCGAATGGTCTATTTTTACAGCAATTACATTTTCTTTTCCGTTTTTATTTAAGTGTGGTGTTAAATTGTAGTAAAATGGTGAATAACCATACGGATGAAAGCCTAGTTTTTTACCATTTATATAGGTTTCTGAGTTGTTGTAAACACCATCAAACAAAATGTAAGTTTCTTTATTTTGGCCTGCAGATACATTAAATGTTTTTTTATAATAACCGTAACCTTTACTTGCTAAATATCCTGTAGCATAAGCATCGTTTACTAATGTAGAATCAAACGGTTGCGAAATAACCCAATCGTGTGGAAGATTGACTGGTGCGTATTGGTTGTCTACAATGGCGTCTATAGTTTTATCTTCTTGAGATAGGTAGAATTGCCAGTTTTGATTGAAGTCGGCACCATTAGTGCTGCTTAAATTAACATCTTCACTTGCGTATTTACAACTAAAACACGTTATAAATAACAAAATTAATAATTGAGGGATTTTCATTTTCAGTTTAAAAGGTTTTCGGTATAATTTTTATGATCGATTAATAATTACTTTTTAAAGCGAATAGCATTTTACAGACATCAAATTATTAATTTATCTAAATTAAACAAATCACGAAGCATAACAGCTATATTTTTTTAAAAAAACTCTAGACACAAACTAGACAATATTAAAGACATATAGATTATTAGAGCGTTTACAAAATTATTTAAAGATTTTTTAAATTATAAAGATGCTATATAATCTTCCAAATTTGTTCCTTGAATTATACCCATTTTTTTACGCAATCTATAACGCTTAGTGTGAACAGATTCTGGAGAAATACCCAATAATCTAGCCATTTCTTTACTGGAAAAATTTAATTTTATTAATGCGCATATTTTTAAATCGTTTTGGCTTAGGTGTGGAAATTTATTTGATACTTCATCGTAAAAACTTTCATTTACCTCAATAAATCTTAATTTAAATTCTTCCCATCTTTGATTGTTACTTATAGTTACAGATCTTAACACTTTATTAATTTCGTAGGTTTTAATACCGTCACCACTTTCTCTCATTTTTGTTTTCAAAGTTTTTAAAAATTCATCCTTCTCAATGAGCTGTAGCGCAGAAACTGCAAGTTCTTTGTTTTTAAGGTCAAGTAACTCTTGAGATTTACTAATTTCTAAAGCTTTATTCTTTCTTATTAGTGTTTTCTCATCTTTATGTTTAATTGTTAAATTCCTTAAATATGTAAAACCAATTAATATTACCGAGATAATACAAATAAAAAGTAATGAGATTTTTAAATTATAAATTTTTTCTTCCTGTTCTAACTCTTTTAATTGTTGCGCCTGGATTATTTTTTCTTGACGCTCTTTCTCTAATCTAAAATTGTTTTTAATTTTAAAAAGTGATTGATTTTTTTTACTGCGACTATCAAAGAATTTGGTATTTAAATCCTTTGCTTTTTTCTGATAAAAAAAAGCATCTTTATAATTACCTTTAATTAGATACAATCTACTTAAAGCTTCGTGAGCTAAAGGTGTAAAATCTAAGTGACTTTTGTATTCGTTAGAAATTTGTAAAGCATTTAAATAATATTGTTCACTTTTACCTAAGTCTGATAATTCAAAATAAACATCTCCTATATATTTATAAATTAAAACTAAATAGGATGGCTCGTTTTCCATAAACCAAGGCTCTATGTTATTAAAAATCTCTAAAGCTCTTTCATGCTCGTTTCTTTTTGAAGCAAAATAGCCTCTTTCGAAATCTAAATAAGCGCTATGTATCACCGATTTAGCTTGAGAATAATATAAGTAGCTACTATCTAAGTATTTTTCTCCAGCTTTATAATTGCCTAACTCTCTACTAGTAGATGTTAATGCGTAATAATAAACCGTTAAATTAGAACTTTCAACTAGTTTTTTTTTAACTAATTTTTTTTGAATTTTTAGCGCTTTTTTTAAATAGGTTAGCGATTCCTTTTCTCTTTTATAATAACTATAAATTCTACCTAAACGAAGATAAATTAAGGTTTTTAAATCATCATCATTAATCTCGTCCGATACCATTAAAGCATTCCATAAAGCATTATAAGAATAGGCATAATCGGCATTACTTTCATGCACAATACTAAGTTCTGTTAAACTTCCAATGGCTTTTTTATAATCTCCAGTACTTTTATAAATCTCATAGCTTTCTTTAAGCAAAAGAATAGTGCTATCTGGATTTTTATACCTTAATTTTAATGCTTTTTCATGCAGTTTATTTGCTTTCAAGTATTCATCTGCAACCTCCTTTACATTTTGAGCATTGCCAATAAAGGATGCAAAAGTAAAAGTTGTTAAAACATAGAAAAGCATGTAATACTTCTTCTTATTATTATTATTTAAATAAATATTGATATTATTATTTTATATTTAAATTATGATAAAAAATGTTAAAATATTTAACATGCGTAAAATTATAAGTTTCACCTTCCTAATGGGATAATAAATGTCTTTTTTTAGACTTTGTATAGGTTTTGTCTATATTTTTTTAACATATTTTAAGATTATTTTATTCTGTCTATGTTTTGTGTATATTTATATGTAACTAAAACCGAAAGTATTTTAGAAATTTGATAATCTAATTAAACCATCACTATATATGAATTTTAAATTACAAGTTAATTGTAAATTGAGGTACGTCTTTATTACAACTCTTTTATGTTTTTACATTGGTGTTGCCCAAGCACAAAAAATGACAATTAAAGGAACTGTTAGCAGCAGTGGTATTCCATTGCCAGGTGTCACCATTTTAATCGAAAACACAAAAACTGGTGCTGTTACAAATTTTGATGGCGTCTACTCTATAGATGCTAAAACTAACGATAAATTGATATTTAGCTACATTGGTTTTAAAACTCAAAGTATTATTGTAAAAGACGAAACTACTATAAATGTTGAATTAGAAGAAGATTTCTCTAAACTAGATGAGGTCGTTGTTGTTGGATATGGTACACTAGAAAAGAAAGAACTTACGGGTTCTCAGGTGTCTTTAAAATCTGAAGATATAGACAAAATTCAAGCAGTCTCCTTCGAAGAGGCATTACAAGGTAAAGCTGCCGGAGTATTAGTTACTAGTTCTCAAGGTGGACCAGGCGACGCTGCCACGATACAAATTAGAGGTGCTACCTCTATTAATGCAAGTAGCGCGCCATTATATGTTATTGATGGTGTTGAGATTGATGGAGATGCCATAGGTGTTGGCGGTAGTGATGCCACTGGGTCATCTACTTCTAGTCCTCTATCACTTATAGATCCATCTACTATTAAATCTATTGAAATTTTAAAAGATGCTAACGCTACAAGTATTTATGGTTCGCGAGGTGCAAATGGTGTAGTAATTATTCAAACTAAAAATGGAAAGGGTGGTAACAATAAATTAACATTAGACCTAGATATTAGCTCTGGTGTGCAAAATATTTCCAATAATATCGACCTTTTAGGTGCACAAGAATATGTAGATTATTATAATGAGGCTTTTCCTTGGCAGCCATCAGATCCTTCAACACGCTTTCAGCAATTGGCATTTAGAGACAATAATGGTAACGATTTACCATTAAACAGCCTTAAACCCGATGGTACGCCTCGATTTGGTACACGAGATTTTAGAAATGAAATTTTTAGATCGGCAATTTTAAGTAAATACAGTCTTAATGTACGAAGAGGTGATTCGGAATCTTGGTTAAGTGGTAATTTAAGTTATACTAAACAAGAAGGTATTGTAACAAATACAGATTATAAAAGAATTCAAGGTTCTGTAAATATTGGAGGTAATATAAGCGAAAGGCTACAAGCAGGTGTGCAACTTAGCGGAGGTAGAGCAGACCGCTCTGGAATTGTATCTGCTTCGCCAGACCAAAGTGGTACAGGTAGTACCTTTGGAGTTATTACTAATTTAGCTTTAGCACCTCCTGTTCAAGGTCGGTTTGACCAAACACGTAATGGGAGTGGAGCATCTAATATTGAGTTCGACGAATCAGGTTTTGTAACGAAAGCAAATGGTCGTTTTATTATTAATCCTATTCAACAGGTTAACGAAACCGTCAACAATAGTAATGAGCTATTTGGATACCTTTCTGCTTACATAGATTATAAACTTACAGACGATTTAAAGTTTAGAAGTTCTATTGCATTTAATTCATATGGAAATAATGGTCAAGTTTATTTTCCTTCTTCTTTTGGATGGGGAGAAATTAATGGTGGATTAGCATTTTTAACAGCGTTTAATACTACTAGGTTTCAAAACAACAATACTTTAACTTTCGACAGAAATTTTAACAACAAGCATAAAGTAAACGCATTATTAGGAACAAGTATTTTGCGTAGCGAAACTAAAATACAAAGAACACAGGCTTCACAATTTCAAAGTGATTCTGTAAATTTAGACGATTTAGCCGCAGCTACAAATCAATCCGTCACAACTAACAGACAAGAAAACGGACTTTTAGGTATTTTTAGCCGTATTAACTATACTTACGATGGTAGATATGTTATAAACGTTACTGCTAGAGCTGATAAATCTTCGAGATTTTTTCCTGGATCAACACAATGGGGATTTTTCCCATCTGCTGGATTTACCTGGAATGCGTCTAGAGAATCCTTTCTAAAGGATGTCGATTTTTTGAGTAACCTAAGGTTAAAAGCAAGTTTAGGACAGTCTGGTAACGATAAAATTGGTGTTTTCCAATCGTTATTAGCATATAATAGTACACGTTTTTTCGACTTTAGAGGCAATACAGTTGGTATAAACGCTGCAAGTGTAAGAAATGGTAGTAGAAATAATGGCTTCTTTTTAGCGCGTGTATCTAATCCAGACTTGACATGGGAAACAACCACACAATATGATATTGGTGGTGAAATAGGTTTATTTAAAAACAGATTAAATATTGGTGTCGATTGGTTTAGAAAGGATACTAAAGATTTATTGTTACAAAGACCAACGGCTAGTCAATCTGGTTTTGCATTTATTCTTGAAAATGTTGGAGAAGTACGAAATAAAGGTTTCGAATTCTCTATGAGTAGTGTAAATATGGATAATGGTAATTTTAAATGGACAACAGATTTTAATATAAGTTTTATAAAAAATGAAGTGATAAGTTTAGGCGATGTACAAGAAGAATTTACCATTACATCATCAGTTGGCCGAACGGTTTCTAACGACTTTATTGTTAGAGAAGGTGCTCCCATTGGCTCGATGTATGGTTACGAAAGTGATGGTGTATATCAATTTTCAGATTTTGTGGAATTTGATGGTCTTACAAATGAGGAAGCAGTTGCATTATATAGGTCTAATCCAGACGGAAGTATTAAGACATTTGGTGGCGATTCTAATTCAAACGGATTTACTTTAAAAGATGGTGTGCCACGAGTAGGTACATCTAATACAAACAGACCAGGACAACAAAAATTAAGGGATATTAGTGGACCTGAAGGCGTGCCAGATGGTATTGTAAACGAAAATGATTTAACAATTATTGGAAATCCTAATCCAGATCACTTTGGTGGTATTACAAATAATTTCTCTTATAAAAATTGGGACTTATCTATTGGCCTTAACTGGAAATATGGACAAGATGTTTACAATAAAAATCAATTTATTGGTTTTAGCCCAAACCAATTTTCCAATAAATATGGAGTGGCTAGAGACCGTTGGACTGTTAACAATCAAAATACGACTGTACACAGTTTAAGAGGTCGAATTTTTGAAGAAGGATTTGCTACAGTTTCAGATTATATTGAAGATGCTTCTTATTTACGTTTGCAAAATATAAGTATTGGCTATAATCTTCCAAAAGATATGGCAAAGCAAATGGGCATTTCAAATTTAAGAATTTATGGAGCCGCAGATAATGTTTATGTATGGACAAATTATTCAGGATACGATCCTGATGTAAGTGTATCATCAGGAACAAATGCAGGATTAACAAACGGTGTGGATTTCGATGCCTATCCAAGAGCTGTTACTATCAGAGTAGGTTTAAAAGCATCCTTTTAAAAAAATCATTTAAAAATTAACACAATGAAACATAAAAACCATTTATTACAACGCTTATTTTTAGTATTAGCTTTAGGGTTAATTACATTAAGCTGTGAGGATATTACATCAGAAAACAATACAACTACAGCTTCCTTCGCTACTTACGATGAGTTAGTACAAGGTCGATTATCAAGCGTTTATGCATCGTTAAGATCTAGAGCACTATACAGACAAGCTGGTATTTTGGGAACATGGTCCGATGCTGGAATAGATACTCACAGTGGTACTTTATTTCCTGTAGATTATAACCCTTATTATGCCTATACTTACAACCCAGGTTCATTATTATTAGGAGAAACTTGGAAAGAATTTTATACTGCTATCAAGCAAATTAATTCTTTTTTAGGACAAATTGAAAGTTTTAATTCTTCTACAACACCAGAAGAAAGAAATCCAGTAATTGCAGAAGCCAGATTTTTAAGAGGTCTACTTTATTTTGATATGGTTAAAATTTGGGGCAATATACCTTTAGTTTTAAATCAAGATTTAACTTTAGGTACAGTAAGAGCCGATGCAGAGTTACCAAATTCTGAAGCAGCTCAAGTCTATTTACAAATTATTAAAGATTTAGAATTTGCAAAACAGTTTGCACCTTCTCGTTCTGCATCTAGTGCAGATATTGCCTCTAGAGAAGCTGCTCAAGCACTTTTAGGAAAAGTATATTTACAAATGACAACGTCCTTAGAATATGGAGGTGTTGCAGGTGGTGTAGATGAAAGCGGAAGTCCTGTTAGTATTTTAGAACGTTTTACAATGGCAGAAATAGAGTTAAATAATGTTATTGATTCTGGTGTTTTTGCTTTAGAACCTAATTATGGAGATGTCTTTAACGAAGAAGGTAACGACGAAGTGATTTTTGCTGTTGGTTACGATGGCCCTAATAACGATGTAGGAGGCGATTTTGGTGATTTTCTAGGATTTGGAAATCTTAGAGATGGTGGTTCATTTTCTGCTTATAGACTTAATATTGATTTTGCTTTTCAATACTTAAAACCAGATGGTCTTGTGGATCCAGATAATACAGGAGAAACAATTTCTGCTACTAATTTACTTCTTAAACCTGATCCAGTCTATATAGAAGCTGCCGCTAGAAGATTTTCTAAAGAAGTTAGACTTCTTGGTGCTAATAACTTTATTGGAGACGAAAGATTTAAACAAAATATAATTTTTCCAAGTCCAGAAGATTTAGCTAGAATTGCAAGAGGAGATATTTCACCTACAGAAGTAGAGTTGTTTAATTTAGTAAAAAGTAGACCATGGAATAATTGGAGCCCGTATAAATATTTAAAACCAATTCCAAACAATAATGATGCTGGTGATGGTGTAATAGATTTTCCGTTTTTAAGATATGCAGATGTTTTACTTATGGAAGCAGAAGCTTTAAATGCATTAGGAAGAACAGAAGATGCTAGAGTATTTATTAATAGGGTAATTAAAAGATCTATTAAAGATAGAATTCTTAAAAGCATTCCAGAATTTGCTGTTCCTGGCGATCCATCCACAGCAATAGATTACCGTGTGCCTACAGAAACACAATCTGCAACTCCAGATAGTGTCTTAGAAACTGCTGTAGAGAACAACCTTGAAGATACAGATGATGATGATTATTTAGTACCTACTGGACTTTCTCAAGCAGAAATGTTAGACCGTTTGGTGATTGAAAATGCTAAAGAATTGGCTTTTGAAGGTAAGCGTAAAGACGATTTAATAAGAATGGGTAAATTAGCCGATGTTATAAATGCTCTCCATATAAACTCTGTAGATGCCAGCCTTGGTAATCAAGAGAATGTTAAAGCAGCCTTTAGTTTAGCAAAACATACACATTGGCCAATACCACAACAGGAAACCATTTTAAATACTAATTTAAAACAAAACTGCGAATACGGATCAAGTGCCGCAGGTTGTTTTTAAAATAAAGAATTATGAAAAAAAATTTAATTTATTTTGCAGTGCTATTAGTTTCTGTATTGTTTTATTTTAATTGTGAACAAGACACTTTAGATAGAACAGTGAGGCCAGAGAGTGAAATTTTTGCGATAAAAGTAGTACTTGAAGACGAGCAAATAACAACACCAAATGATGATTCTGGTTTAAACCCTAAATATTCAACATTTGTTAACAATCTAGTGGTTTTATCCTCTACGACAGATGATAATAAAGTAGAAAAGCGACTTTGGTTTATTCCGCAACCTTCGGGCCCAGGAGATGCTACACTAAATATTCAAGAAATTAACCAATTGGAACCCGTTACAGTTTCTTTTAGTAGAGCCAATAACACTACTAACGAGATAGAGTCTGAGGGATTTCCTATAGTATTAGAAGAAACGCTTACAGATGGAACCATAAATAGAGCTGTTACACAAATTCAAGTGAGATCTGGTATTACCGCCAATTTTTCTACAGCTGGAGTGGCAACAGTAAATGCACCAACAAATGTTACAGCTGCAAGTGCGATGAGTATGGGATTATCTTCAACAGATTTGCTTGGAGAAGGTCAGGTGGTTTTAGAGTGGGATTTTGGCAACGGAATTTACCAAAGTGCAAACGGGCCTGTTAGCACATTTGTATCTAACGATATTAATGCAACATTTGCCATAGTTTTTGATACAGTTACTCCTGTTGGTGGTGCTGGCGAATTGGTTAGCTTAACAGTTACTAGACTATATCCGCTTCAATCTTCAAGTACAGTAGAAAAGTTTATAACAGTGGTAGCTGGTTTAACACCTAATCGTGGAGTGGGTAAAGACCCAATTAAACTTTCTGCAAGTGGTAATGTTATTAAAATTGGATACGAAGAAGCTTTAGCAAATACTGCCGATATCTCTGGTGCAGATTTTGAAGTTTTAATAGAAAGTGATGAAATTACAGATGCTGCTGCAAGAACTAAAATTGATAATATTACGGTAACAGCTGTTGCAATAGATCCAGATAATCCCAATAATATGTTGCTAACATTATCGTCTTTTATACCATCTATAGTTATGGATAATGTAGCATTAACTTATACATCTACTAATTTAATTACAGTTTCTGGTTTACCTATTGATGTATTTGAAAATTCTACAGTTTTTCCAACTGGAGAAAATTTATATGCGCTAATTAGTGCGGCTAGTTTTGAAGATAATACACAATGGAAAGATGGTGGTTTTTTTAATCCTGTCTCTACACCAGAAATGGCTTTTAGTACAGAGCAAAAACTAGATGGTAACTCTAGTTTTATGTATGATACTACATCTACACCTTTATCCACTTACCCAAATAATTTTAATTTAGGGTTATCCATACTCGAAACAGGCCCTATAGAATTACCTGTTGACGTAGAAACAATGTATATTGTATCGTTTTGGGTATATGTTGTTAATGCTCAACCTGGCACTAGTTTAAATCAGTTTTTCTTAGATTATGCAGATTTTTCAACTGGCACCTCTCCAAGTACACTGCTAACTGGAGAATGGATTAAAGTACAAGGACAGAGAAATTATGGTCCAAGTTCAAACAACCAATCTTTAATAAGAATATTAAATCCTGATGATGGTGGCACTCAAACAACGAGCACATCTAAGTTATTTATCGATCAATTTGAAATGAGAATTGTAGATGACGGAAGGTAAAAGGCATTTTCATTATTTTAAAAGCACTATATAACTTAAATTATATAGTGCTTTTTTTATATGAAATGAAATTCTAAAAACAGAATTATTAGGTCTTGATTTATTATTCCTTTCGTTTATTAAAAATTATTGATTTTGAATTGAAACGTTTATAATTAAGTCCTGTTTACTTAATACTTATTAAACGAATTTATTAAGAATTAAATTTCTAGTAGATTGATAAAAAACCGCTTTTACAAAATAAATTTTACCTTTTGATAAGTTACATTTAACTAAACGTTATCGTCTAATTATTTGAAGAAAATTTGTGTTTTAAAACAAAGTATTGACACTGAAATTTTTAAGATTTGTATAATTTAAATTACAAATTTATGGAGTTAAATTAAGAGTGTTGGACGCATTTGCGTTAGGGATTGTAGCGAAAAGCCCACAGGTTTACCGATTTTTATCGGTAAATCGAGGACTTGTAGCGGAAAGCCCGACCTTTAGGTAACGCCCAAAAATTTAAAATTTAAAAACTAATTCTTGTTTTTATTTGTTTGATTGGTTTCTGTTTTTCGGTCTTTTAAAATCCAACCGTCATTGGTCATTTGGATATTTGGTTTTACGTATGCATTTTGAGTTATAATGCTGCTAATATGGCCTCCATAATCTAAAACACCCTCTTTACTAGAGCTGTGGTACATGGCATTTTGCGACACGACACAGCCTTCTAAATCTTTAATAATTATACCGTAATATGGATAAGGTGAACTAAATTTAGCTTCTTTACGTCCAAACCAACCCCAAAGACTATTGCTTGTTACGGTTGTACCTTTGCAGTTTTTGACTATTATTTGGCTGCATTGGTCGCCATCGTTTTCGCGCTCTACGCCATTGCTTCTAAAAATATTACCTGTAATTGTGTTGGATGTCGAGTTTTTTAATTCTAGTCCAGGTCCAAAGTTATGATCGATAGAACAGCCTGTAATTTGCATAGAATTTGAGCCATTTAATACGATTCCGCCAGTTTTATTCCACTCTACTCTATTGGCTGTAAACATGATTGAGGCTGTGCCAAAAAAGCGAATCGCCTCTATTTCTGACTGCGGCATATCGTCTGGTGGTGACCCTTTTGCGTACAATCCATTAAGTTTATTAGCTGTTAATTGGCAGTCTATTATCCAACCGTCGTAACCTCCTGTGGCATCAATACCGTGTTGTCCATTAAACATGATTAAGCATTTACGGATGGAAAATACCCAACTGCGCTCTAACTTAATTCCAGATCCTGTAAAATAATTAATCCTACAATCTTCTATACAGATGTACTGCTCTGACGCTCTGTTTCTTGCATAAACACCATGCATTGCCTTGCCTAAATTTTTACCATCTAAGGTTAAACCTAAGATTCTGGTACCACGAGAATCGTCCAAATCTAGCAATGCTCTTGCGTCTCCAGATAGTGCAGATAGTGTGGTTTTACCTTTAAAATCTTTGTCTTTGTTTCCTTTATTTTCATAAGACCAAGCAGAATAGCCTAATAGCGTAATGTGGGACGGAACTTTTATTGGGTGGATGGCATAATTACCATGAGGAAAATAGACTGTACCTTCTGTCTCTTGTGCTTTTTTAATTGCTTTTAAAAGCGCATTGGTATCGTCTGTTTTACCATCTCCTATAGCACCAAAGTCTTTAATGTTTAAAAATGCAGCGGTGTCATTAGCTAATACCTTTGATTGTCTTTTATTATCATTAATAGTTGCTGTGCTTGCATTTATGTTTACACTTACTGCAAGTAAGAGGATTAGGAAACGCGTCATATTTTACTATTTAATTACCAGAATTTTCTTTAATTGATGCTTTGTCTATTGGTTTATAAACTCTGATCCAATCTACTTTTAAGGTATGATCTTCTGTTATTTTTAATTCTTCGTCTGTAGGTGTTAAGCCTTTATCATTAATGCTACGCCATGTTTGGTCTTCTACATTAATAATAATATCCATTGCTTTGTTTATACCTGTACGTGCGTCTTTGGTCATGTCACCAGGATTTTCGCTATTAGTATGGTACAATGGGTCTATTGCCTCTTTACCTGAGGTTATTTTTACTAATACACCATCTATATAATACTCTAAGTGCCAAGGGTTTTTCCAATACACGCCATATCTGTGATAGTCGTTTTGCCATACAGTGCCTTCTTGATAGTACCACGTATCTGGCGTTTTAGGTTGCCAATCTTTAAATGGCTTACGTATAAATACGTGATGACTTAAGTGAATACGCTCTCCAAACCATTTATTACTAGGCTCTCGCGTTTCGCTAATGTCGCTATAAGCTTCTAAAATGTCAATTTCTTGGGTATCGTCTGGACTTAACATCCAAATGTCTGATGCCAAGGTAGAATTCATTGTTTTTACATACGCCTCTACATAAGCAGGATAAGTAACGCGCTGCTTACCGGTAATACAACCTGTGCTTACTTTATCTTCTTCTAGTCTTGATGACGAAATTTTTAATATTCCGTCTTCTACCATTGACTTAGAGCGACTCCACACCGTTTTCCCTGGTCCTGTCCATCCATTATGATAAAAATCGTCCCATTTTTCTGAAAAAGCTGCACTTTTGGGGCTAGCATCGGACGTGTAATTAAAGTCGTCTGATGCTGTTTGAAGCTCCCATTGTAAAGTATCGCCTAATGTAACAGGAATTGTAAAGTCTTTCCAATCTTGACCAAAAGAAACTATAGAACAGCAGACTGTAAATATTAAAAATAAATTTTTCATTTTAAAAATAGTATAGTCTTTAGACTGTTATTATTTAATAGTTACTTTAGTATTACCGTCTACATATTTTTTATTACCATCTTTATCTAGATATTCTGCAAAAACTAATAAAATGTAATAATTACCTTCTTTTAAATCTTCAGAGGATGGAATGTTGGTATCTACTTTATATTTAAAGTCTATTGTATCTGCATCTTTACCTTCTTTAAAAACAGCAGGATTAAATTTATACGTTTTAACAATGCCTGTATTAGCGTCTGACTCTCTTAACTGCACTGCTAAGTAGTTAATATCACCACCTTCCATGTCGTAGGTAATATTCATAGGTACAGTTTCTCCTTGTTTTAAATCTGTCTCTTGATCATTCCACGTTACTGTTTGCGCGTAAAAGGCTGTGCTAGATAATAAAGCGAATGCTAAAATAAATGTGATTTTTTTCATAATTGTAATTTTTAAATAATAATTATTGTTAATAAAATTGCGTAAACAATATACTAGGTTTACAGTCTAGCTTAAATGTAGGATTTTAAAAATTTACTAGTTTGGGTATTGCTATAATGGCATTAATCATTCCAATGTGCATCAATTACTTCTTGAATGTGTGGGTATTTTTTACCATCTTCCTCATCAATCTCTTTCCGTTTTGCTTTTAGTTGTGTTTTTAGATTTGCTATAATGTCTTGGTATTTAGGGTGGTTGTAGGCGTTATTCATTTCTTTTGGATCGTTATTTAAGTCATAAAACTCCCATGCAACTGGTGTATCCATGGTAAAGCTGTTTCCCCAACTGGATTTGTTCCACTCTGCATTTGGATCTTTGGTATCTACCCAGTATTTCCCGTAGTAAAAAATAAGTTTATATTGTTTTGTTCTAATACCAAAATGCGCAGGATTGGCGTGTTTATGGGCCATGTGCATCCAATATCTGTAGTATGTAGATTGTTGCCAATCTTCGGGCTCTTTACCAGTTTCTAATATGTGCTTAAAACTATGTCCTTGCATTTTTTCTGGCACTTGACCACCAACCATATCTATTAATGTTGGTGCAAAATCTGTGTTATTAATAATGGCATCTGTGTATGAGCCTTTTTTAATACTTTCTGGATAACGCACAAAAAATGGCATACGCATAGACTCGTCATACATCCAACGCTTATCTATATAATCGTGTTCTCCTAGCATAAAACCTTGGTCTCCTGTGTAAACAATTATGGTATTGTCGTATAACCCTTCTTTTTTAAGGTATTCTATCAACCTCGCAACATTATCATCCACACCTTTTACTGTTCTTAAATATCTTTTTAAATATTCTTGATAGGTTTTATGTGTGTACAGTGAATCGCTTAAATTATCTGCTTGATGGATGTCAAAATCTGGATTATTTCGCTTAATATATTCATCACTCCAAATACGCATACCCATGTTTCTAATGCTATTTCTTTTAGATACAGAAGACCCGATAACATGTATTAAAGAATCATTTTTTCCGCGTGTAGCGATAGATCCATTATTACCATTATCATACAAACTAGCAGGTTCTGGAATGTGTGTATCTTTTAAATAATCTTTATAACGTGGTGCATATTCAAAATCGTCGTGTGGCGCTTTAAATTGATGCATTAAAAAGAATGGTTTATTCTTGTCTCTCTTATTTTTTAACCACTCTAAAGTTATGTCTGTAATCACGTCAGAACTGTGACCCATATATTGCTTACCTTCATAGCCAGGCATGTTTTTAAACGGAACGTACTTGGTTGAACTTTCAGTTAAATACGGATCAAAATATGACCCTTGTTGGTGGTGTTCTGAAAAAATATTATAATAATCAAAATTAGGTTGGTGCTCTAAATGCCATTTACCAACCAATGCAGTTTGGTATCCTAATTTTTTCATTTCTATTGGTAGGTATTGCTCTGCGGTTTCTATACTACCTTCTAAATCTATAACACCATTAGTCTGGCTGTATTGTCCTGTAATTATACTAGCTCTGCTTGGCGTACAAATAGAGTTGGTTACAAAACAATTATTAAAAATCATCCCTTCTTTTGCAATAGCGTCTAAGGTTGGCGTAGGATTTAAACTGGCTAATCTACTTCCATAAATCCCAAATGCTTGAGAGGTATGATCGTCTGACATTATGTAAATAATATTGGGCTGATTTAATATTACTTTTGTACCCTTATCGTTAGAATTACAGGACAACAGTAACACCATTATTAAACTAAACGGAATACTAATTTTACTGTTAAAGATGTGCTTCATTAAATACTTATTTTTGGACTATAAAGTTGGTTAATTTTTTAGTTATAAACTACCACGTATGATTTATAATTAATCAAAAATGATTTATTACTCCGTTTTAAAGCTACAGTATTGCCACTATAGTGATGTATACCTCTGTTTTTTTTAATTTAGATGAACTGTTTTTATTTTAATGAGAAAACTATGAAACATTAAGTGGTAATGTGTGTTATAAAATTAGTTTTACTCTAAAAATTTTAAAACTAAAATCACAGTTTAAGTCCTAGTTTAAATAAAACTTACACACGTTATTTTTCTAGAGTGCTATAATCACTTTTAAAACTTAAAGGTGTTGTTTTTTTAAATTTTTTAAATTGTCTGTAAAAATAAGGTAAACTGTCGTAACCACAATTAAAGGCAATCTCACTAACTGTTTTTTTAGTATCTAGTAGTAATTTACAAGCTGCATTAACCCTATATTCATTTACAAAAGTAAAAAAAGATTTGTTTAATGCTTTTTTAAAAAACCTACAAAAGGCTTCTTCGCTTAGGTTAATGGTGGTTGCAACTGTACCTAATGTAATTTTTTTTTGGTAATTATTATGGACATAATTATAAACAAGATCTATCCTGTTGTTAGTTTTAAGATTTAAAACAGGCGTAAAACCTTCAGTAATTAAATACTTATTTTTTCTTGTATTAGAGAGGTGATTTAATAATTGTAAAAAATAAATTAATTTTTCAAAAGGCGATTTTTCTAATAATTCTTTCAATTTATTTTTAAATAGTTTAGCAGTTTTTGCGCTAAATTTAATTCCGTTAGACGCATTTAATAATAGCTTTTTAATAGTTCTAAATTCATTTTTATCTTGCCAACCGTTTCCTAAAAACGTATCGTCAAATTGTATGACTATAGATTTTACTTCTGTTTGGCTAGTGCCAGAATCTTTCCAACAATGTGGCATATTTTTTCCGATTAATACAAAGTCGCCTGCTTCAAAATTTTGAATACTATTACCTACATACCTAATGCCTTTTCCTTTTAAAATATAGGTTAATTCATATTCTGGATGAAAATGTAAAGGGGCATCAAAGTGCGTGTTTTTAAAGCAGAACGCGTAAATAGAGCTCTCATTAAACTCGGGTATTTTTTCAAATTGTGCTTTCATTTTAACTGTAAGTGTACTATATTAGGGTAAAAGTATCAATTTAAAAATAAATAGGTCAATATAAGCAACTCATCTGCTAATATACACAAGGTTTATTTATAAGAAATACTATAAATTTACTTTTTAATTTAAGGAAACAACTATGGCATTAAAATGTAAAGCAGCAATTGCAAAAGGAGATGGTACTTTTGCTATCCAAACTATAGAGGTACAAAACCCAAAATCGGACGAGGTTTTAGTTACTATTAAAGCTGCGGGATTATGCCATACAGACCACGACTCTTTAACCTGGGGAAAACCAATAGTTATGGGTCATGAAGGTGCAGGGATTGTTAAGGCAATTGGATCCAATGTAACAAGTGTTAGCGTTGGTGATGCTGTTATTTTAAATTGGGCAACACCATGCGGTACGTGCTTCCAGTGCGAACATGAAAACGAACACATTTGCGAAAATAACTCGCCAGTAGTCGCAGGATCTAATGGTTACACAGCAGGTCATGCACATATGGAAGGCACCACCTTAAATGGGACACCCATTGAGCGCTCTTTTAACATAGGTACACTTGCCGAATATACCTTGGTTAAAGAATCTGCAGTAGTTAAAAACCCAATTAAAGACATGTCTTTTAGTGCTGCAAGTATTGTTAGTTGTGGTGTGATGACTGGTTTTGGATCTGCTGTAAACACCGCTAAAGTAACAGAGCATT
>Ga0114957_1000578_pt1 | contig 46300 bp, 37 predicted proteins | sample BantaG_FD_87175 | JGI IMG/M metagenome (GOLD analysis project Ga0114957, IMG submission 87175) | Marine algal microbial communities from Bantry Bay, Ireland - BantryBay_4 metaG | ecosystem: Host-associated > Algae > Red algae > Unclassified | place: Bantry Bay, Ireland | collected 2014-11-21 | reverse complement strand
TCTTGATGTTTTTCGCAAAAAAAATCATACAAAAGTTTTCACCAAGAGGTGGGTTTTTTATAGAATCAGCAAGACATAAGTCCAATGGCACAGATCACACCCACAATTTCAACCTCAGAACCATTTGAGTAAAGTAACAATTTACGTCAGTTATATATAATTAATACCCATAAACAAGCCTATATCAGCTTACTAAGTTACTGAAATCAGTAACAGAAGTAACTAAGTAACTTGGCCCTCCGTTTGCTCTATATAAGTGTGGAGATGAACGTGAGATCTATATATTTTATTTTGTACATATTATTATCTGTGAGCACTTCTAATGCTGCAGACAAAAAGTTTGAAAGTATTTCAGACTATAATTATAATAATGCAAAAAATAGTATTCATCCGCGTGTTTCCTTACCTCCATTACCTCCGAAGCCTAGTGAATTAAAAAGTAGATCTGATAACCCTGAATATGGCATGCCAAAAAATAAGTTTGTTTTTACTGAAGATAACTTAAGAGCCATCGACGGGTTAAAATTATTTGCTATCCAAGAAATAGATAAAGCTATCGATCAACTTCGAAAAAATCAAATGTGTTATTTGAACAACGTACAATGTAACAAAGATATTGCGTCAACAAATAAAGCTCGACTCAGTCAATTCAAAAAATCGAACTATATTTTTAGACGCCTTATTGCCGCCTACCAATATTTAAGGCTTGATAAGAGCCAGATCGACACTAAATATAACGTTCACTATCTTAACAAAAAAATACTTGATCAAGCTAACCTCAAAAAACTTCGCCTCAGTGATAGAGAGCATAGGTATACAAAGTTTGTTGTTAAGAAAGTACACGCACAAATACGTAATAATTGGACGCAAGAGTACGATAAGTTTCAGGCATATTTAACCTACCAAAGAGCTTCACCAAGGCATCGTACCAAGCTAACTCTGCCTGAAGGAAAAATTACAGATTTAGGACCCATGAGACTCAATCAAGGCTTTCAAGTTCAAAAACTAAGGCGCTATTACCTGGGTCAAATTTCACATTTAGTGTCTAAAGAGCCACTGCTGTTATTCATAGATAATGAAAAAGTTTCAAGTGACTCAATTACCGCAGCTTACGATAGATATATTGCTTTTTTACAAATCCAAAAAACTAATATTAGAGATTATAATAATAATGAAGACCTTGTTTCTTTAGTACAAATGTACATGAGTTTACCCCAAGAGCGCCAGCAATTTAAGCTTGATGACGGTAATTCATTCACTGATCTACTAGCATGGAAAAGCTTAACCGAAGAAGTAAACCGTGTACTCAACAACCGTAAATCTAGTGATCGTTTTATAAATACGGGGCTAATGCTGGCTGGTGCCTATGCATTTTTCCTTCCCACCTTTCCTGCATTTGGAGCAATACTTACCATTGCCTGGATCGCCAAAGGCTTTCATAGCTTATATAAAAATAATAAACTTGTGGATAATGACATCACTTACTGGCTATCTGGCATGCAAACCTACAGAGGCATTATTGAAAGAAAACAAAAGATTCAAACTGATGTTGTTATGATTGCATTTTTTGGCTTCGCTCTTTCACCGTCAATAACAAGAATTGCATCAGCGGAGAAAGAATTTTTTACGCTTAAAGCTGACGATGTAGAAACTTTTATGACTAATATTACTGAATACGCCAAAGCTAGGCTTAAATGGAAATCTAAAGGAGCTGCAGCCTCTACAGGCGATTTTGAGGATGACATATTTGATATCTATATTGAAACTGAAGGTAATTTAAGTTTTTATATTCCTAAAATAGTAATCGACTTTAATGATTATATGGTTTTTAACTCTGGTTGCCTATTAAGTAACTCTGATAATTGTATGTTCTAATTGCAGTCTTTAATATTATTAAGTAGCAACACTTCATCTGAATCTAAAAAGTCTATATCAATTTTAGAGACTATAAGGTTTTGATTCGAATCTTCATCTAAAACCGCACACGCCTTGTTCAGACTTTCGATAGGGCTACCTAGGCTAATTATTTGTTGGCAGTTAAATGATACATATTTATTAGATTTTTTTACTGCCGCATAAACTGAGGAAACTTGCACAGATGTTGAGTGAGCCTCAGTAACAATACAAAGTTGCTCGATTTCTTGTGAACCAAATCCTAAAAAATCTATAGTTCCTTCTGCAAATGTGTTTAATGAAAAAAATAAAAAACAACCTGCCAGAATAAACTTTAAATTCATATAAACTCTCCTAATGTGGTGTGTATTCTTTATACCACTAACAATTATTGTTATACAGTGTAACGATTTTGACAGGCAAAAAATACATGACTGTTAGTTTTTTTAACAATCATAAGTTATTGATATTTGTAAATTACTTTACCTTCTTAAAATTGACTACCATTTTGACAATAATTAAATTTCAAAGTCCAGCTCCTTGCATTTGAGGTCCAAACCAACTGTCTTTTTTTGAGCAAGATCTTTTGCCAAACTAAAAATTAAATTTTATGCCAAATAAACTTCAACTAGAACACTTAATTTTAAGAACATTACCTTGGCTTTACTTTACTGGGAATAAGTTCTGAACACTTACTCACACTGGCTGAATGATCAATAAACAAAAAATGCCTCCCATAATTTATGGAGGCATTTCTATAAGTACTTATAGCAAGTATTACTACTTGAGCTGAGTATAAGCTTTAATTACAGTATTTTTTGTAATTAAGTTTTTTAATAAAACTTGGCTTACCAATTACAGTTCCATTTCTGAGGAAGTCTTTGCTACTTAATAAGCAGTGATCTCCTGAGTTACTCAGTATCTTCCAAGGAAGTCCGTCTGATTCGAACATTTTACCAACAATACTAGATCCTGATGGTGTACATCTTTCAGTAGTGGAGTGCTCATCCATTGATTTTGTACATTTCTTTTTCACATTGTCGTAACAAGTTTTACCTGAAGGACATTTTCTCCATTTAGCTTTAAATCCTGACTTACTACATCCATATGCAGACCAACTGCTCCACTGACCAGTACATTTACTTGTAGAACTACAACTTGCATTAGTTTTACAAAAACGTAGTTTCTTACCGTTTACAATTTGGTCTTTAGCTGTTGCTGGTAACCCACCACCATTATGAACTCTGTACATACAAGAGCTATAACCATGATATTTATTATCTAGCCAACTTTTAATACATTTACCAGTCTTATCCATTAAGCATGGAACTGAAGAGCTACTGTTGTCACCTCCGTAGCCATATGAACCAAATACTTCACAAGTTCTCACCGGTGAAACATAGTCTTTCAACCTCCACTCAACTTTACCACCTGGGAAAGAACATTTTTCAAACTGAATGAACTGCTTCCACTGCGAATAAGCGGCTTGAGTTAACTGCGTACCAGTTTGTGGTAAGTACTTTTTATGGAAGTAACCACCCGATTTCTTTTTAAACTCGGCTTGCACCACATTTGCTGGTGGTAGTGCTGTACCAAGCGATGGAACAACAGTGCATGAAGCTACATTACAGCTCGCATCAGCAACAGTCTTATGCTCATCTTGTGAGGCAACTAAAGCTCCGGTTTTAGGGTGTTTACACTTTTTACCATTTGGAGTACAAGATCTCCACTTTGAGTACTTACGCTTTCCATTTGTACAGTCACCCTTTGTCCAACTGCTCCATGGTCCCCACTTCGGAGGAACAACAACTGTTCCTTTACAAGCAATGGTATCAGTAACTACAGCACCTGACTTACAGTCATTATAAGTTACTTTAATGACTGAGTTTGCATTAGTTCTACCAAGAGGCTTAGGACAGCTTACATTTATTTTACATGAAGCATTTGCTCCAAGTGTACCATTAGTTAGTCCACAAGCTCCCGTTGCTGCTTGAGAATGACTTAGTGGTGCACCTGAACTGAACTTCATACTTTTAGCTGAACATGAACCAACATTTTTCACTGCACAAGTCACTTTTGTCCCTTCGTTCATTTTCGCTGGACAGTTTAACTGAAGTTTAGCGGTTTTAATTGGGCATGTGCTTGTACGCTCTTGATCTTCAGTTGCTGCCAACTGACCATTAGTCTTCTTACAAAGATAGCCTTTACCTTTTGGTGTACAATCTCTCCAACGAGTCTCTACTTTCTTACCCGTCTTGCCATCACACTTTCCAGCCCAAGAACTCCATGGACCCCATTTCGGTGTGACTGGAGGAGTACATTTCTTCTCCTCAATTTTGTATTCTATGAGACCACGAGTGCCATCAAGCTTTAAACACTGTAATCCACCGGCTGCAGGTGCAGGGTTACTACACTCTCTATAACCTTTGAACTTTTTAATTCCATTTACACACTCACTTATTGCTATGTAACCACCAAATCGTGTCCAACCACCATTAACTGGAGGAGTTGATGGCGCACACTTACCAACTAAATCATCAACTGATGTTAAGTGCTTACCATAACCATTGTTATAGTTTACTTTTAAGCTTTGCTTATGAGTACCTGGAGTTTTACAAGTGTACCTTAGGTGCACAGTACATGAAGCACCAGCCTCTAAAGTTTTACCACATTTACCAAAGTTTACTCGATTAAATGGAGGTGTTGTAAAACCAGTGTATGTCATATTAGTGGCCGTCGAACCACCGTTATTCATCACTGTACAACCTCTTTGTTGTACTTCACCTTGATCTAAAGTACCAAAGCTAGTCATACAAGTAACCATTATGTTTGCCGGGTTTGCTTTTGCTTTACCTGTGATTGGTAATTTAAAGCTTCCGTCAGTTTTACCGTTATTGTAATCGATAACTACTTGGTCATTGTATGTTCCAGAAGTAGATGGATCAAAATCCACATTGAAACTACAGCTTGCACCGGCCGCTAATACAGACGGACAATTCCCAACTTGTGTATACGGGTTATCTAAGCCTGAGATTAGAATGTTTGTTGCTGGCTGACCACCACTATTAGTTACAGTAACTAACCTTGTGGAGTTACCACCCACATCTAGTGTACCAAAATTACTATTTGGAGAAATAGCTGCAGTTATACGAGCTAAAGTGTAATCTGCGTTTCCATAAAAACGATGAGTTTCAGCCACACCTTTTTCACAGTTGTTATATGCAAACTGAACGTCTTTGCTATATGCACCAGCAGTAGTTGGTTTGAAATCTACTATATAAGTACAACTTTGACCTTTCGCTAACGTTGAACCACAAGTGCCCGGAGGGTTACTTCTAGAGAATGGGTTAACTAAATTTACTAGTCTAACATTCTTAGCCGTACAGCCACCGTTATTTACAACTGTAAATGTACGAGTTTCTTTTGCGTTATTTCCAATCGTAATATTACCAAAGTTGGTATTACCATTGAACGTTAAATCAGCTGGTAATTGCTTACCTTTACCTGTTAATCGATCAGCAACTGTTCCTCTACCATCACCATTGTTATATGCAATATTAATTGGTGTAGCGTGGTTTCCTACGGCAGTTGGTGTATATGTAAATACATAAGTACAACTTGTAACTCCAACTGGCGGAATAGGTGCGGCAGCTCCCGTTGTTGCTGCAGCTTGTGTAGGAAGTAATATAGTATTTCCATTACAAGTTCCACCAGTATGAGCAAATGGTGCATTGATATTTGCAGGCACTAAACCACTTGCTGGCGAACCACCTACATTAACTAATGTACATGTAGTTGTTGCCGTTGAGCCAATTTGAACGGCCCCATGATTTCTTGGGTTACAAACCATTTCTAATTGAGCTGGGTCAACTTTTGTATCACCTTCTAACATTTGAGTTATAGTTTGTGAAGATACACCATCATTATAAGCTACCTCTAAAACATCAGGATGGTTACCAGGAGTTGGAGAGCTATATCTATAAACTAACGTACACTTCTTACCAACATCTAATGTTCCGCTACAAGAACCACCTGTTCTAATAAATGGCTGATCAACACCATTAAATAGCATTGAAGTGGCACGTCTTTGTCCAACATTTTCAACCGTAAATGTTCTTACTTCACTTCCGTTTACTGGGTGTGTTCCAAAGCTACCGTTACCAGTAATAATTAAAGCTGCTGGCTTATCATTGGCTGAGCCAACAATAGTTAAGCCCACTTCTTGATCTTCAGCACCATCATTATAGTCAACACCAATTGGTAGTGAATGAGTTCCAGAAACTGTCGGCTGATAATTATAAACTAATGTACAAGTATCGTTCACCGCAAGGGTTGTTGTTACTAAACATGTTCCACCATTAGCATTAAAATATGTTGGAACTAAAGTGGCCAAAGATTTAGGCTGAACATTTACAGCTGATCTTCCACCGATATTTTTAACTATAAAAGTATGATCTGGAGATGTTTCACCAGTTGTTAATGTTCCATACTGTTGGTTACCAGTGATTTCAAGCTTAGCAAGTAATGGACAGAACTCTTCACCCGGAGAACATACTCCAGTACGAGAAGCCTCTTCATCACCTACGCAATCAGCACCGCCATTTTGTGGAGCAGGGTTATTACATTGTCTGTAACGCTTTTCTGTTTTTTCACAGTCTTCGCCACATTCACCTTTTTTAGCCCACTCACTCCATGGACCCCACTGACCATCAACAGGACAAGTTGGGCAGTTTTCATCAGCTCTACAAATTAATGGTAGAGATGCTGAGTTCCCCGCTGTTCCGGCATTAAAGTTTAATACTAACTGAGCCTGCTTTGTACCTGGGTCAACCGGGTTACAAGTTAAAGCTAGAGTACATTCTGCACCAGCAGCTAAAGTGGTTCCACAAGTCCCATTACTGCCAGGGAATGTCCCCGGAGCAGAAGGAGTTGTTCCATTTTGTAAGAAAAAGTTTGGATCAATAGCAGGAACAGCTAAGCCTGTCGCTGGATCCGTGCCTTGGTTTTTGACTGTAACATTTAAATATGTTGGAACACCAGGACCGGTAGTTCCAAAATCACCAGGGCCAATTAACACAAGGTCAGCGTTTCCACTGGCTGCTTCTTCAATCACACCTGTTAGGTCACGAGTCAACTGACCATCATTTTGGCCATCGTTATAATCTAATACTAATGTATCTGTGTATGTACCTGGGGTATTTGAAACCAAAGTCACTACAACATTACAAACTGAGTTTGGCTGCAATGTTCCGCCTTGTACACAAGTTCCACCTGTACCTGGAAAGTTTCCATCTTTAAATACATATGGGTTTCCAACACCGGAGTAACTTAAATTGGAAGCTACTAAACCACCAACATTTTTAAATACAATTGTATGATCTACAGGCGATCCTGCTGGGTTAGTTCCGTAATTTTCTGGATTGTTCCCTAGAATAATTACTTTCGCCAAACCATTACATAAACCATCACCAATTGAACATTCATTAACATAAGACTTAATACTGTCACCTAAAGCAGTACAATCAGCCCCACCAAACTGTGGAATTGGGTTTGTACATGAGCGGCTTGAAACAATATGTTGTTTACAATACTGATCACAAGGGCCGGCTGGCGTCCAAGTAGACCAATCAGTGTATCCACCAGCAATTGGTGTTGGCTGACATAAGCCCTCACCATAACTACAATTTCTAACTTCAATATCTTGTGGGCTTCCACCATCAACAGCAGAACAGTCTGCTCCGCCATTTTGCGGTGCTGGGTTAGTACAGGCTCTCGCTCTTACAACTTCTTTTTCACAGGATGCCGTACAAGCAGTGTATGGTGCAAATGGAGACCAACTTGTCCAATTACCGTCAATTGGAGGAGTTGTGTCACATAAACCTTCTCCGTCTTGGCAACTAGCCATTTTAGTATCTACTCCACTTCCACCATCTAAATTTGAACAATCATTACCACCGTTTTGTGGTGTAGGGTTTGTACAATCCCTTGCGCGCTCTTGTGGTTTTAGACAGTTAGCTCCACACTGAGCCGTGTCTTGCCATGGTGCCCATGAAGTCCATCCACCATGAATTGGTAACGGAGCACACAAGCCTTCGCCCGGCTGACATTGTACTAGTTGAATATTAGAAGAATTTCCACCATCTATTGCTGAACAATCTGCACCGTTTCCTCCAGGAGCTGGGTTTGTACAAGTTCTTGTTTGTAATTGTTGCTTATTACAATAAGCATCGCATGGTTGATATTCAGTCCAATTGCTCCAAGGAGTCCAGTTTCCATCAGTATCTACTGGTGTTGCTGGACATGAACCTTCTCCAGCTGAACAAGAAACTGTTTGATATTCAATCGCTGCTCCACCATCAAGTAGTGAACAATCAGAACCACCGTTTTCTGGAGTTGGGTTAGTACAAGTACGAACTTGTGATTGAGTTTTTGAACAACTTGCATCACAGGCAGTTGAATCTGTCCAAGGAGCCCATGAAGTCCACCCACCATTTACGGCAGCTGGTGGTTGGCTACAAGCTGTATGTGGATTTGGATCTTCAACAATCCACATCGCACCTTTTGCATAAGTAACAGCAGCTTTTGGACCTACCATATTACAAGCTTTATCAGTGGCACTTGCTAGTTCAGCAGTAAACCCTGTGTATGGGTTTGCACTTGCTTGATCATCAACATAACCAATAAAACCATTTCCTGATCCGTTACCAAAGCGCCAGGCATTACCAGCAGTATAGGTTGCACCATCTACTCCTGAATCGTAATTATCACAAAGGTCATTGGCAGTATCCATAATTACATACTGACCTTGAGCGGCGGATGAATTTGAGTTTAATGAGACCGTATGGTTGTCTTGGCCAGTGGCAACATCAACAACAATATTATTATAAGTTGAATTTTGTGAAGCATTTAAGTAATGGGAAATTACTGAATCTGGGAGCCTACCGTGTGTACCGGCTGTCGGTAAGTTGAGCATCTCTGGGATATTTTGATAATTGGCCTCGGGCGCATTAACTACTAGTGTACGACCATGGTTAGTCATGTCACAGTAAACATCAAATGGCTCCATACCAACACCGTTACCATCCGGATCGACTGTATATGTACCATCCGTACAAGCGCCGTTTTCATAGTACTCTCTACATGAAGTGGGAAATGCTTTAAGGCCGGCAACACCGCTTGAATCAATCGCGTCCCTTAAAGTAAAACTGGATTTCGCACAGTTTTGAAAGTTAAAGGCTACAAATGCCGTTGAGATCATTATCGTTACTATCGCAATATACTTACTCATTTAGAGTTCCCCTGTTTCCCACATTAGTTACAAAAAATAGCTACTAATCCCATAAATGGACTAAGCTGACTCATTATAAATCGGCATTTGTCTCAAAAACTTAACTGACTAATAGCTTCTTTTAAGTGTAAGGAGTTAATTTTAACTAGAAAAGTCTAGTTATCTAGTAAGCTTAGCCAAACTAGACTTTTTTTTAGTTCTCAGAATGAGACATACTCAAAATAAGACATATCTCACAAAAAAAACGTATCAATTCTAACCGCTCAATAACTGTAATTAATATTCTTTTAAATCAATATTTAAGCTTTGCAGTTAGCAATATTTTCGAAGTTATTCCAACCGTTTACACTCGCTTTAATAACTTAGGATTTTTGTAAGACAGACCTAAGACTCATAAAGATAAGGTCACCTAACAAGACTAAAGAACATAAAAAAACTAAATTGAAATTGAAAAGTTAGTTCTGATTAAAAAAATAACATTCTGTACTTATGTCCAGCTAACTAGAAGGCGAGTTAAATAAATTTTATTAAGACTATATTTATAAAAATAAATAAAATTACTCGGTAAAATATTTAGTAAGATGCAAAGGCCAAATGCACTTTAGTGTCGCTTACACTTGTGTAGCTTTGTTAACAATCGATTAACATTGGCTTCAATCTAAGTGTAACTATTAATGCTAGCATTTGACTGTATACGAAAAAGTTTAACCACAACTAAGGAGTAAGTATGAAAACTCAAGCAACAAACACAACTACACATAACTTTACGAATCCCGCTCCGTGGCGCCCATCCGAAGAAGCCGGTAAGTTAATGAATAAATTAATTCGAGGCGAAAAAGCAGCCGTTGAAGCAATGTCTCAAGTTATTGGAAAGCTGGAAGACTCCAGAGAAATTGATAAATTAGAATCCATGCGTAACGATCACAGAGGCTATGTATCCTACTTTACAACTATGGCCATCAAACAGGGAAAGGTTCCAGAGAAGGACTCAGGCCCCTGGGGAACATTTGTAGAGTTGTTTATGGACTCAGCCCAGCTATTTGGTAACAAAGCTGCACTTAACGCCCTCAAACAAGGGCATGAACATGGTATTAACGAATACAAAGATTTACTAAAAAATGATGAAGTACCACAGGACGTAAAAACTACTGTCCGAACTAAAATAATTCCACAAATAGAAGGTCATATTACCTCTATTGAAGAAATGAACCGATTACAATAATTAAATAAAACCATAAAGCCCTAAACAATGATTAGGGTCCCCACTGACATGTGCAGTTAAAATTTAGTAACTATATAGTAGCTTTAAATTTTAACTGCGCTTCCTGTTTAATTACTTATATAAACGAAGGTAAGCAAAAAACTGTAAGGTCACTATCAATAATAAAGTCTTTCTGTTGATAAAAATCTTGAACTTCCATTTCGGTAACTAAACAGTTCCTTATAACTTCACCTTCAAATTTACCACAAAGATCATTAACGTAATCTGCTTGGATATTGCAAATCTCTTGCCCAGTCCATTCCCAGCTACTAGCTAAAGTCGAGCTCAAACCCATAACAGTAAATAACAAAATTAATAAAGCTTTCATACATAGCCTCCAGGTCTCAGATAACAAAAAACTTGTTTAAGAATGTTAAATTATGTAGTAGTAAACCTTAAGTCAACTAATGCTTGAGAGGTGTGTAAAATGGTTAGTGAAATTTTTAATCCTGAAGATTGGAATGAAGTAAAAGAGTTTGAATTTACTGATATCTCTTACCATATAGCAAAAAACCAAGGCACTGTAAGAGTTGCCTTTAACCGTCCAGAAGTTCGCAATGCCTTTCGCCCACAAACTGTAGATGAACTTTATACTGCCCTAGAGCATGCCAGGCAGTCTCGCGACGTAGGAACAGTAATATTAACTGGTAATGGCCCCTCCAGTAAAGACAGCGGCTGGGCCTTTTGCTCTGGTGGTGACCAAAGAATGCGCGGCAGAAGTGGTTACAAATACGGTGAAAAAATTAGTCATGGTCGATTACATATTTTAGAGGTTCAAAGGCTAATACGCTTTATGCCTAAAGTAGTGGTTTGTGTTGTACCTGGCTGGGCTGTTGGCGGAGGCCACTCCCTGCATGTAGTTTGTGATTTATCACTAGCTAGTAAAGAGCACGCCGTATTTAAACAAACTGATGCCGATGTAGCTAGCTTTGATGGTGGCTATGGCTCGGCTTACTTAGCAAAAATGGTCGGGCAAAAACGAGCTCGCGAAATTTTCTTTTTAGGAAAAAGCTATAGCGCCCAAGAAGCCTTTGAAATGGGTATGGTCAACGCAGTTGTTGACCATAAAGATTTAGAAACTGAAGCTTTAAAATGGTGTAAAGAAATTAACTCTAAAAGCCCTACAGCTATTCGCATGCTAAAATTTGCTTTTAACCTCACCGATGATGGTATGGTCGGACAACAAGTATTTGCTGGTGAAGCTACGCGCTTAGCATATGACACAGACGAAGCCAGCGAAGGCAAAGATGCTTTTTTAGAAAAACGTCCTAGAGATTTTTCTAAATACCCTTGGCACTTTTAAGCTATTGGCGCATTAGGTGGCTTTTTATTTACTTTATTGCTAATAACAGTTTTTTGATCATCTGTTAATTCACCTAAGTACTCTGGTAACTCTACACCGACTTGCTTGGCAAGATCATGTATTGGTGGTAGTGACCCTATAAAGCCTTTCAAAAAATTTGAAGTGCTTGTACCTGACCCATCTTTTCCACCACTGCCACTATCCCAAACAGTGATCTTATCAATTTTTAAATTTTGAATAGCTTTTACCTGTTGTTCAACTAGCTCTGGTAATTTTTCAACAAGTAATAATGTTGGCGCTAGTTTTTTATCATCACCCACATGTTCAATTAATTGACGGTAACCCTCGGCTTTTGATTCTAGTACTTTTTTAATACCCTCAGCCTCAGCTTCATATTTAAGTAGTATGGCATCAGCCTCACCCTTTGCCACTCTTCTAATTTGCTCAGCTCTTGCTTCAGCTTCAATCTCTACTTTTCTCTTTTCAATTTCTTCAGAAACAACAACTTCTTTTTCTAGACGAGCTTTTTCTTGTAAGCTTTCTGCCTCTAATACATCCCTATTGGCTAAGGCTATAGCCACATCACCTGTTCGTTTTGCAGCTGCTTGTTTCTCTTTTAGTGTGGCATCAAAAGCTGCAATATTTGCTTGCGAGGTGTTCTCCCCTTCAACTGACATAGCTTCTTGCTCAGCGATGAAAATCCTTTTAGTTTTTTCAGCCTCTTTAGTTCCTTGATCAGTGAAAGCGGCCTCTTGTGCTATAGCTACTTCTTGTTGACGTTTAGCTTTTGCCTCACCAGACATCCCTTCAGCTTCATATTCAGATACTTTAATACGCTCATCACGCTCGGCCTGCTTTTGACCCATTGCAGACTCAGCGACTTGCTTGGCAACTAATACTTCTCTTTCACGGAAGGCTGCGGCCTCACCAATGGCACCGTCTTTTTCTTGCTGAGCCACTTCTACACGAGCTACATTAATAGCTTCTGCTGCAGCTTTTTTACCGATGGCCTCTATATAGCCTGACTCATCTGTGATATCTCTGATGTTTACGTTAATTACATCAAGACCTATCTTATTAAGTTCTAAGTTCACGTTAGTATTAACAAGATCTAAAAACTTTTCACGATCTTGGTTAATCTCTTCAATAGCAAGGGTTGCAATAACCAAACGCATTTGACCTAAAATAATATCCTGAGCCTGGCCACTAATATCAGCGATACTTAAACCTAATAGCCTTTCAGCAGCTGTAGTCATAATATTAGGGTTTGTCGAAATACCAACTGTAAATGTTGACGGAACATTAACTCGAATGTTTTTCTTGGATAAAGCGCTTCGCAAATCAATTTCTATTGTGATGGGCTCTAAAGTTAAATACGTGTAATCTTGTAACAGTGGGATAATGAAAGCACCACCACCATGAAGACATCGGGCAGCCTTTTCGCCAGACACTTTACCAAAAATCACCAAAATTTTATTTGATGGACAACGCTTATATTGCTTAGAAATAAAAATAGCTGCAAATAAAAGTATTACAACTGGTACAAAAATAAAACCTATAGTACTGAACCCAAACATAATTTAATTTCCCCTAATGTTTTGATAAAATAATTTTAAACTTTTTTAACAACTAGATTACCAGAACCATCAACCTCAACAACCTCAATAGGAGTAAATGACTTGATCAATCCTTTTTCACTCACGGCTTGTAAGACCTGCATCTTACCAACAAATGTGACCTCTGCCTGCCCGACACCATTTCCTTTTTCAGGAATATTGGTATAGGCCCGACCCTTAACACCCACAGCTTTTTGATAATCTAGTTTCGGTGAGTGGTTTAAACCTTTTATTTTAAAAGTTAAAAATGAGCTTAATAACATCATTAAAAAACCAAACAAAGATGCAATAAGTAATGCCTTACCATGCGAATAGCCAAATTCATCTAAACAAGCAAGACCGACCCAGCCCGTTCCCATAAAAAACGCTAATATAGATTGAATTGAAATAAGTGAAAAGGTAGCTCCACCCATATCTGTGACTTCAGTTTCTGAGGCATCAAAATCACCATCGCCATCACCGGATATTAAAAACAAAATAAGTTTTGCCAAATAAAGTGCAGTACCTGCAACGGCCATAATAAAATAAACTGGGTATTGTCGAAAAATCTCTTCCATATCGTTCCTCTATATAACCGCGTCTATTACCGGCTAAGGTTTTCACCTTACAGTTTTTTTTAGGGTCTGTTGAAATGGTATTCTAAATGTTAAAAAATACTAGTTTAATATGCATATAAGGCAGCGCATAGCTCTAAAATAGCTTGTTTCTTAGGCTCTTTAGCCTTGTTCATTTAAGTTTTTAAGAGTGTTCTTTCAAATGTCGTCATCCAGAGGCATAGCCATGGGATTTTATTTGCACTACTGTTCTAAAGCGTGAAAGGTCCCACGGCTACGTCTCTGGATGACGGCTAAGTAATAACTAATGCACACAATTTTCTTAGAACTAAGATTGAATGTAATAACTCAAAAAATAAATTTGCAAAATTAGAACAACTTTTTGACAATTTCCGTCTTAAAATAAAATTTATCTATATATGAAACAGAAGTACTGTTTTATTTATATACCACCCCTATTTTTATTTACCAGAACGAGTTATACTAAAAACAACCTGGAGTTAAAAATCATGAAAAAATTAATATTCACTTCTGCAATACTATTAGTATTTTTATATGGCATAATGTCTCTCAATTATTCTGGCAAGGATACAGTCGAGTCTCAACCGATAGAGACTACCTCCAAAATTATTGAAGAAAAAAGCATCGCTGAACCTACCTCAGTAAAAAAGGCAGAAAATGCTAATCTTTCACGTAGTAGAAAAAAAGTTACGGATAATACATTGAAAAATAGCAAGCCTAAATCTAAAAATAAGGTAAAAAAAATAAGTAAAAAGAAGCTAGATAATAGCGACCCCTACGCAGATGCTTTAGATAAAAAAATCGAAAGAGATATAAAGGAAATCAGCGCAAATTACCCTGAGAAACCTCCAGGCATCAAAGATGAGATTGATAATGAAATAATTAACTCACTGAATGACCCTGAAGAGCTTGCAGACAACGATTATGAAGAAATTGCATATAATGATTATTAGTTTCTCATTAGGTGAGTGGCGTGGAAATCAATATGGTTTTTTACGAATGAAGATATAAAGTAGTACGAGTGATCATAGCCTTCACTGTAATTAACTATTAATTCTTGGCCACTTTCATAGTTTACTTCTTCAAATTTTTCGGTAAGAAGTTGTTCCTTGAAAAACTGATCATCTAAACCTTGATCAATGAGAATAGGCTTAGAGTGAGTTTTGCCAAAGTCTTCAACTAACGCGCAAGCATCGTACTGCTCCCATAGCCTCTTATCACTCCCTAAATAACCATTAAAGGCCTTTTGCCCCCACTGACAATTTATTGGATTTACGATTGGAGAAAAGGCAGAGATAGATTTATATTTTTCTGGATTTTTTAACCCAATAACTAAAGCTCCATGACCGCCCATAGAGTGACCAAAAATACTAATATTATTATTTAAGTTAAACTCGGTATTTAAAAAATTATAAATTTCTTCGTTTATGTATGAGTACATTTTATAATGGTCTTTGTAGCCATCAGTTGTAGCGTCTACATAAAAACCAGCACCTGAACCAAAATCATATGACTCATGCTCCCCTGGTAAATCTAAACCTCTAGGTGATGTGTCTGGGCAAATAAAAACTAAGTTATGATCAATAGCATACTGTTGAGCGCCTGCTTTTGTTATAAAATTTTCCTCTGTACAAGTAAGCCCAGACAACCATATTAAACCACCCGCAAACTTTTCAGTTTTAGCTTTTGGCCTAAACAGTGAAAACTTCATTTCAGTGCTAGTTATTTCTGATTGATGCTTGTAGTACTCGACAAAGCCTTCAAAACATTTTTGTATTTTTAATATTTCCATTTTAGTTTCCTTAGCCCATAGTAAGTTATGCTCGGTTTCAATTGATCAATAAGTCTCAGGTAAAACGAAGAAAATTCTTCGCTTCAGGATTACATTAGCCCGAAGTAAGCTGCGCTTAGGTTCGGGCGATAAACAATTTTTTTTTACTTTTAGCGCTTCGGCCCCAATTGGACATTGCGATAAAAGTTAAAGTTCCATATTTAGTAATCTAAAACTCAATCACAGAACGAATGGCTTTCCCCTCGTGCATATAATCAAAGGCCTTATTAATATCCTCCAGTGGCATTTTAAATGTCACTAGGTCATCTAAATTAATTTTACCAGACATATACTGGTCCACATAACCTGGTAGCTCTGTTCGCCCTTTAACACCACCAAATGCTGAGCCTTTCCAAACCCTACCAGTAACTAACTGAAATGGCCGTGTACTAATTTCCTGCCCAGCACCAGCAACACCGATAATTATGGACTCTCCCCAGCCTTTATGGCAGCACTCTAAGGCAGCACGCATTAACTCCACACTACCTACACACTCAAATGAGTAATCAGCTCCGCCGTCAGTCATTTCCACAATTTTATCTACGATATCGCCATCAATCTCTTTTGGGTTCACAAATGCCGTGGCACCAAACTTTTCAGCAATTTCTTTTTTACTATTATTAATATCTACAGCAATAATTTTACTGGCCTTAGCCATTACTGCGCCTTGAATGACCGATAAACCAATACCACCAATACCGAACACAACTACTGTTGCACCCTCTTCAACTTTAGCAGTATTTAACACAGCACCAATCCCAGTGGTTACACCACAACCTAATAAGCAAACCTTATCAAGTGGTGCTTCAGGGTTTACTTTGGCTAGTGAGATTTCAGCTACCACTGTTTTTTCAGCAAAAGTGGAAGTGCCCATATAATGGTAAATGGGCTTTCCATCTTTTGAAAACCTCGTGGTGCCGTCAGGCATTAAACCTTTGCCTTGTGTAGCTCTCACACTTTGACACAAATTAGTTTTACCTGATTTACAAAACTTACAAACCTTACACTCCGGGATATAAAGTGGAATCACATGATCTCCCACTTTTAATGTTGTTACCCCCTCACCAATAGCCTCAACGACACCGCCGCCCTCATGGCCCAGCACTGATGGGAAGATCCCCTCTGGGTCATCCCCTGAAAGTGTAAAAGCATCTGTGTGACAAACACCAGTGGCTAATATCTTAACCAGTACTTCGCCTTTTTTAGGCATCTCTAAATCTAACTCTTCAATTTTTAATTTTTCACCGGGGCCCCAGGCCACTGCCGCTTTTACTTTCATTGTTTGTTTTCCCTTTTTGTATTAACAATATTAAATTCTTAATTTTTTAATAACACCAAACCTCTGGAAAATAATTTTATCAGCTAGAGTAAACTCCAACAATTAGGTAAGCATATCATTTTCTTTTAACCAGTTGTTGTCTGCGTACTTTGTTAAGTAGTTACGAATACTATCAGGCAATACTACAACACAGTTTTGACCTTCTTTTAAAGTCGCCGCTTCGATTATTGCCGCCTGCATTGCAGATCCACATGAACCACCACACAATAAGCCCTCTTCAGCTATAAGGCGTCTTGCTAAATGAAAAGACTCTTTATCAGTTGTTTTTACCCAGCGATCTACTAAATCGCGATTTAAAACATCGGGAATAAAATCATACCCAATTCCTTCAACTAAATATGACTTTATTGGCGAAGGACCAGCCAGTAATGAACCTTCAGGGTCAGCACCTACAATAATAGTATTAGGACTTTCTTCTTTCATTCTTTTCGAAACACCAGAGATAGTTCCACCAGTTCCGGCCCCCATTACAACCATATCTACTTTGTTATCAAGATCTCTTAAAATTTCTACAGCTGTACCCTCGTAATGAGCTCCTGGGTTTGAGAGATTTGAGTATTGATCTAATATATGAGCATTTGGAAGTTCTTTTTCCATTTTTTGTGCCACACTTATATGGCTATCTGGGTCGTCAAAAGCAGCCTCTGTAGGAGTTCTTACAACCTCAGCCCCCAATGCATTTAATACCACTTGTTTTTCATGACTCATTTTTTCAGGCATTGTTATAATTACTTTATAGCCAAGTACAGCTCCAGCTAGGGCTATACCTATCCCGGCATTACCACTTGATGGCTCAATTAATGTGTCCCCTGCCTTAATACGACCAACTGCCTGCGCATCCACAACCATTTTATAACCGATTCTATCTTTCACAGAACCGCCAGGATTCATAAACTCACACTTTGCATAGAGGTTACATTTTAATTCAGATCCCACTCTATTTAATTTAACTAATGGAGTGTTACCAATTGTATGTAGTATGTTTTCATTGATATTCATTATTCTCTCCCTCTGTATAACATAGATTTAACTTATGCCGACACTGTACATGAAATGAGGGCATAGAAACAAATTAATTTAAAATTTATTCTAATCTAGTCACCCTATGTAAAGGTATTTGAGACTATAAATTATTAGTAATTCATCATTTCCATCAGCAAACCAAACTTGCTGCAAAATTTAATGACCAATTTTTAAGCCCCACTCAAACCGTCTACTTTAGCTAGCTTCCCTCTCAAAACACATTTACAAGCCTCAAATCAAAATAAAACACAAAAGAGCCCCCTATTCATTAGTGAATTCACCTTTTTACAAAAATAACCATAAGTAATTCTAATCAATTTTGATTATGAAGACTAATTTTGAGAATTCCATTTTTTATGAGAAAACCTTTTCAGACACTCACAAGATGTGAAGGAAAATAAATATGAAACTTTTAATTACTTTAATCTCACTTTTAACAATAGCTGTTTCTGCTCAAGCTGAAACATCTCAAATCTTAAGACAAAACATTAACCCAGCTCATTTAGACCCGGGTAGCTTTCGCGGCGGTGTTATTGAAATGAATGACGAGCAAATCAAATTAGCTCTATTTCTACAGCCTTCAGACAGCGACCAAATGAAAGAAATGGTTATAAGCGCTAATATTTACGGATCATCAACCAACGGTTGTAATGAAGTGACTTACCTAGCAAAAACTTTAAAAGACTCTATTATTAGCGTAACAGATCGTTCGAATCAAACTTGTGACGATGTTGTGCTATTTCCAGTAGTTGCAGAGTATGTAACTTTTGACGACGGAGACGAATTGATATCTAAATTTGAAGGTTCAAGTTTTATTAGCCTATCAAAGCCAACAGGAACTCTTAAGCTCGGAACAACGCTTAACACTAATTATGGTACCCCCACTATAATGAATGTTATAAGAGCACACAAATCTGGAAAAACAGAGCCAAAAGATACTGATGGAAATGGTTACCCTGTAGTATTACCAATCTTATACGATAAGTAATATCTACATCCCCACCCCCCTAGGAACCTCGATGCGAATAGCATTGAGGTTTTTTTTTGCCCAGCACTCGTAGTAAGGGAAAGAAGAATTATATTTAATTTTATCCAGATATTTGGGTTACTACAGCCTAGCTAGATGGTATTACTAAATATATGAAAATTCTCTTAATTATATTTATATCTCTCATGAGCTCTTATAGCCATGCCGACCCTATCTTAAAGAGCCTAGGGAAAAACCCAGACAAACAGTTATCAAAGTTCAGTAAAAAAACCTTGTTTATTTTTTTTCAAGCTAATTGTCAGGCTTGTACATTACAAATCAATGATCTTAAATGCCTTGAAAAAAACTTTGATATAAACTTACTTGGCTCCATAAGCCCAGTAAAAGATCTTAAAAAAGAATACAAAAAATATAAAACTAAATATCCAGCATTTTTTGCTGACCCCATAACAATGGCCTATATGCCCATTGATATCCCTGCTACACCACAAATTATTGTTTGGAATAAAAAGAAACCTAAAGGCTATATGGGGTACAAATCTTGTGAAAAATATAAAAAACTACTTGTTAAGTAATTCGGTTTTTTTTGAATTTGAATTTGAATTTTGATGACAATAATTAAATTAAAACCTATATACATAGATATATAAAAACTTAGGAGATCTTATGAACTTAGAAAAAATAGTTTCGAAAATGATGACTTTAAATATTCAAGCTCGCTTGTGGCACTGGATGACAGACAAAGCCCAACACCACACAACTTTTGAGCAGTTTTTAACACAAAATGAAACTCTTACTGATAGCTTTGTGGAATCAGCCCTAGGTAATGACTTTAAAATTAATTTTAAAGACCTCGGAGTAACCGAAGGAAAGTGCAAAGCTTACTCTATTGAAAACTCAAGATCTGAAATAAAAAATTATCGTTTAGCAATTGCTGAGACCAAAGGTAATTTAGAAAAAAGTGATACATTTGGATCTGAAGAACTTGTTACTATTTTAGATGATGTTGTAGAGCTAACCTCTAAAACTTTGTACTTACTGAGCTTAAATTAATCAGCCCTCATAAGCTATAAGCCTTGTAAAAAATATATGAAATTGCTCATAAATCGACAGAAACAATAGATTTATGATCAATTTTTAGATTTTGCTCCCATCTCAAGGCTATTTCTCTATAGTTGCCGTATAAATTATTTAATTAAAAATGGAGAAAATATGAAAAATTTAATAATTAGTTCTTTAATCCTAATAATCACTTCTATAGCAAATGCAAGTGATGTTAGCTTGAGATGTGTTTTTGATAGTGAGATTCTACCTCTTCCATTTACTGTCATTACTAATAACAGCAAAGCTACAATCACTACAAATACTGAAGATGAAGTTTCTGTTGAGTGTATTATTGAAAATTCTAGTGAAAGTCGCTACAGAATCCTTTGTGAAGATGTTGGTGCTGGCCAATATGAAGAGCATGACGCTTGGGTCATCAAGCTTTTGCCTGAAGAAAAAAACGGCACCTTTACTTTTAGAGCTAAAGATAAAAATAGGCAGTCTGCAGTATATCCATTCACCTGTGACTAAAAAAATATTACGGATTAATTAATGGCCACTCACTATGGGCTCTTTCAACCCAAGAGCTCATATTTTTAACCCACGATTCACTATTGTTAAATGCTGGGATATAATGGAATTCTTCGCCACCAAGTTCTTTGAACTGTTCTCTTAACTCCATATCTATTTCTTCTAAAGTTTCTAAACAATCACAAATAAAACTTGGACAAACAACACCCAGTCGTTTTACACCTTGTTTTTTTACCAAATCTTCTATGTGCGAGGTTGTATACGGCTTTATCCACTCAGCTTTACCTAAACGAGACTGAAAACTTGTAGACATTGTTACTGGCTTTATAGTTTTAAGTTTTTGTCCAACCAAATGAGTAGTTTCAAAACACTGAGCTCTATAACAAAGATGCTCTTTACCAAATTTTTGTGGACAACAGTTATCCTGCAAGCAAGTCTTTCTGTACGTTCGTCCCAGCTTTTTCATATGCCTCTCTGGTAAGCCATGGTAACTAAACAAAATATGATCTAAATTTTTACCCTCCACTTCTTTTTTAATATGATCAGTCAAAGTATCTAGATATTCTGGCTGGCTGTAAAAATAGTCACACTTGAAAATTTTTGGGGAAGACTTACCTTTGCTTAATATCCTCTTAACTTCACTAAATACCGTCTCGGTGCTAGATTCAGCATATTGCGGATAAATTGGTAATAAATAAATTTCGTGAAATGTTTTATAGTGATTCAAAGTACTTTCTAAAGATGGGCCGTTATACCTCATCGCAAAATCAACATGAAAATTTTTTAACTCTGAAGAAATTTCTTTAACCATATTTTTAGTGTGAAAAACAAGTGGCGACCCATTTTGCCCCATCCAAATTTTACTATAGGCTTTGGCTGACTCCGGGCTTCTCCTAGGAACTATCAGTTTTTTTACTAACAACCATCTTAGCGGTTTTGGGATATCTATTACTAGAGGGTCCATTAAAAATTCATCTAGGAATTCACCCACTTCTTTAGATTCAGGAAGCTTTGGTGAACCTAAGTTAACAATTAACAATAACTTATTTGGTTTGTTCATAGTTTATCCTTGTTGCTATTTTTTTTGCTTTAATTAAAAGTTGTGACAAGCCTAAATCACCAGTATAATTACCAAATAAATATAAATTATCAAGAACCTCTGCATTTAAATCATATTTATAAATAAATGTTTCTAACACACTATCATATAAAGGTAAGGTTTGTTTCCAAACCTTTATATCCGTATGAGCTGAGTTTAAACCCTTATTCCATAGTTTTTTAATGTCTGCCGTAACATATTCAGTTAGTTGATCATCTGTTTCACAAGACTTAATTAAATCCTCGCCAAGGATCCAGGTATGCAAACTATGTTCATTATACCTTGTCGGAAATAAAGACGAGTCAAATAACACACCTAAAGAGTTAAACCCTTCAGCTTTGGGAAACAAACACCCAAACCCTTCTGGGGAGTGTTCACTATTTTTAATAAAACAAGACACCTTTGCTATACTAATATTATTTAACGACATTAAATCTTTAGCTAGGCCTTCGTTTATGGGTTTTAAAATTTTTCCGGCAGCCCTAGGGTTACAAGTTAATATATTGAGCCCCTCTGGACTTATATTGGTAGCCTCACAGTTAAGTTGAATTTCAACACCATTTTTAGTTAAATAATCTGATAACTTACTACAAAATTCATTCATACCGCCAGAAAAACTAACAGTTTGTCTTTTAACAGAATTATTTTTTGTTGTAGATTTTTCTTTAAATAGATTTTTAGTTACCAAGGTAGCACTTAAGTTATTAGCGTATGTAGCATACACCCCTTGAAAGGCTGGCTCTACAAGTTGATTTAGTAGGTCTTGTGAGAAAACACGATTCACCCACCCACTAAAAGACTCAAGTTTAATTGGTTTAAACCTATTTTTATTTCTTTTAAATTTAAAAATTTTTATTATTGTAGAGATCGTTTTAAATATACCAAAAGGCCATCTAGTCATTTTACCATTATTAAATAAGTATTTTTTCTTTGAACTTGCACTTGGATACAGAATATCTAAGCCAATATCAGAACATATATCTATTAACTCTTGAGAGTTTATTAAACCATTAGCAGCGTGTTCAATAATACCATAGGGCGTCTCAGGGCTCTGCAAAAGGCCCGCAACATGGTTATTTTTTTCTAAAATCTTTACCTGATAGCCATTTTTTAATAAAAAATAGGCTATAGATAAACCTGAAAACCCAGCCCCCACAATGGTGGCTTTTAAATCTGTATTAAATGGATTTTGAGAAGGTTTTTGCATCTGGTTTTTTCTGCCTTAATCTTTGGTCCCATACTAAACAAGCATTCCTAATAAATGGATGCCCTTTTTCTGTGAGCTTAAGTTTTCCACTAGCCACTTCTACTAATTTATCATCAATCATTTCTTGTAAAAACTGCTTAACGTCGGCCGTTTGCTTTTCATCATCTAACCCAACTTCTAACTGAGTCATGAACTCCATAACTTTGTTTCTGTAATAAATATCATCCGGGTTTAACTTATGCCCCCGCAAAGTAGCAGTTTCAGACTTCTCTACTTTTTCTTGGTAAAGTGTCAAAACCTTCTCATTTTGATGAAAGCAGTCTGTGGTCTCAGAAATACTACTTACTCCCAAGCCCAAAAGAACGTCAGATTTTTTACAGGTATAACCCATAAAATTTCTGTGTAAAGTTTTATCACTCACTGATACTGCCAAACTATCTGTAGGTAAAGCAAAGTGATCCATACCGATTTCAATATAGCCTTCAGCTAAAAATTGCTCTCTAGCATATTCATACAGTGCTCTTTTGTCGGCACCCATTGGTAAGTCTTCATCTTTAAAAAGTTTTTGCGAGGGTTTAATCCAAGGCACAATGGCCAAGCTATAAAGGGCAATTCTGTCTGGCTTCAAACTAATAGTTTGTTCAATAGTATTTTTAAATAACTCCATACTTTGCTTTGGTAAACCATAGATTAAATCAAAATTTACCGAGGGCATACCCAGGTGCCTCGAAGCTTCAGTGACCATTTTAACTTTTTCGTAACTTTGGACACGGTTAATAAGCTTTTGCACTTCAAGATTAAAATCCTGAACTCCAATACTAATACGATTAAAACCAAGTTCAGCAAGAGTTTCTAATTGCTCAATTGTGCATCGCCTTGGGTCCACCTCTATAGAGGCCTCAAATTCTTTTTTATCTATATTGCAGTCTTGCATAATTGGTAGAAGTAACTTTTTAAAACTTTCTGAAGATAGAAAGTTTGGCGTTCCACCACCTAAGTGAATCTGCTTTAATGGACGCTTAGAGAATTGTGGAATTTTACTTTTATAGTTATCCCACTCTTTTAACAGAATTTTTACGTAGTCTTCACCACGGCTTTTATTTCTAGTAATACTTGTATTACAACCGCAAAAAGAGCACAAAGTTTCACAAAAAGGTATATGCACGTACATAGACCAAGAAGACTCTTTAGATTTTAAACTATTGTCTAAGGAGGCTAACCAATCCTCAGAGCTAGGTGACTCTGACCAATAAGGTACTGTTGGATAACTAGTATACCTTGGCACAGGGTGATCATATTTATTTAGCAGCTTAGTAAAATCATCCATCTAAATACTCCCTAGTAAAATCAACTACAAATTTTACGTTATCTTCTGGTGTTTTTGGCAATACTCCATGGCCTAAACCAAAGATCCATTTTTTCCTTTGCTCTAAAGTTAACTGCTTGACCTTATCTAGTTCAGCAGTTAAATATTTTTTCAAATCAGAACGCTCACAAAACAATAAATTATTATCAAAATTACCTTGAACAAAACCATTTCTTTTTTCAGCTAAACATTCTGACAAGTTCAACCTATGATCAAACCCCACACCAGATAGGTTTTCATCAAGCAAATAGTCTTTAAAGTAATTTTTATGAGTGTACTTAGAGTAGTAAGCTAACTTTCCAGGATATACAGCGGCTAGTTTTTTTATAGTTGGAGCTATCATTGATAAATAAAGTGACTCACTTAATTCCCCAGCAGCCGTATCCATAACCATAATTTGCTCAGCACCACCATCAAGTTGTAGCTTAATATTTTTAACTAAAAAACTAAACATGACTTCTTCAAACTGCTTAAATAAATTTAAATTTTGCTTAGCTAAATTTAAACCGCCTTTATGTGAGCCTTCTACTGCATAAGTAAATAGAGTCCAAGGGGCGCCAACAAAACCAATTAGACTTTTATTTTTTGGCAATAGCTCTCTTGTAGCCTTCACACTTTCATATTGAAAATTCATAAAATCTATAGCTTCATCTACTGGTTTTAGCTCACCAATGTTAGTTTCTGTGAGCTGCCTGTCTAAAATAGGACCTGGGTTATATTCTAAGCCCATACCTAGTGCTTCAAGGGGAAACAGTAAATCGCTAAATAGTATAGAAATATCAAAATCAAACTCTTCGACGGGGCCTAAAGCCACTTGTGCAGCTAATTCTGGCTTTTTACAAAGGTCTACAAATGAATACTTTTGCCTGTAGCCTTGGTAGTGCTTATGATAACGCCCAGCTTGGCGCATAAACCAAATCGGCGGAACTTTTTGAGGAACACCCTCTAACACATTATGAAATTTTTCATTAAACATATAAACGTCCTTATTAAATAATTAATTATTAATAACTTTAAATAAATAACCAATTCCACGTACAGATTGAATACAATCTGCCTTTTCACCTAAACTACTTCTTAATTGAACTATAATATTATCTACAGTTCTGTGACTGGGGAATTGATCTTCTCCCCAAGCCTCATCTAACAATTGATCACGACTTACAACATTAGGACTTTTACGTGTCAGCATTCTTAGCACAGTAGCTTCCTTAGCACTTAATTTACTCTCTTTAAGGCCATCAAACACAGTATGACTCATAAAATCAATATAAGCTCCACCAGAAAGGTCTACCTTGTCTTGTCCATGGTTTTGTAAAACATTCTTTACTCGAATTAAAAACTCTTTTAAATGAAAAGGCTTAGGTATGTACTCTACAGCACCTAACTCATAACCTTTTAAGCGATCTTCAGCACTGTTTTGCGCAGTCACAAATATAAATGGGCAATTACTGTTTTTTTTTACCAGCTTTGAAAACTCAAAACCTGAGCCATCTGGCAAACCCACATCTAAAATAATTAAGCTGAAGTTTAATTTTTCTATTTCTTTTTGAGCAGAGACTAAATCAGTCACCCAAGTTGTTGGCAAACCTTCTTTATCAAGCCTGTCTTTTAAAGTTGCCCCTAGACTATTATCATCTTCTAACAAAAGTACATTCATAATGGCCTGCCATTTAGATGTAAATCTACTTTGAACGGATTATTAGAAAACTTAACATTTCCGCCCATTGACTTCATAAGTGAGCTGACAATATGTAAACCTAAGCCACTGCCACTGCTTGGGTTGTGTCTGTAGTAAAGCTCACCTAATTTATTCTCATCACCTTTAAATGGGCTGCCATTGTTAGAAACTTGTAGGGTTTGCCCGTTATTTTTATTAGATAAAGAGATATTTACCTCAGTAGCCTTGCCGTGAACTTTAGCATTGTAAATTAAGTTTCGCATAATAATTTCTATGGCTCTCTTGTCCACATACAGTTGTTTATCTTCGCCATCATAATTTAGTTTTATATCTGGCCAGTGGTAACTTAAGCTTTTAACTATTTCTAAAATACTTAATTCTTCAAAATGTAGCTTTAACTTACTGCCACCAGCAAACTGCAGTGAGTTTTCTAATTGCACTTGCAAGCGCATGCTGTCATTGACCAAACGGTTGATTAAAAATTCAGACTCTGGCTCGTTTATATCTTCCTTAATACATTCTGCTTGTAAACGAAGGCTAGCGATAGAGGTTTTTAAATCATGACTAAAAGAGGCTAAAAACTTTTTAGTCTCTTCATTTTTGTATCCCTCTTTTAAAACAAAATAAATTAAAGTTCCACCACCAAGTACAAGCAAAATCATCCAGGTCACCCCTTCTGAAATTAACATAAATCTGTAGCGGCTTACTTCGGATTCTTCTAAACCAGTTGTAAGCTTCAATAAATTTAAACCATTAACCAGCCACCAGCCGGCAAACGATAAAGTCACTATTATCCATAATGACGATAAATAAAATTTCCAATTTCTAATGAGTGGCACTAGCTTCCTTTAATGATTCAATAATAATACTTTCAGCGGCAGATAAAACATCCGCAGTATGGGCCCATGACATAAAACCTACCTCATAGGCATTGGGAGCCTGATACATCCCCCTTTTTAAACACGCGTGGAAGTATTTGGCAAAATTATCAGCCATCCCTGCCGGAAAATCTTTTGGAGAACTAATTGGCTTTTCTGTTTTAGGAGCTAACCAAAACAAAGACGAATACTGAATTATTTGCCATGGCAAACTTAGCTGATTTATTTTTTCATTAATATTTTTAGCAAACTGAGCTGTTCTTTGCTCTAAGACCTCTTGAATATTGTGTTCAGCTAGCTTTTGTAATGTGGCAAGACCTGCCACCATACCAATTGGGTTAGCTGCTAAAGTTCCAGCTTGATATACGCCACCTTCTGGAGCCATATGGGCCATAATTTCTTTTTTAGCTGCATATGCCCCCACTGGAAAGCCTCCGCCAATCACCTTACCATAAGTTACAATATCAGGAATTAAATTTAAACGGCCAGCCATCCCTTCAAAGCCAACACGTAGACCCGAGATTACTTCATCAAATATTACCAGAGCACCATGTTTTTTTGCTAAATTATAAACTGACTTAGTAAACTCTTCATCTTGAATTAATAAGCCGTAGTTTGCCGGCAGTGGCTCCATAATTACGCAAGATATATCATCACCATGTTTTTTAAATATGTCTTCAACGTGATTTAAATCGCCAAGTGTGGTAACTAATGTATTAGAAACAATTTTAGACTCCACACCCAAACTACTACTTTCAGCCATACCAGCCAATCCACTTCCAGACTTTACCAGCATATTATCCACATGGCCGTGGTAACAGCCTTCAAACTTTAAAACCTTCTCACGCCCGGTATGAGCCCTTGCTAACCTCAATGCTGTCATTACAGCCTCAGTGCCTGAGCAAACAAACCTTAATTTATCAATAAATGGAATCTTTTCGACAAGCCAGTGAGTTAACTCTACAGAGTAAGGATCTAAAGCTCCTAATGTCCATACCTTGTTAAACACCTTACAAACTTTTTTCTGCACGTCAGGGTCTCTATGACCCAAAATGTTTGGGCCAAAGCTTTGGCAAAAATCTATATACTTATTCCCTTCAATAGAAGTTATATAGGCGCCTTTTCCCTCACTAAATAAAACAGGATCACAACCCATGTTTTTAAAAGACCTAACCGGGCTGTGCACACCACCTGGGGTTACAGAAAATGACTTTTCAAACAACTCAACTGAATTCATTAAATAATTTCCTTTTTCCAAGCCTCATAACCAAGGCAGACAAATAATTTATCAGGGTTAACTTCTTTTTGTAAAACCTCATATGTATGGCCTGGGCCACAGTAATGGGTTTCATTTTTAATTTCTGGACATACTTTTACAGCCTGTTTGTACATTTCACCACTCATCCAATAAAAATGCTGCATGCCTTTTAAGTCTTCAGGCTTGAAGTTCCATTTTACCTCATAGGTGGCAATTAAATCTTTGCCAGAGACAGCGCCTTGTTTATGAGTAAGCTTAGCCCACTTAAAGTTATTTCCGAGTAATTCATTTAAGCGCATTGGCTCTTTTTCACCCAATGATTCCGAGCTACCATGCACCCAAACACCACGGTCAGCTAGCTTCTCCCAAGTGATGAGGCCGCTTGTCCATATTTTTTGCTCTATGGGTGGTTTGTAGCTATCCGGCAAAGCACTTAATTTTGATATATATAAACCACCAGGCCCAGCCAATACACTTTCGCTGACATCAACTTTTACTCTCTCAGCAGGGATTGATCGCTCTCCAGGCCAAATTAAATTTTTAGTCGTTTTATTTAATTTTTTAATGCGTAGTAATGCGGATTCATTTTTAATATCCCCTTTCACCTCACGAGATAAATAATAAATTTGGCCATAATCACGAGGTAAATAATTAACTCCTAATTTACTATGACAACCTCCACCCAACTCTTTCAATTTTTCTCTTTCAAGCTTAACTGTTTCAAAATCACTTTCAAAATTAATAGATCTAAGTTTAGCTTCTATTTCACTTCCTTTAAGAACCTCAACCGCCAAAGCTCCTTGCGCCGCCGAAGATGGAAATAAAGACAAAGGCAAAACCATCCATTCGCACTGCTCAATACCTGCCTGAATTTCTTTACTAACTTGCGCGAACTCTTCACCAGGGGCCGACAACATTCTATCCACAGCTGCCTTGGCCATAACTAAGGCATCAGAATCACCTTTAAGTAGCTTACCTAGGCGCGTAGGAATATTGCCTCTAATAGTGGTAAATTTAATTTCATTAAGTTGTGCTGGGTATATTTTATTTAAATGGGCATCAATGAAAAACTCTCTTCTTGGAGATGAGGTCATTACATCAATAATACCTGTTTTTTTAATTTTCTCAATACTAGCTTTTTTCACCAATAATAAATCTCTGGCATCATGTCTTGGTAAAGTCATGGCAATAGTGGTTTCGTTATCTTCAATGGGTAAGTCTTTCCACGAATGCACAACCATATCTACTTCTTTGTTCACAATGGCATCGTAAAAGTCTTTTGTGAATAAGCCTTTATTTTCAGAACCCGCTAAATCAATATCTAAATTTTTATCGCCAAAAGATTCGCTATAAATATACTCAGTCTCTGCCTGGAGTTTTTCTTCAAGGTATTTGCCAACTGTTTGTAATTGAAGTCTTGCTAGATCACTCTTTCGTGACGCCAGTTTTAGGCGCATAGATCATCCCACCCGAATGGGTTTAATTTTTGAGATTTCATTTTGCTTTCAAGTATTGATTTAATCATTTGATTTGCTAGATTTACTTTTTGCTCAATATTACTTTTATTATTTTCAATTTGGCTAAAAAATTCTCGTAAGCTAACTACGGGAACGTCCACCACTAAAGGGTCTGTTTCTGAACGGCCACGAAGATCATAAACGGCACTCAACTCACTTGATGCGACCCATATTTGTAATTGAGCACTTGTTAAAGGAGCTGCAATGATAAGTGTACCTGACTTTTTACTTATTTTATCAATTTCACAATGCTTGAGGTCTTCTAAAGTTTTTTTAGTTTTGGACTTACTTACATTACGAGAATGTATATATATATCATCAGATTTTTTAGATATCCAAGGGGTTATATCTTCAACAAATTGTCCAGCACCTATAATATGAACACTTTCATCAAAGTTAATTTTTTTTCTTAATAAGCTTCCATAACTTTGAGCGCCTAAATTAATTAAATGCTCTGATCTTATTTTTTTAGAGGCATTCCTAATATCAACTAGAATTTTTTTAACGCTAGCACTGTCAGAACAATCGGCACCAAAAGAGTCTACATAGTTTTTATATTGACCAAAAACTTCTGTTTCTCCAACCATTGGTGATTTTAAACCACAAACAACTTGTAGTAAAAATTTATAAGCTTCAACACCCTCATAGGTTTCTATATTTTCTTCAGCAGGAATTGCCTGACAGGGGTCAGATTTAATACCAAAGTAAATTTCACGTAAGCATGTTTTCCAGTGCATAAACATGGGTAGGCTTACTGCCGAATTAGCTTTAATATGTTTTATATAAAATTTAGTTAAATCCACCATATATAGTATATCTGAGGGCCCTTAATTATTTGTCACAGTATTGTCACTAAGCTTTCAATTACTAAACAGCTTAACCATAGTCTTGAGCATGATATATCAATTGCGCAGCGCTTCCAGCAACAACCTTACTATAAGGCCTTTAAAACAGGGCTAATCGCTATATAAAGCTGATTTCCAACTAAACTAAGGTCTTTGTATGAGACTTTTAATATCTTAATTTGAGACTACACATTACCTGAAATTTCACCTAAAACCAGGCTAGGGTTCGTTAATAGAATCAAATATAATTTTTATAGCCGCGCTAGTTTGTTATTTAATCAGGCCTAGCAAAGGACAGGACAGGACAGTATATGAAAAATTTCATTCTACTTTTAAGCTTAATACTGCTTTCAGGTGCAAGCACTAAAGTTTTAGCAATGGACACAATAGATGAGCTGGACCTTGTTAAATATTCTGGAGACTGGCACCAAATAGCTCTAATCCCAAATAAGTTTCAAAAAAGATGCTTCGCTAATACTATGGCAAGCTACACGGTACTTCCTCCAAATAAAAAAGGTGTTTCACACATTGAAGTGAATAACTCATGCTTTAGAGAAAATGGAGAATTTAAATCTGGAATAGGTAAAGCCAGAGTGAACCCAAAATTTGATTCATCAGCTAAGCTCCAAGTTGCATTTGCAAAAATTCTTGGAAAAACCTTATGGTTTACTGCTGGTAATTACTGGGTATTAGATATTGGTGATAACTATGAGTACACAGTTGTTGGAGAGCCAAGCAGAGAATTTGCTTGGATTTTAGCTCGCTCACTTAGCTTGCCTAAAGCTAAACTTACCGAAATCAGAGATTTACTAATGAGGCAAGGTTACAACCCATGTGATTTAATTATGTCTAGAAATAATAAAGTGAGTTCTAAAGAGTTACCAAGTCTTTGTGAATACGTTGTAGATTAAAATTTATTTAAATTTAAATAAAAAAAGCCCTAATTAATGATCTGTTCCACTTTTGGGGTACAGATCATTAATTAGGGCTCTTTTTTATTCATATGTACTTATGTTAATTAAAATACAAACTCTTTAACTGCATCTTTATAAACCTGAGGAATGTTTGTAAATGAAGCTTCATTGCTTGCTTTCACCGGCATATCAGGAATAGTTTTATTTGCTATTTTAATAGCATCAGCGATCTGCACCGATGTAGTTAACATGGCTGCCTCTTTAGCTCTTTCTGGGTTTATAACGCCTTCAGAGATTACCTTACCCTTTAACCAATCTTTTTTATCAACTGTACCCATCAATATTTTTTTAATTTTAGACGGAGTTAGTTTTTTATTAACTTCCTTCAAGCTAGCTGCGACTCCTGCAACAAACGGAGCGGCCATAGATGTCCCAGACATTGCCATCATTTTTTTACCATTAAGGTGAGGAACAGAGCTCATTTCAGCAACACCAGGTGCGACGAGATCTACAGTTTTATGACCAATATTAGAAAATGAAGCTAACCTTGAAAAACCATGAGAGGCTCCCACTGTAATTTTATTAACGGCATCCACATTAGATGGGAAAGTCGGAAGCAAGTCATTATCTGTACCGCTATTTCCTGAAGCAATAACAAATAAAGTTTTTGGCGATATAGCCATCCACTCTTTTCCGTGCTTCTCGTACTTTGCAAATAGGACTTGAGTTTCATTTTGAATCTCTTCGGCCGTTGGGTTATCGTTACCACCAATTTTCAAAAACTGAGTAGCTAATAACTCCAGCGGAACACCTAAACTCATATTAGCAACATCAATTTTTCTCTCTGCTAAATATTCACTAGCAGATTTAAACTGTCCATTTGCAAAAGATGCTAATAAACCATAAAGGGCTCCCTTAATTTTACTTTCTTTTTTCTTCTTTTTTACAAAACCAGGAGCCGTATCAGGAAACACTCTAATTGACATAATTTTAGATTCAGGGCTTTGAAACTTTACCGTACCAGAAACATGTGTTCCGTGAGCGTACTGACCAAAAAAGTTAAGATCATTGGCCATTTTTACCCTTTCATCATTTGGTAATTTTCTAAAGTTATCATCAAAATACTTTATTTCTTCCTCAGTTGCAGTTTCGTTTTGAACTTTAGCAATAACGCTAAACAATGGGTAAACCATCGGGTTCACATACTCCAAATGCTCGGGCGTAAAAACCTGCCCACGATTGTCAGTGATACTCCATCCATGAACATCATCAACTTTACCGTTATCATCATCATCAACACGGTTATCATCTATTTCATTTTTATTTATTAAAGCACTATCTTTTAAATGCTCATGTAAAAAGTCAGTTCCTGAATCAATTACAGCTACTTTTGCTGCAAATGCTGGTGCTGTCATAATTAATACTAAAAATATAATTAAATTTTTCAAAACGAATCTCCTTAGTTAATACCTAGTAAGTTTTTATTTGCCGAAATTATTTTCTTTTCATGATTAATAGATTTTGGCGTGAAAATATTTAAATTTTGTATGTAAAGCATATCTAATAAAGGCTTTTCAGACGGTAATAAATCTACACGTAATCTTTTTAAACTTAACTCTGATAACAAGTAAGCTTCTTCAGATATTCCAGCAAAAGCAAAATCTCTTAAAAACCTAGATAAATTACTTGTAATCCATTTTGGAACAGGAGTTCTTGCAATTGTTAAACCTGTTGATAGCAAATAGCTTAATGCTCTTCTTGTAAGAATTCCTCTTGGCTTTTCATAGTTGTACAACTGAATTGGTCCAAAATTATAACCGTATACATTAAACTGAGTTATCAAAGAAAATAACTTATCTGTTTCAGTTAATTTACATAAGGCAAAATAGTTAAATACGCCTTCTGTAGCACAGATTTTCTTCTTAACTAAATAGTTATTACTACTGTCCATCATAACATCTCTTAATTTTTCAGTCTGGAAATGTTGCTTACGACCCATAGTTTCTAATTGGCCCCAAGGGAATTTTTGCCCTTGAACCATTTTTAAAATAGCTTCGCTCACTAAATCTACTTGCCCAAGATAAACATGGTTCAAGCCTCTTTTAGCTTCTTGAGCTGACATCGCAAGAGAACCTCTAGCTAGAGTTTGCTTAAAGCTAGCTTCCAACCTGTTCATTTGGTAATTGTAAGCCATATCAATACCAATAAAAGCTTCATTAACAGCAAAACTCACTACTAAACCAGTTGGCCCTCTTGCTACTCTTTTAAGAACTTGCCCTACTGCAATTTGAACAACTCGTCTTAAAATACCTTCAACAAAAACCTTATGAGGGCGGTCAAAGTTAACTAAGGCTATTGGACCATTAATTGGTAAAAACTGACCTTCAATTGCAATTTCATAAACTTTTTTAACATTGTTCCAATCAAAACGAACTTTTTTAAGTAAATTTTGCGGGTTCTCAATCAACTGAGACCACTCATCATAATTAGCTGAGTCTGGATTGGATTTTGCCAGGCTAGCAATAATTCTTTTTATTTGATTTTTTCTTAAGTTACTTATCTTTAACTTACGACCCAGGTTTATGTCTGAGGCGTAAAAGCTTTGAGGCATCTCAGATGTATTAGCAAAATTTGCAAATGCAGCTGATCCTTTTTTAAAGCGTAATTTTTTAACCCAAGTGGCTACCTGCTTATGCTTTCTATTTACATTCTCTTTTTGAAAACTGGCAACATTTTGATAAACTTTATCGTAATCACCATTTACCCAGTTTGTAAAATCACTATGCTTAAATCTTTGTGTCGGAACTGAAGCCACAGAATTTTGGTTTTTACCTTTAAATAATAATTTTAAATGAGGGAAGGTTAAGTCATAAACACGACATAACTGACCTTGCCCATCAAAACTAACGGCATATCTTTCATGTAATGTTTTAATTTCTGCATCAAAACATTTTTCTTCGACAAATGAGCTACTCAGCTCATTATTGGCAATGGACTTTTCGAGATTAGACCATTGTTTATCAGTCATATTAAATAACTGGCTTTCTAATGTTAAACTTTCACCGACACCGGCAAATAGCGAACTTGTTATTAATAAGGTCATTAACGTTAATATTAATTTCATTATATAGGCTCCTCTTTTTTAATAATTTATGGACTTCTTAATTAGACCTTAGTCTGAAGGCGTTAAACAACAGTCTTTTTAGTCACTGGCCGTAGGTCCAGGCAGCTTATCACCCAACTAGATCACAGGCCAATTTGAGATCTAAAAGCTAACGCTAAGCCTCTTATTTCAGTTTAGTTTTTAAGATTTAGTAGGAATTAAAACATAGGCGCTATGTTGCCGATAAGTGTCTCATGTGCAGACTTTTCGGATTTAAATCAGTTTTACAAAGCCAAATTCACCAAAGCTTAGTCAACGCAGACAATGCCATTGCTAAGTTAAGTGAAGAGCACCCTGATGGCTGGGGAGTGGCTTATTATGTGGAAGATGCCCCACATATTATTAAATCTGAAAATAAGGCCATCGAAGATAAAATTTTTCAAAAAGTATCTGGTGTTGTTACTTCGCATACTGTGCTCGCTCATATTAGAAATGCCACTCTTGGCAATAAAAGTATTTTAAATACTCACCCCTTTCAATATGGTCCCTGGGTATTTGCACACAATGGAAATATTAAAAATTTTTCAAAATATAAAAACAAACTATTACGCTTAGTAGACCCACAGTATATTCGTTTCATCTTAGGTGAAACAGACAGCGAAGTATTATTTTTTATTATTTTAAGTGAAGTTATTAAATTTGGCTTAAATAAAAAATCAATTTCAACGGCAATTAATAAAATTATTAATGTTATTGGCCCCATTGAAACAGACTCAGGTGCTGATAACAGTAATACATTTTTGACTTTTATAATGACTAACGGAAAGTCTATGCTTGCTTTTCAAGGTGGGAAATCTTTGCATTATAGTACTCACAAAACGAAATGCCCTGAAAGCAGTACGTGCAACTTTTATAATCAAACTTGTGAGAATAAGGCAGTAAATAAATCTATTGTTAATCATTTATTGATTTCTAGCGATGCATTGTCTGGCCAAAATGAATGGACAAAAATGAAACCTGGTGAACTCATTATTTTAAATAATGAAATGGAATACAATCTATACCAAGTACTTTAAAGCCTGCACTCACAAACAGACTAGTTTTGTTATCGGCTTCCTTTACAGCAGCAGTTCCTAAGTAATTTTATCAATAATCTTATTCACTCCAGACTGGCTACTAACATAATTTATTATTTCTTGTTTATTTTTTAAACTTTTGCACTTACCTCTAAGGCAAACATTATTGCCAAAAACTGATACCGATATTTTATTATCACTGAATAGTACTTCTAAACCTTTTTTCAGGCGATTTGCTTTTAAAACTTCTTTTTTATAGCCATCACTTGTTATTTGGATATTATTCATCAAACTTTTAATCCCTGGAACATGCTCTAAGGTATTAGTAAACTTTTTCATACTTTCTTTATTGAGAGTTTTCCCAGCTAAAATTAAGTGCCCCCTAGAAATGTCAAATGAGATTATTCGACTATCTAAAAAAGGTTGAGACTGAATAATTTTTAAAACTGATTTTCGCAACTGTTTATCTGAAACAGCCTCTGTAATTACATTAATAGAATCTGTATTGATATATTTAACTCCCGGTATCCCTTCTATATATTCTTTGATTTCAGAGATTTTCCATAAATCTGTTACGCTTCCAGAAATTGATACAATCCCAGAGTTTGACTTAACACTTAATTTTGAATAAATAGGCCTTACCAACTTAAGGTGGGCCTTTACCGTTCGAGCTAAAGTTTTATCTGCGTTTGTAACCTTGCCTTTAATAGAGTAAAACCCAATTGCTTGTGCAATTAATAAACTTATATGTTTAGACTCAGCTTTAAAATCAATTACTAAGTCAAATCCAATTTTATAAAGTTTTGTTGAAATAGAATCAGCAATCAAATCTTTCATAAAGATTGTTGGCTGACTAAATATAATTTTATTTTCTAAAAAATAATTTAATTTAACCAAAGAGTCTTTTGGTTGATAAAAAATAGTCGTCTTTATACTGAATTTATTGAGCCAAACAGAGTTAATTTTTTCATCAAAGGACTTCCAATGAATTTTAACATCAAGTGGGTATAGTTTTTTTTCAATTTTTGATTTATATTTTTTATCACAAACCACACAAATATTTGTTGTTTTAGCTTTATTCAAATTAATTTTGTTTAAATCAGCTTTTTTTGACTTTTTATTAGACTTTACTTTGGCTAACATAGTCCTCCTATTTTTTTGTTCAGTATATTATATCAAAACAACCGGAACATTGATTGAATTTAATGTGTAGTTCTCTACACATTCTTACTTTACCGCAACTTAGTACAAATACAAATTAACGAAGGGCTAGATTTTTTTCAATACTACTCATAGAGTTTATAAGCTTAAAAAGTATAATATTTAACTTAATAAGCTATTTAATATTAGATACTTAGACTCTCTTCAGCTTTGTGTTTAATAGAACACAAAGTTTACATGGCAGATAGAAAGTAAATAGATCAAATAACCTCTATACTAGTTATATATTATTCACATTAATTAAGGACTAAAAGAACTATGGCCACAATTGACCCAGCAACAGCTATAAAATTATCTACTAAAGAGGAACTCAGTAATGAAGAGGTTGCAGCTGAACATTACAACACATTACTTCGCGGCGAGCTTGCTGCAGTTAACGCCTATAATATTGCTCGTGAAAAATTTAAGACTGACAAAGGTGTAGAAATAATTGACCAATTACTTTACAACCACAAAAGTCATATTGATTGCTTAAGAAAACTAATCATCAGTAAACAAGAGCTGCCAGATACCGACACAGGAGCCTGGGGAAGTGTCATTGAGCTTATTGTGAAAAGTACTAAGTTTTTAGGTGAGACTCCTTTAATTTTAGCATTAAGAGAAGGTGAAGACTTTGGCTTGAGGGATTACAAATCCTTATTATCCACAAATACCCCAAAACTTAAAGGCATCACAATAATTAATAATAATATTATACCAAACATTAAACAAAATATAGCTTTATTAAATAAGCTGCTATAGTTCATAGTTAACATCTCAAGATCTATTAATATTGGCATTAGCTAATTTCATAGTATATAATTTGTGCTTGAAGAGCATATCTAAATGGCTTTAAGCCAAGTAGTACTTTAAAAATTAAACTAAGGAAGCTAATGAAATTTACAATCATTATTATAGCCACTTTAACTCTACTTTGTGTATCATGCCTCGAAAACAACCGTTTTGACTTAACTAAAATTCCAGAGCCAAAAGCTGTCCTCAGTGAAAAGCCCGAAAATTTTTCTGCCAGCGAAATAACTTATCAGGCTTATGTTCCAGTTTACTCAGATCTTTTGCTATCTCATGAAAACCATCATATTGCGCTACAAGGCTTTGTTAGTATAAGAAATACTGACTTTCAAAACCCACTTTTAATTGAAAAAATAACTTACTACAACACTAACGGGAAGTTCATACGAGAGCATATTGATAAACCAATTTATATTAAACCTTTTTCAAGTTATAATGTAATTATCAAAACTAATGATCTTGACGGTGGAAGTGGTGCAAAGTTCTTAATTAATTATAAATTAGCTAATAGTAGACCAAACCACCCCCTCACCGAGGCATTATTTGTGGGTAAGTTTGGAACAAAAGCAGTTTCTTTTTCAAGCCGAGGCGTTTTACTAAATAATTAATAGGCAACTAAAATAAATTAACGAACAGCTTTTTTGTATTTTAAGTTCACACTATCGTATATCGGCAACCATGGTCTAAATGCATTTTTAACTACCCTTTCACCTTTTTCATTTTCGAAGGCGTTTCTTAAGCCCGGAAAGTGCCTAATTATAATGTCCACCATATTTTGAGTTTGAACATGTTTAAAGCCAAATTCTGTATAGTACTTTTCAGTGAAATAGTCTGAGTAAAAGGGATCTGCCATTAACCTTCTGCTTGCCATTAGAACAAAAATATAAAATGGAGTATTACCAAAGGCATAGCCTTCATACCTGTCATTTTCGGCAAGTGTCCCAACTAGTAGATCTAATTTTTCAATGCCGTCTTCACCATATATTTCTTTTAAAATTTGTGCATCACTTTTACTGTCTGTCAGTTCGTCAAAATCGCTCGCATGTGGCAAACCTAAAGACCTTCTAAAGTCGTTGTACTTTGGAACTCCCCTTTCTCTATCACGGATTACATCTACAGCAGCAAGATCAAAAACAGCATCATCACTAAACTTGTTTCCTGTGTTTCTTTCAGCTCGAATGTTCTGCATAAATGATGGGAAATTATGAAGAACCATTCCACCTGGATGGCTGGTACCAAAACTATATAACCAATCATTTACTGACTCTTTATCTAATTGAGGTTTAGTTTTTCTAAAGACCACATCTTTTATAGGAACAACTTTTGACTTTTTATCACTGGCAAACTCTTTCAATGTTATATTTTCAGGAACTAGTGGATGCATTCTATAAACAGCGACAAACTCTTCTGTTAAAGTGAATGGGACATTAGATAAATTAAGAGTCCCTTTCCCTGTAAACCCGTCAATAATACCGTTTTTAAACCTTTTGGGCACCATTGGCGATATGGCTTCAAAAAATGTATTTCCTTTACCTAATAATTGCTTAGTATAACCAAACCAATTTCCATACATAGATATATGCAATAGTTTGTTATCTAAAACAGCAGGAGTCCAATCTATAGTGTGAATTTTTGCAATTAATGCTGCATTTATTAGCCTAGATTTTTCAAAAATTTCATCATCGGACATTCTTGGGTTTTTAGCCTTAAGAGTGTCGGCAATATAATTGTGTTCTTTAATAAATAGAGTATGAAGTAAGTCTAAACCCAACCACCAGTTATCACTAAAGCCAGTGATTGGGTGATTCAATTTATCATAAAATAACCTGCCGCTGGGATGTATAGCTAACTTACCACCTGCTAATTTATTACCGAACTTATTAGTAACCTCACTATATGACCGTCTCACTTTATTAATTGTACCTGCATCACTTCCATATATATGTGAGGCGTCCCACCAGTGAGTCACTTTGTTTCTAAAAGACTTTGAGTACCTATTTGGGTCAGTTAATCGGCTTTTATCAGTTTGAGTCCTTGGAATATCAAACCCTTCCTCGAATTCTTTATCATCAGCCACTGGGTCTATATGATAAGGTTTTTTATCTCTAGCCTTATGGTTTTTACCATGCGTAAACCAATCGTGATTTTGTGTTTGAAGCCATGCCGCAGCTAGAATATTTAATTTATCAGCTTTAATAGTCTCTTTGTTTTTTCTAGTAAATAACCTTTTACTAATTAACCTAGGGTTTGGGTTCATAATATTTTTATCAAAATGCTCGTTTACGATATTAGGGTCAGAGTTACGGCCAAACCTTTGGTTAACAGAGCCCATATTATTTAAGTCTGTAATTTTAGTGTTGGTGTTTTTTCTAAATAAACCTTTTACCTTATTTAATACATTTTCTAATAAACCGGTCGGCTGATAGAAGTAACAATCCCCTTTAGCTGTTCTATGAGGCTTTTTAGGGTTCATGATTTTTGAACAGTCCTGACTATTCGGGTCTACACCTGTGTCATATAAATTATTCTCAAATAAATTTTTTCTACGTTTCGCTAAATCAGCAATAAAGTAAAGCTTTTCGCTTTCTAAATTGGACTTTAAAATACCTCGGAAGTCTTTTGTACTGCCATCATAGTAGAAGTTAAAATTTCCATTTTCACCACTGTAGTCATAGTAATTGCTATATCCATCATCAGAGCTAGATGAAATATTTCTTTCTTTATTGTTTTTATTTAAATTGTTGCAAGAAAAAATAAAAATAGAACATATGACAAGTATTATTTTTTTCACTTACGAACCCCGCTGGTCAGTTATTAAGTTATTTGTAAACTCGTTACCTAGTGGCTCTTCATGCGTACCTTCACTTCTGCCATCAGCACTTCCTTTATATACAAAAAACCTAGCCTGCCCACTGTCACTCATCGGCTTATGTGCTTCTAATGAATGCCATGGGTTAAATTTTAACTGATCACAAAATTGATCTTGCTGATCGTCTCTAATAATTTGTTTAGGTAATATAATATCGGCAATATGTATTGAAGGGCTTTCTTCTTCCGTCCATTGATCCAAGCCATCCTCTATGGATGTGCTCTTAACATCGGTTTGAAACTGAACATTAAGTTTAAAACAAATATCCGAGCGCTTAGATAATTCAGCCAATCTATTTCTTAAGTAATTTGGATTATTCGTGACTTCAGTCCCTTTTTTGTCAGGTACCGATATATAATCCGCCGGGTAGCTACTCACACTATCAGTACATGGCTCAACGCCAAACTTAATGGCTTTATCTCCTAGGTAAAAGGCATTCCCACTCCAGTAGCTTTCAGTGGCTGGGTTGGCAGGAATTTTTGTACTAATTTTTGCAATACGAACAGACTTTTTTATACCTAAAATTTTAAAGGCATAGGCTTTCGATAGTATATCTGACATAGTAAATTTTTCTTTACCTTGCGCTAAATACTCACCCAACTTTATAAATGTTCTGGGGCCTGGGGTTGTGCCAAATGGCTTATTTGTCATCAGAAGATCCTGAGTGTATTTTTCGGTACCTAAGCTTTCGCCAAAATTACTAGCCCTTACACCCGAAACACCCATTACTTTCAGAGCCATCCCTCTGAGTTCACCACCGGCGTGATCAGCTTTTATTGCAAATGGGGATGCGTTTGAGTACCTGACCCATACTGGAAAACTTTTATTGGGAGTTTCAAAAATACCTTTACGTATAGCTGAAAGTGTCTCTTTAGGGTTGCTTAAATACTCTATATTTATGTTTTTATCTTTAGCAAGCTTTGTTAATTTTTCTATATTACTAGATACTGTATCATTGCTAAGAATATTGAGCTGCCCTTGCATGCAACCGTGTTTTTTTGCATGGAAGGCTCTTAAATTTTTTCCGTTGTGTTCTTTTCTGTTTTGTCGCACTAAAGCCTGAATATTATTCTGTAACCTTTCAGCCAACTCTTTATAAACTTCAACTTCACCTGGGCGATCACACTCCTCATTTAATTTTAGCGGCTCACCTTGGCAAATATGTGGATCTTCTGGTAAATCTTTATCTAGATGAGCACTGGCAACAGATCTATTTTTTGCAGTATGGGTACATGAAACGGAAACGATGAAAATTAAGATTATTAATAACTTCATATTTAAAAAATCCTTTTTTTAAATTATAAAATGATATTTGTAGCTCACAAGCTTCTCATATTAGACATATTAGACATATTAGACATATTAGACATTTTTAACAAGATTTATTTAAGTTTTAATTAATAACGTATACTAATAAAATCCTCTAAAAGCATTTAATTGATTTTGGATGCTTTACTAGAAACTCATTTAACTATTAACTCATTCATTTTTGTCCAGAATCTGATCAAGTGTATTACAATTTTTGCCACCCCTTAGACCTCTCTACCCAGCTTGCAAGTGCTCTCAATTGTAAACCCAACTCCAGTGGCACATTTGTTGTATTGATTATTTGATGTGAGAAATGTAGCTATATCAATTTTTATCCTATTATTTAGTTCTCAGACATTTAGCCAAGGTGTTGACCCAAACCAAGTACTATTTGGAATTGAGTATACATTCCAAGATTTAGAAATGGTCAATGAGCCTGGACGCAACACTATGAGCACCGAACATAAGGAGCAAAAAGTTATTGAGCTCACTAAATACCTGCGTGAGAACTTAAAACTTACCAATGAAAGCATTGAAAAAAAGCCTAGCTGGAAGCCTGGACTTTATTTAAACGTCCCAAATGATGGAAAGTGGGTTATAAATTCTGAGCCAGTAACTGTTGAAGTGAATACAACTCCAAGAGCAGTTCACGAAATTATTGACACAGCAAAACCAATCTACGAAGCCGCCAGTAAGGCTGGCCTCAAACCGTATGTGCAACCAGCAGCTGAAAGGTCTGGAATGGGGCATATACATATTGGGGCACGCAAACTGAAACACAGCCCATTTTATAAAAACCCACTTTTACTCAGAAATGTAATGGTTTTTTTACATAAAAACCCGTCCTTATTATATGGATTTGCTGAGGCCTATGACATTGGAATGAACTCTAATATAGAATCCTACCATAACGAAGTTAGACAAAAAGCATTTCAAACGGCAGTAGCAGAGTTTGATAAGTGGTATGCGACAGCATCAAAATCTGACAAAGAAAAGGGCTTGGATGTTTTTTTACAAACCCTAAAAACACATGATAGCAGAGAAATTGGTTTTTTCGAACACTATAGATATATGAAAATTAATATTGAAGTTGGAACTGATAAAAATAATGACGGTAAAAATACAATTGAATTTCGCAATTTTAGGCCACCTAAAAGTCCTGAAACAGCAAAAGCTTTTGCTGAGTTACTTCTTAGTGTTATGAGTTATCAGTCTAGAGATAATCATCTTGAGCCTTTTAAATGGGTTAGCGAAAGCAAATTTAAGCTCTATCAGTCAGCCAGTTATTTAAACTCAAACTGGCAAGATGTAAGGGCTAAGCTAGAGCTTGATAACCGCTACCTCGATCAACAAATCAATGAATACGTCCAAAACCAAGTATCAAAACGTTTATATATTTTTGGCAAAGACAAAATTGAAATCTTGCCAGCATATTCTGAAAAAGGTGACAAAGGAACTTACTTTGAAGTTCGCTTCCCAAGGTTAAAAGGTGAAGTCAAACCTATTTTGAGTATAAATTATACTCAGATTATGGTGAAAAAAATAACTTCAGGAAAAAAATTATACTGGGTCGGTATATTTAATAACGATAACATTAAAGTTTCTGTAAAAGAAATTGCCGATGCAAAACTAAAAATCTCAGTTAAAAGAAGAAAAGTACGAGCATGTAAAGCCATTATCTAAAAGAGGTATAATTAATTTCACCTTCTGACCTTCGCATTCCGGTTGCAACTCTCACATTTCAGTTCAGAATATTTTTTTTAACTCTAAGACTTGAGCTTCAAGTTTTCGTCCTTTCACATATAGACGCTATCATTCGGCTTAGCCGATTGCTTCTCCAAAACCTACCGGCACTATGTGGCTCTGCGATTGCTATGCGAACCTTACGTAGTCATGCTCCAATATTTTTCAGAGTGATGATGGTAACCCTATCTAAACAATAATTAGGGCAAACTAAATAACTTAAAATGAAGCAGTGCAAGGAGACATCAGGAGCTCTGCTGCATATAGTTTAGGTGCTAAACCTTGAAACCCCATGAGGCTTGTGATGAGTTTTTTAAATAAATTTCTTTTTTTAGTCGCGTTAATGCCAACGATCGCCTTAGCAAAAAATAGGACTTATGAAAGTACTGAGTTTAAAACTAACTTAATAGAACTTTATAGCTCAGAAGGCTGTAGTAGTTGTCCACCTGCTGAAAGGTGGATTGCTAAATTTAAAAATCATAAAAAACTATGGATTGATTTTGTTCCTCTTGAGTTTAATGTGGATTATTGGGACTACCTGGGTTGGTTAGATAAATTTTCACACAAACTTTTTACCAACCGACAGAAAAAATACGCAAAGGAATTAGGCCTAAAAACTATTTATACCTCTGGGGTATTTTTAAATGGTGAAGAATTAAAACAATGGTCTACTTATAAGCCCTCAGGGAAGGGAATAAAAGTGGGGAAAATAAAAGCCGTGCAAAATGAAAATGGAATTTTTAAAATAGAATTTAAGCCAGAGGATAAAAAATTAAGCCATATAAATGTAAATATAGCATTACTGGGAAATGGCTTAGTAACAAAAGTTAGTAGTGGCGAAAACTCTGGAAGTACATTAAAGCACGAGTTTGTTGTTTTGGGATTAAGAACTAAAACAACTAAAAAAACTAACCAAAAATTTGTTGCCAACATTGCATTGCCACAAAATAATAAAATTAAAGCCAAAACATATAGTGTTGCTATTTGGGTCAATAAAAATAATAAACAAACACCTATTCAAGCTGTTGGTGGACCACTAAAATAATTTACTAATATATAAAATAAAAAGGTTTTTAAAAATGAAATTTAATACTAAAAATTATAAGTTTATTCTCACCTCAGTACTGTTGGCGGTTATTTTTGCCTTGTCTTTTCAGATAGTTTCAGACTCAAGTCATCAGCAACGAATTAAATACGACGAGGCTAACATAAATCATATGAAATATGGCTTATTTAACATAAACTTGTGGAAGGAAAAACTTAATAAAATTATAGTCAGTGAAATTGAAAAATTTGAATTCAGTAAATCAGATAAAAAGACTCTTAAAAATCAAATTAGAGCACAGCTTGATAAACTCATCGATAAAGTTGATTCTCATATAAGAAAAACCAATTCTAAATCTGCTGTCGGCTGGCTCAAACAGCAATTTTTAGATGCTTTTGTCGATGTTGATGACCTCAAAGAAGGTATACCAGGATACACCTCTACTATTGTTTCTGAATTATCAAAAAATGGTAACCAGCAGATGTTTAAAGACGCAATTTCAAAAAGAATTCAAGAATATATGTCTGAAACTTTTAAAGATATGGAAACAGCTGAGATTAAAAGTATAGTTACACGGACTGGAAAAAAAGATAAAGCTGAAGCTGCAGCTTATTTAGAAAAACAAGTTAAAGCTGGCAACAAAAAACTCTTTACTAAGGCTTGGTGTCTGCTGGCTTTAGCTCTGTTGCTTTTTGCTATATGTACACTAAGTAAGGGCCCCTTAAATACATTAGAATTTCTGACCATTGTGACATTAATGGGGACTCTATTAGTAGTTAGTGTACTTACCCCCATGATTGACATGGATGCTAAAATTATGAATTTTGGCTTTAAACTCATAGGCCACTCTGTTAATTTTTCTGATCAGACGGTCTACTTTCAAAGTAAAAGTATTCTTGATGTTTTTATAATTTTAATAAAAAACCCTGATATTCCCACTAAGTTAGTCGGTGTTTTGATGATTTCATTTAGTATCTTTTTCCCAGCAATCAAACTTCTAAGTTCCATATTCTATTATTTTAATTATAAAAACTTGCGCTCTAACCGCTTGATTCAGTTTTTCGTTTTAAAGTCCAGTAAATGGTCTATGGCCGATGTTCAAGTTGTGGCAATTACTATGGCGTATATTGGTTTTAATGGAATGATCACTACACAGTTTGATTCCATTCAGAAAACAATTCCAAAGTTTGAATTTGTTTCTACTAACGGTACATCGCTGCAAATAGGTTTTTATTTATTTGTGACTTACGTAATACTAGCTCTCATTTTCGCTAAACTCATTGCCAAAAATAACCTAGGGCTTGAAAAACCAACCGGTAGCTAAAATATCAACCTAGTCGTCTTTGACCCAAATCAGAATATAGAAAAAACCTAAAAAGCCTTACTTTCCTTTGTAGTTGATTCAAAGGTAGAAATTAAATTGCCACAATTTCCTCACCCATTGGGTGAAGTAACAAATAAGTTCTGGAAAAAAAAAAAAAGCCCTAATCATATAGTTGAGTTGCAAAACAAAACCATTACAAAAAGGAGCTTTTATGTCTCAAGTATTCCCAAAATCATTCAAACCACGTAAGCTAAAACTCGTTGCATCAAAGAAAAAATTAACAAATGCTGCAGAATTAGGCTTAATGATTGAGCATTTTGACTCATCAGCCCTGAGTAATGAGTTTTTTAACTGCTTACCTGAAC